>Ga0209958_1000340_pt1 | contig 103808 bp, 96 predicted proteins | sample ThiBio_inoc_plan_FD_183942 | JGI IMG/M metagenome (GOLD analysis project Ga0209958, IMG submission 183942) | Wastewater bioreactor microbial communities from Cape Town, South Africa - Thiocy_inoc_plan (SPAdes) | ecosystem: Engineered > Bioremediation > Thiocyanate > Unclassified | place: South...
GGGCACAGCTTGGCGAACTCGCGCGCGAACTTCAGGTAGTCCACGATCTTCTTGTTGAACACCTCGCCCGGAATCAGCAGCGGAATGCCCGGCGGGTACGGCGTGATCAGGCTGGTGGTGATGCGGCCTTCCAGCGCGTCGATCTCCACGCGCTCGGTCTTGCGCTGGGCGATGTGGGCGTAGGCGTCGCTGGGCTTCATCGCGGGCGTGAGGTCCGAGAGGTACATCTCGGTCGTCAGGCGCGCGATGTCGTACTTCGCGTAGAGCTGGTGCACGTGCTGGCACAGGTCGCGCAGGCCCATGCGCTCGTAGCGCTTGTGCTGCTGGCAGAACTCGGGAAGGATGCGCCACATCGGCTGGTTCTTCTCGTAGTCGTCCTTGAACTGCTGCAGCGCGGCCAGCAGCGTGTTCCAGCGGCCCTTGGTGATGCCGATGGTGAACATGATGAAGAAGCTGTACAGGCCCGTCTTCTCCACCACCACGCCATGCTCGGCCAGGTACTTGGTGACGATGCTCGCGGGAATGCCGGTCTGGTCGAACTTGCCGTCCAGGTTCAGGCCCGGCGTGACGATGGTCGACTTGATCGGGTCGAGCATGTTGAAGCCGTCGGCCAGGTCGCCGAAGCCATGCCACTTGGCGGCGCCGTTCTTCTTCTTGCCCTTGTTGCGGAAGATCCAGCTCTCGGCCGTGCCCAGGCCCTCGTCCACCAGCTCCTCGGGGCCCCAGACCTTGAACCACCAGTCATCCTTGCCGAACTCCTCGGCCACCTGGCGCATGGCGCGGCGGAAGTCCAGCGCCTCGACGATGCTTTCCTCCACCAGCGCGGTGCCGCCGGGCGGCTCCATCATGGCGGCGGCCACGTCGCAGCTGGCGATGATGCTGTACTGCGGGCTGGTCGAGGTGTGCATCAGGTACGCCTCGTTGAACAGGTGGCGGTCCAGCTTCTCGCTCTGCGAGTCCTGCACCAGCACATGGCTGGCCTGGCTGATGCCGGCGAGCAGCTTGTGGATGGACTGCGTGGAATAGACCACCGAATGCTGCGGCCGCGCGCGCTTCTTGCCCATGGCGTGGTAGCTGCCGTAGAACGGGTGGAAGGCCGCGTGCGGCAGCCAGGCCTCGTCGAAGTGCAGGTTGTCCACGTAGCCGTCGAGCATGGACTTGATGGTTTCGGTGTTGTAGAGCACGCCGTCGTAGGTGGACTGCGTGAGCGTCAGCACGCGCGGCTTGACCTGCTGCGCGTCCACGCCCTTGAGCAGCGGGTTGGCGCGGATCTTGGCCTGGATGGTGGCGGGCTCGAACTCGCTTTGCGGGATCGGGCCGATGATGCCGAAGTGGTTGCGCGTGGGCTTGAGGAACACCGGCACCGCGCCCGTCATGATGATGCTGTGCAGGATGGACTTGTGGCAGTTGCGGTCCACCACCACCACGTCGCCCGGCGCCACGGTGTGGTGCCAGACGATCTTGTTCGACGTGCTGGTGCCGTTGGTGACGAAGAAGCAGTGGTCGGCATTGAAGATGCGCGCGGCGTTGCGCTCGGATTCGCCGATGGCGCCGTTGTGGTCCAGCAACTGGCCCAGTTCCTCCACGGCGTTGCACACGTCGGCGCGCAGCATGTTCTCGCCGTAGAACTGGTGGTACATCTGGCCCACCGGACTTTTCAGGAAGGCCACGCCGCCCGAGTGGCCGGGGCAGTGCCAGGAGTACGAGCCGTCCTCTGCGTAGTCGAGCAGCGCCTTGAAGAACGGCGGCTGCACGCTCTCCAGGTAGCTCTTGGCCTCGCGGATGATGTGCTTGGCCACGAACTCGGGCGTGTCCTCGAACATGTGGATGAAGCCGTGCAGCTCGCGCAGGATGTCGTTGGGCAGGTGGCGCGCGGTCTTGGTCTCGCCGTAGATGTAGATCGGCACGTCGGCGTTCTTGCGCCGCACCTCGCCGATGAAGCTGCGCAGGCTGTGGATGATCGGGTCCTGCCCCGCGCCCAGCGTGAACTCCTCGTCGTCGATCGACAGGATGAACGCGCTGGCGCGGCTTTGCTGCTGCGCGAACTGCGACAGGTCGCCGTAGCTGGTCACGCCCAGCACCTCGAAGCCCTCGGCCTCGATGGCTTGCGCCAGGGCGCGGATACCCAGCCCCGAGGTATTTTCGGAACGGTAGTCCTCGTCGATGATGACGATCGGAAAACGGAACTTCATGCGCGGCCTCCTAGGCTCAACGGGCTCAAAAACGAAATAGGCGCGAAGTGTAAGGAATAAGCGTGACTTGCCTGGGGTACGCTGCATTTTTCGCCCAGAATGTGGTGAACTACAGACAAACCCTGAGGAGGCATACACATGGAAGACTCCACCCTCTGGTGGCTGGCTGCAGGTGCGGCAGTGATCGTGGAACTGCTCACGGGCACGTTCTATCTGCTGATGCTGACCCTCGGCCTGGCGGCCGGAGCGCTGGCGGCGCACGCGGGCCTGGGCCTGGCAGCGCAACTGCTGGTGGGCGCGGCCGTGGGCGCCAGCACCATCACCGCCGCCTACCTCTACCGGCGCGGCCGCCCCGGCGACCCGCCCGCGCGCGCCGACCGCAGCGTGAACCTGGACGTGGGCGAAACCGTCCACATCGAGGCCTGGCAGCCCGACGGCACGGCCAGCGTGAAGTACCGTGGCGCGCAGTGGACCGCCATCCACCGCCCCGGCGCCACGCCCGTGCCGGGCGCACACCGCGTGGCCGAACTGGTGGGCAACCGCCTGCTCGTCGATCGCATCTGAAATTTCCCCAGAAAGGACACCATGGAAATCGCCATCGTCATCGCCATTGCCGTCGTCATCGCCTTCGTGCGCTCGGTGCAGATCGTGCCGCAGCAGCATGCCTGGGTGCTGGAGCGCCTGGGCAAATACGCGGGCACGCTCGCGCCGGGGCTGCGCTTCATCATTCCCTTCGTCGATCGCGTGGCCTACCGGCACAGCCTGAAGGAAATCCCGCTCGACGTGCCCAGCCAGGTCTGCATTACGCGCGACAACACCCAGCTGCAGGTGGACGGCATCCTGTACTTCCAGGTCACCGACCCGATGCGCGCGAGCTACGGCTCCAGCAACTACATCATGGCCGTCACCCAGCTCGCGCAAACCTCGCTGCGCTCGGTCATCGGCAAGCTGGAACTGGACAAGACCTTCGAGGAACGCGACATCATCAACGCCCAGGTCGTGCAGGCCATCGACGAGGCCGCGCTGAACTGGGGCGTGAAGGTGCTGCGCTACGAGATCAAGGATCTGACCCCGCCGAAGGAAATCCTGCACGCCATGCAGGCGCAGATCACCGCCGAGCGCGAGAAGCGCGCGCTGATCGCCGCTTCCGAAGGCCGCCGCCAGGAGCAGATCAACATCGCCACCGGCGAGCGCGAGGCCTTCATTGCGCGCTCCGAGGGCGAGAAGCAGGCCGTCATCAACAAGGCCCAGGGCGAGGCCGAATCCATCAAGGCCGTGGCCGAGGCCACCGCCCAGGCCATCGAACGCGTGGCCAGCGCCATCCGCCAGCCCGGCGGCGAGCAGGCGGTGCAGCTCAAGGTGGCGGAAAAAGCCGTGGACGCCTACGGCAAGGTGGCCTCCGACGCCACCACCACGCTCATCGTGCCAAGCAACATGACCGAGGTATCGGCGCTCATCGGCTCGGCCATGAAGATGGTGAAGATGGGCACACCCCCCTGAGCCGCTGCGCGGCTTCCCCCTTCTCTCTACGCGCTGCGCGCTACGGGAAGGGGGACGACGCCAGCGCGGCGGGGCGGCCCTTGCGCGGCGTCTGCTGGCATGGGACGCGCCAGTTTCAAGGCCGCAGGCGGTGGCTTGGCAGTCAGCCCAGCACGTCTTTAAGGGCTGCTTCGTACAGGTCGGTGAGCCGGTTCATGACCTCGAGCAGGCGCTCGCTGGTCGTGGCCACGGCCTCCAGGCCGCGGTTGTCAGTCTGGCGCTGCAAGGCCGCGTCGAAGAACACCCACTGCCCCTGCGCCAGGTCGAGCTGGGTGCGGATGGCGGACGTGGAGATCGGTGCCTTGCCCAGGTCGTCGAGCGCGCGCTTGAACTCCTGCGCATCGGCGCCCAGCAGGTCGCGCGCGGCCTTGCTGTCCAGGCCGGTGGCCTGGAGGTTGTAGTTCTTGGCCATGCGCTGCGACAGCATGCGCTGGCGCCCGGCCAGGTTCACCAGCTTGGCCGTACCGCCCTGGGCCAGCTTTTCCAGCGCCAGCGTGGCGGCATTGGCGGCATCCATCATGCGGTCGGACTGGACTGCCACCTGCGCCACCAGCTCCTTGGTGGGCGCCTGGGCCGTCAGCGCCTCCAGCCGCCCCGACTGGGTGCGCACCTCGGCCAGCAGCTTGGCCACGTCGGCCGGCCACTCGTGCTGGGCCAGTTCGTCGAAGCCCGAATGCACCAGCTGGCGCGCCGTGGTCAGCACCTCGCGCGCGCGGTCCGGCAGCACCCCCAGGAACAACTGCACGTAGGCCTTGGCCATGCGCTGCGACAGTGCACGGAAGCGCGCCGTGCGGTTGATGGCCGTGGACAGCGCCAGGCGCGCCTGCGCCGACAGCGGCAAGGCGGCCATCAGCGCCACGCCGGCCACCGTGCGCAGCGCCCGGCGGCGGCTGGCAGTCCGGGATGACATGAATATGAAATCTATGTTTTGCATGCCGGGCATTCTGAAAGTGCGCCAGCGCGCGAACACTGACGACGGTCAACAACCACGCAGGCACCAGCGGGGCCGCGGCAATCCCCCTGCGGCGAATATCCCTACACGGGCCATGCGGCACAATTTCCGCCATGGCTGAACGTGTCATTCCCCTCGTGGACCAGCGCACCCCGGCGCTTGCGCCCACCGTGCCGCAGGGCCTGCTGCCGCCCTCCGGCCACCTCGCCGACAGCCTGGCCCGCCCCCTGCGCGACCTGCGCATCAGCGTGACGGACCGCTGCAATTTCCGCTGCGGCTACTGCATGCCCAAGGAGGTGTTCGACAAGCACCACCGCTACCTGCCGCACAGCGACCTGCTGCGCTTCGAGGAGATCACGCGCCTGTCCGCCCTGTTCCTGCAGCACGGCGTGCGCAAGATCCGCCTCACGGGCGGCGAGCCGCTGCTGCGCAAGGGGCTGGAGAACCTGGTCGAACAGCTCGCCGGGCTGCGCACCCTGGAAGGCCGCGCGCCCGACCTGACCCTCACCACCAACGGCTCGCTGCTCGCGCGCAAGGCACGCACGCTCAAGGCGGCGGGCCTGAACCGCGTGACCATCAGCCTCGACAGCCTGAACGACGCCGTGTTCCGGCGCATGAACGACGTGGACTTTCCGGTGGCCGACGTGCTCGCGGGCATCGACGCCGCGCAGGCCGCGGGCTTTTCCCGCATCAAGGTCAACATGGTGGTCAAGCGCGGCACCAACGACCACGAGATCGTGCCCATGGCGCGCCACTTCCGCGGCAGCGGCATCACGCTGCGCTTCATCGAATACATGGACGTGGGCGCCACCAACGGCTGGCGCATGGACGAAGTCGTGCCCTCATCCGAAGTCATCGCACGCCTGCAGCAGGCGCTGCCCCTGGTGCCGCTGCCCGCCGAATCGCCCGGCGAGACCGCGCAGCGCTGGGGCTGGGCCGATGCCCAGGCGCGCCACGACCCGGCGCTGGGCGAAGTCGGCGTCATCAGCAGCGTCACCCAGGCGTTCTGCGGCGACTGCAACCGTGCGCGCCTGTCGATGGAGGGCCGCCTGTACCTGTGCCTGTTCGCCAGCCAGGGCTGGGACCTGCGCCGCCTGCTGCGCGACGGCAGCAGCGACGCCCAGATCGCCGCCGCCATCGCCGGCATCTGGCAGGCGCGCGGCGACCGCTATTCCGAACTGCGCGCCAGCCTGCCGCCCGACACCGGCGGCAGCCCGCGCCGCCGCATCGAGATGAGCTACATCGGGGGCTAGCCAGTCCATGCCTGACCCCATCGCCCTTGCCGATATCACCGGCCTGGTTCTCGCCGGCGGCCAGGGCAGCCGCATGGGCGGCGTGGACAAGGGCCTGCAGCCGTTTCGCGGCCAGCCGCTGGCGCTGCATGCGCTGCAGCGCCTGGCGCCGCAGGTCGGCGCGCTGCTGCTCAGCGCCAACCGCCACCAGGGCGACTACGAGGCGCTGGCGGCGCCCTTCCACGCCCCGGTGCTGGCCGATGGGCTGGCGGGCTACGCCGGGCCGCTGGCCGGCTTCCTGGCCGGGCTGGCGCACTGCGCCACGCCCTGGCTGCTCACGGTGCCGTGCGACAGCCCGCGCCTGCCCGCCGACATGGCCCGGCGCCTGGCCGACGCCGCCGCGCGCGAGGGCGCCGACATCGCCGTCGCCTGCGCGCCCGAGAGCGCCGCGCCCGGCGCGCCCCTGCGTCCGCAGCCAGTGTTCTGCCTGCTGCGCGCCTGCCTGCGCCCCAGCCTGGAGCGCTACACGCACGAGGGTGGCCGCAAGATCGGCGCCTGGACCGCGCAGCACCACTGCGTGCGCGTGCCCTTCGACCGCCCCGGGGACGACCCGCACGCCTTTGGCAACGCCAACACGCCCGCCGAGCTGCAGGCGCTGGAAAGCCTGGGCTGAGGCCATGCAAATCCCCATCCGCCCCCTGAACGCCAGCGACGTGCACGCCTACAAGGCCCTGCGCGACGCGGCCCTGCGCCACGCGCCCGAGGCCTTCCTCTCCGACTACGAAAGCGCCGTGCAGCGCCCGGCCGGGGCCTATGCGCAGCGCTTCGGCAAGCCGCTGTCGGGCACCTTCTTCCTGGGCGCGTTCGATGCCGAGGGCCGCCTGGTGGGCAGCATGGGCTGCGAGCGCGAACTGCGCGCCAAGCAGCGCCACAGCGCCACCCTGGTCGGCATGATGGTGGCGCCCCACGCCCAGCGCCAGGGCATGGGCCGGGCCCTGCTGCACGCCTGCGTGGCCGTGGCAGGGCGCGTGCCGGGGCTGGAGCAATTGACCCTGAGCGTCACGGCCAGCAACACCCACGTCGTGCGCCTGTACGAGAGCGCCGGCTTTCGCGCCTGGGGCCTGCTGCCGCGCGCCATGCTGGTGGACGGCGTGGCCTACGACAAACTGCATATGATCCGCCCGCTGCACGCCCCCTGAGAGCATGCGAAAGAACCCATGAGCACCCTCGCCGACATCGCCGCCGAACTGCCGGGCTACGACCCCGCCGACCTGTGCGTGGCCGACGCCACCGCCTTCCTCGAAGCCCTGGCCGAGCCCGTGCAAGGCACCGAAACCCTGCCCCTGCACGAAGCCCTGGGCCGCGTGCTGGCGCAAGACCTGGTCTCCCCCCTGTCGGTGCCGCCGCACGACAACTCCGCCATGGACGGCTACGCCTTCGACGGCGCGGCGCTGCGGCCCGGCCAGGCCCTGCAACTGCGCCCCGTGGGCCAGGCCCTGGCGGGCCGGCCGTGGCAGGGCCAGGTAGGGCCGGGCGAGTGCGTGCGCACCATGACCGGCGCCGTCATGCCCGCGGGGCTGGACACCGTGGTGCCGCAGGAGCTGACCACCCCCGGCCCGGATGGCACCATCGCCATCGCCGCCGATGTGCTGCGCCCCGGCGCCAACCGCCGGCTGCGCGGCGAAGACCTCCAGGAAGGCGCCATCGCGCTACAAAAAGGAGAGCTTCTTGCGCCCGCTGCCATTGGCCTGGCGGCCAGCCTGGGCCTGCAAACGCTGGACGTGGCGCGGCGCCTGCGCGTGGCCTACTTCTCCACCGGCGACGAAATCCTGCGCCCTGGCGAGCCCCCGCGCCCCGGCGCCATCCACGACAGCAACCGCGCCACGCTCACCAGCCTGCTGGCCCGCCTGGGCGCGCAGGTGATCGACCTGGGCGCCGTGCCCGACGACCCCGCGCAGATCGCCGCCGCCTTCGCCCGCGCCGCCGCGCAGGCCGATGCCGTCATCACCAGCGGCGGCGTCAGCACCGGCGACGCCGACCACACCCGCGCCATGCTGCAGCAGCTGGGCGACGTGGTGTCGTGGCGCCTGGCCATGCGGCCCGGGCGCCCCATGGTGGTGGGCCGCATCGCCCGTGCTTTGGATGCAAAAACGGCCTCCATCCCTTGCCAGCCAAGCGCTGGCAGCTATGAAAATAAAAGCATCCTGTTCGGCCTGCCCGGCAACCCGGTGGCCGCGATGGTGTGCTTCCTGGTGCTGGTGCGCCCGGCCCTGCTGCGCATGATGGGCGCGCGCCCCCAGGCCATTCCGTACCTGCAGGCGCGCAGCAGCGAGATCATCCGCAAGCGCCCGGGGCGCACCGAATACCCGCGCGGCATCGTCTTCACCGCGCCCGACGGCAACCTGCAGGTCTGCACCACGGGCAGCCAGGGCTCGGGCATGCTCAGCTCCATGGTGCGGGCCAACGGCCTGCTCGTGCTGCGCCACGAACAGGGCGACGTGGCCATGGGCGACCTGGTGGACGTGATGATGTTCGACGCAGCGATGTGACCATGTACCAGGCCCGCCACCTGCCGCAAGCCCCCGGCCGCGCCACCGTGGACGCCCTGCCCGGCGCAACCCTGCTGGAGTTCGGCACCCCCTGGTGCGGCCACTGCCAGCGCGCGCAGCCGCTGATCGAGGACGCCCTGGCGGCGTGGCCCGCAGTCGCCCACGTGAAGGTGGAAGACGGCCCGGGCCAGCGCCTGGGACGCAGCTTCGGCGTCAAGCTCTGGCCCACGCTGGTCGTGCTGCGCGACGGCCGCGAGGTGGCACGCTGCGTGCGCCCGCAGCAGGCGCAGGAGATCCACGACGCCATCGCCCAGGCGGAGTCTGGCGCCGCCTGAACCTTACCCCGGCAACGGCACCTCAAGCCCCGCCTTCAGGCACTCCAGCGCCACCGACGTGCGAAAGCGCCGCACGTTGTCATCGCCGCCGAACAGCCGCGCGGTGACGTCCTGGTACTCGGCCATGGTGGCGGCAGTGACCACCAGCAGATAGTCCGCCTCCCCCGTGATCGCGTGGCACTGCTGCACCGCCGGCTCGGCCAGGATGCGCTCGCGCAGGCCGGCGGTGCGCAGCGGGTGCTCGTCATGCACGTGCACCTCCACCATCAGGGTCAGCGGCCGCCCCAGGCGGCTGGCGTCGAGCACCGCCACCTCGGCACGGATGACGCCGCTGTCGCGCAGGCGGCGGATGCGCCGTTGCACCGCCGGGGCCGAGAGGTGCACGGCCTGCGCGATTTCGCGCTGCGCGACCGTGTTGTCGCGCTGCAGGATGGCAAGAATCGCCCGGTCGAACGCATCGAGCGCGGGCGTGGCGGTGGAATCAGGAGTCATAGCGAGCGAAAGTTGCGCGGCATGGCGGTAAATGGAGTCTAAATATCCCAGGCCGCGCAATAAAGTCTTGCGCATGCTGCGCACACGCTTTTCCTCGCTGCTCCCGGTACTCGCCATCCTGGGCTCGGTCACCTTTCTCGGCCTGGGCACCTCCTGGGCCAAGCACAGCCTGTTTCCCCTGGTCGGCGCCCAGGGCACGACGGCGGTGCGCGTCGGCCTCTCGGCGCTGCTGCTGATGGTGCTGTGGCGCCCCTGGCGCTGGCGCCTGCGCGGGCACGACGCCCGGCTGGTCGCCTGCTACGGCGCGGCGCTGGGACTGATGAACCTGGGCTTCTACATGGCGCTGCGCACCATCCCGTTCGGCGTGGCCGTGGCCATCGAGTTCGCCGGGCCGCTGGCGGTGGCGCTGTGGGCCTCGCGCCGCGCACTCGACTTCGTCTGGGTGGCGCTGGCCGTGGCCGGGCTGTGGCTGCTGCTGCCGCTGGGGCACGGCGTGCGCGGGCTCGACCCGGCGGGCGTGCTGTGGGCGCTGGCGGCGGCGGTGTGCTGGGCCGTCTACATCCTGTTCGGCAAGCGCGTGGGGCATCTGCACACGGGGCATTCGGTCTCGCTCGGGCTGGCCGTGGCGGCGCTGGTGGTGGTGCCGGTGGGCGCGGCGCACGCGGGCGCCGCCCTGCTCTCGCCCGCCGTGCTGCTGGCTGGGCTGGGGGTGGCGGCGCTGTCGAGCGCCATTCCGATCATGCTGGAGATGGTGGCGCTCAAGCGCCTGCCGCCGCAGGCCTTCGGCATCATGATCAGCATGGAGCCGGCCGTGGCGGCGCTGCTGGCGCTGGGCCTGCTGGACGAACGCCTGAGCGCGTCGCAGTGGCTCGCCATCGGGCTGATCGTCGCGGCGTCGATGGGCTGCGCCTTCACGGCGCAGCGGCGCGCGCGGCCCGCCGAGGCGGTGCTGCCGGCATAGGAATACTCTGCACGAATCATCGCGCCGCGTGCATCTGCGGACTCAGGTGGTCTGCGGCGTTGCAATGCCTTTCAAGGTGTTGCTTGTTTTTTGATAGCTTGTGGCGCTTTCTGGGCTTGGGTTTGCTGCGGTTTTGGCTGTGTTTTTCGGTTTGCTTCCCGGGGCCGGGACTCGCCCCGGCGGGCGACTTCCTTTTCTTGCTCGTGCAAGAAAAGGAAGCAAAAGAAGCACGCCCCTGCTGCCCGTATCCCCTGCGCTGCGCTCCGGGGCAGCCTGCGGTGCTCGGGCGCGGGGCGGTGCCGCGTAACTCACTGCGCGCCTGCGGCGCTCCGTTCAAACAGACGCGGCAAGTCAGTTCACGAAGCGCGTGTGTCCTGCGGCACACGCGCCCGCCCCACGCCCTGCGCTCCTCGGTACGGCCAGAAGGGGGTTGAAGCCCCACACGGGCCATCGCTGCGCTCGGCCCCCAACACGCAGGCGCTGCGCGCCGCGAAGTCCAGGCCGAGCGCAGCGATGGCCCGAATTGTCTCCACCCCCTTTCAGGCTGCGCCTGGGGCGAGGCGCTGGCGGGGTGGCATGCGCGAAGTCGCGCATGCTTCGTGAACTGACTCGCTGCGGTTGTTTGAACGTAGCGCGCAGCGCGAAGTGAGTTCCGCAGCGCACCCCGCCAGCGTCTCGCCCCAGGTGTGCCCCCACGCGCAGCGTGGGGGTCGCAGACTGCGGGGCGCGTTTCTTTGGGTACTTTCTTGCCGCGCAGCAAGAAAGTACCTCGCCCGCCGGGGCGAGTCCCGGCCCCGGGAAGCAAACCCACCACAAGCATCAAAACAGCCCAAAACCCAATCCCAGAAAGCGCTGCAAGCTATCAAAAAACAAGCAGCACCTTGACAGGCATGATTGTCAATGCTCGGAATAGCTGCGGCGATTGCCGCGCTTTACGCCTTCCAGCCCATCCCCATCCGCAGCGCCCACTGACCCGCTTACCGCTCGATTCGTACAGAGCATCCCTGGTTCTCTTCAGCTTCCATCACGCGCAGGCGGCTGGCCGGGAAGGTGGCGGAAAACACCGCGCCCTGCCCCAGCACGCTGGTGATGTCGAGCTGCGCGCCGTGGCGCTGCAGCGCATGCTTGACGATGGCCAGCCCCAGGCCGGTGCCGCCCGTTTCGCGCGAGCGGCTGCGGTCCACGCGGTAGAAGCGCTCGGTCAGGCGCGGTATGTGCTCGGGGGCGATGCCGGGGCCGGTGTCGCGCACGGAAAAGCGCGCGCCGCCGCCCTCCAGCGGCTGCCACTGCACGGTGATCTGGCCGCCTGGCGGCGTGTAGCGCACGGCGTTGCTGATGAGGTTGGACAGGGCACTGTGCAGCTCGGCCACGCTGCCCGCGATCTCGCCCGCCGCGCGCAGTTGCGCCTCGCCGGGGAACTGCAGGCGGTGCGGCGTGGCGCCCTCGGGCGTGAGCAACTGCGACAGCGCGCGCGCCTCCTCCTCGCAGCGCAGCAGCAGCGCGCGCACGCTGGACCAGTCGCCGCGGCCGGGCAGCGGGCTGCCCTCCAGGCGCGAGAGCGTGAGCAGGTCCTGCACCACGCTGTGCATGCGCGCGCCCTGCTGCGCCATCAGGCCGAGGTAGCGCGCGCGTTCGGCGTTGGGCAGCTGCAGGGTCTGCAGGGTCTCGATGAAGCCCACCAGCACCGTGAGCGGGGTGCGGATCTCGTGCGACACGTTGGCCACGAAGTCGCGCCGCATGGCCTCGGCCTGCTCCAGCGCCGTCACGTCGCGCGAGAGCATGAGCTTGCGCCCGTCGCCATAGGGGTGCAGGTGCACCGACAGCTTGACCGGGTGCGAGGGCGTGCTCTCGCGCCCGGGCAGCAGCAGGTCCTGGGTGAAGTCGCCCCCGGCGTAGTAGGCGTTGAAGGCGGGCTCGCGCAGCAGGTTGCCGATGGACTGCATCAGGTCGCGCTCGGCGTCGAGCCCGAGGTGCTGGGCCGCCGTCTGGTTGCACCACTCGATGTGGCCCTCGGCGTCGAGCAGCAGCACCCCGTTGGGCGAGGCCTGCAGCGCGGCCAGGAACTCCTGCAGGCGCGCATCGCTGGCCGCGGCCTGCTGCTGCTGCTGGCGCAGCAGCCGGCGCGTGCGCTCGACCGCTTCGCCCCACAGGCCGTGCAGCACGGGCGCGCGCGCCAGCGCGCCGTCCTGGCGCAGCCAGCGGATCACGCGCAGGCCGCGCCAGGATTCCCAGGCGAATGCCGCCCACGAGGCCAGCGCGATCCCCAGGGCGGCGCACCAGGCACCGCCCAGCCATCCGCCCAGGGCGCCTCCGGCGAGCTGCAGGGCGAAGAAGAAGGAGAAGCGCCAAAGCATGGGGGCGTCCGCGGTGGGTTTATGAACGAAATCAGCCCTCAGGCCAATGCCAGAAAGCGCTGGCAGCTATCCATTTTGCAGCTGCGGCTGTGCCGTGAGGCGGTAGCCCGCGCCGCGCACTGTCTCCACCATGGCGCTGGCGGCGCCCAGGGCCTCGCGCAGGCGCTTGACGTGCACGTCCACCGTGCGCTCCTCGATGAACACGTGGTCGCCCCAGACCTTGTCGAGCAGCTGCGAGCGGCTGTGCACGCGCTCGGCATGCTTCATGAGGTAGTGCAGCAGCTTGAACTCGGTGGGCCCCACCTTGAGCGGCTGGCCCTGCCAGGTGACGCGGTGCGTGGCGGCGTCAAGCAGCAGCTCGCCGATGGCCACACTGTCGCTGACCTGCTCGGGCGCACGGCGGCGCAGCACGGCGCGGATGCGCGCCAGCATCTCCTGCGTGGAAAACGGCTTGGTGATGTAGTCGTCGGCGCCAGCGTCGAGCCCGGCTATCTTGTCCGGCTCGTCGCCCCGGGCGGTGAGCATGAGGATGGGCACGGGCTTGGTGCGCGCGTCGGCGCGCCACTTGCGCGCCAGTTGCAGGCCGCTCTGGCCGGGCAGCATCCAGTCGAGCAGGATCACGTCGGGCAGCACGGCGTCCAGCTCGCGCTGGGCGGCGTCGCCGTCCTCGGCCCAGATGGGCGCGAAACCGTTGTGGCGCAGGTTCACGGCGATCAGCTCGGCGATGGCCGGCTCGTCCTCGACGATGAGCACGCGGGGAAACTTCTTCATATCACTTGTCCATTGCGCTGTGCGCTGCCTGCCAGCCTGGCGCGGCCCAAGCCAGCGGACGCCGCGCAAGGGCCGCCCCGCCGCGCTGGCGTCGTCCCCCTTCCCGCGTAGCGAGAGAAGGGGGGAGCGGCGAAGCCGCTCGGGGGGTTGTTCATAAAACCGCCGATTCGATCTCGGTAAGCGCGGTGTGGCGCACGTCCTTGCCCTTGACCAGGTAGATGATCAACTCGGCCACGTTCTTCGAGTGGTCGCCGATGCGCTCGATGGCTTTGGCCAGGAACAGCAGGTCCAGGCTAGGCGAGATGGTGCGCGGGTCTTCCATCATGTAGGTGATGAGCTTGCGCACGAAGCCGTCGAACTCGCGGTCGATCAGGTCGTCTTCCTTGAGGATGTCCACGGCCGCCTTGGTGTCCAGGCGGGCGAAGGCGTCCAGCGCCTTGCGCAGCAGGCCCGAGGCCAGGTCGGCGGCCATGCGCAGGTCGCTGCTGGGCAGCGAGCGCGCGGCGCCGCTCTCGATGATGGAGCGCACCATGCGCGCCATGCGCGTGGCCTCGTCGCCCATGCGCTCCAGGTTGGCCGTGGCCTTGGAGAAGACCATCAGCAGGCGCAGGTCGCGCGCCGTGGGCTGGCGCCGCGCGATGATGGTGGTGAGCTCGTGGTCGATCTCCACTTCCATCACGTTCACGCGGTTTTCCAGCACCTCCACCTGGGCCACGGCGTCGAGGCTGAAGTTCGACAGCGCCGCGATGGCCTGGCGGATCTGCGATTCGACCAGGCCGCCCAGCTCCATGACGCGGGCGGAGACGCTGTTGAGTTCGCTGTCGAATTGCGTGGAAAGATGTTTCTCGGTCATTGTCGTGTCCTTCGCTGTCAGCCGAAGCGGCCGGTGATGTAGTCTTCTGTTTCCTTGCGCTGGGGCTTGAAGAACATTTGCTCGGTCGCGCCGAACTCCACCAGGTCGCCCAGGTACATGTAGGCCGTGTAGTCGCTGCAGCGCGCGGCCTGCTGCATGTTGTGGGTCACGATGACCACGGTGTAGTCGTTCTTCAGCTCGGCGATCAGTTCCTCGATCTTGGCAGTGGAGATCGGGTCCAGCGCCGAGCAGGGCTCGTCGAGCAGCAGCACTTCGGGCAGCACGGCGATGCCGCGCGCGATGCACAGGCGCTGCTGCTGCCCGCCCGACAGGCCCGAGCCGCTCTGGTGCAGCTTGTCCTTCACCTCGGTCCACAGGGCCGCCTTCTTCAGCGCCCATTCCACGCGCTCGTCCATGTCGGTGGCGTTGAGGCTCTCGAACAGCTTCACGCCGAAGGCGATGTTGTCGTAGATCGACATCGGGAACGGCGTGGGCTTCTGGAACACCATGCCGACCTTGGCGCGGATCAGCGCCACGTCCTGCTTGGACTGCAGCAGGTTCTCGCCGTCGAGCAGGATCTGCCCGTCGGCGCGCTGCTCGGGGTAGAGCTCGAACATGCGGTTGAAGGTGCGCAGCAGCGTCGATTTGCCGCAGCCCGAGGGTCCGATGAAGGCCGTAACCTTCTTTTCGGGAATGTCGAGGTTGATGCCTTTGAGCGCGTGGAACTTGCCGTAGTAGAAGTTCAGGTCGCGCACCGCGATCTTGGAGGGCACGGGAGTGGTCGGATTGGAGGGCATGAAAGTCTTCCAGAAAATCGGTTTACTTTTGGCGCGTGAGCACGCGCGCCAGGATGTTGAGGCCGAGCACCGCCACGGTGATCAGGAACACGGCAGCCCAGGCGAGCTGCTGCCAGTTCTCGTACGGACTCATGGCGAACTTGAAGATGGTCACGGGCAGGCTGGCCATGGGCTTGGACAGGTCGCCGTTCCAGAACTGGTTGTTCAGCGCCGTGAACAAGAGCGGCGCCGTCTCGCCCGCGATGCGCGCCACGGCCAGCAGCACGCCGGTGATGACGCCGGTGCGCGCCGCGCGCAGCGTAACCAGGCTGATGACCTTCCACTTCGGCGTGCCCAGCGCATAGGCCGCTTCGCGCAGGCTGGCGGGCACCAGCAGCAGCATGTTCTCGGTCGTGCGGATGACCACCGGCACCACGATCAGCGCCAGCGCCAGCACGCCGGCCCAGCCCGAGAAGCTCTTGAAGTACGCCACCACCACCGTGTAGACGAACAGGCCGATGACGATGGAAGGCGCCGACAGCAGGATGTCGTTGACGAAGCGCGTGGCGGGCGCCAGCCAGCCCTGCTTGCCGTATTCGGCCAGATAGATGCCGGCCAGGATGCCCACCGGCGTGCCGACGAAGGTGGCCAGCAGCACCATCATGAACGAGCCGAACAGCGCGTTCGCCAGGCCGCCCGCCTCGTTCGGCGGCGGCGTCATCTCGGTGAACAGGGTCAGCGACAGGCCGCCCAGGCCCAGGCGCAGCGTCTCCCACAGGATCCACACCAGCCAGAACACGCCGAAGGCCATGGCCGCGAGCGACAGGGTGAGCGCGATCTGGTTGATGCGCTTGCGCGTGGCGTAGCGCGCCCGGCGCGCCTGCGCCAGCTCGGCGGCGTTGATCAGTTTCTGCGAGGTACTTGTGCTCATGCTCATGCGCGCGCTCCTTCGCCCTTTTGCAGGCGGTTCAACAGCAGCTTGGACAGCGCCAGCACCACGAAGGTGATGAAGAACAGCACCAGCCCGAGGTAGATCAGCGACGCCTGGTGCAGCCCCTCGCCCGCCTCGGCGAACTCGTTGGCCAGCGCCGAGGTGATGCTGTTGGCGGCTTCGAAGACCGACAGGGAGTTGAGCTGATTCATGTTGCCGATGACGAAGGTGACGGCCATGGTCTCGCCCAGGGCGCGGCCCAGGCCGAGCATGACGCCGCCGAGCACGCCCGTCTTGGTGTAGGGCAGCACCACTTTCCAGACCACCTCCCAGGTGGTGGAGCCGAGGCCGTAGGCCGACTCCTTGAGCAGCGCAGGGGTGACCTCGAACACGTCGCGCATCACCGCGGCGATGAACGGAATGATCATGATCGCCAGGATGATGCCCGCCGACAGGATGCCGATGCCCACCGGGGGGCCCGACACCAGCGCGCCCAGGTAGGGTACGCCCTTGAACAGCGCCTGCAGCGGCTGCTGCACCCAGGTGGCGAGCAGCGGGCCGAACACCATCAGACCCCACATGCCGTAGACGATGGAGGGCACGGCGGCCAGCAGCTCGATGGCCGTGCCCAGCGGGCGCTTGAGCCAGGCGGGCGACAGCTCGGTGAGGAACAGCGCGATGCCGAAGCTCACCGGCACGGCGATCAGCAGCGCGATGGCCGACGTGGCCAGCGTGCCGTAGATCATCACCAGGCCGCCGTATTCGTTTTGCACCGGGTCCCACACGCTGCGCGTGAGAAAGCCCAGGCCGTATTGCGTGATGGAGGGCCATGCCCCCACCACCAGCGAAAGCAGGATGCCCAGCAGCGTGGCCAGCGTCAGCAGCGCAGCGCCGCAGGCCAGCCAGGCGAACAGGCGATCCGCCATGCTGCCGGACAGCAGCGGCGGACGCCCGGGAGGAAGGGTCTGGCCAGCGCCGGAGAGCCGCTGTGGCTGCGGCTGTGGCACCGAGGGAACGGACAGCGTCGTGGACACAGGTGAACCTTTGTTGTCTTGCATGGTGCATCGGCGGGCACGATGTGCGCCTTGCCGTGGCCGCCCCGCCGCGCTGGCTGCGTCCCCCTCCCACGCGCAGCGTGAGAGAGGGGGAAGGCGCCGAAGGCGGCTCAGGGGGTGCTTTACTTCACTGCGATGGGCTTGCCGGCCGCGTCCTTGATCTCGCCCCAGGACTTGACGATCACGCTCTTGACGCTGTCGGGCATGGGCACGTAGTCCAGGTCCGAGGCGGTCTTGTCGCCGGTCTGGTAGGCCCACTCGAAGAACTTGAGCGAGGTGGCGGCCTGCTGCGGCTTGTCCTGGCTCTTGTGCATCAGGATGAAGGTGGCGCCAGTGATGGGCCAGGAGGCCTTGCCGGGCTGGTTCGTCAGGATCTGGTAGAAGCTCTTGCTCCAGTCCGCGCCCGCCGCAGCGGACTTGAAGGCAGCGTCATCGGGGGCCACGAAGGCGCCGTCGGCGTTCTGCATCTGCACGTAGGTCAGCTTGTTCTGCTTGACGTAGGCGTACTCCACATAGCCGATCGAGTTGGCCAGGCGGCCCACGAAGGCGGCGACACCCTCGTTGCCCTTGCCGCCGGCGCCCGTGGGCCAGTTCACCGCTGTGCCCTCGCCCACCTTGGACTTCCACTCGGCGTTCACCTTCGAGAGGTAGTTGGTGAAGATGAAGCTGGTGCCCGAGCCGTCGGCGCGGCGCACCGGGGCGATGGCCGCCTCGGGCAGCTTCACGCCGGGGTTCAGCGCCACGATGGCGGGGTCGTTCCAGTGCGTGACCTTGCCCAGGTAGATGTCGCCCAGCACCTGGCCGCTGAGCTTGAGCTGGCCGGCCGCGATGCCCTGGATGTTGACCACCGGCACCACGCCGCCGATCACGGTGGGGAACTGCACCAGGCCCTTCTTGGCCAGGTCCTCGTCCTTGAGCGGCGCGTCGGAAGCGCCGAAGTCCACCGTCTTGGCCTCGATCTGGCGCAGGCCCGCGCCCGAACCCACGGACTGGTAGTTGATCTTCACGCCGGTGGCCTTGTGGTAGTCGGCGGCCCACTTGGCGTACAGCGGCGCCGGGAAGCTGGCGCCAGCGCCGGTGGCTTCCTGTTGTGCCATTGCATGGGGCAGCGCCATTGCCGACAGCGCGCCGGCCACCAGGATGCGGATCAGGGACAGTTTCATGACAAACCTCTGCGGTTGTGGAAGGAATGACCGCGACTGTAGAGACGCTTTGTGACAGTCATGTGACGCCGTTTTTTTGTCACGAAATTGCAAAAAGCGCCACAGGGCGACAGCAGAACCCGCGGTGTCATCAAACCTTCATCCCCCCTGGCTACGCTGCCGCACGTTGCGAATGAGAGAAAAGCCATGCCTTTTGAAGACCGCGAGGAACTGGTGCGCCGTATCGAGAACGACTTGCTCGACGGCCTCGACGAAGAACTGGAACTGGAAATAGAAGACCGCACGCACGCCCTGGCGCTGCCGGAGGACGGCGGCGCGCACGCGCATGAAAGCCATGCGCAGCGCGTGGCGTACTTCAAGGAGCTGTTCCGGCTGCAGGGCGAGCTGGTCAAGCTGCAGGACTGGGTGGCCTCGACCCGGCAGAAGGCCGTCATCATCTTCGAGGGCCGCGACGCGGCGGGCAAGGGTGGCGTCATCAAGCGCATCACCCAGCGCCTGAACCCGCGCGTGTGCCGCGTGGTGGCGCTGCCCGCGCCCAACGACCGCGAACGCACGCAGTGGTACTTCCAGCGCTATGCGGCGCACCTGCCGGCGGCGGGCGAAATGGTGCTGTTCGACCGCAGCTGGTACAACCGCGCCGGCGTGGAGCGCGTCATGGGCTTTTGCACGGACGCGGAGTACGAGGAATTCTTCCGCTCGGCGCCGGAGTTCGAGCGCATGCTGGTGCGCTCGGGCATCAAGCTCATCAAGTACTGGTTTTCCATCACCGACGACGAGCAGCACCTGCGCTTCCTGGGCCGCATCCACGACCCGCTCAAGCAGTGGAAGCTCAGCCCCATGGACCTGGAATCGCGCCGCCGCTGGGAGGACTACACCCGCGTCAAGGAGGCGATGCTGGAGCAGACGCACATCCCCGAGGCCCCCTGGTGGGTCGTGCCCGCCGACAACAAGAAACAGGCGCGGCTGAACTGCATCAGCCACCTGCTGACGCAGTTTCCCTACGCCGAGGTGGAGCGCCCGGAAGTGCTGCTGCCCGCGCGCGTGCGCAACGCCGACTACATCCGCCACCCGGTGCCGCAGGACATGATCGTCCCGCAAATGTATGGGACAACCCCCTGAGCCGCTGCGCGGCTTCCCCCTTCTCTCTACGCGCTGCGCGCTACGGGAAGGGGGACGACGCCAGCGCGGCGGGGCGGCCCTTGCGCGGCGTCTGCTGGGCTGGGGCGCGCCGGTTTCATAGGGCGCGCTCGTTGCTGGCGCGGGCGCCATGAAGCACTGAGCACTGAATCCTTTTTTGGAGATCCCCATGCTGCCATCCTCCCCCCTGCACCGCCGCCGCTGGCTGCAGCTGTGCGCCGCCGCCGGCCTGGCGCCGCACGCCGGTGCCTTTGCGCAAGCCAGCGCCAGGGACGCCGAGCGCCCGGTGGTGGTGGCGCAGCTGGCCGACATGTCGCCCGGCCAGCAGGACGTGAGCCGCGACTTCCTCATCGGCTCGCGCGCTGCATGGCAGGACCTGAACGCGCGCGGCGGCGTGCAGGGGCGCCCGGTGCAGCACCTGGCCATCGAGGTGCAGGGCACCGGCCCGGCGCTGCAGGCCGCATGGCGCGGCGTCGCGGGCAACCCGGCATGCATCGCGCTGTCGGGCTGCGTGGGCGATGGCGCCGCGGGCGCGCTGGCCGCGCTGCAGGAACAGGCTCCGCCGGCCCAGCCGCTGGCGCACGCCGCGCCCTGGATGCACAGCCAGGAGGACGCCAACGCCAGCGACCTGGTCTTCGGCATCTTTCCCGACTACCAAATCCAGATTGCCCATGCGCTCAAGACCCTGGCCTCCATGGGCGTGCAGGAGCTGGGCGTGGTCTACGCCACGGCCGCCGTGCGCCAGCAATCGCAGGCTCGGGTGCGGCAGGCCGCCCAGACGCTGCAGCTGCGCATGCAGGACCTGCCCCTGCCCGGCAGCAGCGCGCAGGCCGACCGGCAGCTGGCCACCCCGGCGCAGCCCATCGTGCTGTTCGTGGGCGGCACGCCGGAGCTGCACGGCTTCATGCGCCGGCTCACCCTGCAGCCCGGCCGCCAGTGCTTCGTCGTGGCCCTGGCCGACGTGAACCTGCAGGTGCTGGCGCAGATGGGCGCGGCCGCGCGCAACGTCTCGGTCATCGCCACGCAGTCCGTCCCCCTGGTGACGGCCAGCCTGCCCATCGTGCGCGCCTACCGCGACGCCCTGGCCCGGCTGTACGACGAACCGCCCTCGCCCCAGGGGCTGGCGGGCTTCATCGCCGCGCGCTACACCGCCGAAGTGCTGCAGAGCGTGAATGGGCCGCTGACGCGCGCCTCGGCGCTCGCCGCCTTCCGCCGCCGCCAGGACCTGAACCTGGGCGGCTTCACCGTCGCCTTCGACGGCCGCAAACGCACCCATGCGTATGTGACGCAAAGCATGCTGACCGCCGACGGGCGGATCGTGGGTTGAGCCGCCCTCCGGGCGGCCGCGCCGGCTTCGCCGGCAACGCGCAGCGCGCGCCTTCCCGGTGCTATGCTGCGCCGCAATTTCACCAGCGCACTCCTCAGCGCCCCAGGCGCACCACCATGCAAGACGGAACACTGCTCGCCGCTGTAGACCTCGGGTCCAACAGCTTTCGCCTCGAAATCGGCCGCTTCGAACATGGCCACATCCAGCGCGTCGAATACCTCAAGGAAACCGTGCGCCAAGGCGGCGGACTGGACGAGGAACGCAACCTGAGCCTGGACGCCATGCAGCGCGGCTGGGACTGCCTGGCGCGCTTCGCCGAGCGCCTGGCCGGCTTCGAGCGCACCCACGTGCGCGCCGTGGCCACCCAGACCCTGCGCGAGGCGCACAACCGCGAGACCTTCATCGAGCGCGGCAACGCCATCCTCGGCTACCCCATCGACGTGGTCTCGGGCCCCGAGGAGGCGCGCCTGATCTACCAGGGCGTATCGCGCCTGCTGCCGCAGTCGGACGAATGGCGCCTGGTGGTGGACATCGGCGGACGCTCCACCGAACTCATCCTGGGCCAGCGCTACCAGGCCCATGCCGTGACCTCGCTGCGCATGGGCAGCGTGGCCTGGTCCACGCGCTACTTCGCCGACGGCAGCTTCACCCCCGCCGCCTTCGAGGCCGCCGAAACCGCCGCCAAGGCGATGCTGGACGAAACCCTGCAGGTGTTCCAGCCCAGCGCCTGGGACGTGGCCTACGGCTCCTCGGGCACCATCGGCGCGGTGGGCGAGATCCTGGCCATGGCGGGCTACCCGCCGGGCGAGATCACGCGCGAGGCGCTCGATTGGCTGCTGGCCAAGCTGCTGCGCGCCGGCCATGCCAGCCGCGTGCGCCTGGACGGGCTGAAGGAAGACCGGCGCCCGGTGATCGGCGGCGGCCTGAGCGTGCTGCGCGCCGTGTTCAGCCTGCTGGGCATCGAGCGCATGCAGGTGGCGCAAGGCGCACTGCGCCAGGGTGCGCTGTACGACCTGCTCAGCCGCGAGTGGCCCGAGACCGATTTGCGCACCAGCACCGTGGCCGGACTGATGCAGCGCTTTGCCGTGGACATCCCGCATGCCCAGCGCGTGGCGCAGGTGGCCGGCACCCTGTTCGGCCAGGCGGCCGCGCAGGGCAGCGAGCGCGCCGCGCGCAAGCTCGACTGGGCCGCGCGCCTGCACGAAATCGGCTGCCGCATCGCCCACAGCGGCTACCACCGGCATGGCGCCTACATCCTGGACAACACCGACGCCGCCGGCTTCGCCCAGCCCGAGCTGCACCACCTGGGCCTGCTGCTGCGCGCCCACCGCGGCAAGCTGCGCAAGCTGGAACTCGACTGGAGCGACGCCCAGTTCACGCTGCAGCTGGCCTGCCTGCGCCTGGCCGTGGCCCTGTGCCACGCGCGGCGCGACCCGGACATGGACGGCATCCGCCTGGAAAGCAAGGGCGCGCGCTTCGTGCTGCGCAGCCGCCCGGGCTGGGCGGCGCTGTACCCCCAGTCGGCCCACCTGCTGCGCGAGGAAAGCCAGGACTGGCTGCGCACGCCGTGGGAGCTGGTGCTGGAGCTGGGTTGATTTTTAGAGAGGAATCGACCTCTAGCCCTTGGCCAGCAAGCGCAAGCAGCTATCTTTTTTGAAATAGGGTTTACCGCCCCCCGGACTCGACCACCGCCACGCGCCGCCGCAGCGCGGCGGCGGCCTCCACGTTCCCCGCCTGCTCGGCGCGCTGCGCGCGCGCCAGCAGCCAGGCCAGCAGCGGCCGGCGCCAGCCCTGGGCGGAGGCGGTGTCGGCGGCCAGCGCCATTACCGCCGGGCTCGCGCGCCCGGCCTGCAGCAGGGCGCCCGCTGCCACCAGGCGGGCCAGCGGGTCGGCCATGGCCGCCAGCGCGGCGCTGGGGTCGCCCGTGGCGGCGAGCGCCTGGCGGTGCGCCTCGGGCAGCAGGGCCGCGTCCTGCGCGCTGGCGCGGCCCGCCAGGTAGGCGGCGTAGGCGCGCTCGGGCGCGGGCGCGTCGGCACGCAGGGCCTCGAAGCGCTCGCACACCGGGGGCTGCAGGGCCAGGCTGGCCACCTGGGCAGCGCAGTCCATCAGCGCCAGGCGCGCGAGCAGGTCCGGGCGCCCGGTGCGCGCCACCTCGGCGCGGGCGCGCGTCCATTCCGCCTGGGCCACGCGGTCCTCGCCCGCCAGGTAGGCGGCGGTGGCGCGCTGCGCGGCGCCCTGGGCGCTGCCTTGCCAGTCGGGCACGGGCGGACGGCTGGCGCAGGCTGCCAGCGCCGCGCACAGCAGCAGGGGGAGCAAGGGGGCGCGCTGGGTCATGGCAGGGTCAGCTCCAGGTCCTTGGGGTCGCGGGCGAAGGGCCAGGTGCGGTTCACCTGGTTCAGCAGCGCGTCGATCTTGCGCAGGTTGGCCTCGACCTCGGCGCGCAGTGCGCCCAGGTCGGTGCTGGCGGCGCGCACGTTGGCGCCCACGGCCTGGGCTTCGGCCAGCACGGCATCGGCCTTGCGCAGGCTGGCGCGCGTGTCCTGCAGCAGGCCGCCCAATTGCGCCACGGCCGCCTGCGCCTCGGGCAGCAGGCCCTGCGCGCCGAACACCTGGGTGTCGGCCTTGGCGGCCATGCCGTCCAGGCGCGCCAGCAGCGCATTGGTGCGCTCCAGCGTGGCCAGCACCTTGCGCGCGTCGCGCTCGTTGCCCATGAGCAGGCCCAGCGCCCCGCCGGGGCCCTGCAGGCGTTCGGTGAGCGCCTGGGCATTGGCGGCGGTGGCGGCCAGGGCCGAGTCCTGCGCGGTGAGCGCGCGCAGGTTGCCCAGCAGCTCGCGCGCCGTGGCCATGATCTGGGGGATCTCGGCCGTGGCGTCGCCGCGCAGCACCGGGCGCATGGCGCCATCGGGCAGCAGCGGGTCGTCGAGGATGCCGCTGTAGGCCTTGATGGCGGTGCCGCCCACCAGGCCGCGCACCAGCGTGAACACGCTCGATGTGCGCAGCCAGTGCGCGTCGCGCTGCGCCACGTCCACGGTGATGTGCACGTTGCCGTCGGGCGCCAGGCCGATATGGCGCACGCGGCCGATGGGAAAGCCCGAGAACGTCATGTCCATGCCCACGGCCACGCCTTCGGAGTCGTCGGCCACCAGCACCAGCTGCTGGGTGGGCTCGAACACGCCGCGCGCGTGCAGCAGGTACAGGGCCGAGCCGGCGATCAGCGCCAGCGTGAACAGCAGCAGCGCGGCGGCCTTGGCGCGCAGGTGCGCCACGGGCCGCTGGATGCCTTCGAGGCCGTCGGTGGAAGGGTCGGTCATCCGTAGTAGTTCCCCATGAGCGAGACGAGTTCGATCAGCAGCAGCAGCGCGAACATGCGCGCGAGCCCCCCCAGCTCCGTCATGCCCGGCCCCGGGTGCAGGGCCGAGGCGGTGGGAATGAGCGCTACGGCCAGGCTGGAAAACAGCGTCTTGAGCACGAACACCAGCGTGAACGCGGGCGTGAAGACCTGGCCGAACATGCGCGTGTAGCCGGGCAGCCCGGCCAGGCTGCTGCCGTACACGCCCAGGTAGGCCATGGCCAGCGCCACCACGCACGACAGCGCCGCCAGCGTGATGCCCGCGTAGGCCCCGGCCAGCACGCGCGGCAGCAGCTCCATGCGCACCGGGTCGGCACCCTGGCGGCGCAGCCGGTCCAGGTGGCCGGCGGCGCGCAGCCGCGCCAGCTCCAGCCCCTGGGGGATGCTGCAGCGCAGCGCCACGAACAGCGCGGCGGTGAGCGGTATCAGCTCCAGCACCAGCACGCGCACCACCATCTCCAGCGCGTAGCGCGACAGGCCGTAGCTCTGCGCCGTGACGACGACGATGCGCGTGATCGACAGGCTGACCAGCGCCGCCAGCGCCGTGAAGCCCGGCAGCACCGGCAGCGTGGCGCGCACCATGTGGTGCGCCAGGCGCGTGCGCGCCGCGCCGCGGTAGGTGGAGGGCGAGAGCAGCAGCACCAGCACCACCGCGCCCAGGTAGACGATGCGCGCCCAGCCCAGCGCGCGGCGCTGCGCCAGGCGCCACAGGCGGGCGGGGCCGTCCTCCAGGGTTTGCAGGGTGTTCATGCGGCCATCATAGTTCAGGGTGAAAAATGCCTCCAGGGCAATGCTGTCAAGCGCTGGAAGCTATCAAATCAGTAGTCGCACCGGTGGCTACACATGCCGGTGCGCGGGCGCATTGCGCTGCGGCGCCCAGTCCTGCGCCTCGGCGCGCGCGTGCAGCGCGTCGATCACCTGGCACTGCGCCTGCACGCCATCGCAGCGGCTGCGCAGCAGGCACAGCTCCTGCTCCAGCACACGCAGTTCGTCCAGGCGCGTGCGCACGTGCGCCAGGTGCTCGTCCAGCGTGGCGCAGGCCACGTGGCCGTCGGCCAGGCAGCTGCCGTCGAGCGCCAGCAGCGTGCGCACTTCGTCCAGCGACATGTCCATGGCGCGGCACAGGCGGATGAAGCGCAGCCGGTGCAGGTCGGCCTCGCCGTAGAAGCGGTAGCTGTTGTCGCTGCGGCCCTGCGGGGCCAGCAGGCCCTCCTTCTCGTAATAGCGGATATTGGCCGCCGAAACGCCCGAGCGCCTGGCGGCCTCGCCGATGCGGCAGTGCAGCGTGTCTGACATGGCTTGACCTTGAAGTAACTTTCAGCTTTCCAATGATGGCATGAACCAAGCGAAGCCCTCCTCCCATCTCGCCCATGACCATGGTCATGACCACGGCAGCCACGCGCAGGGCGCGGCGGCGCCGGCCGCAAGCGCCTGCAGCCCTGCGCCGGGTGCCGGCGCCTGCTGCGGCTGCAGCAGCGACCCGCACGACCACGGCGCCCTGCCCGGCTGGCCGCGCATCGCCGCGGCCCTGCTGTTCGCCGCTGGCGCCGAAGCCGCGCACTGGGCGCAGCACGAGGTGCCGGGCATGCTGCTGGCCGTGGCCGCCATCGCCCTGGCCGGCCTGGGCGTGTACCGCTCGGGCCTGAAGGACCTGGCGCGGCTGCGCCTGGGCATCCACGCGCTGATGGCCGTGGCCGTGACCGGCGCCTTCCTGATCGGCCAGTGGCCCGAGGCGGCCATGGTGATGGCGCTGTACGTGGCGGCCGAGCGCATCGAGGACGGCGCCATGGAGCGCGCGCGCCACGCCATCCGCAGCCTGCTCGACCTGGCACCCGAGACCGCCGAGGTGCTGCAGCCCGACGGCAGCACAGCGCGCCAGAACGCCGCCCAGGTACCGCTGGGCGCCACGCTGCGCATCGCCCCGGGCGCGCGCGTGCCGCTGGACGGCACCGTCACGCGCGGCGAGAGCGCCGTGAACCAGGCCCCCATCACGGGCGAGAGCCAGCTCGCCGACAAGGCCCCCGGCGACGCGCTGTACGCCGGCAGCGTGAACCAGCACGGCGAGCTGTTCATGCAGGTCACGGCCCCGGCCAGCGGCACGCTGCTGGCGCGCATCGTGCATGCGGTGGAACAGGCCCAGGCCTCGCGCGCGCCCACGCAGCGCTTCGTGGACCGCTTCGCCGCCGTCTACACGCCCATCGTCTTCGTGCTGGCGGTGCTGCTGGCGCTGCTGGCGCCCGCCGTGCTGGGCTGGAGCTGGGCCCAGGCGGCCTACCAGGCGCTGGCGCTGCTGGTGATTGCCTGCCCGTGCGCGCTGGTGATCTCCACCCCCGTCACCGTGGTCAGCGCGCTCACGGCGGCGGCGCGGCGCGGCGTGCTCATCAAGGGCGGCAGCGCGCTGGAGGCGGCGCGCGGCCTGCGCGTCATCGCCCTGGACAAGACCGGCACGCTGACCACCGGCAACCCCACCCTGGTGGACTGGCAAGCCCTGGACAGCACGGCGCCCGCGCAGGCCGCCGCCCTGGCCTGGCAGCTCGCCAGCCGCTCGGACCACCCGGTCTCGCGCGCCATTGCCAGCGGGCTGGCCGCCGAAGCCCCGCCCGCCAATACGGTGCAAGACCTGCGCGCCCTGCCCGGCCGGGGCGTGGAAGGGCACGTGGACGGCCAGCGCCACGTGCTGGGCAACCTGCGCCTGGTGCGCGAGATGCAGCTGCTCACCCCCGCGCTGGAAGCCGCGCTGCGGGCGCACGAGCAGCAGGGCCGCACCGTCACCCTGCTGGCCAGCGACAGCGCCGTGCTGGCCCTGTTCGCCGTGGCCGACCCGCTGCGCGCGCACGCCGGCGAAGCCGTGGCGCAATTGCAGGCCCTGGGCGTGCGGCCCGTGGTGCTGAGCGGCGACAACGCCGCCACCGTGGCCGCCGTGGCGGCCGAGGCCGGCATCGCCGACGCGCGCGGCAGCCTGCTGCCGCAGGACAAGCTCGACGCCCTGGCCGCGCTGCAGCGCGAGCACGGCCCCACCGGCATGACGGGCGACGGCATCAACGACGCTCCGGCGCTGGCGCGCGCCGACGTGGGCTTTGCCATGGGCGGCGCGCACAGCACCGGCATGGCCATGGAAACCGCCGCCGTGGTGCTGATGAACGACGACCTGCGCCGCATCCCCGGCACGGTGCGCCTGTCGCGCCACGCGCATGCCGTGCTGTGGCAGAACATCGCGCTGGCACTGGGCGTCAAGGCCGTGTTCTTCGCCCTGGCGCTCACGGGCCAGGCCAGCATGTGGATGGCCGTGGCGGCCGACATGGGCGTGAGCCTGCTGGTGGTGGCCAACGGCATGCGGCTGCGCTGGTGGAAAGGGATCTGAAAGAAGGACATGAAACCTGCGCAAAACACCATATCCCGCATCTTTCATGCAATATGAAAGCCGTATTGCGCAGATAAATTGACGCAACGCGCGGCGCGGTGGTGTAATCCGCGCCGATTCCGCCCCCCCCGCGCCATGACCAGCACCACCGCCCAGTCCGCCACGTTCCCCGCCGCCCAGCCCCACTCCCGCACCGAGGACGCGGTGGCCATCCTCACCGGCGTGACCCTGGTGTCGGTGGGCGTGGCCTTCATCGCCAGCGCGGGGCTGCTGACGGGCGGCATGACCGGGCTGGCCTTCGTGCTGCACTACGCCACGGGCATCGGCTTCGGCAAGCTGTTCTTCGTGCTCAACCTGCCCTTCTACTGGCTGGCGCTGCGCAAGCTGGGCACGGGCTTCACGCTCAAGACCTTCACGGCGGTGGCGCTGCTGTCGGCGCTCGTCGGGCTGCAAAGCCAGTTCCTGCAGATCAGCCAGCTGCACCCAGCGTATGCCGCCATCACCGGCGGACTCATCATGGGCATCGGCTTTCTGGTGCTGTTCCGCCACCGCTGCAGCCTGGGCGGCGTGGGCATCCTGGCGCTGTACCTGCAGGACCGCTACGGCTGGCGCGCCGGCAAGGTGCAGATGGCGGTGGACTGCTGCATCGTGCTGGCGGCGCTGGTCACGGTGGAGCCGCAGCGCGTGCTGTGGTCGGTGGCGGGCGCCGTGGCGCTGAACCTGGTGCTGGCCATGAACCACCGCCCTGGCCGCTACATGGCGGCATGAAGTGAAACACCCCCTGAGTCGCCTTCGGCGCCTTCCCCCTCTCTCTACGCGCTTCGCGCTAAGGGAGGGGGACGCAGCCAGCGCAGCGGGGCGGCCCTTGCGCGGCTGCCCACGCTTGGGCCGCGCCGGTTTCGTGCGCAGCGCCATGGAAAACTGACTTGGCACCGCGGGAACTTCGCGCCACGCTGCCGCCTCTGCCCTGACATGCCCCGCGGTCTGCTCGTTCTCCTCATGGCACTGCTGCTGGCCCTGCGCGGCCTGCTGGGCAGCGCCATGGCCATGGAGAGCGCGCCGCCGCCCGCGCCCGTGCCGCACGCCGCCAGCGTGGACGGGCACGCGCACTGCCACGACGCCAGCACGCCCCAGGACGACAGCGCCGCGGCGCCCTGCGCGGCCTGCGACATCTGCCACACGGCGCTGTTCCTGCCCGGCCTGGCGGCACAGGCCGGCCCCGTGGCCGCCGCGCCGCCGCGCGCCTGGCCCGGCGCGGCCTTCGCCAGCGCGCCGCAGGCGCTCGCTCTCAAGCCGCCCATCGCCTGAGCCGCGCGCTCCACAGGCCCCCTTCCGTACCATGCAGCCCGCCCGCGGCGGTGGCCGCATGCCGTCAGACTTTTCGTATTCCTTTCATGAAAACTATCAAATTCATAGCTGCCAGCGCTTTGCTGGCAAGCGCTGGCGCCGTCTTTTCCCATGAAGGCGCGGCCCACCCGGACGCCCATGCCCACCACGGCAACGCAGCAGCCACGGCCCCGGCGGAGCAAACGCCCTTCGGCATCGCGGGCGACGCGCGCAAGGTGCAGCGCACCATCACGCTGCGCATGGGGGACGACATGCGCTTTGCGCCCAGCCACCTCACCGTGAAGCGGGGCGAAACCCTGCGGCTGCGCGTGCAGAACCAGGGCCAGGTGATGCACGAGATCGTGCTGGGCACGCCCGGCTCGCTGTCCGAGCACGCCCAGATGATGCAGCAGCACCCCGGCATGGCCCACGACGCCGCGCACATGGCACATGTGGCGCCGGGGCAGAAAGGCGAGCTGGTGTGGCAGTTCAACCGGGCTGGCGAATTCGACTTTGCCTGCCTGGTGGCCGGGCACTTCGAGGCCGGCATGAAGGGCACCATCACCGTCAAGCCGTGAAAGGAACATCCATGACCGCCATGCACGCCCCCCTGCGCCGCCGCCAGTGGCTGGCCGCCGCCTGCGCCGCGCTGGCCGCGCCGCAGCTCTGGGCCGCGCGCCCGGACACCGCCGTCGAGGTCTGGAAAGACCCGCAATGCGGCTGCTGCGCCGACTGGATCGCGCACATGCAGGCCGAAGGCTTTCGCGTGACCGTGCACGAGAGCGGCAACGCTGCCGTGCGCGCGCGCCTGGGCCTGCCCGAACGCCTCGGGTCATGCCACACCGCGCTCGCCGGCGGCTACCTGATCGAAGGCCACGTGCCCGCCGCCGACGTGAGGAAGCTGCTGGCCGCCAAGCCCAAGGCCCTGGGCCTGGCCGTGCCCGGCATGCCCGTGGGCAGCCCCGGCATGGACGGCCCGGCCTACAACGGCCGCAAAGACCCGTACGACGTGCTGCTGGTGACCAGGAACCTGATGAACAGCGACGTGTCCACGCGCGTTTTTACGAGTTATCGGTGACACCCCCCTGAGCGGCTGCGCCGCGTCCCCCCGCTCTCGCCACGCTGCGCGTGGCGGGCAGGGGGACGCAGCCCCCGCTGCGGGGCGGCCCTTGGCTTGCTGCCTGCGCCTGGGCCGCGCCGGTTGCGTAGGCCGCTGGCTGCGCACCCATAATCGGCGCCATGAACCACACCCGCCTGCAAGGCGCGCAAGGCGCCATCACCGACGTGGCCGGCATCGAAGTCGGCCACTACACCGAAACCCGCCGCCCCACGGGCTGCAGCGTGGTCATCGCGCGCGAAGGCGCCGTGGGCGGCGTGGACGTGCGCGGCGCCGCCCCCGGCACGCGCGAGACCGAGCTGCTGCACCCATCCAACTTCGTCGAGCGCGTGCATGCCGTCGTGCTCTCGGGCGGCAGCGCCTGGGGGCTGGACGCCGCCAGCGGCGCCGCGCGCTGGCTGGAGGAGCAAGGCGTGGGCTTCGACATCGGCGTGGGCCGCCTGCCGCTGGTGCCGGCGGCCGTGCTGTTCGACCTGCACGTGGGCGATGCGCGCGTGCGCCCCGACGCCGCGGCGGGCTACGCCGCCTGCGCCGCCGCCACGCGCACGCACCCGGCCGAGGGCAGCGTGGGCGCGGGCACCGGCGCCACTGTGGGCAAGCTGTTCGGCATGCAGTACGCGATGAAGAGCGGCATCGGCACCGCCTCGGTACGCGTGGACGGCATCACCATGGGCGCGCTCGTCGCCTGCAACGCCGTGGGCGACGTGGTGGACCCGGACACCGGCCGCCCGCTAGCCGGCGCGCGCACCGAGGACGGCGCGCAGCTGCGCGACATGCGCCGCGCCCTGCTGCGCGGCGAGCTGCCCGGCGCGCTGCTGGGCGGCAGCAACACCACCATCGGCGTCATCGCCACCGACGCCGTGCTGACCAAGCCGCAGGCGCAGCGCCTGGCCGTGGTGGGGCACGACGGGCTGGCGCGCGCCATCAACCCGGTGCACACGCAGATGGACGGCGACACGCTGTTCGCCCTGGCCACCGGCGCCGCCGGGCGCACGCCCGACCTGGTGGTGCTGGCCACCATGGCCGCCGAGGCCGTGGCCCGCGCCACCGTGCGCGCAGCGCTGGCGGCGCGCAGCATCACCACGGCCGAAGGTTTGCACCTGCCCGGGTGCGCGGGCTAGGCGCGTTGCAAAAACCATAGCTGCCAGCGCTTGCCCCGCAAGGGCTGGCGCCTGATTTTCATGGAATCTGCTCCACCGCCGCACTGGCGGGCGGGCGCTGCGGCGCGGCAGCCCTGCGCGCATCCCCCGGCCCCGCCAGCCACCAGGCCAGCGCCGCCAGCAGCACCAGGCCGCCCAGCGCGGGGCGCGAATGCGCGGTGGCCCGCGCCCGCTGCGCGCCGGGCGTGAAACGCCCACGCCGGTCGGCCCAGGCACGGGCCACTGCCTGCCCAGCCGCCTCGGCGGCCTCGGCCCCGTGCAGTGCCGGGGTGATGCGCCGCAGCGTGCCAGCAGCATCGCGCGCGTGCACTGCGTGGTAGCGCTGCCGCGCCGCGCCGCTGCCGGAGGCGAACAGCAGCTTGTGCACCAGGGCCTGGCTGGCATCCCCGGGTAGCAGCAGCACACGCGACCACAACCACGAGCGGTGCCACACGCGCAGGCCATCGTCGCGCACCTGCAGCGTCCAGCGCCGGGTGGCCGCGTGCAGCGCGAACAGCGGCAGCGCCAGCAGCGCCGCCCGGCCCCAGAAGCCGCGCGGCGGCACCAGCCCGGTGGCCTGGATGCGGCCGTTGGTCCACCACTCGGCCGCGAGCAGGGCCAGCGCCAGCACCGCCGCCCAGCGCCAAGCGGCCTGGTCGAACTCCAGCGCCCATGCGCCGGGGCTTTCGGCCACGCGCACGCCGGGAGGCAGGCGCACCACGCCACTATCCAGAGGAACGATGGGCGCCTCCGCCTTCCAATCGACGCGCGCGTCGAAGCGGTCAGTGCCCGTCCAGGGCGGGGCCACGGCCTGCACCGGCAGGTCGTAGGCCAGCTCCAGCGTGCCGTCGGCGCGCACCAGCTCCAGCCGCCAGTCCACGCGCTCGCCGCTGCGCTGGCCGCCATGGGCCGGCGCGTCGCCGGGCAGCGTGAAGCGTGCGGTCAGACGCATGCCGCCATCGGCGGCGGGCTGCTGGTGCGTGCCGGCGTCCAGCACCTCCACCTGGCGCTCGGGCGAGCCGGAGCTGGCTTCGTCCACCCGGTACTGCGCCACCCGCAGCCACAGGCCATGCGCACCGGCCTGCTGCACGGCGCGCGCGGGCAAGTGCAGCGTGGCCTGCACCGGCTGCCCCGGGCAGGGCTGCGGCGGCTGCGCAGACATCGCCAGCCCCTGGTAGCGCCAGGCCTTGCGGCTCTGGTGCAAAGCGGCATAGGCCAGCCCCACGCCGACCGCCACGAAGATGCCGATGAACCCCTTGGCCCACGGCGGGGTGTTCCGGTCCGTCCACATCAGCGCAGCCATGGGGAAGGCCACGCCGCACCAGAACAGGGTGAAGAACCACAGCAGCCACCGCCCCTTGGCCAGCGAGTGGCGCGGCGGCGCATCGACCGCAGGCGCACGCGGGCCGAGCAGCGTCCAGCCGAACACCCACACTGCCGCGACGCCCACGCCGGTGAACACCAGCGCGAACGGAATACGGAAAATCTGCAGGCGCCAGCGGATGTCCGGATCGATCAGCGCCTGCGCTGGCACCCTGGGGTTCACCCAGACGGTGATAGGCGTGCCCTGCTGCTGCGCCTGCTGCAGGGTGCGGTGCCAGCGCTGCTGCCAGTCGCCCAGGTTGTCGGCCTTGGCATGCGGGTCCAGCCCGACGCGCTGGCCTTCGTAGGCATGCCCGGCCACTGCGTAGCGGTAGCGCGCCTGCACCTGGTAGGTGACGCCGCCTTCGCTGCTGGCGTGCCGCTGCAACTGCACGTCGAGCACCTGGGCCGGCACCGGCTGCCAGCCGCGCACCATCCATGCTGCGTGCAAGGTATCGGCCAGCGGCTTGAGCCCGGCCCAGTAGCCGGTCAGGCCGAAGGCGATGGCGAAAACGGCGCTGAACACCAGCAACGCCACGCGCCCCAGCCACGGGTTTCCTGCGTCCATGCTGCGCTCGCTCCTGTTCTTGTTGTTCTGCGAGTGACAGAACCATGACGGATGTATGACAGCCATCCGTCACGGGCATAAAAAAAGCCCCGTCACCGGGGCTTTTTTCGTAATCGGGAAGATTACTTGGCGGCGCGGGTACCGACCACTTCGATTTCCACGCGACGGTTCTTGGCGCGGCCTTCCTTGGTCTTGTTGTCGGCCACGGGCTGCTTCTTGCCCTTGCCTTCGGTGTACACACGGTTCTTCTCGATGCCCTTGGACACCAGGTAAGCCTTCACAGCTTCGGCGCGGCGCACCGACAGCTTCTGGTTGTAGGCATCGCTACCGATGGAGTCGGTGTGGCCCACGGCAATGATGACTTCCAGGTTGATGTCCTTGACCTTGGAGACCAGATCATCCAGCTTGGCCTTGCCTTCGGGCTTCAGCACAGCCTTGTCGAAGTCGAAGAAGGCGTCAGCGGCGTAGGTCACCTTGGAAGAAGCCACCGGAGCGGGTGCCGGAGCAGGAGCAGGCTTGGCCGTGGGAGCAGGCTGAGCAACCGGAGCCGGCGCCTCAGCAGCCTTGACCAGCGCGCCGTCGCAGCCTTCGGCTGCCGTGGCGGGCGTCCAGTTGGCATCGCGCCAGCACAGTTCGTTGGTGCCGTTCTTCCAGACCAGCTCGCCAGAGCCGTTCTTCCAGTTGTCGACGGTTTGAGCGCCAGCAGCGGTTGCGATCACGGCGGAGGCAAACAACATCGCCACTTTGTTGAGTTTCTTCATGGTTCTCCTCTTGGGGAAAAAAGCCGCAGCCGCGCTGCGAAATTGAGTAACGTTGGGGGACGTTGTCAGTGACCATCACCAAAAACGCTGAAACGATTGTGCCATACGTAACAGCGGAAAACGTGACCACTCCAGGCGCGCCACGTAAGACAAAAGCGCATTCGGCGCCATATGTTGCGCAGTCGCCACATGCGCTTCCCTCTAAAATGCCCTTTTACCCGCGTCGATTGCACCGTCTTTCATGACCCAGTTTGCCAAAGAAACCCTGCCCATCAGCCTCGAAGAGGAGATGCGCCGCAGCTATCTCGATTACGCCATGAGCGTGATCGTGGGCCGTGCGCTGCCCGACGCGCGCGATGGCCTCAAGCCCGTGCACCGGCGTGTGCTGTACGCCATGCACGAGCTGAACAACGACTGGAACCGGCCGTACAAGAAGTCGGCGCGTATCGTCGGCGATGTCATCGGCAAGTACCACCCGCACGGCGACAGCGCGGTGTACGACACCATCGTGCGCATGGCGCAGGACTTCTCGCTGCGCCACATGCTGGTCGACGGCCAGGGCAACTTCGGCTCGGTCGATGGCGACAACGCCGCCGCCATGCGCTACACGGAAATCCGCCTGTCGAAGATCGCCCACGAGATGCTGGCCGACATCGACAAGGAAACCGTCGATTTCGGCCCCAACTACGACGGCAGCGAGAAGGAACCGCTGGTGCTGCCCACGCGGCTGCCGAACCTGCTGGTGAACGGCTCGGCCGGCATTGCCGTGGGCATGGCGACCAATATTCCGCCGCACAACCTCAACGAAGTGGTTGACGCTTGTTTGCATTTGCTGCGCTACCCGGAAGCGTCGATCGACGAGTTGATGGAAATCATCCCGGCGCCCGATTTCCCCACGGCGGGCATCATCTACGGCATCAACGGCGTGAAGGATGGCTACCGCACCGGGCGCGGCAAGGTGGTGATGCGCGCCAAGGTGCACTTCGAGGACATCGACAAGGGCCAGCGCCAGGCGATCATCGTCGATGAGCTGCCCTACCAGGTGAACAAGAAGACGCTGCAGGAGCGCATGGCCGAGCTGGTGCACGAGAAGAAGCTCGAAGGCATCAGCCACATCCAGGACGAGTCGGACAAGTCCGGCATGCGCCTGGTGATCGAATTGAAGCGCGGCGAAGTGCCCGAGGTGGTGCTGAACAACCTGTACAAGCAGACGCAGCTGCAGGACACCTTCGGCATGAACATGGTGGCGCTGGTGGACGGCCAGCCCAGGCTGTGCAACCTGAAGGAGCTGATCGCCGTGTTCCTGCAGCACCGCCGCGAGGTGGTGACGCGGCGCACGGTGTTCGAGCTGCGCAAGGCACGCGAGCGCGGCCACGTGCTGGAAGGCCTGGCCGTGGCACTGGCCAACATCGACGAGTTCATCCGCATCATCCGCGAATCGCCCACGCCGCCCGTGGCCAAGGCCGAGCTGATGACGCGCGCCTGGGACAGCACGCTGGTGCGCGAGATGCTCACCCGCACGCGCGCCGACGGCGGCGTGGTCAACGCCGACGACTACCGCCCCGAGGGCCTGGAGCCCAGCTACGGCATGCAGGGCGACGGCCTGTACCGCCTCTCGGACACCCAGGCGCAGGAAATCCTGCAGATGCGCCTGCAGCGCCTCACGGGCCTGGAGCAGGACAAGATCGTGGCCGAGTACAAGGAGGTCATGGCCCACATCGAAGACCTGCTCGACATCCTGGCCAAGCCCGAGCGCGTCTCCACCATCATTGGCGAAGAACTCACCGCCGTGCGCCAGGAGTTCGGCCAGACCAAGCTGGGCGCGCGCCGCAGCGAAATCGAGCATAGCGCGCAAGACCTCTCCACCGAAGACCTCATCACCCCCACGGACATGGTGGTGACGCTCTCGCACACCGGCTACATCAAGAGCCAGCCCCTGTCCGAATACCGCGCGCAAAAGCGCGGCGGGCGCGGCAAGCAGGCCACGGCGACCAAGGAAGACGACTGGATCGACCAGCTCTTCATCGCCAACACGCACGACTACATCCTGTGCTTCTCCAACCGGGGCCGCCTGTACTGGCTCAAGGTGTGGGAGGTGCCCGCCGGTTCGCGCGGCTCGCGCGGGCGGCCCATCGTCAACATGTTCCCGCTGCAGGACGGCGAGAAGATCAACGTGGTGCTGCCGCTCACCGGCGACATGCGCACCTTCCCCCAAGACCGCTACGTGTTCATGGCGACCAGCATGGGCACCGTGAAAAAGACGGCGCTCGACGAGTTCTCCAACCCGCGCAAGGCCGGCATCATCGCCGTCAACCTCGATGACGGCGACTACCTCATCGGCGCCGCGCTGACCGACGGCCAGCACGACGTGATGCTGTTCTCCGACGGCGGCAAGGCCGTGCGCTTCGACGAGAACGACGTGCGCCCGCTCGGCCGCCAGGCGCGCGGCGTGCGCGGCATGATGCTGGAGGACGGCCAGAGCGTGATCGCCATGCTGGTGGCCGAGGATGAATCGCAAAGCGTCCTGACCGCCACCGAGAACGGCTACGGCAAGCGCACCAGCATCGTCGAGTACACGCGCCACGGCCGCGGCACCAAGGGCATGATCGCCATCCAGCAGAGCGAGCGCAACGGCAAGGTCGTGGCCGCCACGCTGGTGCATGCCGACGACGAGATCATGCTCATCACCGACACCGGCGTGCTGGTGCGCACGCGCGTGGCCGAGATCCGCGAACTGGGCCGTGCCACGCAGGGCGTGACGCTGATCGCGCTCGACGAAGGCGCCAAGCTCAGCGGCCTGCAGCGCATCGTGGAGAACGACGCCAACGAAAGCGACGCTGCCGATGAGGCCGCGCCGCCCGGCGACCCCGCGCCCCAATCCTGACCGCCCCCGCGCGCGCCCGCCCCCCCCTGGCGGGCGCGCACACACTATCAAAAGCAGAGCTGCCAGCGCGCTCCCAGCAAGGCCTGGAGCCCGATTTGATTCAAAAAACCATGAAACGCCCGTACAACTTTTCCGCCGGCCCTGCGGCCATCCCTGAAGAAGTGCTGCAGCAGGCTGCCGCCGAAATGCTCGACTGGCACGGCAGCGGCATGGGCGTGATGGAGATGAGCCACCGCGGCAAGGAGTTCATCGCCATCTGCGAACAGGCCGAGGCCGACCTGCGCGAGCTGCTGGCCGTGCCGGCGGAATTCAAGATCCTGTTCATGCAGGGCGGCGGCCTGGCCGAGAACGCCATCGTGCCGCTGAACCTGTCGCGCGCGGCCACCGTGGATTTCGTGGTCACCGGCTCCTGGAGCCAGAAGTCGCGCAAGGAAGCGCAGAAGTACGCGGCCGAAGTCCACACCGCCGCGTCCAACGAGGCGGACGGCTTCACCACCCTGCCCGCCCCCGCGTCGTGGCAGCTCAGCCGCGGTGCCAGCTACGTGCACCTGTGCAGCAACGAAACCATCCACGGCGTCGAATTCCACGAGCTGCCCGACCTGAAGGCACTGGGCTGCGATGCCCCGCTGGTCATCGACTTCTCCTCGCACGTGGCCTCGCGCCCCGTTCAATGGGACCGCGTCGGCCTGGCCTTCGGCGGCGCGCAGAAGAACATCGGCCCGGCCGGACTGACCCTGGTCATCGTGCGCGAAGACCTGCTGGGCCACGCCCTGCCCATCTGCCCGAGCGCGTTCGACTATCGTATCGTGGCCGACAACCAGTCCATGTACAACACCCCGCCCACCTGGGGCATCTACATGGCCGGCCTGACCTTCCAGTGGCTCAAGCGCCAGCGCGAAGGCGCGCTCACCGGCGTGGCCGCCATGCAGGCACGCAACATCGCCAAGGCCCAGTTGCTGTACGACTTCATCGACCGTTCGCCGTTCTACGTGAACAAGGTCGCACCCCACTGCCGTTCGCGCATGAACGTCCCGTTCTTCCTGCAGGACGAATCGCGCAACGACGCCTTCCTGCAAGGCGCCAAGGAACGCGGCCTGCTGCAGCTCAAGGGCCACAAGTCCGTGGGCGGCATGCGTGCCAGCCTCTACAACGCCATGCCGATCGCGGGCGTGCAGGCTCTGGTGGACTACCTGCAAGACTTTGAACGCCTCCACGCCTGAAGCACCGGAATGAACACCCCCCTCGCCTCTCCCGATCTGGCCAGCCTGCGCGTGCAGATCGACAACATCGACCAGCAGCTGCTCACCCTGCTCAACCAGCGCGCCCTCGTGGCCGAACGCGTGGGCGAGGTCAAGAAGCGCGAAGGCACGCCCTTTTTCCGCCCTGACCGCGTGGCCCAGGTGATCGACAAGATCACCCACGCCAACCCCGGGCCGCTCAAGGGCGCGCACGTCGCCGCCATCTGGCGCGAGATCATGTCCGCCTGTCTGGCGCTCGAATCGCCCCAGCGCGTGGCCGTGCTCGGGCCCGAGGGCACGTTCTGCGAACAGGCCGCCATCGAATACTTCGGCGGTGCCGCCGACCTGATGTACTGCAACAGCTTCGACGAAGTGTTCCACGCCACGGCCGCCGGCAGCGCGCAGTACGGCGTGGTGGGCGTCGAGAACTCGAACGAGGGCGTGGTCACGCGCTCGCTCGACATGTTCCTGCACACCCCCTGCCACGTGGTGGGCGAGGTCAGCCTGCTGGTGCGCCACAACCTGCTGCGCAGCAGCAACTCGGCCACAGGCATCGAGGCCGTGCTGGCCCACCCGCAGGCGCTGGCGCAGTGCCAGGGCTGGCTGTCCAAGCACCTGCCGCACGCCGAGCGCCGCCCGGTCTCCAGCAACGCCGAGGGGGCGCGCCTGGCTGCCACGAATCCGGCCTGGGCCGGCATCTCCAGCGAGCGCGCGGCGCAGCAGTACGGCCTGCACGTGGTGGCCCACGCCATCCAGGACGACGCCTACAACCGCACGCGCTTCGCCGTCATCTGCCTGCCGCACACCCTGGCCACGGCCGCGCCTTCGGGCAAGGACTGCACCAGCCTCATCATCTCCGTGCCCAACCGCCCCGGCGCCGTGCACGACCTGCTGGTGCCGCTGAAGAGGCACGGCGTGTCGATGACGCGCTTCGAGTCGCGCCCCGCGCGCACCGGCCAGTGGGAGTACTACTTCTACATCGACATCGAGGGCCATCCGGCCCAGCCGCACGTGCACGCCGCGCTGGAAGAGCTGCAGCAGCTGTGCGCCTTCTACAAGGTGCTGGGCACCTACCCGGTTTCGGCCTGAGGAGCGGCCATGTTTGAACAACTCGGACTGATCGGCTGCGGCCTCATGGGCGGCTCGTTCGCCCTGGCCATGAAGAAGGCCGGCCTCGTCAAGCGCGTGGTCGGCTACAGCAAATCCCCCTCGACCACCGACCGCGCGCGCCAGCTGGGCGTGATCGATGTCGAAGCCCCCTCGGCCCTGCTGGCCGTGGCCGGCGCCGACATCGTGCTGGTGGCCGTACCCGTCGCCGCGACGGAAGCCACGCTCAAATCCATCAAGCACCTGGTCACGCCGCAGATGCTGGTGATGGACGTGGGCTCGACCAAGGCCGACGTGGTGCAGGCCGCGCGCCGCGCGCTGCGCGACCAAGTCGGCTCCTTCGTCCCCGCACACCCGATCGCGGGGCGCGAGGTCTCGGGCGTGGAACACGCCGACCCCGAGCTGTACGCCGGGCGCCAGGTCATCCTCACGCCCACCGAGCGCACGCTCGCAGCCCACCTGCGCTGCGCCGAGGAGCTGTGGACACGGCTCGGCTGCCGCGTCACCAGCATGGCCCCCGAGGCCCACGACGCGGCCTTCGCCGCCGTGAGCCACCTGCCGCACCTGCTGGCCTTCGCCATGATGCAAAGCGTGATCCGCCAGGAGAACAGCGACTACGTCCTGTCGCTGGCCGGCACGGGCTTTCGCGATTTCACGCGCATCGCCGCCAGCGACCCGAAGATGTGGCGCGACATCCTGCGCGCCAACCGCGAAGAGGTGCTGGCGCAGTCGCGCCTGTTCCAGGAAGCGCTGCAGGCCTTCGAGGACGCCATCCGGGCCGACGACGACCAGGCCCTCGAAGACATGCTCACCCTGGCCAGCGAAACCCGCGCGCACTGGCGCATGGGCGCCCTGCGCAAACCCAAGTCCGCCTGATGTACAGCACCACCTTTCTTGACCTGCCCCCGTTGCTGACGGCGGGCGGCACCGTCCAGCTGCCGGGCTCGAAGAGCATTTCCAACCGCGTGCTGCTGCTCGCCGCCCTGAGCCAGGGCACCACCGAGGTGCACGACCTGCTGGCCAGCGACGACACGCGCGTCATGCTCGACGGTCTGCGCGCCCTGGGCTGCGGGGTCGATGAAGCGGGTGGCTCCACGGTGCGCATCACCGGGCTGGGCGACCAGCCGCCACGCTCGCCCGCGGCGCTGTTCCTGGGCAACGCCGGCACCGCCATGCGCCCGCTGACGGCGGCGCTGGCGCTGCTGGGCGGCGAATTCACGCTCTCGGGCATACCGCGCATGCACGAGCGCCCGATCGGCGACCTCGTCGATGCGCTGCGCCAGCTCGGCTGCCAGATCGACTACCTGGGCAACGACGGCTTCCCGCCGCTGCGCATCGCCCACGGCGCGGGCCTGCCGCCGCTGCGGCTGCAGGCGCCGATCCAGGTGCGCGGCGACGTGTCGAGCCAGTTCCTCACCGCGCTGCTGCTCGCGCTGCCGCTGGTGGCGCGGGAGCACGACGTGGCCATCGAGGTGGTGGGCGAGCTGATCTCCAAGCCCTACATCCACATCACCCTGGCCCTGCTGGCGCGCTTCGGCATCCAGGTGGCGCGCGAGGGCTGGCAGCGCTTCACCATTCCCGCCGGCAGCCGCTACCAGTCGCCGGGCAGCATCCACGTCGAGGCGGATGCCTCGTCCGCTAGCTATTTCATAGCGCTTGGCGCGCTCGCAGAAAGCCCTGAAGGCCAAAATGGCATCAAGATCCAGGGCGTGGGGCTGGACTCGATCCAGGGCGACATCCGCTTCGTCGAAGCGGCGCGCGCCATGGGCGCGCACATCACCGGCGGCCCGAACTGGCTGCACATCGCGCGCGGCGCCTGGCCGCTGCAGGCCATCGACCTGGACTGCAACCACATCCCCGACGCCGCCATGACCCTGGCCGCCATGGCGCTGTACGCCAACGGCACCACGCGGCTGCGCAACATCGCCAGCTGGCGCGTCAAGGAAACCGACCGCATCGCCGCCATGGCCACCGAGCTGCGCAAGCTCGGCGCCACCGTGGAGGAAGGCGCGGACTTCATCGCCGTCACGCCGCCCGCGGCGCCGCAGGACTGGAAGGCCGCCAGCATCCACACCTACGACGACCACCGCGTCGCCATGTGCTTCTCGCTCGCGGCGTTCAACCCGGCGTGCGTGCCGGTGCGCATCGAAGACCCCAAGTGCGTCGCCAAGACCTTCCCGGACTACTTCGAGGCCCTGTTCTCCGTCGCCCAGACTGCGCCGGCCCACATCCCCGTGCTGTGCATCGACGGCCCCACCGCCTCCGGCAAGGGCACGGTGGCGGCCGCCGTGGCCCGGCAACTGGGCTATGCGCTGCTCGACTCCGGCGCGCTCTACCGCATCACAGCGCTGGCCGCCGTCCAGGCGGGCATCGACATCGCCCCGGCCCAGGAAGCCGCGCTCGCCGGCCTGGCCCGCACCCTGCCCGTGCGCTTCACCGGTGGCCGCATCTGGCTGGACGGCACGGACGTGACCGACGCCATCCGCACCGAGGCCATGGGCATGAACGCCTCGCGCGTCTCGGCACTGCCTGCCGTGCGCGCAGCGCTGGTCGATCTGCAGCACGGCTTTGCCCGCCTGCCCGGCCTGGTGGCCGATGGCCGCGACATGGGCACGGTGATCTTTCCCCAGGCGCCGCTGAAGGTCTTCATGACCGCCAGCGCCGCCTGCCGCGCCGAGCGGCGGCACCAGCAGTTGCTCGCCAAGGGAATTGACGCTAATATCGACGCCCTTCGCGCAGACTTGGAGGCACGCGACCTGCAGGACCAGTCCCGCACGGTAGCCCCCTTGAAGCCCGCGCAAGACGCCCTGCCGCTGGACAATTCCGGGCTGACGATCGATGAGACCGTCGCCCAGGTCCTGGCTTGGTGGCAGGCGCGCCAGCCCTTCGCCACCCCTCCGGCACAGGGCTGACCCCCGGCCCACACCGCCCCTGCCGCGCTGCACCCAGGCGCACTGGTGGTGTGGTTCATCAACCTAACCCGTGGTGCAAGCCACAACCAACCCTTCGCCCACAGCCCTAGAAACGGCCGCAATGGTGCTGCCGGAAACCTGTGGTGCGAGCAAGGAAACACATGTCCGAATCTTTTGCCGCCCTGTTTGAAGAATCGCTGCAACGCACCGAAATGCGTCCTGGCGAGGTCATCACCGCCGAAGTCGTGCGCGTCGAGCACAACTTCGTCGTCGTGAACGCTGGCCTGAAGTCCGAAGCCTACGTGCCGATCGACGAATTCAAGAACGACCAGGGCGAAATCGAAGTCCAAGTGGGTGACTTCGTGTCCGTGGCCATCGGCTCCATCGAGAACGGCTACGGCGACACCATCCTGTCGCGCGACACCGCCAAGCGCCTGGCTTCCTGGCTGGCCCTGGAAAAGGCGCTGGAATCCGGCGAGTTCGTCACCGGCACCACCTCTGGCAAGGTCAAGGGCGGCCTCACGGTGCTGGTCAACGGCATCCGCGCCTTCCTGCCCGGCTCGCTGATCGACACCCGTCCGATCAAGGACCTGACCCCCTACGAGAACAAGACCCTGGAATTCAAGGTCATCAAGCTCGACCGCAAGCGCAACAACGTGGTGCTGAGCCGCCGCGCCGTGGTGGAAGCCTCCATGGGCGAAGAGCGCGCCAAGCTGATGGAAACGCTGAAGGAAGGCGCCATCGTGCAGGGCGTGGTCAAGAACATCACCGAATACGGTGCGTTCGTGGACCTGGGCGGCATCGACGGCCTGCTGCACATCACCGACATGGCATGGCGCCGCGTGCGCCACCCGTCCGAGGTGGTCACGGCCGGCCAGGAAATCACCGCCAAGATCCTCAAGTTCGACACCGAGAAGAACCGCGTGTCCCTGGGCCTCAAGCAGATGGGCGACGACCCCTGGATGGGCGTGGCGCGCCGCTACCCCTCGGGCACCCGCCTGTTCGGCAAGGTCACGAACATCGCCGACTACGGCGCGTTCGTCGAGCTGGAGCCCGGCATCGAAGGCCTGGTGCACGTCTCCGAAATGGACTGGACCAACAAGAACGTGGCCCCGTCCAAGCTCGTGTCGCTGGGCGACGAAGTCGAAGTCATGGTCCTCGAGATCGACGAAGACAAGCGCCGCATCAGCCTGGGCATGAAGCAGTGCCGCGCCAACCCCTGGCAAGAGTTTGCCCAGAACACCAAGCGCGGCGACCGCGTCAAGGGCCCGATCAAGTCGATCACCGACTTCGGCGTGTTCGTGGGCCTGGCTGCCGGCATTGACGGCCTGGTGCATCTGTCCGACCTGTCCTGGAACGAGCCCGGCGAAGCCGCCGTGCGCAACTACAAGAAGGGCCAGGAAGTTGATGCCATCGTGCTGGCCGTGGACGTCGAGCGCGAACGCATCTCCCTGGGCATCAAGCAGCTCGACGGCGACCCGTTCACCACCTTCGTGACCGTGAACGACAAGGGCCAGACGGTGACCGGCAAGGTCAAGACCGTGGACGCCCGTGGCGCCGAGATCGATCTGGGCGAAGACATCGTGGGCTACCTGCGCGCTTCGGAAATCTCCCGCGACCGCGTGGAAGATGCCCGCAACGTGCTCAAGGAAGGCGACGAAGTCACGGCCGTGGTGGTCAACGTGGACCGCAAGACCCGCAACATCCAGCTGTCGATCAAGGCCAAGGACATGGCCGACGAGCAAGGCGCCATGGCCCACCTGTCGGCCCAGTCGGCCAAGGAAAACGCCGGTACCACCAGCCTGGGCGCCCTGCTGCGCGCCAAGCTGGACGGCGGCTCCGACAAGTAAGCCACCCCTGGCCCCATGCACAATGGGGCCCTTCGCGGCGGGCGCGCAGGCATCCTGGGCGCCCGTCTTCGTTTCATCCCGCACCGAACTGCCATGACCCGATCCGACCTCGTTGAAGAACTGGCCGCCCGCTTTGGCCAGCTCACGCACCGCGACGCCGAACACGCCGTCAAGACCATCCTCGACGCCGTGGGCGATGCGCTGGTGCGCGGGCACCGCATCGAGATCCGGGGATTCGGCAGCTTCTCTGTCACGCACCGCCCTCCCCGCCTGGGCCGCAACCCGCGCAGCGGCGAAGCCGTGCAGATTCCCGAAAAGCGCGTGCCCCACTTCAAGCCTGGAAAGGCGCTGCGCGAATCGGTGGCGCAGCAAAGCGCCGAAACAGGCGCATAAAATCCCCGACACCACCGGGGAGACGCATGAAATACCTGCTGTGGCTGCTCAAGGCAGCCATTTTTTTCACGCTTTTCGCGTTCGCGCTGAACAACCAGCAGGACGCCAGCGTGCACTTCTTCTTCGGCACCCAATGGCGCGCCCCCATGGTGCTGGTCGTGCTTTCTGCCTTTGCGCTGGGGGTCGTGGTCGGCGTACTGGGCATGGTGCCGCGCTGGTGGCGCCACCGCAACGCGGCCCGGCGCGCGCAGGCAGCAGCGGGCCCGGCGGAAACACCGCCCAGCGCCGCCGAGCCTGCCCCTGTCCCCACGCCCGCCGAGCCGCCCCTCCATGGAATTTGACCTGAGCTGGATCCTGCTGGGGCTGCCCCTGGCCTTCGTGCTCGGCTGGTGGGCCTCGCGCTTCGACCTGCGCCAGCTGCGCCTGGAAAACCGCCAGGCGCCCAAGGCCTATTTCAAGGGCCTGAACTTCCTGCTGAACGAGCAGCAGGACCAGGCCATCGACGCCTTCATCGAAGCCGTGCAGAACGACCCCGACACGTCGGAGCTGCACTTCGCCCTGGGCAACCTGTTCCGCAGGCGCGGGGAATACAACCGTGCCGTGCGCGTGCACGAACACCTGCTCTCGCGCGGCGACCTGAGCAGCGCCGACCGCGACCGCGCCCAGCACGCCCTGGCCCTGGACTTCCTCAAGGCCGGCCTGCTCGACCGCGCCGAGGACGCCCTCAAGCCACTCGAAGGCACGGCCTACGAGCATGAGGCACGGCTGGCACGGCTGGCGATCTACGAGCGCACGCGCGATTGGCCCCAGGCGGCCGCCATCGCCGCCAAGATCCAGGCGGCGGGCCAGGGCGACTTCAGCCAGCGGCAGGCGCATTACCTGTGCGAACAGGCCCAGGCCGCCGCAGCCCAGGGTGACGAGGCCAAGGCCGGGCGGCTGCTCGACGAAGCCCATGCCGTCGCGCCGCAAGCGCCCCGGCCGCTGATCGAGCGCGCGCGCCAGCAGCAGCGCCAAGGCCACGGCAGCGCGGCCGTCGACACCCTCGTGCGCCTGGCCGGACAGGCCCCGGCGGCACTGCCCCTGGCCGCCTCGCTGCTTCTGGAAGCAGCCGCCGCCAGCGGGCGCAACGACGAAGCGCGGGCCCTGCTGGAAGGCCACTACGAACGCGCCCCGTCACTCGATCTGCTCGAAGCCCTGGTGGCCCTGGACCGCGCCAGCGGCGATGCCCAGTGCCCCGGCCGCACACGCTATGCCCTGCACCTGGCACATGAACCCTCCCTGGTGGCCACGACGCAGTGGCTGGCGGACGAGCGCCTGGAGCACGAGGACTTTCATCCCGCCATCCAGCGGGCGCTCGACCAGGCCGCCAAGCCGCTCATGCGCTACCGCTGCGCGGCCTGCGGCTTCGAGGCGCGCCAGCATTTCTGGCAATGCCCCGGCTGCCAGAGCTGGGACAGCTACCCTGCCCGCCGCGTCGAAGAACTTTAGAAGGAGCACGCCATGTCCCTGCGCCACCTCATTACCGCCGCCCTGGCCTGCCTGTGGCTGGGCATGGCCAGCGCCGCCGTCGAGGCCAACAAGGCCACCGAAGCCGAACTCGATGGCGTGCGCGGCCTGGGCCCGGCCATCACGGCACGCATCATCGCGGCACGCGAGAAAGCCCCGTTTCGCAATTGGGACGAATTCATCCTGCGCGTGCCCGGCATCGGCCCTGCACGGGCCTACCAGCTTTCGGCGGAAGGGCTCACCGTCAACGGCGAAAGCTACCAAATCCAGGGCGTGACGACGCCTCCCGGGGTTCCAGCCATTCCCAAGGCCCCCGCGGCACCGGCCGCGCCGCCCAAACCTGCCCTACCGAAACTTCAATGAACCGACGCAGGCGCATGGCCAATGCCGTGCATCTGCTCAGGTTTTCATAGCATGCAGCCCCGGGCTTGCCCGTAGAATGGTCTGCACATGCCCCTCGTTTCCTTCATCCTCCTGCCCTTCCTGGGCAGCCTGCTGGCTGCCCTTTTGCCTGCGAACGCGCGCAACACCGAGTCGACGCTGGCGGGCCTGATCGCGCTGACCTGCGCCGTGCAGGTGGCCCTGCTGTTTCCCGAAATCGCCGATGGCGGTGTATTGCGCCAGGACATCGCCTGGCTGCCCGCGCTCGGGCTGAACCTGGTGATCCGCATGGACGGGTTCGCCTGGATGTTCTGCATGCTGGTGCTGGGCATCGGCTCGCTGGTGGTGCTCTACGCGCGCTACTACATGTCGCCCGCCGACCCGGTGCCGCGCTTCTTCGCCTTTCTGCTGGCCTTCATGGGCGCCATGGTGGGGGTGGTGCTTTCGGGCAACCTGATCCAGCTGGCCTTCTTCTGGGAACTCACCAGCCTGTTCTCGTTCCTGCTCATCGGCTACTGGCACCACCGCAAGGACGCGCGGCGGGGCGCGCGCATGGCCCTCACCGTGACCGGCACGGGCGGCCTGGCCATGTTCGCGGGGCTGCTGGTGCTGGGGCACATCGTCGGCAGCTACGACCTGGACCACGTGCTGGCGGCAGCCGAGCAGGTGCGCGCGCACCCGCTGTACCTGACGGCGCTGGTGCTGGTGCTGCTGGGCGCCCTCACCAAGAGCGCGCAGTTCCCGTTCCACTTCTGGCTGCCGCGCGCCATGGCCGCGCCCACGCCGGTGTCGGCCTACCTGCACTCGGCCACCATGGTGAAGGCCGGCGTGTTCCTGCTGGCGCGGCTGTGGCCGGTGCTTGGCGGCACCGAGCCGTGGTTCTGGATCGTCGGCGGCGCCGGGCTGGTCACGCTGCTGCTCGGCGGCTACGCGGCGATGTTCCAGAACGACCTGAAGGGGCTGCTGGCCTACTCCACCATCTCGCACCTGGGGCTGATCACGCTGCTGCTCGGCCTGAACAGTCCGCTCGCGGCCGTGGCGGCGGTGTTCCACATCATGAACCACGCCACGTTCAAGGCCTCGCTGTTCATGGCGGCCGGCATCGTGGACCATGAAAGCGGCACGCGCGATATCCGGCGCCTGTCGGGGCTGCGGCGGATGATGCCGATCACCGCCACGCTGGCCATGGTGGCTAGCGCCGCCATGGCCGGCGTGCCGCTGCTCAACGGCTTCCTGTCCAAGGAGATGTTCTTCGCCGAAACGGTGTTCCTGGACACCGCGTCCATCGCGCGCTGGGTGCTGCCCGTGGCCGCCACCGTGGCCGGGATGTTCAGCGTGGCCTACTCGCTGCGCTTCACCGTGGACGTGTTCTTCGGCCCGCCCGCCACCGACCTGCCGCACACGCCGCACGAGCCCCCGCGCTGGATGCGCGTGCCCGTGGAGCTGCTGGTGCTCGCCTGCCTGCTGGTGGGCGTGCTGCCGGCCGCGACCGTCGGCGCCAGCCTGGCCGCCGCGGCCCGGCCCGTCGTGGGAGGCGACCTGCCCGCGTTCAGCCTGGCCGTGTGGCACGGCTTCAACGCCCCCATGGTGATGAGCGTGCTGGCGCTGGCCGGCGGCACGCTGCTGTACCTGCTGCTGGGCCGCGCGCAGCAGCGGGGCCGCCTGGTCGATGCGCCGGTGATGGGCCGTATCGACGGGCAGCGCGTCTTCGAAGGGCTGCTCGCGCTGCTGTCGGCCGCCGCGCGCCACGGGCGCCAGGCCCTGAGCACCCGGCGCCTGCAGTGGCAGATGCTCTGGCTGGTAGGCGCCTCCCTGCTCGCGGGGGCGCTGCCCCTGTGGCTACACGGCATACAGCTGGGCCACCGCGGTGCCCTGCCGCTCTCGCCCGCCTTCGTGCTGCTGTGGATTTTGGGGACCGTGTCGGCCGTCGCAGCGGCGTGGCAGGCCAAGTACCACCGCATGGCGGCGCTGACGCTGCTGGGCGGCGCGGGCCTGGCCACCTGCATCACCTTCCTGTGGTTCTCCGCGCCGGACCTGGCACTGACGCAGATCTCCGTGGAGCTGGTGACCACGGTGCTGATCCTGCTGGGCCTGCGCTGGCTGCCCCAGCGCGACGAGCGCCTGCGCGTGCGCCCGCGCGGCACGCGCCGGCGCCGCCTGCGCGACCTGCTGCTGTCGCTGCTGGCCGGCGGCGGCATGGCCTGGCTGGCCTTCGCCATGATGAGCCGCGACTTCCCGGAAAGCACCTCCACCTTCTTCCTGGAGCGCGCGCTCACCGAGGGCGGCGGCACCAACGTGGTCAACGTGATGCTGGTCGATTTCCGCGGCTTCGACACCTTCGGCGAAATCGTCGTGCTCGGCATCGTCGCGCTCACCGTCTATGCGCTGCTGCGGCGCTTCCGCCCGGCGCGCGAGACCATGGACCTGCCGCCGCAGCAGCGCGCCCTGCCCGCCGACCTGCAGACCGACCTGCTGAACCCGCGCAACGCCCAGGACACCGCCGTCGGCTACCTGATGGTGCCCGCCGTGCTGGTGCGCCTGCTGCTGCCCTTCGCCGCCGTGGTGTCGGCCTACATCTTCATGCGCGGGCACAACGAGCCCGGCGGCGGCTTTGTGGCCGGGCTGGTGCTGTCGGTGGCGCTGATCCTGCAGTACATCATCTCGGGCGTGGAGTGGGTCGAGGCGCACCTGCCGCTGGTGCCGCGCCGCTGGATCGCCACCGGCCTGCTGTGCGCGCTGGCCACCGGCGCCGGGGCCGTGGCGCTGGGCTACCCCTTCCTCACCACGCACACGGCGCACCTGCACCTGCCCTGGCTGGGCGACGTGCACGTGGCCAGCGCGCTGTTCTTCGACATCGGCGTATTCACGCTGGTGGTGGGCTCCACGCTGCTGATCCTGACGGCCATCGCCCACCAGTCGATCCGCGGCCACCGCTACCACGCGCGCCTGCTCGAAGAAGCCCAGGCCGCCCAGGAAAATTCAATGGAAAACGGCTCCAGCCCTTATCCAACAAGCGCTGAAAGCTATCAAAAAGTGACTATCCAGGGAGGTGCCGGCTGATGGAAATCGTTCTCGCCCTGGCCATCGGCGTGCTCACCGGCTCCGGCGTGTGGCTGCTGCTGCGCCCGCGCACGTTCCAGATCATCATGGGCCTGTCGCTGCTGTCCTACGCGGTCAACCTGTTCATCTTCAGCATGGGCCGGCTCGGCCTCGCGCTCGGCAAGGTGCCGGTGCTGGTGGACGGCGTGCCGCAGGATCTGCAGCACTACGCCGACCCGCTGCCGCAGGCCCTGGTGCTCACCGCCATCGTCATCGGCTTCGCCATGACGGCGCTGTTCCTCGTCGTGCTGCTGGCTTCGCGCGGCATGTCGGGCACCGACCACGTGGATGGCAGCCACTCGCGCGACCGGCAGGAGATGCTATGAGCCAGGCGCAGTGGATCGACACCATCGCGGGGCTGATGCCCCACCTCATGCTGGCGCCCATCGTGCTGCCGCTGCTCACGGCCGCCCTCATGCTGCTGCTGCGCGAGGAGCAGCAGCGCCTCAAGCTCGCGCTCAATCTGCTGTCCACGCTGCTGGGGCTGGCCATTGCCGTGGCGCTGCTGGCCTGGAGCGCGCGCGCCGGCTCCCCGGCCACGCTGGGCGTGTACCTGCCAGGCAACTGGCCGGCGCCCTTCGGCATCGTGCTGGCGCTCGACCGGCTCTCGGCCCTGATGCTGGTGCTCACCAGCTTCGTCGCGCTGGCCTCCATCGTCTTCGCCTCCTCGCGCTGGCACCGCGCGGGCGTGCACTACCACCCGCTGTTCCAGTTCCAGCTCATGGGGCTGGCGGGCGCCTTCCTCACGGCCGACCTGTTCAACCTGTTCGTGTTCTTCGAGATCATGCTGGCCGCCTCCTACGGGCTGCTGCTGCACGGCTCGGGGCGCGCGCGCGTGCAGGCGGGGCTGCACTACATCGCCATCAACCTGGCGGCGTCGTCGCTGTTCCTGATCGGCGTGTCGATGCTCTACGGCCTCACCGGCACGCTCAACATGGCCGACCTGGCGCGTGCCATTCCGCAAGTGGCGGCGGGCGACCGCGGCCTGCTGCACGCCGCCGCCGGCATCCTGGCCACGGCCTTCCTCATCAAGGCAGCGGTGTGGCCGCTCAACCTCTGGCTGGTGCCCGCCTACAGCGCCGCCACGGCGCCCGTGGGCGCGCTGTTCGCGCTGCTCACCAAGGTTGGCGTCTATACCCTGCTGCGGCTGTGGACGCTGATGTTCGGCAGCGAGGCCGGTGCCTCGGCGCTGTTCGGCGGCGCCTGGCTGATCGGCGGCGGCATGCTGACCATGGCCTTCGGTGCCATCGGCATGCTGGGGTCGCAGCGCATCACGCACCTGGCCAGCTTCGCCGCCGTGCTTTCGTCAGGCACGCTGCTGGCCGCCGTGGGCTTCGGCCAGACGGAGCTGACGGCGGCGCTGCTGTACTACCTGCCCAGCTCCACCATGGCGGTGAGCACGCTGTTCCTGCTGTCCGACCTGATCGAGCGCTGGCGCAACGACGGCACGCGCACCGACTCCGACGACGAGGACGCCCCCTTCCTCAACCCCGAGCTGCTGCCCACCCAGGGCATGAACCTGGACGACGACGAGGAGGTGCTGATCGGCCGCGTGATTCCCGCCGCCGCCGCCTTCCTCGGGCTGTCGTTCATGGTGTGCACGCTGGTCATCACGGGGCTGCCGCCGCTGTCGGGCTTCGTCGGCAAGTTCGCCATGCTCACGGCGCTGCTGAACCCGCTGGGGCTGGGCACGTCCTCAGGCATGCGCCTGGGGGCGCCGGGCTGGTCCTTGCTGGCCCTGATGATCGGCACCGGCCTGCTGGCGCTGATCGCCCTGACCCGCACCGGCATGCGCCACTTCTGGGCCGCCCACGACCGCACTACGCCCCGGCTGCGCGTGCTCGAGGGCCTGCCGATCGCGGCACTGCTGGCCGCCTGCGTGGCGCTGACCGTGCAGGCCGCCGCCGTGATGAACTTCACCCAGGCCACGGCCAATGCGCTGCACGCCCCCGGCACCTATGTGCGCGCCGTCATGGAGGCGGCGCCCATCGCCGCCCCGCTCGTGAAGGAGGCGCCATGAAACGTCCCATGAAACGCCTGCTGCCCGCACCGCTGCTGTCGGTGGCGCTGTTCATCCTGTGGCTGCTGCTGAACCGCTCGGCCAGCCCCGGCAACCTGGCGATGGCCCTGGTCCTGGCCTGGCTGGTGCCCCTGCTCACGCGCGGGCTGCGCCCCCTGCCGGTGCGCATCCGCCGCCCGGGGGTGGTTCTGCGCCTGGGCCTGCGGGTCATGGTGGACACGCTGCACTCCAACGCCGCCGTGCTGCGCTTCATCCTGTTCCCGCGGCTGCGGCGCCACCCTGCCGCCTTCGTGCACATCCCGCTGCAGCTGCGCGACCCGAATGCGCTGGCGGTGCTGGCCATGATCGTGTGCATCACCCCGGGCACGGTATGGGCCGAGCTCGCGCGCGACCGCTCCGTGCTGCTGCTGCACGTGCTGGAGGTGCATGACCCCCAGACCGTCATCGACCACGTGCAGAACCACTACGAGCGCCCCCTGATGGAGATTTTCGAATGACGCAGCCCGTGCTCTCCTGGGCCCTGCCCCTGGCGCTGGCCATGCTCGCGCTGGCCATGGTGTTCACGCTGGTGCGCCTGCTGCGCGGCCCCTCGGCGCAGGACCGCGTGCTGGCGCTGGACTGCATGTACCTCAACGGCATGCTGCTGATGCTGGTGCTGGGCATGCAGTACGCCAGCAGCCACTACTTCGAGGCCGCGCTGCTCGTGGCGCTGTTCGGGTTCGTCGGCTCCACGGCCATGGCCAAGTTCCTGCTGCGCGGCGAGGTGATCGAATGACGCCCGAAGCCATGCCGCTGTGGGCCGAGATCACCATCGCCGCCCTGGTGCTGCTGGGCGCGGGCATCGCCCTGGTGGGCTCGCTGGGGCTGCTGCGGCTGCCCACCTACTTCGAGCGCGTGCACGCCCCGGCCATCATCGCCACGCTGGGCATGTGGTGCATCATGCACGCCAGCATCGTGTACTTCTCGCTGCTGGGGCACCGTCTGGCCGTGCACCCGCTGCTGATCGCGCTGTTCGTCGCCGTCACGGTGCCGATCACCAACATCTTCCTGATGCGCGCCGCCCTGTTCCGCGCACGCCGGGCCGGGCAGGCCGTACCGCCGAGCATCAGCCGCCGCGCGGACACGATGAACTCCTGATTCGATAGCTGCCAGCGCTTGCTGCGCAAGGGCTAGAGCCCGAAAAGACCATGAAACCACCCGCGCCACGCGGATGATCGCGCGCCATGCTCAACATCCTGTCCATCTGCCTCGGGGCCTGCGCCGGCGCGCTGGCCCGCTGGGGCCTGGGCCTGTGGCTCAGCACACCCACCAGCCTGCTGCCCTGGGGCACGCTGGCCGCAAACCTGATTGGCGGCTACCTCATCGGCGTGTGCGTGGCGGTGTTCCAAGCCATGCCGCACCTCGACCCGGCCTGGCGCCTGGCGCTGGTGACGGGTTTCCTGGGCGCGCTGACCACGTTCTCGAGTTTTTCCGCTGAAGTAGTGGTACTGCTGCAGCAGCAGCGCCTGGGGCTGGCGCTGGGGGTGGCGGCACTGCACCTGGGCGGCTCGCTGCTGCTGACCTGGCTGGGCCTGCACAACGCCGCGCTGCTGCTGCGCAGCTTCTGACCCCCCAAAAGAAAACGCCCTCCACGATGGAGGGCGCGCACACCTCTGCAGCCCCTGCTCAGCGCAGGGCCGCCGTATGGCTCGCCGCGTGGGTGCCGCCCAGAGACTCCACCCAGTGGCGCACGCGCTCGGCATCTCCCAGCCGGCTGAACTTGCCGGCCGAATCGAGGAACACCATGATGATCTGGCGCCCGGCCACCTGGGCCTGCATGACCAGGCAGCGGCCGGCCTCGGAGATATAGCCGGTCTTCTGCAGGCCGATGTCCCAGGCCGGGCTGCTCACCAGGCGGTTGGTGTTGTTGAACTGCAGGGTACGGCGGCCCACCGCCACCTCGTAGCCGGTGGAGGTGGACAGCTCGCGCAGCAGCGGATCGCCATGGGCCACGCTCACCAGCGTCGCCAGGTCGCGCGCACTGGACTGGTTGTTGCTCGACAGGCCCGTCGGCTCCACGTAGCGCGTGTCCGTCATGCCCAGCAGGCGCGCCTTGGCATTCATGCGGGCCACGAAGGCGCCCAGCCCGCCGGGGTAGGTGCGCCCCAGGGCATGCGCCGCGCGGTTCTCGCTCGACATCAGCGCCAGGTGCAGCATCTCGCCACGGGTCAGCGTGGTGCCCACGCTCAGGCGCGAGCGGCTGCCCTTTTCCGTATCGACGTCGTCCTGGGTGATGGTCAGCGGCTCGTCCATGGGCAGGTGCGCCTCGGAAATCAGGAGCCCGGTCATGAGCTTGGTCAGCGAAGCGATTGGCAGCACCGCCTTGTCGTTCTTGCTGAACAGCACTTCGTGCGTGTCCTGGTCGATCACCAGGGCCACGCTGGACTTGAGCGACAGCGGATCGCTGACCTGGTGCAGCCCGGCCATCTGGCCAAACGACTGCCGCTCGGGCGCCACGTAGGCCGCGCGCACCGGCGCCTTGGCGCTGCGCGCCACCTTGCGCGGCGCGGCTGCCTTGCGGGCCGCCGTGCGCTTGGCGGGGGCGGAGCTGACCTGTTGCTTCTTGGCCGGCTTCTTGGGCGCGGCATGGGCCATGGGAACAACCAGCGCCAGGCTCAGGGCGGCCAGGCTACACCATTGGGAGAAACGTCCGAGAACGGAGCGGTGGGTCTTGTGCATCCGGTTACCCCAAGCAACAAAAAGTCAGTGGCAGTGTAGCCAATTAAAAAAAGTCGCGCAATATCAATGTATTGCGCGACTTTTCAAGAAAGTGGGTGAGATTATAAGACGCTCACCCGGGGCTTGCTGCAAGTCAACCTTGCGCCGCCACCCGTTCGGCCTTGCTGTGCAGCTTGTTCAGGGCGCTCAGATAGGCCTTGGCCGAGGCGACGACGATGTCGGGATCGGCGCCCACGCCATTGACCACGCGGCCGCTGCTCTGCAGGCGCACCGTCACCTCGCCCTGGCTCTCGGTGGAGCCGCTGATGGCGTTGACCGAGTACAGCACCATCTCGGCACCGCTTTGCACATGGGCCTCGATGGCCTTGAGCGAGGCGTCCACCGGGCCATTGCCCTCGGACGCGCCCTGCACTTCCTTGCCCTCCACCGTGAACACGATGCGTGCATGGGGGCGCTCGCCGGTCTCGCTTTGCTGGGCCAGGGAGACGAAGCCGTACTGCTCCTTCTCGGCCGTCACGCTCTCATCGCTGACCAGGGCCAGGATGTCTTCGTCGAAAATCTCGCTCTTGCGGTCGGCCAGTTCCTTGAACTTGGCGAACGCGGCGTTGATCTCGCCCTCGCTCTCCAGCGCCACGCCGAGTTCCTGCAGGCGCTGCTTGAAGGCGTTGCGGCCGCTAAGCTTGCCCAGCACGATCTTGTTGGCGCTCCAGCCCACGTCCTCGGCGCGCATGATCTCGTAGGTGTCGCGCGCCTTGAGCACGCCGTCCTGGTGGATGCCGCTGGCGTGCGCGAAGGCGTTGGCGCCCACCACGGCCTTGTTCGGCTGCACCACGAAGCCCGTAGTCTGGCTCACCATGCGGCTGGCAGCCACGATGTGCTGGGTGTCGATGCCCACATCCAGGCCGAAGTAGTCGCGGCGCGTCTTCACGGCCATGACGACTTCCTCGAGCGAGCAGTTGCCCGCGCGCTCGCCCAGGCCGTTGATGGTGCATTCGATCTGGCGCGCGCCGCCGATCTTCACGCCGGCGAGCGAGTTGGCCACCGCCATGCCCAGGTCGTTGTGGCAGTGCACCGACCAGATGGCCTTGTCGCTGTTGGGAATGCGCTCGCGCAGGTTCTTGATGAAGTTGCCGTACAGCTCGGGAATGGCGTAGCCCACCGTGTCGGGCACGTTGATGGTGGTGGCGCCCTCGCGGATCACGGCTTCGAGCACGCGGCACAGGAAGTCCGGGTCGCTGCGGTAGCCGTCCTCGGGGCTGAACTCGATGTCGCCGACCAGGTTGCGCGCGAAACGCACCGCCTGCGTGGCCTGCTCCAGCACCTGCTCGGGCGTCATGCGCAGCTTCTTCTCCATGTGCAGCGGGCTGGTGGCGATGAAGGTGTGGATGCGTGCGCTGTTGGCACCCTTGAGCGCCTCGGCGGCGCGGGCGATGTCACGGTCGTTGGCGCGCGACAGCGAGCAGATGGTCGATTCCTTGATCGCATTGGCGATGCTTTGCACGGCCTCGAAATCGCCGTTGGAACTGGCCGCGAAGCCGGCTTCGATCACGTCGACCTTGAGGCGCTCCAGCTGGCGCGCGATGCGCAGCTTCTCGTCCTTGGTCATCGAGGCGCCGGGCGACTGCTCGCCATCGCGCAAGGTGGTGTCGAAAATGATCAGCTTATCTGCCATGGTGTACTCCTGGGTGGATGGGGGTGGGACCCGCAACTGGAAAATTTTGGCGCGCAAAACAAAAGGCCCGTTGCGGGTGCATACGGGCCTTGAGTGAAAAGCGTGCGCGCGCGCTCTACCGTCTCCGCCCGTGGGGGGTTAGCAGTAGAGCGAGGGCCAGCGCTTTCATGGCGTGCAATGTAGCACATCCCGGGTTTCCTACTTGTGCAGGCCCCGCTCGTCCGGCTCGTCCGTGGACGTGCTGATGACGCTGGTGTGCTGCCCCTTGGCCTTGCGCCAGGCGTACACCACGTAGCCCGAAAGGCCGTACAGCACGAACACGCCGAACAGCACCGTGGGCGGGTGGATGTTGACGATGGCGATGCCCAGCGCGATCAGCACGATGGCGGCGAAGGGCACGCTGCGCTTCATGTGCAGGTCCTTGAAGCTGTAGAACGGCACGTTGGTCACCATGGTCAGCCCGGCGTAGAGCGTGAAGCCGAAGGTCACCCAGGTGATCTGCGCCCAGCTCAGGGCGATCGAACCCTGGCCCGGGCGCACGCCAGCTTCGGTCAGCAGCCAGATGAACCCCATCACCAGCGCCGCCGCCGCGGGCGACGGCAGGCCCTGGAAGTAGCGCTTGTCCACCACGCCGGTATTGACGTTGAAGCGCGCCAGGCGCAGCGCGGCGCAGGCGCAATAGACGAACGCGGCGATCCAGCCCCAGCGCCCCAGCCCCTGCAGCGCCCACATGTAGGCGATGAGCGCGGGCGCGGCGCCGAAGGACACCATGTCGGACAGCGAATCCATCTGCTCGCCGAACGCGCTCTGGGTGTTGGTCATGCGCGCCACGCGCCCGTCCAGGCTGTCGAGCACCATGGCGCAGAAGACGCCGACGGCCGCCATGTCGAAGCGCCCGTTCATCGCCATGACGATGGCGTAGAAGCCGCCAAACAGCGCCGCCAGCGTGAACAGGTTGGGCAGGATGTAGATGCCCTTGCGGCGCTTGCGCACCACCACGCCCTGTTCCTCGGCGGATTCATTGCCGTCATGCATCAAATTGGCCTCCAGCCCTTGCCAGACAAGCGCAAGGAGCTATTGTTTCGATAGTAAACGCCGCGCGCGCCGCGCGGCAAAGGGGGCAGTGTAGCGACTCGGCCGCGCCCCGCGGCGCACCCACAACGCAAAAAGGCCACCGAAGTGGCCTTGGGCGCACGGCAAGCCGTACTCAGAAGGTGCGAATGAATCCGGCGTGTCCGAGCAGGCCGCACAAACGAGCGCCATCAAAGCGCAAAGCGCAGCCATAGCGCGGGCTATGGCGAGCATTTGCAACGCCGAGGGCGTGCGTTTTTGCGAGATGAGCGGGCATGGCGGATTCGTTCACACCTTCTCAGTTGCGGCTCTGATCCACCAGCTTGTTCTTGGCGATCCAGGGCATCATGGCGCGCAGCTGGCCGCCCACCTGCTCGATGGCGTGGTCGGCGTTCTGGCGGCGGCGCGCCGTCATGCTCGGGTAGTTGGTGCGGCCTTCGAGGATGAACATCTTGGCGTATTCACCACTCTGGATGCGCTTGAGCGCGTTGCGCATGGCCTTGCGCGACTCTTCGTTGATGACCTCGGGGCCGGTCACGTACTCGCCGTACTCGGCGTTGTTCGAGATCGAGTAGTTCATGTTGGCGATGCCGCCTTCGTACATGAGGTCCACGATCAGCTTGAGCTCGTGCAGGCACTCGAAGTAGGCCATCTCGGGGGCGTAGCCGGCTTCGGTCAGCGTCTCGAAGCCCATCTTCACCAGCTCCACCGCGCCGCCGCACAGCACGGCCTGCTCGCCGAACAGGTCGGTCTCGGTTTCTTCCTTGAAGTTGGTCTCGATGATGCCGCCCTTGCCGCCACCGTTGGCCATGGCGTAGGACAGAGCCACGTCGCGGGCCTTGCCGCTCTTGTCCTGGTACACGGCGATCAGCGACGGCACGCCGCCGCCCTTCAGGTACTCGGAGCGCACGGTGTGGCCAGGGCCCTTGGGCGCGACCATGATCACGTCCAGGTCGGCGCGCGGCACGACCTGGTTGTAGTGCACGTTGAAGCCGTGGGCGAAGGCCAGCGTGCCGCCCTGCTTGATGTTCGGCGCGACGTTGTTCTGGTACACCTCGGGGATGTTCTCGTCGGGCAGCAGGATCATGACCACGTCGGCGGCCTTCACGGCGTCATCGACTTCCATCACGGTGAGGCCGGCCTTGGCCACCTTGTCCCAGGAGGCGCCGCCCTTGCGCAGGCCGACCACGACCTTCACGCCGCTCTCGTTCAGGTTCTGGGCGTGGGCGTGGCCCTGGCTGCCGTAGCCGATGATGGCCACGGTCTTGCCCTTGATGAGGGACAGGTCACAGTCTTTGTCGTAGAAAACTTTCATGGTCGCTCCGTTGGAAACTCTGTTCAGGGGAAAAAGGGGGATTGTCTTACACGCGCAGGATGCGCTCGCCGCGGCCGATGCCGCACGAGCCCGTGCGCACGGTCTCCAGGATCGCCGTGCGGTCGATGGCCTGCAGGAAGGCGTCGTTCTTCGACTGGTCGCCGGTCAGCTCCACGGTGTAGCTCTTCTCGGTCACGTCGATGATGCGGCCGCGGAAGATGTCGGCCATGCGCTTCATCTCCTCGCGCTCCTTGCCGACGGCGCGCACCTTCACCATCATGAGCTCGCGCTCGGTATAGGCGCCTTCGGTGAGATCGACCACCTTGACGACCTCGATGAGGCGGTTCAGGTGCTTGGTGATCTGCTCGATCACGTCGTCGGAGCCCGTGGTCTGGATGGTCATGCGCGACAGCGACGGGTCCTCGGTGGGCGCCACCGTGAGCGACTCGATGTTGTAGCCACGGGCCGAGAACAGGCCCACGACGCGCGAGAGGGCGCCTGCCTCGTTTTCGAGCAGGACGGCAATGATGTGTTTCATGGTGCGATTCCTCTTTTCGCCGCCCTCCCCCGGTGCCGGTAAGCAGCGGGCTCGGCGGGCAATAGATTCGTCAAAATACTATTAAAAAATAGCTTCCAGCGCTTGGCTGGCAAGCGCTGGAGGCCAATCTGGCTTAAAGATCCTCGGAACCGAGCAGCATCTCGGTGATGCCCTTGCCGGCACGCACCATCGGGAAGACGTTCTCGGTCGGATCGGTGCGGAAGTCCAGGAACACGGTGCGGTCCTTGAGCTTGCGCGCCTCGCGCAGCGCCGGCTCCACGTCCTGCGGGCGCTCGATCAGCATGCCCACGTGGCCATAGGCCTCGGCCAGCTTCACGAAGTTGGGCAGCGCGTCCATGTAGCTGTGGCTGTAGCGGCCGGAGTACTCGATCTCCTGCCACTGGCGCACCATGCCCAGGTAGCGGTTGTTCAGCGACAGCACCTTGATCGGCGTGTTGTACTGCAGGCAGGTCGAAAGCTCCTGGATGTTCATCTGCACCGAGCCCTCGCCCGTCACGCAGAACACCTCGGACTGGGGCTTGGCCAGCTTGATGCCCATGGCATAGGGAATGCCCACGCCCATGGTGCCCAGGCCGCCCGAGTTGATCCAGCGGCGCGGTTCGTCAAACCTGTAGAACTGTGCGGCCCACATCTGGTGCTGGCCCACGTCGGAGGTGATGTAGGCGTCGGCGTCCTTGGTCATGTTCCACAGCGTCTCGACGACGTACTGCGGCTTGATGACCTCGGTGTTGCCACGGTCGTACTTCAGGCAATCGCGCGAACGCCAGCCCTCGATCTGTTCCCACCAGGCATTGAGCGCGCCGGCATCGGGGCGCTGCGTGGTCTCGCGGATCATGGCGATCAGCTCGGTCAGCACATCCTTCACGTCGCCGACGATCGGGATGTCCACCTTCACGCGCTTGGAGATGCTGGAAGGGTCGATGTCGACGTGGATGATCTTGCGGTCGTTCTGCGCGAAATGCTTGGGGTTGCCGATCACGCGGTCGTCGAAGCGCGCGCCCACGGCCAGCAGCACATCGCAGTTCTGCATGGCGTTGTTGGCCTCGATGGTGCCGTGCATGCCCAGCATGCCGAGGAACTTGCGGTCGCTCGCCGGGTAGGCGCCCAGGCCCATCAGCGTGTGCGTGACCGGGTAGCCCAGCATGTCCACCAGCGTGCGCAGCTCCTGCGTGGCATTGCCCAGCAGAATCCCGCCGCCGGTGTAGATATAGGGCCGCTTGGCCGACAGCAGCAGCTGCAGCGCCTTGCGGATCTGACCGCTGTGCCCCTTCTTCACCGGGTTGTACGAGCGCATCTCGATGCTCTGCGGATACCCCTGGTACGCGATCTTCTTGAACGACACGTCCTTCGGGATATCGACCACCACCGGGCCGGGCCGGCCAGTGCGGGCGATGTGGAACGCCTTCTTCATCGTCGACGCCAGGTCGCGCACGTCCTTGACCAGGAAGTTGTGCTTGACGATGGGGCGCGTGATGCCCACGGTGTCGCACTCCTGGAAGGCGTCCAGCCCGATGGCGGGCGTGGGCACCTGGCCGGAAACGATCACCATGGGGATCGAATCCATGTACGCCGTGGCGATACCGGTCACGGCATTGGTCAGGCCCGGGCCGGACGTCACCAGCGCCACGCCCACCTCGCCAGTGGCGCGCGCATAGCCATCGGCGGCATGTACAGCGGCCTGCTCGTGGCGCACCAGCACGTGCTGGATGGTTTCCTGCTTGTAGAGCGCGTCGTAGATGTAGAGAACGGCCCCGCCCGGATAGCCCCAGATGTACTTGACACCTTCGGCCTGCATGGCCTTGACGAGGATTTCGGCACCCATGAGTTCGGGGCCGGCTGTGTTCTGTGCGGCTGCGAGTTCAGCCTTGGAGATTTCCATGATCAACCTTTGTGAATTTCTCTGACGAAAAACCTAGGGTGCCCCTTGCCTGCAAGCTCTTGTGGAGCCGGTTCGGAACTTGAGGCCAAGGACATAGACGCTAGGAGTGCGCGCCGGACCGTGACCCGTTTGCCTTTGAATTGCAGCTGGCATTATCGCACTGCAACAAGTCACGGTACGCGGCACGGCAAAAAAATTCCGCACGATGCGATAATCCAGCCCCTTGACGCAAAGCACGGCACCTCGGCGCCTGCCCCGGCACACGATTTCCCCAGCGGGCTGACCTCTCTTGGCAACGGAACAAGAACTCTCCGACTTTCTCAAAAGCGTGGAAAAGCGCGCCTACAAGCGCTCGCTTTACCACGTGCGCAACGAGGAAGCAGCCCTGGACATCGTGCAGGACAGCATGCTCAAGCTGGCCGAGCATTACGGCGACAAGCCCCCCGCAGAGCTGCCGATGCTGTTCCAGCGCATCCTGTCGAACTGCACGCTGGACTGGTTTCGCCGTCAGAAAACGCGCAACGCGCTGTTCTCCAGCATGAGCGACTTCGAGGGAAACGACGAAGATGGCGCAGAATTCAACCTGCTCGAAACCTACAGCGGCCCCCATGGCGACGAAGCCGCCCAAAGCGCCGAAACACTCACCCAGCGCGCCCAGACGCTGCAAGGCATCGAGGCGGAGATCCAGGGGCTGCCAGCGCGTCAACGCGAGGCGTTTTTGATGCGTTATTGGGAGGAAATGGACGTGGCCGAAACGGCAGCCGCAATGGGCTGCACGGAAGGCAGCGTCAAAACACATTGCTTTCGGGCCATCCAGACCCTCAGCAAAGCACTGAAGGCCAGAGGAATCACACTATGAACACCGCCAGCAACGCCTTGAACGAACAAGTCGCCGACCGTTTCGCCCGGCGTGTCACGGCCCGTCTGAGCGCAGGCAACGACGAATTGCCCTACGACATCACGGAGCGCCTGCGCGCCGCCCGCGAACAGGCCCTGTCCAAGCGCAAGGCCATGGCACCCGTGCGGCAGGTGCGAACGGCACCGGCCGTCGTCCACAACGGCCGCAGCGCCGCATTGGGCTGGGGCAGCGAGGGCGGCACATGGTGGCGCGCACTGGCCTCCGCGGTGCCGGTGATGGCCCTGCTCGTGGGCCTGGTAGTGGTCAACGTCTCCCAGGACGAGTACGGCGCTGCCGAAGTGGCCGCGGTCGACACCGCCCTGCTGACCGATGATCTGCCCCCATCGGCCTATGCCGACCCTGGATTCGCCCAGTACCTCAAGACCGTCAGCCAAGCCCCCGCCAGCCGCTGAGATCCGTTCAACCCGCCTGCATGCACTTAAAGCCAGCTCCCGCGAACCGCTTGCGCCTGCCCGCCGTGACCCTGGCCGCCGTACTGCTCGGCGGCCTGTCCGTGTTGGGGGGCTCCGTGGTACAGCAAGTGCGCATGGCGCCCAGCGCAGTTCCGCCCAGCATGGCAAGCGCCACCAAGCAGGGCACACGCGACGCAGGTCTCATGGCCGACCCCTCGGGCCCCGCATGGAGCGAACTGACCGCGGCACAGAAGCGCGCACTGGCGCCGCTCGAACAGCACTGGCCGCGCATGGGGGAAGTGCAAAAGCGCCGCTGGCTCGCGCTGGCCCATACCTTTGCCGTACTCCCCCCCCAGGAACAGGACAAGCTGCACAGCCGCATGGCCGACTGGGCCAGCCTGAGTGCCCAGCAGCGTAGCCAGGCACGCCTGAACTACGCCGTCACCAAGCGTCTCTCCCCCGATGACAAACGCGCCCAGTGGGAGGCCTACCAGGCGCTGAGCCCTGAAGAGAAAAACCGCCTCGCAGCGCATGCCGGCCCCAAACCCACCGGTGCAGCCACCGCGCTGCACCCGGTCTCCCCGCGCAAGCTCGCACGCGTGCCGGCCGCCACCAATGCACCGGCGGATGCCGTGAACCTCCCCAAGATCCCGCCACAGCCCGATGGCAAGGCGCGCCCAGCCCTGCCCGTACCCCGCTTCGACATGCCGACGCACACAGCGCCCGTGATCGTGGAAACGGCCCCTGTGGACATCCCCTCGGCACAGCGCCCGTGATCGTGGAAACGGCCCCTGTGGACATCCCCTCGGCCGTCGCCACCCCGCTGCCCCCCCTGGACGCCGCATCGGCCACGGAAAGTCTGCCTCCGGCACATTCCCCCGCCGAGACATCCTCCCCCCTGACCCCTGGCATCTACGCCCCGAACTAGAAAACTGCTCCCGCATGCCCCATGCCCAGGCCGCCGCCGTGACCGACTTGACCGCCCCACCCCTGCCACGGCGCCTGGCCTGCTGGCTGTACGAAGGCATGCTGATGTTCGGCGTGGTCTTCATCGCCGGCTACCTGTTCAGCACACTGAGCCAGACGCGCAACGCACTGGACAACCGCCATGGCCTGCAGGCCTTCCTGTTCGTGGTCTTCGGCATCTACTTCACCTGGTTCTGGGCCAAGGGCCAGACCCTGGCCATGAAAACCTGGCACATCCGCGTGGTCGATAGCCACGGACGGCCGCTCACGCAGCCGCGCGCGCTGCTGCGCTACGTGTTGAGTTGGCTGTGGTTCCTGCCACCGCTGGCCGCCGTCGCCCCGTTTGGCTTGCCGGCCGGAGAATCCACCGTGCTGCTCCTGGGCTGGGTCGCTGTGTGGGCTATCCTCAGCCGCTTCCACCCGCAGCGCCAATTCCTGCACGATGCCCTGGCAGGCACGCGGCTGGTGCAGGCACAGCGGCCCCTCAACGCCTGACCAGCCACACCCGGCCCCCTAGTACTCCGTTTCACCAAAACATTGACATGAAATCGTGCCTTTGTCCGCCATGCTGCGTTGCAAATCCTCGCGATAGCTACGGCTATCGCTGCGGTTTGCGCCTTGCCCTGAACACGAATCCATCGATTTCATTTCGTGCAGCTATTTACGGGACAGCACACTAGGTAGCGCTGCGACAATCGCACCCCATGTCTTCCCTCCCCCCCCCCCCTCTCCGGCCAACCCGCAGAAGGCGCGCACCGGGCTCCACCGGCTATGGCACGCCACGGGCTACTCGCTGGCCGGGCTTCGCGCAGGATGGGATGAGAAAGCCTTCCGCCAGGAAGCCATCGCGGCCTTCGTCATGGTGCCGCTGGCATTCTGGCTAGGACAGAACTGGGTCGAAGTGGCATTGCTCGCAGGCAGCGTGCTGCTAGTGATGATCGTCGAACTGCTCAATACCGGCATCGAGGCCGCCATCGACCGCATCAGCCTTGAATGGCACCCGCTCGCCAAGCGCGCCAAGGACATGGGCAGCGCAGCCGTGCTGCTGGCCCTGCTGGTGTGCGCAGGCATCTGGTCTGCAGCCCTGTACCAAAGGTTTTATCCATGACACAACCCGCTTTTTCGATCTGCGTCTATTGCGGCTCCCGCCCTGGCAGCGACCCGCTGTTCACCACTGCCGCCCGCGCCGTGGGCCACTGGATCGGCGAACACCAGGGGCAACTGGTCTATGGCGGCGGACGCAGCGGCCTCATGGGCGAAGTGGCGCACGCCACGCGCCAGGCAGGCGGACGCGTCGTCGGCGTGATCCCGCAGGCACTGGTGGACAAGGAACTGGCCAACCACGCCTGCGATGAGCTGCACATCGTCCAGACCATGCACGAGCGCAAAGCCATCATGGCCGAACGCAGCGACGCCTTCATCGCCCTGCCCGGCGGCATCGGTACCTTCGAGGAACTGTTCGAGGTCTGGACCTGGCGCCAACTCGGCTACCACGACAAGCCTATCGGCCTGCTCAACGTGGCGGGCTACTACGATGCCCTGGACGGCTTCCTGCAATCCAGCGTGCGCAGCGGCTTCATGGGCGAATGGCAAATGGGGCTTGTGCAGATGAACGACGACTGCGCCGCCTTGCTGCGCGATCTGGTCGAGGCGGCGGGCTCCGCCAAGCAACAAGCCCCGCTGCGCGCGGTGATCTGAGTCAGATAGCGGCGTCGTCCAGTTCCCCAGTGCGGATGCGCACCACGCGCTCCACAGGGGTGACGAAGATCTTGCCGTCGCCGATCTTGCCGGTACTGGCCACACTCACGATGGCATCGACGCAGCGATCCGCATCCTCGCTGCGCACGACGACTTCGACCTTCACCTTGGGCAGGAAGTCCACCACGTACTCGGCGCCACGGTACAGCTCGGTGTGCCCCTTCTGGCGGCCAAAGCCCTTCACCTCGGTAACGGTAAGGCCGTTGACGCCGCACTCGGCCAAGGCCTCGCGTACCTCCTCGAGCTTGAAGGGCTTGATAACGGCAGTGATCATTTTCATGATGGGGCAATCCTTGGAACTATCGATTCGGTGGGAACCGTCTCATTCCATTTCCAGATCGATCGAGCACGCGAAGGCGAAGCGCAGACAGTGCTAACGCACGGCAAACGAAGCCGACAAAGCAATCGATTGATCTGGAATTGGAATCAGGCACGGAAACGGTTCGTGATGGGGTAGCGCCAGTCCTTGCCAAAGCCGCGGCGGGTCACGCGCGGCCCGATGGGGGCCTGGCGGCGCTTGTATTCATTGAGCCGGATCAGGCGGGTGACACGGTCCACGTCGGCCCGGTCATAACCCGCGGCAACGATGGCCTCCAGCGGTTCGTCATTTTCCATGTACCGGGCCAGGATCGCATCCAGCACCTCATAAGGCGGCAAACTGTCCTGGTCTTTCTGGTCCGGGCGCAGTTCGGCGCTGGGTGGCCGCGTGATGATGCGCTCCGGAATCGGGTTGGCGCAAGTGCCATACGGGTCGTGGGCATTGCGCCAGCGCGCCAGCGCGAACACCCGGGTCTTGGCAACGTCCTTGATGACAGCGAAGCCGCCCGCCATGTCACCATAGAGCGTGCAGTAGCCCATGGCCATTTCGCTCTTGTTGCCCGTGGTCAGCACGACGGCGCCAAACTTGTTCGACAAGGCCATGAGCAGGGTGCCCCGGATGCGGGCCTGCAGGTTTTCCTCGGCCGTGTCCTCGGGCCGGCCGGCGAACGCGGGCGCCAGTGCCGCCTTGAAAGTCTCGAAGGGAGGGGCTATGGCGATCTCCTCGTACCGCACTCCCATACGCGCCGCCATGTCGCGCGCGTCGATCCAGCTGATGTCGGCGGTATAGGGTGACGGCATCATCACCGCGCGCACCTTGTCCGCCCCCAGTGCATCGACGGCGATGGCCAGCACCAGCGCTGAATCGATGCCCCCGGACAGCCCCAGGAGCGCCCCCGGAAAACCGTTCTTGCCCACGTAGTCACGCACGGCCAGCACCAGCGCGTTCCACAGATCGGCTTCGGGCGTGCCCATCGGGGCAACGTCCGCTTCTATTTTGAGAGCACCTTGCGCTTGCTGGGCCTTGCAAAACAGCAGTTTTTCTTGAAAACCAGGCCCACGTCCGGCGAGTGCACCGTCAGCCTGCAGCGCAAACGAGCGACCTTCAAACACCACCTCGTCCTGCCCCCCGACAAGATGGGCGTAGACCAGGGGCAACCCCGTCTCCCGCACCCGCTCGCGCATGACGGCCTCGCGGTCGCCACTCTTGCCCAGATGGAAAGGCGAGGCATTGATAACGGCCAGCACTTCGGCGCCCGCAGCGGCCGCACGCCGCGCGGGGGCGGCAAACCACGCGTCCTCGCAGATCAGCAGACCCACGCGTACGCCCTCGACTGTGAACACGCAAGGCGCATCGCCAGGCACGAAGTAACGCCGCTCATCGAAGACCTGGTAATTGGGCAGCTCCTGCTTGGCATAGGTCTGCTCTACCACTCCATGGCGCAGCACGCTGGCGGCATTGTGGCAAAGCCCCCCCTGCGCGCGGCGCTGGGGATGTCCGAGCACGATGGCCATGCCTTGCAGCTCCGCTGTTTCACGCGCCACCTGCTGCACGGCGTCTTCACAAGCGGCCAGAAAGGCCGGGCGCAGGTACAGATCCTCGGCAGCATAACCGCACAGTGCCAGCTCGGGCGTCAGCAGCAGACGCGCGCCAGCGGCATGCGCCTCGTGCGCAGCCGCGATGATCTTTTGCGCATTGCCGGGCAGATCCCCCACGACAAAGTTGAGCTGTGCAGTACAAATAGAGAGTGTCATGAACCAGTTGCGACCATTGCGACCACACGGGGGATGAGATGAGTGGGAAAAGCGGCAATTATCACCCGTGCATCCATTTGCCGCAGGACAGCAGGCGATAGGAAACAAAAAAGCCTTCCAAGCTTGAAGCTTGAAGTGAATCGCCCCATACCAGTTGAAGTCCCCTCGAAAACCTGAACACGCCCACGTGCTCCTCCAACTCGCGCACAGCGCGCGACAGCGCCGATAAGTCCACCGGAATGCGCTCGGCCGCACGGTGGAAATTCTGCTCTTCGGCCACGACCCGGAAATAGCGGAGGTGGCGCAGTTCGATCACGCCGGCTCCGTCAACAAGCCGGCCAGCACATTGGACACCCCAAAAAACATCCGGGCAGAGCGTGACCCAAAGGCTGGCGAAACTGGCTCAGGCATACGGTGCTACTGCCTTTCGCGTCGGCCATCCTGCATGAAGGGCCGCAGGCACCACGCGCTGAACCCCACTGCCGGAATACCCAGCGTGGCCCACGACAGCGCATCCCACATGCCATCCCCCACCAGCGCCGAGACAAGCCCCACGATGCTGACCATGGCAATCAGCAGAGGCCAGCGGAAGATCAGCCACAGCGAACGTGTCATGCGACGGCCTCATTTGCTCCCGTTGGCGAGCGCACTTTGGCTTTCCTACCTGCTGGCTTTCTCAACCACAGATAGATGCCGCTGCCCGATACCACAATGGTCATGAGTGTCAGCAGCATCCAGACGATCTTGAGTGGCAGGCTGCCGTAGTCGCCGAAGTGCAGCGGGCGAGAGAGGAACAGCGTCTTGGCATACCACGGTATCGGGACGAAGCCTTTCAGTTCGGCCGTCTTGGCATCAATCAGCGCCAGTGTCAGCAAGCGGCTGGTCACTGGCGTATTTCCCAAGTACACGACAGTGAAATGCCGTGGGCTGCTAAACGTCCGTCCGGGGTAGAAAATGCTGATCAGACGATGCTCAGGTGCGGCTTGGCGGGCGGTGGCAATCACCGCATCCACCGGAGCGCGCTGCATCACCAGTGGCTCGTGCTTGTAGAGCGCGACCATTGGCCCTAACTCGTTGGCCTGCCAACTTCGGGCGACCTGTCCGGCCAGCGTGTTGAGCACGCCGGTGAGCGTAACCACTGACAGCCACATCAGTGTCACGATACCCAGCAGGTTGTGCAGATCAAGCCACAGCACACGAGGGCCACGTGCAGCGCGCACGGTGGCAAAGTCCAGCTTGCGCATAAAAGGGGCATACACCATCACGCCCGAGACGATGGCCGCGAACATGACCAAGCCCATCACACCCAGGAACAGCATGCCCGGCTCGTAGAGGAACAGGTCCACATGGAGCCGCTGCATCACGTACATGAAGCCCTCGCGCGCAGGCGGCTCCTGCAATACAAGTCTGCCATCACGCTGGTCGAAAGCGTGCGTGTGCTGGCCCGGCCAAGGCGCATTGGGAGGCGGATCGAGCGTGGCTGCCGTGCTGACGAGCAGTACATCGGGCTCCTCCTCTTCGAACGACACGGCGGTTACCACATGGCCCACGGGGCGCGATGCCAGCGCTTGCTCGGCCAGATTTTGTAGCGTAGGTCGGGGCGTACCTGGAGCGACCTCGCCCAGTTCCGGGTGCGGGTCTAGCCAGTGGTGGATTTCGTCCTTGAAAATTAGTGGCAGCCCGGTGATGCACAGCATTAGAAGAAAGGTCATCGAGACCAGACTGCTCCACTTATGCACCCACAACCAGCCTTTCAACGTGGCAGTGCGCATGTCAGAAATCGAATGTGGCAGAAAGTGTGGCTGTGCGCGGGCTGCTCAACGAGGTGTAGCCGGTGTAAACACTTTCCCAATAGTTTTTATTGAATAAGTTATCAATGCGAAGCCGCAGGGTTGTCGGTTTCCCGGCAATCGTAGTCTTGTACCGTGCACCGATGTCCCAGCGAGTCCAAGAAGGAATCTGCTGAGTATTCAACTGGTCCAGGTACTGCTTTCCGGAATAAGCCAGTCGGGCATTCAGCGATAGACCGGGCGCCCACAAAACATCCCATTCCGCGCCAATGTTGACCTGTAACCCAGGCACCCCGGGCGCATGTTTTCCAACCAAGCCCAGGGTTGCCGTTTCGACCAATTTACCCTGCATCAAGGTCACACCGCCAAGCAATCGGATATTGCGCGTTGGTGCTCCGAAAATGCTCCACTCGATCCCCCGGTTTCGTTGCTTTCCGTTCTCTGCGTACAGGTTGCTGGTGGCATCGAGACTGGCACTTGGTTTCTCGATCTGAAACACACTCAAACTTGTGCCTAGACCCCGCATATCGATTTTTACACCTAGTTCTTGCTGCTTAGACTTGTAGGGTGGCAGGGTAATGCCAGCATTGGTCGCATTGGTCGGGGCCATGCCACCCTGGCTTAATCCTTCGGCATAGTTGGCGTACCAAGAGACACTAGGCGACTGTTTGAGCACGATGCCTAGCAATGGTGTGTTGGCGCTTTGCTCGTACTGGCTGCTCACGCCACCGGCGGTAGTGTTGTAGTTCTTCGTTGCCACACGCTGATGCCGCACTCCTGCGGTAATAAGCAGTGAATCACTTAGGAACGAAGCAGTATCTGCAAGCGTAATACCGTCGAGAACGGAATCTGAGGTTTTAGGCTTGCTTGTAGGCCGGTCGGGGGTCGGAACTACCACTGGTTGGTAGATGCTGGACGTAACGGGGGCTCCGAACGAATAGGCGAGAAATCTGTCGGCCTCATACCGGCTAACGCTTAGAGTTGCCCGGTGAACTACAGAGCCAATGCTGAAATTCGAGCGCAGCCCAAGTTGACCAGAAATATTGTCGCTGGCGCTAATGCTGTACACCTTGCGTGCAGCAAAAATTCCGGTAGCATCTACGTTAGCCGCCGCAACAATGGACGGGTAATCAGAGCTATCTCGTTGATACCCAATGCCGAAGAACCCCTCAAATCCATTGCCGAAATTGTGCTCCCCTCCGATAACAACCGCTGTGCTCTGCTTATTAGACTGCTCTCCAGAAAATATATTGTGATCAAAGCTCGGCGCTTCGAGCACATTGCCGGAAAAACCCACGTAACGCCCCGGCCCCTTAATTTTTTGTTCCTGCGTGATGACATCCAAGGCGAGCCGCGTATTGCTACTTCTATAATCCGCCCCGATAGCAAGCAGGCCGATGCGCTCGGACTGTTGAGGCAAGGCGGTGTCGCCGTTCAGGAAGTAGCCGTTCACCCGAACGCCAACTTCTCCTGATTCTCCGAAGCGGCGCCCTACGTCTAGATGGCCTGCGCTTCTCGAATCGGACAGATAGCTGGCTGTAAAGCGCGTTAGCGGATCATCGGGCGCCCGTTTGGTGACGATGTTGATGTTGCCGCCCACCCCGCCGCTCGGGCTCATGCCATTGAGCACTGCGCTGGGGCCTTTGAGCACCTCGACCCGCTCCGCAGCTTGCAACAGGCCTCGCGCACCAGGAACCAAGCCCGAAAGCCCATTTAGGGTCGCGTCAGTCCCTGAGACTTCGAAACCGCGAATACGAAAGTCCTCGCTGACCGCATCGGCACCGTTTTGCAAGCGCACGGCTGAGTCGTTGGCCACGATGTCCGAAACCGATCGCACCTGCTGGTTCTCGATCAATTGCGCCGTATAGCTGGTGATGTTGAAGGGTGCATCCAGAAAGTCTGTACGACCTAGCACCCCCAAAGATGCACCGCGTGCCACCTGCCCTCCCGCATAGGCTTCGGGCAATTCGCCAGCACGCTCAGCCTGCGCGATCACCTTCACCTCCGCCAGCGTCGCCGCATCCCCAGCCGCGGGTTGCACAGGCGACGCCTTCAGCGTGAACACGCCCGGCCGGGCGCTGTTCACCTGCACGCCGCTGCCCACCAGCAGGCGATCCAGCGCCTCGCGCGGCGCCAGGCGGCCGTTGAGCGCGGGAGCGCGCTTGCCCGCCACGGCTTCTTCCTCGAACAGCACTTGATGCTTCGATTGTTCGGAGAAGACGTGCAGGGCGCTGTCGAGCGGCTGCGCCGGGATGTTGAATTCGGCTTGCGCCGACGGCTGTGCCCACGCCGCCTGGGGCGCCACCATGGCGGCCACCGCGCAGGCCATCAGCGCCGCTGCGGCGCAGGGCTGCAAAGACATTCCCCCCGCCATGTCGCGGCGCACACCTGCCACGAATGCCCCTCGCGCGAGCGCGCTCCTCAGTTTTGCTTTCTTCTGCATCCGAATCGCTCCTGCCGGCCGCACGCGCAGCCGTTGATTGCACATGGCGCTGCCCTGCGCGCAGGAAGGTAGGGCTGAGACAGCGCAGTCCATGCCGGCCCAGCCCTTCGAGGGCGAACGCCGAGCGGATGGATGAAGACCCAGCCCGCCCTTTGGCGGCGGGCTTGCTGCCCACGCCGCCAAAGGCTCCTGCGCGCAGGGTGCGCGCCGCTTTTCTTGGCGCCTTTGGCTGGGGGCTCGGCTGGAATGAGCGCTTGGCTGGAGGCTGTGGGGCGCGAAAGAATCCGCACCCTCACCTCAATAAATGGAAATTGGCACCTGACTGGGAACCCAGTGCACCACACTCAATTGAAACAAAATGAAACTTAAACTGGTTGCACGGGCATCAGCGCCGGCTGATGACATAGCTGCCGTCCGCTTCGTGCTTCACGCGCACGGGCAAAAGATCGGGCAAGGCGTCGAGGAAGACACCAGGCATACGGATGTCGGCATAGCCGGAGACAGCGAGCCCCTGGATCTGCCCGTCGCCCCGCAAAACAACTGGCCGGCCGAGGTAGCGCGCCACCTCCTGCGCCACTTCAGCCAGCGGCGTGCGGCGGAAGACGAGGCGGCCGCCACGCCAGTCGCCAACGCTTTCGGCCATGGCGGCAACGGGCTGGTAGCTGCCGGTGGCGGGGTCGATGGAGACGCCATGCTCAGGCCCCAGGGCGAGCACGCGGCCAGGATCGGCACGGTTGGGCGTGACGTGCACGCGGCCTTCGAGCACCTTGACGACGAATTGGGGCGGCGCCGCGCGCACGTTGAAGCTGGTGCCGACCACCGCCACGCGGCTCTCGCCGCTGTCCACCGTGAAGGGCTTGGACGGGTCCGGGGCCACCTTGAAGAAGGCTTCGCCCCGGTCGAGCACGGCCTCGCGGCGGCGCGGGTAGTAGCGCAGTTGGAGCGTGCTGCCAAAGTTGAGATTGACCACCGAGCCGTCCGGCAAGTCCAGATGGCGCGTCTCGCCGGGGGCGGTGGCGACGTCGAGCGTGTAGCTGGGGGTATTGTCCCACCGGTACCAGCCGCCTGCGGCCAGCAGTACGCAAAGCGCGACGGCGGCGGGCGCGAAGGCACGGTGGCCCGGCAGGCGGGCCCAGAAGCCTGGCCGGCCCGGCGCCTGGGTGGCGGCGGGCCGCACCGGCGGCGGGGCCGCGCTTTTGGGTGGGCGCTGGCGGGTTGTGTCGGAAGCCAGGGCAGGACGCGGAATTGCGGAGAAGTCTGCCCAGGTGCGCGACACGCTGTCGAAGGCCGCCTGGTGGCGCGCAGCGGCTGCGAGCCACGCCTGGAAGGCGGCTTCGTCATCGGGCGTCCAGCTCGCGTCGCGCCGGCGCATGAACCATTCGCTGGCGGTTTCGTGCAGGGCGAGGTCTGGCGCCTCGCTGGGGAAATGCGGCATGGTCATCGGGGTTGGCGGGCGCTCGTCGTGTCGCCTTCGTGTTCTTCGTCGTCACCACCCTCTGGTCGCGGCGGGTGCTTGAGCCGCATTTGCTCGGCGCTGGCATACAGCACGCGCACTTCGCAGTACGCCATGGCCCGGCCCAGGTGCTTGACGACCATGCGGCGCGAGATGCCCATGTGCGCGGCTACTTCGTCTTGGGTGAGGCCGTCGAAGCGATGGAGGACGAAGGCCTCGCGCTGGCGCTCGGGCAGTTCGTCCAGCGCCTGTTGCAGCCGCGCCATGCGCTGGCGCTGGGCGGCGGCGTGCAGCGGATCCGCGTCATCCGGGGCGGCGAGGTTTTCAGCTTCGGCGTCTTCGAGCAGCACGGTGCGCAGCGTGCGGCCAGCCTGGCGCTCGCGCGCTTCCTCGGCCATGCCGTTGCGAACGATTTTGTGCAGGTAGGCGCGGGTTTCGTCGGCGCTGGCCAGCGGGGCATTGGCCGCCATGAATTTGACGACGGCATCGTGCAGCGAGTCTTCGGCCGGCGTGTCACTGCTGCTGGCACGGCCCAGGCCGCGCAGAAAGGCCCGGCGCCAGCGTGCATAGACCTGGCCGATGTGGGTGGCAGGCGTGGCTGCGGCAAGCGGCTCGGCGGGGACGCCGGGCGAGTATTCCTCCCGCTTCATGCGCTGCCTCCACCAGGCGTGCAGGCCCGCGCCGCCCAAGGCCATGCCAGGGCGGCGGCGGTAGCAAAGGCGAAGGTCTGGAAGAAAAGCACGGGGCGCACCGGTACGCCACTGATCCGGATTGGCGGAGCCCCGTGCGTCTGCGAACGACGTGGGACTGGCGGGCTTGGCTACGTGCGGATGTCGAATGGCCGAATGAAATCGAAGGTGATTTTACCGGGGGCGATGGGCATCGCCGGGCTGCGCTGTGGTGGCCGGTGCAGCCGGGCCGGCCGGGTGCCTGCTGGCGGGTAGCCATCAGACACCCATGCCGCGCTGCCGGCCGAGTTGCCAAGTCACCGAGGAGCCGCGCACCACGGCGCTGATTTGCTGGCCCAGGCGCTGCTCGATCACCGGCCGCCAGGGCACCAGCGTGAAGCCCAGGCCGTCGTCGAGCATGGCGAAGCGGCCGCTGGCGAGTTGGATGGACTGGCGGTAGACGCCGCTGGCCTGCTGGCCGTCCTTGAGCGGGCGGAAGCTGCGGCCGGTCTGGGCTTGCAGTTGCTTGCCCGCGCTTGCCAGTTCGCGGTCGCGCAGGGTTGCGAGCAGGCCGCGGGCCAGGACGATGCGCTGGCCTCGGCGCTCGGCCAAGCCCTGCCCGGCGAGGAAGTCGGCGCGGCGGTCCATGGCCCTGCGTGCCTGGGCGCCGAAGCCCTGGGGCGCCAGGGCCTTGCCTTCGTCCAGCAGTTGGCGGTCCAGCTAGGTGGCGCCGAGGGCGCGTACCTGCTGGTCGATGGGCAGGTGGGAGCGCAGTTCGATGGTTTGGCCCTGGGCCTTGCCAGCGTCGTGCCGCTGTGCTTGCGCCTGCAGGTCGCAGGGAATCTTCCAGACGCCTTCGGCGACGCGCTCCACGATACCGGGGCGGCGCAGCGCTTCGAGCCGGCGCACATGCCAGGCCTTGACTTCATCGGCCACAGCATCGGTCAGCAACTTGGTCAGTTGCTTGAGCAGCCCGTTCTCCCCAATCAGGTCTTCAGGTTTCTTGTAATTGGCCAACAGACCAGACAGCAGTTCTTCAGGTACGTCGTGTTTCTTGGTGCTCATAGTGCTTACGGACACGCCGACTTGCGCCGGCGGTGGATTGTCCGTTTACACAAAATTCTGCACATCCTCCCCCTCAGCTTCGGCGAGCACCCGCGGCAGACGCTCGGGCGGGGTGCGCTGAATGGCCGGAAGTTTTCGACGGTCATGAGAGGAGGCCTTCCCCTCGTTCAGAATGAATGCGGGGCATCAGCGGCAAGTCGCCTGAAGTTCGCTTCGCCTCGGCGATCCACGCGGGGACAAGCGTGCTCCAACGCGGCGACCAAGATCGCAAACAGAAGGTTGGCCGGCGAGGCGAAGATGGCTGTTCGCGCGGAAAGACAACCAATAGGTCTTTCGCCCCTGCCGTGCCCCTGAAACAAAACAAGGACCCGAAGATCCTTGTTTTTACTAGCATTTTTTGGGGTGGCTGATGGGACTCGAACCCACGACGACAGGAATCACAATCCTGGACTCTACCAACTGAGCTACAGCCACCGTAGAGCCTTGCATTATAGAGTGAATTCCTATCGTCCTACCCAATTTTCTTCATTTTTCTATTCCGAAGAATTCAGGATTGCGGGCGCGGCGCCTTGATCTGCACCTTGAAGCGATCCTTGAGCATCTCATAGTACGCAATGCCTTCAGCTGTCCCAAGCCACTGCTGGAACTGCTGGCGTTGCGCGGCGTCTTCCTCCGCCTGCTTGGCGGCTTCACGCGGCTGTACACGATTGACCTTGACCACAGCATAGCCCTGCCCGCCAAGATCGACCCCGGTCCATGCCGGCAGATTGTCGATGCCCGTGTGCAATGCCGCATCTACCACGGCACGCGGCAGGCTTTGCAACTGGTCACGCCCGACGGTCACGGCAGCAGACAGGCCCGTGGCACCTGTCGCATCCCCCTTCCACGATGCGAGCTTGGCCTGCCCCTCTGCGCGCGCCAGTTCGGCGGATTTCTCGGCCACGTACATGGCACGTACACGGTCCCGCACCTCGTCATAAGGCAACGTACGTGCTGGCGCATATTGGACGATGCGCCCCGAGACCATCATGCTCGGCCCCACTTCGACCGCCTCGGTATTGCGCTTGTTCTCAATGGACTCCGAGGAAAAGAGCGCCTCCAGGAAACGCTGATTGGCCAACGGGCCCTGAACGCCTGGCAGCGGCGTGCGGGCGACATGCTGCGCGGTCTGGACCTTCAGCTTGAGCTTCTCGGCCGTGGGCTGCAGGCTGTCTGCCTGTTCGTAAACACCATTCGAGAAGGCGTCAGCCGCCTCGGCGAATTTGCCTTGGGCCTGCTGCTGCTTGAGTTCAGCTTCCAGCTTGGCGCGCACCTGCTCAAAACTCGGCGGCTGGGGCGTTTTCACGTCCGTGAGCTGGATGATGTGGTACCCGAAGTCGCTCTCCACCACATCGCTGATGTCCCCTTTCTTCATGGAGAACACAGCGTCTTCAAAAGGCTTCACCATCGCGCCGCGTGCGAAAAAGCCCAAATCGCCACCGCCCGGGGCCGAGCCGGAATCCTGGGAGTTTTTCTTGGCGATCTCGGCAAAACCGGCAGGATTTTTCCGCACCTGCTCCAGCAGTTCCTCGGCGCGCACCTTGGCCGTTTCACGCACTTGTGCGGAAGCATCCTTGGTGGCATTCACGAGAATGTGGCTTGCGCGGCGCTCTTCCTTGCCGGCAAGGCGCTCCTGATTTTCCTTGTAGTAGGTGCGCAGATCGTCTTCGCTCAGCGTAATACCTGCACGCACCGCATCCAGGTCGAGTACGAGGTACTCCACGGTTGCTTCTTCGGGCTGCTGGAAGTTGGCAGCCCGGCTTTGATAGAACGCCTGGAGATCGGCATCCGAAGAAACGACCTTGCCCGCGTAATCCTGTGCGTTAAAGCGCGCAACCTGAATCTCACGGCGCTGGTACAGGGCATCCATCGCCAACTTGAACTGCCCCTCCGTGCTGAAGGACGATTGCAACACGCCCCCCAGCACCTGGGAGATAGAAAGATCGCGGCGCATATTGGCCTCGAAGCCCTCGGGGGTCATCCCCTGCGCACCGACCAACGCGCGGTAGGCATCGGCATCCAGCGAGCCATCCGGCCGCTTGAGTGCCGCGATCGCCGGGATTTCCTTCAGGGCACTGGCCAGCCGCGCATCGCTGGCAACGATATGCATTTTCTGCACGGCAGCCGTCATCACCTGATCACGCACCATGCGCTCCAGCGTGGCATAGCGCGCCTGCGGCGAATCCAGCAGCTTGGGATCCACCGAGGGCGACTGGGCGCGGATGCGATCGCTCTCCATCCGGTGCGCGTTGTCCCAGTCCGACTGTTTGATGTCATGGCCATCCACCCGCGCCACGACCGGGCTCGACTCGGAGAAGTAGTTGCGATCGATGCCCACCAGGACGAACGAAGGGATGACCAGCAAGAACAACAAGATCATGCCGAACTTGGAGTGCTTGCGGATGGATTCGAGCATAGTCAACAATCTTTCAGGGCTGGCAAAAGAAAAGGCGAACTCGCGTTCGCCTTTGTTCGGTGGTGGGTGCTGACGGGGTCGAACCGCCGACCTACGCCTTGTAAGGGCGCCGCTCTACCAACTGAGCTAAGCACCCCACCTTGACTGACGTCAGTTCAGGGCATCCTTCAATGCCTTGCCCGGACGGAACTTTGGAACCTTGGCGGCCTTGATTTTAATCGTGGCGCCGGTACGGGGATTGCGGCCGGTGCGTGCAGCGCGCTTGCCAACGGCAAACGTGCCAAAACCAACGAGCGACACCGTGCCACCCTTCTTCAAGGTTTTCTTCACTGCCTCGATCGTCGACTCCAGTGCACGCGCGGCTGCAGCCTTGGAGATGTCGGCATTGGTTGCGATGTGCTCAATCAGTTCGGTTTTGTTCACAAGAGGCCTCTCGGGAAATACGTGGATGGAATGTCTCGTGCTCCGCGATTCTTGCATGCCAGGGGCTATGGCAGAAGAGAGCAGCCGATCCTCCAAAAAACAGGACGCGCCGTCTTCAGCGGCGCCTCGGCGAATTCTAGTCGCATTTGCGCACCGGCATGGATTGGCGGCGGTTTTTTGTCTCCATGGCAGCGCCATGCCCGCCCTTGCCTATCGACAGAAGCCGGCCCCGGCTCGTCATTTGACGCGTGCCCTGATCTCCGGCAACGCCTTCTGCAGGTAGTAGACCATGGACCACACCGTGAGCACGGCCGCTACCCAGATCAGCACCATGCCCCACAGGCCGGTATCGATACCCAGGACCCGGCCGTCATAGAGCAGGAACGGGATGGCCACCATCTGGGCCGTGGTCTTGAGCTTGCCGATCATGTGCACGGCCACGCTCTTGCTCGCGCCGATCTGCGCCATCCATTCGCGCAGCGCGGAGATGGCGATCTCGCGTCCGATGATGATGAGCGCCACGAACACGTCCGTGCGCCCCAGGTGCACCAGCACCAACAGGGACGCGCACACCAGGAACTTGTCGGCCACCGGGTCAAGGAATGCGCCGAATGCGGAGGCCTGGTTGAGCTTGCGCGCCAGGAAGCCATCGAGCCAGTCGGTCGCGGCGAACACCATGAACATCAGCGTGGCAATGAGGTTGCGCGTGGCCGGCTCGATGGGCGCGTAGAACACCCCGACGATCAGCGGAATCGCGACGATGCGCGTCCAGGTCATCAGGGTGGGGATGGTGAAGAACATGGTGCGCGATTGTGGCACGCCACAACCCGTGGCCGCAGGCAAAGCCGGGTCAGCGCAGCGCACGGTAAATGGTGTCGGCCAGCGCCAGCGAGATGCCCTCCACCGTGGCCAGGTCTTCCACGCTCGCGTCCTGCACGCCGCGCACGCCGCCGAAGCGCTGCAGCAGGCGCGCGCGCTTTCGCGGGCCAACGCCGGGAATGTCCTCCAGCCGGCTGCCACCCACGCGCACCTTGGCGCGCGCCGCGCGCATGCCGGTGATGGCGAAGCGGTGGGCCTCGTCGCGGATCTGCGCCACCAGCATCAAGGCGGCGGAGTCGCGCCCCAGGTAGACCTTCTCGCGCCCGTCGGCGAACACCAGTTCCTCCAGGCCGACCTTGCGGCCCTCGCCCTTCTCCACGCCGACGATGCGCGTCAGGTCCAGCCCCAGCTCGGTGAACACCTCGCGCGCCATGGCCACCTGGCCCTTGCCGCCATCGACCAGCACCAGGTCGGGCAGGCGCGCCTTGCCGGCCTGTGGCTCGGCACCGCCGGCCTCGCGCTGCGCCTCGGCCACGGGGCGGTAGCGGCGCTGCAGCACCTGGCGCATGGCGGCGTAGTCGTCGCCCCCGGTGATGCCCTCGATCTTGAAGCGGCGGTATTCGCTGCTTTGCATCTTGTGGTGGTGGAACACCACGCACGACGCCTGCGTGGCCTCGCCCGCCGTGTGCGAGATGTCGAAGCATTCGATCACCAGCGCATCCAGGCTCTCCACCGGCAGGTCCAGCGCCTCGGCCAGCGCGCGCGTGCGCGCCTGCTGCGAGCCTTCCTCGGCCAGCAGGCGCGCAAGCTGGATATCGGCGTTCTGCTGCGCCATGTCGAGCCAGGCGCGGCGCTGTTCGCGCGGCTGGTGCACCGCCGCCGCGCGCTGGCCGGTCTGCTGCGCGAGCGCGTCCAGCAGGCCCTTGTCCACGGGTTCGCCCACCACCAGCACCGGCGGCATGGGCACGCCCAGATAGTGCTGCGCGATGAAGGCGGCCAGCACCTGCTGCTCGACCGGCGGGGGCGCTGCGTCCTCGGCGCCGTCCTCGGGCGCGTACAGCGCCGCCGCGTCGTCCACGTGCACCGGGAAGTACGGCCGGTCGCCCAGGTGCCGCCCGCCACGCACCATGGCCAGGTTGACGCAGGCGCGCCCACCTTGCACGCGCACGGCCAGGATGTCCACGTCCTTGTCGTCGGCCGTCTCGATGGCCTGCTGGTGCAGCACGCGCGCCAGCGCCTGCATCTGGTTGCGCAGCTCCGCAGCCTGCTCGAACTCCAGCTTTTCCGCGTGCGCGAGCATGCGCGCCTCCAGCCCTTGAAGCAGTTCCTGGGCATGGCCGCGCAGCAGGGCCTCGGCGCCCTGCACGTCCACCGCGTAGGCCTCGGGCGATACCAGGCCCACGCACGGCGCCGTACAGCGCTTGATCTGGAACAGCAGGCAGGGCCGCGTGCGGTTGGCGAACACCGTGTCCTCGCAGGTGCGCAGGCGGAACACCTTCTGCAGCAACTGGATGGTTTCCTTCACCGCCCAGCCGTTCGGGTACGGGCCGAAGTAGCGGTGGCGCTTGTCGATGGCGCCGCGGTAGTACGCCATGCGCGGAAAGCGCTGGCCCGGCGCACCGCCCTGGCCATCCTGTGCGGCCACGCCAGTGATCTTCAGAAAGGGGTAGCTCTTGTCGTCGCGGAACAGGATGTTGTACTTGGGGTGCTGCGACTTGATGAGGTTGTTCTCCAGCAGCAGCGCCTCGGCCTCGGAGCGCACCACGGTGGTCTCCAGCCGCGTGATCTTGCCAACCATGTGGCCGATGCGCGTGCCCCCGTGGTTCTTGCTGAAATAGCTGCCCACGCGCTTTTTCAGGTTGCGCGCCTTGCCAACGTAGAGCAGCGTGCCAGCGGCGTCGAAATAGCGGTAGACGCCGGGCAGCGGCGGCAGGGCGGCCACCTGCGCCAGCAGTTCTTCGGAGTGCGCTTCATGCATGGCGGTATTGTGCGCATGGAGGCATGCCCGCACCGACAATCGCGGGCATGAATGCCCCTTCCACCACCGCGCCGCTGCGCTGGGACATCTTCTGCCAGGTCATCGACAACTTCGGCGACATCGGCGTGTGCTGGCGCCTCGCGGCCGACCTGGGGGCGCGCGGCCACACCGTGCGCCTGTGGACCGACGACGCCAGCGCCCTGGCCTGGATGGCGCCCGGCGGCGCGCCCGGCGTGCAGGTGCGCCCCTGGCCCCAGGCCGCGCCCGCCGACGGCCCGGGCGATGTCGTGGTAGAAGCCTTCGGCTGCGAGATTGCTCCCGGATTCATAGCTGCCACCGCTTGCGCAGCAAGGGCTAGAGCCCGAAAACCCTTGTGGATCAACCTCGAATACCTGAGCGCCGAGAGCTACGTGGAGCGCTGCCACCGCCTGCCCTCCCCCCTCATGGACGGTCCAGGCGCGGGACTGACGCGCTGGTTCTTCTACCCGGGCTTCACCGCCGCCACCGGCGGACTGTTGCGCGAACCCGGCCTGCCCGCGCGCCAGGCAGCGTTCGACCGCGCACGCTGGCGCACGCGCCAGGGCATCGCGCCGGGGGAACTCGCCGTGTCGCTGTTCTGCTACGAGCCACCCGCCCTGCCCGCCTTGCTGGCAGTGCTGGAGCACGCCCCCTCCCACATGCTGGCCACCCCGGGCCGCGCCACCGCCGCGGTGCATGCGATTGAGAGCCAAAACGGCCTCAAACCCTTGACAGGAAAGCGCGGGCAGCTCACATTTTCATACCTCGCACCGTGCGCCCAGCCCCGCTTCGATGAGATGCTCTGGGCCTGCGACCTGAACTTCGTGCGCGGCGAGGACTCGCTGGTGCGCGCGCTCTGGGCCGGCCAGCCCTTCGTGTGGCAGATCTACCCGCAGCACGACGACGCACACCACGCCAAGCTGCACGCCTTTCTCGACTGGCTGCAGGCCCCGCCCACGCTGCGCCGCTGGCATGCCCAGTGGAACGGGCTGGAGCCCGCCGCGGCCCTGCCGCCGCTGGACAGCGGCACCCTGGCCGAATGGCGCGGCTGCGCGCGCGCGGCACGGCACGGGCTGCTGGCACAGCCGGATTTATTGACCCAGCTACTGGGGTTTGTAGCGGAAAAAAGCTAAAATCCGTGGTTTTGCGCTATGGAAGGTGGTACGCATCTTCGCCATGGCCGCCTTCCGCCGCGAACCGTCCGCACCGGCCGCTCCAGGGCATCCGCCCCACCCGCCCCGGCTTGCAGGCAGCGGCTCCAACCCAAGCACTACGCTATGAAAATCGCTCAAGAAATCCGCGCCGGCAACGTCATCATGCAGGGCAAGGACCCGATGATCGTCCTGAAGACCGAATACGCCCGCGGCGGCCGCGGCGCCGCCACCGTGCGCATGAAGCTCAAGGCGCTGCTGTCCAACATGGGCACCGAAGTCGTCTTCAAGGCCGACGACAAGATCGACAACGTGATCCTGGACAAGAAGGAGTGCACCTACTCCTACTTCGCCGACCCGATGTACGTGTGGATGGACACCGACTACAACCAGTACGAAGTCGAAGCCGCCAACATGGGCGACGCCATCAGCTACCTCGAAGACGGCATGGCCGCCGAAGTGGTGTTCTACGACGGCAAGGCCATCTCGGTGGAACTGCCCACCAGCGTGGAGCGCGAGATCACCTGGACCGAGCCCGCAGTGAAGGGCGACACCTCCGGCAAGGTGCTCAAGCCGGCAAAGATTGCCACCGGCTTCGAGGTGGCCGTGCCCCTGTTCGTGGACCAGGGCGACAAGATCGAAATCGACACGCGCACCGGTGAATACCGCAAGCGCGTCTGACGCGCCCCGCGCGGCAAAGCCCTGCACCAAGCCAAAGAGCCGGCGCCCTCACGGGCCCGGCTCTTTTTCTTTGCCCAACGCCAGCGTCACAGGCCCAGGGCCGCGATCCCGGCACGCGCGATCTGCGCATCCTCGGAGGACTTGACGCCGCTCACGCCCACGGCGCCAAGGCACTGGCCGTCCTTCATGATCGGCACGCCGCCCTCGAGCAGGCCCTGCAGCGCGGGCGCCGACAGAAACGAGGTCCGGCCGCCGTTGACGATGTCTTCGTACACCTTGCTTTCGCGGCGCCCCAGGGCCGCCGTGTGCGCCTTGGCGGGGGCGATGTGCGACGAAACAGCCGGCGCGCCGTCCAGGCGCTGCAGCCACAGCAGGTGGCCGCCGTCATCGACGATGGCGATGGTCACGGCCCATTGGTTCTGCAGCGCTTCGGCTTCGGCGGCGGCGGCGATCTGCTTGACATCGGCCAGTTCGAGTTCGGGCTTGGTTTTCATAAAGGTTGAACGATTCGGAAATACAAGAGCTCCAAGGATAGCGGCGCAATCCCTGCGGCCGCAGGTAAAACAATTCCACCCAAAAAGGATGCTGTGGCTTCGGGTATTGCATAACACACGAAAAACCACCGCCTAGAATGCCCAGCTTCCTGTACTCGCATGCAGACCAACCGGAGAGACACACAATGCACAACGAAATGACCACTTGGGGCTCTACGGGCTATGCCGTATCCCAGGAGCAGCGCCAGAAGGTGCTGCGCAACACCTACTGGCTGCTGGCCCTGAGCCTGCTGCCCACCGTGCTCGGCGCATGGGTCGGCGTGGCCACGGGCATCACGCAGTCGCTGCGCGGCGGCCTGGGCCTGATCGTGTTCCTTGGCGGCGCGTTCGGCTTCATGTTCGCCATCGAGAAGACCAAGAACTCGGCCGCCGGCGTGGGCGTGCTGTTGGCCTTCACCTTCTTCATGGGCCTGATGCTCTCGCGCCTGATCGGCATGGTGCTGGGCTTCAAGAACGGCACCGACCTCATCATGACCGCCTTCGCGGGCACGGCGGGCGTCTTCGTGGTGATGGCCAGCCTCGCTACGGTCATCAAGCGCGACCTCTCGGGCATGGGCAAGTGGCTCATGGTCGGCGCCCTGGTGCTGCTGGTTGGCAGCGTCATCAACGTGTTCGTCGGCTCCTCGGCCGGCATGATGGCCATCTCGGTCGCCGCCATCGGCATCTTCAGCGCCTACATGCTGTACGACCTCAAGCAGATCATCGACGGCGGCGAAACCAATTACATCAGCGCCACGCTGGCCCTGTACCTGGACCTGTTCAACGTGTTCCAGAGCCTGCTGGCGCTGCTCGGCATCATGGGCGGCGAGCGCGACTGAACGGTCCCCTCCCCCACTTCTCTTGCAAGGCCCTTCGGGGCCTTTTTTCATGCAGGCCCACCGGGCTGCATTACGGCCCGAACCATCGCGCAAAGCCCGCCTCGCCAGGTGGCGTGAACCGCACGATGCGGGAGTTGCCGGCGCGGCGGGCCCAGCCCAGCGCGAACAGCCGCTCCAGCAGTGCCGCGCCCAGTGCGCCCGCGAGGTGCGCGCGGCGCTCGCTCCAGTCCAGGCACATGCGGCAGACCGGGCGCTTGCCCAACCTCAGTGCCGCCACGTCGATGCCCGCCAGCGCCAGCGTGCGCTCGCCCCGGGGCGTGACCTCGACTGCGCCGTCGTCAAGCGTGATCAGTTGCTGGCGCGTCAACCGGACCAGCAGTTCAACGCCGCGCTCGCCGGCGAGGTGGTCGTAGCAGACCCGTGCCAGACGCATCTCGGCGTCCTTCGGGCCGGGCCGGATGCGCCGTCGCTGCGCCTGGTGGTCGGCCAGGTGCATCAGCGCCTCGACCGCCGCAGCGACATCAGGCCCGGCCAGGCGGTAGTAGCGGTGCCGCCCCTGCTGCTCCACGGCAAGCAGGCCTCCGGCCTGCAACTGCGCCAGATGGCCGCTGGCAGTCGCCGGGGCAATGCCCGCCACGCGCGCCAGCTCGCCCGCGGTCAGCGCCTGCCCGCCCATCAGCGCGATCAGCATGCCGGCGCGCGCGGGGTCGCCCATCAGCGCGCCCATGCTGGCGAAATTCGGTCCCGTCATCATGCGATGACCCTACCACGCCCGCTGGCCCGATGTTTCGCCCCGTGCCAAAGCATCAGCGCCATTCGGCTGGCTAAGCTGGCGGCTCGCCTGGAGGAACCATGCTTTTCATTCGCGCGGCCACTGTGCTGCTTGCCACCCTCTGGGGAACTGCCGCCATGGCGCAAACCCCGCTTCGATCCGTGACCTTGGAGGGCCATGCATCCGCGCCGGGCCAATCCTGGCATCCTCGCCTGCAACTCTTCGAGCAGGCCGAGGGCCGGGCCAACCGCAAACGCCCCGTGCTCTACGTGCATGGTGCAACCTTTGCATCGGAAAACGCGGTCTTCTTCAGGTTCGCGGGCCACTCGTGGGCGGATGCCCTGAACGACGCCGGCTTTTCCGTATGGGGCCTGGATTTCGCCGGCTACGGCCGATCGGAAATCTACCCGGCGATGCGCCAAGCAACGCCGCCCGAAGGCGAACCGCTCGGCCGCACGCCAGATGCCGCCGCCCAGATCGAGCGGGCCGTGCGCGCGATCATCGCGGAGACAGGCGCGGAGAAGGTCTCGATCATCGCCCACTCCTGGGGCACGATGCCCGCGGGCCGCTTCGCGGGCGAGCATCCCGAATGGGTGGAGCGCCTGGTTCTCTTCGGGCCGGTCGTGCGCCGCGAGACGCTGGGCGGGGTGCCCCAGCTTGGCCCCTGGCGCTTCCTCACCGTGGAAGCGCAGAAGCGGCGGTTCGTCGAGGACGTGCCCGCGGGCGTGCCCGCCGTGCTGGCCGAGGCCGATTTCCCTGCCTGGGCGGCGCTCTACCTGCGCCTGGACCCGACCAGCGCCGCGCGCACGCCCCCCAGCGTCCGCACGCCGAACGGCCCCCTGGCCGACATCATGGCGGCATGGTCGGGCCAGCTCGCCTACGACCCGGGCCGCATCCAGGCGCCGACGCTGATCGTGCGAGGCGCGTGGGACAGCCTGTGCGGCGATGCCGACGCCGCCTGGCTGCGGCAGGCGCTCACCCATGCGCGGCAGGTGTCGGACGTCAAAGTGCCCCACGCCACGCATCTGATGCACCTCGAAACCGGGCGGGCGGCGCTCCATGCCGCCGTCAACGACTTCCTCAAGGCAAAGGACTGAGCACGCCATGATCTCCGTGATCTTTGAAGTATTCCCCGCCGAAGGCCGCCAGGGCGACTACCTGGACCACGCCGCACGGCTGAAGGCCGATCTCGAACGCATCGACGGCTTCATCTCGGTCGAGCGTTTCCAGAGCCTGGCAGACCCCGGCAAGCTGCTGTCGCTGTCGTTCTGGCGCGACGAAGCGGCGGTCGCCCGCTGGCGCCGCCATGAGGACCACCGCACGACGCAGCGCGCGGGCCGCGCCGGCGTCTTCCGCGACTACCGGCTGCGCGTCGCCACGGTGCTGCGCGACTATGGAATGGCCGAACGGCGCGATCAGGCGCCGGCCGACAGCCAGGCCGCGCACGGGGTGCGGGGTGGGGTGCAGGGCGGCCACGACCGGTAGCGGGCGCCTGGCGGCGCGCCCCCCGGCGGTGCACGGCACCGCATCAGTGCGCTGCCACCACGCCGGCACGCACGCAAAGCGCGCATCCGGCGCCCGGCAGGCCGCGCCATGGTGCGCGCGGCGGGTGGCACGGTATCTGCTCTATCCCCGGCACCAGCACATTCCCGCTGCGTAGCCACGGAGGGCCCCATGCCACCGGCCGCGCGGCGGGGGAGGACCCCAGCCCATGAGCGATGCAGCAGCCGACAAGACCATCACCGAACGCGCCTTCAACGAAATGCTGGACGCCCAAGGCAACGTGCGCCCGCATTACCACGCCTTTGCCCAGTGGCTTGCCAGCCAGCCTGACGAGGCCATGGCGGCGCGCCGCCTGGAGGCGGATCTGAACTTCCGCCGCATCGGCATCACCTTCTCGATGGCGGGCGACGCCGACGGCACCGAGCGCCTGATCCCGTTCGACCTGATCCCGCGCGTCATCCCCGCGGCCGAGTGGCGGCGGCTGGACCAGGGGCTGAAGCAGCGCGTGCGCGCGCTGAACATGTTCATCCACGACATTTACCACGACCACGACATCGTGCGCGCGGGCATCGTGCCGGCCGAGCAGGTGTTCCTCAACGCCCAGTACCGCCCCGAGATGCAGGACGTGACCGTGGCCGAGAACATCTACTGCCACGTGGCGGGCATCGACATCGTGCGCGCCAACGCCGGCGAGTTCTACGTGCTGGAGGACAACCTGCGCGTGCCCTCGGGCGTGTCGTACATGCTGGAGAACCGCAAGATGTCGATGCGGCTGATGCCCGAGATGTTCAGCCGCGCGCGCGTGGCCCCAGTGGCGCACTACCCCGACCTGCTGCTGGACAACCTGCGCGAGGTGGCGCCGCGCAACATCGACGACCCCACCGTGGTGGTGCTCACCCCGGGCATGTACAACTCGGCCTACTTCGAGCACGCCTTCCTGGCCCAGCAGATGGGCGTGGAGCTGGTCGAGGGCAAGGACCTGTTCGTGGACCAGAACACGGTCTACATGCGCACCACGCGCGGCCCGCAGCGCGTGGACGTGATCTACCGCCGCGTGGACGACGACTTCCTCGACCCGCTGTCGTTCCGCGCCGACTCCGCCCTGGGCGTGCCGGGGCTGCTCTCGGCCTGCCGGGCGCAGCGCATCACGCTGGCCAACGCCATCGGCACCGGGCTGGCGGACGACAAGTCCACCTACCTGTTCGTGCCGGACATGATCCGCTTCTACCTGGGCGAGGAGCCCATCCTCTCCAACGTGCCCACCTGGCAGTGCAGCCGCCCAAGCGAGCTGTCGCACGTGCTGGCGCACCTGCCCGAGCTGGTGGTCAAGGAGGTGCACGGCGCCGGGGGCTACGGCATGCTGGTCGGCCCGACGGCCAGCCGCGCCGAGCTGGACGAGTTCCGCGCCCGCATCCTGGCCCACCCCGGCCACTACATCGCCCAGCCCACGCTGGCGCTGTCCACCACGCCCACCTACGTCGAGTCCGGCGTGGCGCCGCGCCACGTCGATTTGCGGCCCTACGTGCTGTGCGGCAAGGAAATCCGCACCGTGCCCGGCGGCCTGTGCCGCGTGGCGCTCAAGGAGGGCTCGCTGGTGGTCAACAGCAGCCAGGGCGGCGGCACCAAGGACACCTGGGTGCTGGAGGAATGACGCCATGAAAAAAAGCATGAACAGGAGCACCACGCCATGCTGAGCCGTACCGCCGACCATCTTTTCTGGATGTGCCGCTACATCGAGCGCGCCGAGAACACCGCGCGCATGCTGCACGTCAACACCCAGCTGGCCCTGCTGCCGCGCGACGAGGCGGTGCACCGCGAGTCGTGGCAGGCCATGCTGCGCCTGTTCGAGCTGGAGGGCGACTTCGCCGCGCGCTACGGCGCCCCGCAGCCGCAGGCCGTGATCCACTACATGGCGCGCGACGCCGACAACCCTTCCTCGATCTACGCCTGCCTGCGCGCCTGCCGCGAGAACGCGCGCGCCGTGCGCGGCAGCCTGACCACCGAGCTGTGGGAGACCATCAACCTCACCTGGCTGACGCTGCTGCGCGACCTGGACGACGGCGTGCTCGAACGCAGCCCCGAACAGTTCTTCGAGTGGATCAAGCACCGCGCGCACCTGGTGCGCGGCGTGACCGAGAACACCATGCTGGTGGACGAGGCGCTGCACTTCATGCGCCTGGGCAGCCAGCTGGAGCGCGCCGACAACATGGCGCGCATGCTGGACGTGCGCTTTCACGAGCACGAGGCCATGGCGCCAGGCGGCAAGCCGGGCGCGGCGCAGGGCAAGGCGCTCGACACCGACGCGGGCGAGTTCTACCGCTGGTCGGCCATCCTGGGCTGCGTATCGGCGCTGGAGGTGTACCGCAAGGTCTACCGCGACGTGGTCACCCCCTCGCGCGTGGTGGAGCTGCTGGTGCTCAACGCCACCCTGCCCAGCTCGCTGGTGGCGCTGATGCGCGGCGTGAAGGACAACCTGGCGCGCGTGGCCAACGGCCGCTCGGCCGAAACCGAGCGCCAGGCCGGCCTGCTGCTCGCCGAGCTGGAGTACGGGCGCATCGAGGACATCCTGCGCGGCCCCGGGCTGCACCGCTTCCTCACCAACTTCCTGGCGCGCGTGAACCACCTGGGCACGCGCATCGGCCGCGACTTCCTGCTGCCCTTGAGCGCCTGAGGATTTTTCAATGAAATCGGCCGCCAGCCCTTATGGGGCAAGCGCCAGCAGCTATCAATCTTGATTTTGAACCACGGCAAGGAGCGACGCATGCGCCACCTCATCAAGCACACCACCCGCTACCACTACACCGACCCCGTGAGCTACAGCATCCAGGTGCTGCGCCTGACGCCGCGCCAGGACGAGCACCAGCGCCTGCTGCGCTGGCACATCGAGGCCCCCGGCCTGCTGGAGGAGCAGGTGGACGCCTACGGCAACATCACCCACACCCTCACGCTGACCCAGCCGCACGACGCCATCGAGCTGAAGGTGACGGGCCAGATCGAAGTCAGCCCGCTCGACGGCGGCGCCGTGCACGGCGAGGACAACCGCCTGCCCGTGCAGGCGTACTGCGTGCCCACGCCGCTGACGGCGTGCGACGACGGCATCCGCGCCTTCGCGCAAGGCGTGCTGCCCGCCGGCCTGCGCGGGCCGGACGACGCCCTGGCGCTGGCCGAAGCCATCGCGCAGCGCGTGGCCTACGAACCCGGCATGCGCACCGCGCAAACCGCCGCCAGCCAGGTGCTGGCGCAGGGCCGCGGCGTCTGCCAGGACCACGCCCACCTGTTCCTGGCCTGCGCACGCGCCCTGGGCTGCCCGGCGCGCTACGTCAGCGGCTACCTGCACGCCGATGCCGACCACATGTCCGCTCACGCCTGGGCCGACCTGTGGTGGCCCCGGCACGGCTGGACCAGCATCGACGTGACGGGCCGCCAGTACGCCAGCGAACGCCACTGCCGCCTGGCCGTGGCGCGCGACTACGCCAGCGCCTCGCCGGTGCGCGGCGTGCGCACCGGCGGCGGCGAGGAAAGCATGCGCATGGACGTGCTGGTGCAGCAGTAACCGAAGAACCCCCGCCATGACCTACTGCATCGCCGCCTGCCTGGACGCAGGCATGGTCTTCCTGGCCGACAGCCGCACCAATGCCGGCGTGGACCAGGTCAGCACCTTCCGCAAGCTGCGCGTGTTCGAGCGCCCCGGCGACCGGCTGCTGGCGCTCATGACCTCGGGCAACCTGGCCATCAGCCAGGCCATCGTGGCGCTGCTGGCGCAGCGCGGCGCGGACGACCCGCATTCGCTCTGGAACGCCGCCACCATGCAGGAGGCCGCGCAGTGCGTGGGCGACGCCGTGCGCGCCGTGCACGCGCGCGACGGCCAGGCGCTCAAGGCGCAGGGCATCGACTTCAACGTCAGCCTGATCCTGGGCGGGCAGATCGGTGCCGCGCCGTGCCAGTTGTTCCAGGTGTACGCGGCGGGCAACTTCATCGCCGCCAGCCCCGAGAGCCCATACCTGCAGATCGGCGAGGCCAAGTACGGCAAGCCCATCGTGGACCGCGTGCTGCAGGCGCAAACCTCGCTCGACGAAGCTGCCAAGTGCATGCTGATCTCGATGGACTCGACCCTGCGCTCGAACATCTCGGTCGGCCTGCCGCTGGACCTGCTGGTGTATGAACGCGGCACGCTGCGCGTGACGCGCTTCGCCTGCCTGGACGAAACCAGCGAGTACCTGGCCATGATCCGCCGCACCTGGGGCGAGCAGTTGCGCCAGGTGTTCGCCGGCATTCCCAACCCGCGCTGGACCACCCCCGCAGCCCCCCCGGCCGAGGACACCGCCCCCCTGTCCTTCGCCCGCCGGCACCAGCCCGTGCGCATCGGCACCGGCAACGCCGCCGACCTGCCGCCCGCCGTGCACCAGGTGCTGGCGCAGGGCACGGGCGACGGGCAGGCGCAGTAGCCGCCCGCCATTCCGGCCCCACCACCCCCATCGCACACGCCATGTCCATTCACGCCGCACTCCACCACGTCACCCACTACACCTACGACCGCCTGGCCGGGCTGGGGCCGCAAACCGTGCGCCTGCGCCCCGCGCCGCACTGCCGCAGCCGGGTGCTGTCGTACGCGCTGAAGGTCGAGCCGGCGCAGCACTTCATCAACTGGCAGCAAGACCCGTTCGCCAACTACCAGGCGCGGCTGGTGTTCCCGGAAAAGACGCGCACCTTCAAGGTCACGGTGGACCTGGTGGCCGAGATGGCGGTCTACAACCCCTTCGACTTCTTCCTGGAGCCCGAGGCCGAGCACTTTCCGTTCAGCTACGCCGCCACCGTCAGGCAGGAGCTGGCGCCCTACCTCGCCGCCGGGCCGCTCACGCCGCGGCTCAAAAGCTACCTCGGCAAGATCGACCGCGGCGAACAGCGCACCATCGACTTCCTGGTCGGCCTCAACCGCCAGGTGGCGCAGGACATCCGCTACCTCATCCGCATGGAGCCCGGCGTGCAGACGCCCGAGGAAACGCTGGAGAACGCCAGCGGCTCCTGCCGCGACTCGGGCTGGCTGCTGGTGCAACTGCTGCGCCACCTGGGGCTGGCGGCGCGCTTCGTCTCGGGCTACCTGATCCAGCTCGCGCCCGACGTGAAGTCGCTCGACGGCCCGAGCGGCACGGCGGTGGACTTCACCGACCTGCATGCCTGGTGCGAGGTCTACCTGCCTGGCGCGGGCTGGATCGGGCTGGACGCCACCTCGGGCCTGCTCGCGGGCGAGGGCCACATTCCGCTGGCGTGCACGCCCCAGCCCTCGGGCGCCGCGCCCATCGAGGGGCTGGTGGAGAAGGCCGAGGTGACGTTCAGCCACGAGATGCGCGTGACGCGCATCCATGAATCACCCCGCGTCACCAAACCCTACAGCGACGGCCAATGGCAGGCCGTGCTGGCCCTGGGCGAAAAGGTGGACGCCGACCTGGCGGCGGGCGACGTGCGCCTGACCATGGGCGGCGAGCCCACCTTCGTCGCCATGAACGACCGCGACGCGCCCGAGTGGAACACCGACGCGCTCGGGCCGACCAAGCGCGGCTTCGCCATGGAACTCACGCACAAGCTGCGCGCCGAATACGGGCAAGGCGGCTTCCTGCACTTCGGCCAGGGCAAGTGGTATCCGGGCGAGCAACTGCCGCGCTGGGCGCTGTCCATCTGCTGGCGCGCCGACGGCCAGGGCACGTGGCGCAACCCGGCGCTGTTCGCCGACGAGCGCGCGCCCTCGCACTACACCAGCGAGGACGCGCGCCGCTTCACCCACACGCTCGCGCGCAAGCTGGGCCTGGCGGACAGCCACATCCAGCCCGGCTACGAGGACGTGTTCTATTACCTCTGGCGCGAGCGCCGCCTGCCCGTCAACGTCGATCCGTTCGACGCGCGGCTCGACGACGAACTGGAGCGCGCGCGCCTGCGCCGCGTGTTCGCGCAGAAGCTGGACAGCGTGGTCGGCTACGTGCTGCCCTTGCAGGCCGAGGGCGCGGGGCGGTGGAGCACCGGCCCATGGTTCTTCCGCGACGAGCGCATGTACCTCGTGCCCGGCGACTCGCCCATGGGCTACCGCCTGCCGCTCGACAGCCTGCCCTGGGTGAGCCAGGCCGACCATCCCTACCTGATCCCGCAGGACCCCGGCGCGCCGCAGCAGCCGCTGCCCGATGCCGCAGCGCTGCAAGCGCGCTACCGCGCGGGCGAGGCGCCGCGCGTGCTGCAGCACGCCAGCGCCGCCGCTGCCGCCCCGCAGGCCATGCCGCAGCGCTTCGCGTCGGCAGGCGGCCTGACGCGCACCGCGCTGTGCGTGGAGGCGCGCGACCCCACGCGGGCCAACGGCCCGCAGGCTGAGTTCGGTCCGAAAGCCGAGCAGCAGGGCGCGCAACCCGGCGTGCTCTACGTCTTCATGCCCCCGCTCGCGCAGCTCGACGACTACCTCGACCTGCTCGCCGCCGTCGAGGCCACGGCGGAAGAACTGGGTGTGAAGATCGTCCTCGAAGGCTACCCGCCGCCGCGCGATGCACGCCTGAAGCTGCTGCAGGTCACGCCCGACCCCGGCGTGATCGAGGTGAACATCCACCCCGCGAGCAACTGGGCCGAACTGGTGCAGCACACCGAGTTCCTGTACCAGGCGGCGTTCGAGGCGCGCCTGTCGGCCGAGAAGTTCATGACCGACGGCCGCCACACCGGCACCGGCGGCGGCAACCACTTCGTGATGGGCGGCGCCACGCCCGCCGACTCGCCCTTCCTGCGCCGGCCCGAGCTGCTCGCCAGCCTGCTGCTCTACTGGCACAACCACCCGAGCCTGTCGTACCTGTTCAGCGGCCTGTTCATCGGCCCCACGAGCCAGTCGCCGCGCGTGGACGAGGCACGCAACGACCAGCTCTACGAGCTGGAAATCGCGCTGCGCGAAATCCGCGAGAACCGTGCGCGCCACGGCCAGGACATGCCGCCGTGGCTGGTGGACCGGCTGCTGCGCAACATCCTCATCGACGTGACCGGCAACACGCACCGCAGCGAGTTCAGCATCGACAAGATGTACTCGCCCGATTCGGCGACGGGCCGGCTGGGCCTGCTGGAGCTGCGCGCATTCGAGATGCCGCCGCACGCGCGCATGAGCGTGGTGCAGCAGTTGCTGCTGCGCGCGCTCATCGCCCGCTTCTGGAACGCCCCGTACCAGGCACCCGCCGCGCGCTGGGGCACCGAACTGCACGACCGCTGGATGCTGCCCACCTTCATCCGCATGGACCTGCACGACGTGCTGGCCGAGATGGCCGAGGCGGGCTACGCCTTCGACCCCGCGTGGTTCGCGCCGCACTTCGAGTTCCGCTTCCCGTTCGTGGGCGCGGTGCAGTCGCGCGGCATCGAACTCACTTTGCGCAACGCGCTGGAGCCCTGGCACGTGATGGGCGAGGAAGGCGCCATCGGCAGCACCGTGCGCTACGTCGATTCGTCGCTGGAGCGCATCGAGGTGCGCGTGACGGGCCTCAACGACAGCCGCTACACCGTCACCGTCAACGGCCAGCCGCTGCCGCTGCAGCCCACCGGCACACAGGGCGAATTCGTCGCCGGCGTGCGCTACAAGGCGTGGAACCCGCCGAGCAGCCTGCACCCCACCATCGGCTTGCATGCGCCGCTGACCTTCGACATCGTGGACACCTGGATGGGCCGCTCGCTCGGCGGCTGCCAGTACCACGTGGCGCACCCTGGCGGGCGCAATTACGGCACCTTCCCCGTCAACGCCTACGAGGCGGAAAGCCGCCGCCTGGCGCGCTTCGCGCGCATGGGGCACACTGCGGGGCCGCTCGCCGTGCCGCCCGCCACCATCGACCTGCCGGGCAGCCGCGAATTCCCCTTCACGCTCGACCTGCGGCGGCAGATGCGGCCTTGATTGATCCGTGTACACCAGCCACCCCGACAGCGCGGCCACCCTGGCCGCGGCCCTGGCCGCAGCCGCTGCGCCGGGGCATTTCGACGAACTGCGCGGCTGCGCAGGGGCCGAAGATGCTCCTGAATCGATAGCTTCCAGCGCTTGCCTGGCAAGCGATTGGGCCGAATTTTTCCATCACACGGGCCGCGCCGGCCTGCGCGACATGGACCGGCGCATGCACAGCCTGCAGCGCCAGGTGCGCGACAACGGCATCACCTACAACGTCTATGCCGACGCCCACGGCCCGCAGCGGCCCTGGGCGGTCGATCCGTTCCCGCTGCTGCTCACGCCCGGCGACTGGCAACGCATCGAAGCCGGGGCGCGCCAGCGCGCCCGCCTGCTCGACGCGGTGATGGCCGACTGCTACGGCCCCCAGGCGCTGCTGCGCGCCGGCCTGCTGCCCAGCGCGCTGGTGCACGGCCACCCCGGCTACCTGCGCGCGCTGCACGGCGTGCGGCCCGTGGGCGGCACGCACCTGCACATCGCGGCATTCGACATGGCGCGCGACGCACGCGGCGACTGGTGGGTGGTGAGCCAGCGCACGCAGGCGCCCTCGGGCCTGGGCTACCTGCTGGAAAACCGGCTGCTCATCTCGCGCCTGTTCCCCGAAGCCTTCGGCCAGATGCGGGTGCAGCGCCTGGCGGCCACCTACCACGCGCTGCTGGCCAACCTGCGCGCCATGAGCCCCGAGGGGGAGGACGCGCGCATCGTGCTGCTGACCCCCGGCCCGTACAACGAAACCTACTTCGAGCACGCCTACCTCGCGCGCTACCTGGGCCTGCCGCTGGTCGAGGGCGGCGACCTCACCGTGCGCGGCGACCGGCTGTTCCTGCGCACGCTGCACGGCCTGCAGCCGGTGCACGGCATCCTGAAGCGCCTGGACGACGAATTCCTCGACCCGCTGGAGCTGCGCAGCGACTCGCAACTCGGCGTGCCCGGGCTGCTGCAGGCCATCCGCGCGGGCCACGTGCTGGTGGCCAATGCGCCAGGCTCCGCGTTTCTCGAATCCAGCGCGCTGCTGGGCTTTCTGCCCGCGCTCTCGCAGCACCTGCTGGGCGAGGCGCTGTGCCTGCCCTCGCTGCCCACCTGGTGGTGCGGCGAGCACGCCGCGCTGCGCGACGCGCTGCCGCGCCTGGCGCACAGCGTCATCCGCCCCACCTGGCCGGGCACGCCGGGCCTGGACGGCGCGGTGCTGGGCAGCACGCTCTCGCGCACCGCGCTGCAGGCGTGGAGCCACCGCATCGAACGCCAGGGCTGCGCCTTCACCGTGCAGGCACATCAACCGCTGTCGCACATGCCAACCTGGCACGGCGCGCGCCCGACGCACCCCATCGTGCCGTGCGCGGCCATGCTGCGCGTGTTCGCCGTGTGCGACGGACCGCAGTCCTGGCGCGTGCTGCCCGGCGGCCTGGCGCGCATCGCGCCCGAAGGGCGCGGCATCGCCTCCATGCAGCGCGGCGGCAGCAGCGCCGACGTGTGGGTGCTGAGCGAGGGCCCGGTGGACGCCGCCACGCTGCTGCCCCCCCAGCAAAGCGGCCCGGCCGTGGCGCAGCGCAGCTACCAGGTGTCGAGCCGCGCGGCGGAGAACCTGTTCTGGCTCGGCCGCTACACCGAGCGCACCGAGAACACCACGCGCCAGGCGCGCCTGGCGCTGCAATGCCTGGGCGGCGAGGGCCAGACCTCGCGGCCGCTGCTGGCCTGGATCGGCGCCATGGCCACGCAGCACGGCATGGTGCCAAAGGACACGGCCCCGGCACCGCAGGCGCGGCGCGCGTTCGAGCGCGCCCTCATCGCCGGCCTAGCCGACACCGCGCACGCCACCGGCGTGGGCTTCAACCTGCGCGGGCTGCGCGGCGCGGCAGCGTGCGTGCGCGAGCGGCTGTCGCAGGAGCACTGGAACCTGATCGTGCGCGCCGAGGCCGGCTTCTTCCAGAGCCTGGAAAGCAACGAAGGCCACGCGCCGCTGGATGCCCTGGGCGTGCTGGAGACGCTCAGCGGCCACACCGCCGCCATGACCGGCGCGCAGACCGACCGCATGGCGCGCGACGACGGCTGGCGGCTGCTGTCCATAGGCCGCCACCTGGAGCGCCTGGGCTTCCTGGCCGACGCGCTGGCGCGCGCCGTCGAGACCGGCGCGGTATTTGAAGCCGAGGGCTTCGAGGCCGTGGTGGCGCTGTTCGACAGCACCATCACCTTCCACGCCCAGTACCAGCTGCGGCGCGACATGCCAGCGCTGCTCGACCTGCTGGTGATCGACCGCGACAACCCGCGCGCGCTCGCCTGGGTGGCGCAGACGCTGCGCGGGCGCATCGCCAAGATCGAGGAAACCGCGGGCGCCGACGCCCAGCCCCTGGTGCAGGGCATTCCCATGCCGCCGCCGCTCACGGTGCTGTGCGCGGAAGACGACGGCCATGCCGCGCTGCGGGCCTACCTGCGCCAGTGCGTGGCGGGCGCGTGGCAGTTGTCGGACCTGCTGGCCACGCGCTACTTCACGCACTCGGCCGGTGCGCTGCCCCACAGCCTCGGTGCCTGAACGATGCTGTTGCGCGTCATCCACGAAACCGCCTACGAATACGACCCGCCCGTGCAGCACGCGCTGCACGTGGCGCACCTGCGCCCGCTCAGCCATGGCACGCAGCGGCTCCTGGAACATGCGCTGCACATCGACCCCGCGCCGGACCAGTGCACGCAGGACGTGGACGCGCACGGCAACGCGCGCGCCTACTTCGGCCTGCCGTTCACGCACGGCACGCTGCGCGTGCGCGCCGACAGCGTGGTCGACACCCTGGCGCGCCCCACGCCCGCGCCGGGCCTGCCCTGGGAGGCGGTGCGCGGGCACCTGGCCTACCGGCGCGGCGCGCCTTACGTGGAAGCGGCGCAGTTCTGCTTCGCCTCGCCCTACGTGCCGCTGCACGAAGACTTCGCGCACTACGCGCGCGCCTGCTTCACGCCCGGCCGCCCGCTGATGGAGGCGGCAGCGGCGCTGATGTCGCGCATCCACCAGGACTTCGCGTACGCCCCCCAGGCCACCGACGCGGGCACGCCCGCGCTCGAAGCGCTGCGCCTGCGCCGCGGCGTGTGCCAGGACTTCGCGCACGTGATGACCGGCTGCCTGCGCAGCCTGGGGCTGGCGGCGCGCTACGCCAGCGGCTACCTGCTGACCACGCCGCCGCCGGGCCAGCCGCGCCTGGTGGGGGCCGACGCATCGCACGCCTGGGTGTCGGTATGGTCGCCCGGCCCGGATGGCGGGGCGTGGCATGACCTGGACCCCACCAACGACCGCGCGCCGGGCGAGGATTACGTCACCCTGGCCCTGGGCCGCGACTACGCCGACGTGGCCCCGCTGCGCGGCGTGATCCACGGCGGCGGCCACCACGTGCTACACGTGGCGGTGACGGTCGCGCCGCTGCAGGAAATGGCTTGAAAACCAGGGGATTTCAGCCCCAAACGCCCGTCCAGCAAGCGCCAGCAGCTATCAGAAACAAAGCACCAAAAAGCAAAAACCCGCGCAAACCTCGCGGTTTGCGCGGGAAGGCCTTGGAGCCAGAAACGGATGCTTTACAGCACTTCGAACACGCCGGCGGCGCCCATGCCGCCGCCGATGCACATGGTCACGCACACGCGCTTGGCACCGCGGCGCTTGCCTTCGATGAGGGCGTGGCCCGTCAGGCGCTGGCCGGAAACGCCGTAGGGGTGGCCCAGGGCAATGGCGCCGCCGTTGACGTTCAGGCGGTCATTGGGAATGCCGAGCGTGTCGCGGCAGTAGAGCACCTGCACGGCGAAGGCCTCGTTCAGCTCCCACAGGTCGATGTCCTGCACCGTCAGGCCCAGTTTCTTCAGCACCTTGGGCACGGCGAACACCGGGCCGATGCCCATCTCATCGGGCTCGCAGCCCGCCACGGCGAAGCCGAGGAAGCGGCCCAGGGGCTGCAGGTTGTTGCGGCTGGCGAAGTCCTCGCTCACCACCACGCAGGCGCCCGCGCCGTCGCTGAACTGGCTGGCGTTGCCGGCCGACACCAGGCCGCCGGGCAGCGCCGAGCGCAGGCCGCGGATGGCCTCCACCGTCGTGCCTTCGCGCGTGCCTTCGTCCTTGCTGACGGTGACCTGCTTGGTCGTCAGACCCATGACCTTGTCGGCCACGCCCGCGGTGACGGTGATGGGCGCGATCTCGGCGTCGAACAGGCCGGCGGCCTGGGCGGCGCAGGCCTTTTGCTGGCTGGCGGCGCCGTATTCGTCCATGGCGTCGCGGCCGATACCGTAGCGCTTGGCCACCTGCTCGGCGGTCTGCAGCATGCTCCAGTAGATCTCGGGCTTCTGCTTTTGCAGCGCCAAGTCGAACAGCATGTGCATGTTCATCTCCTGCTGCACGCAGGAGATGCTTTCCACGCCGCCGGCCACGTACACGTCGCCCTCGCCGGCGATGATGCGCTGCGAGGCGGTGGCGATGGTCTGCAGGCCCGAGGAGCAGAAGCGGTTGATGGTCATGCCCGAGGCGGTGACGGGCAGCCCGGCCTTGAGCGCAATCTGGCGCGCGATGTTCATGCCGGTGGCGCCCTCGGGGTTGGCGCAGCCCATGATGACGTCATCGACCGTGGCCGGGTCGATGCCCGCGCGCTGCACGGCGTGCTGCACGGCGTGGCCGCCCAGCGTGGCGCCGTGCGTCATGTTGAAGGAGCCCTTCCAGCTCTTGGCGAGCGGCGTGCGGGCGGTGGAAACGATCACTGCGGAGGTCATGTCAAATCCTTGCGTTCAGTATTGGGGGGCGCGCGCGCTCACTGGAAGTTCTTGCCTTCGGCCACCAGGCGCGCCAGCAGGGGCGCGGGCTGCCAGAACTTGGCATCGTCCAGCGGGTTCTGGGCGAAGCGCTTCATGGTGGCCGCCACGTTGAACAGGCCGACCTCGTTGGCATAGTTCAGCGGGCCGCCACGGTGCACCGGGAAGCCGTAGCCGAAGATGTAGACCACGTCGATGTCGCTGGCCTTGTTGGCAATGCCTTCCTCCAGGATGTGCGCGGCCTCGTTGACCAGCGCGAACACCAGGCGCTGCACGATCTCCTCGTCCGAAATCTTGCGCGGCGTGATGCCCAGGGCCTTGCGGTGCTCCTCGATCATCTGCACCACCTCGGCGTTCGGGATGGCGTCGCGCTTGCCCGGCACGTAGTCGTACCAGCCGGCGCCGGTCTTCTGGCCGAAGCGGCCCTTCTCGCACAGCAGGTCGGCGGTCTTGCTGTACTTCATGTCGGGCTTTTCCTGGTAGCGGCGCTTGCGGATGGCCCAGCCGATGTCGTTGCCCGCCAGGTCGCCCATGCGGAACGGGCCCATGGCGAAGCCGAACTTCTCGATGGCCTTGTCCACCTGCGCGGGGGTGCAGCCCTCGTCGAGCAGGAAGCCGCCCTGGCGGCCGTACTGCTCGATCATGCGGTTGCCGATGAAGCCGTCGCACACGCCCGAGACCACGGCCACCTTCCTGATCTTCTTGGCCACGGCCATCACGGTGGCCATCACGTCCTTGCCGGTCTTGTCGCCGCGCACCACTTCGAGCAGCTTCATCACGTTGGCCGGGCTGAAGAAGTGCAGGCCCACCACGTCCTGCGGGCGCTGGGTGAAGGCGGCGATCTTGTTGAGGTCGAGCGTGGAGGTGTTGGAGGCCAGGATGGCACCGGGCTTCATCACGCGGTCGAGTTCCTTGAACACGGCTTCCTTCACGCCCAGTTCCTCAAACACGGCCTCGATCACCAGGTCGGCGTCGCGCAGGTCGTCGTACGACAGCGTGGTGCTCAGCAGCGCCATGCGCTGCTCGTACTTGTCTGCCTTCAGCTTCTTCTTGGCGACCTGCGCCTCGTAGTTCTTGCGGATGGTGCCGACGCCGCGGTCCAGCGCCTCCTGCTTCATCTCCAGCATCTTCACGGGAATGCCGGCGTTGAGGAAGTTCATGGCGATGCCGCCGCCCATGGTGCCGGCGCCGATCACGGCCACGCTCTTGATCTCGCGCTTGGGCGTGTCGGCCGGCACGTCGGGGATCTTGCTCGCGGCGCGCTCGGCCAGGAACAGGTGGCGCAGCGAACGCGACTCGGGCGTCCACATCAGGTTGATGAACAGCTCGCGCTCGTAGGCCAGGCCGTCGGCGAACTTGCGCTTGGTGGCGGCTTCCACGGCGTCCACGCACTTGGCGGGCGCGGGGAAGTTCTTCGCCATGCCCTTGACCATGTTGCGCGCGAACTGGAAGTAGGCATCGCCCTCGGGGTGCTTGCACGGCAGGTTGCGCACCAGCGGCAGCGGGCGCACGTCGGCCACGCTCTGCGCGAAGGCCAGGGCCTCGGCGGCCAGCGCCTCGGGCGCGGCCACCAGCTTGTCGAACAGCTTCTGGCCAGGGACCATGCCGATCAGTTCGCTCTTGACCGGCTCGCCGCTGACGATCATGTTCAGCGCCGCCTCCACGCCGACCACGCGCGGCAGGCGCTGCGTGCCACCCGCGCCGGGCAGGATGCCCAGCTTGACCTCGGGCAGCGCGATGCTGCAGCCAGGGGCCGCCACGCGGTAGTGGCAGCCCAGCGCCAGCTCCAGGCCGCCGCCCATGCAGACGGTGTGGATGGCCGCGACCACGGGCTTGGCGGAGTTCTCCACGGCGCTGATGACGGTGTGCAGGTTGGGCTCGGCCATGGCCTTGTCGGTGCCGAATTCCTTGATGTCGGCCCCGCCCGAGAACGCGCCGCCCGCGCCCGTGATGACGATGGCCTTGACGCTGGCGTCGGCATTGGCCTTCTCCAGCCCCGCGACGATGCCCTGGCGGGTGGCCAGGCCCAGGCCGTTGACGGGAGGATTGGCCAGGGTGATCACGGCCACATTGCCGTGGACTTGGTATTCAGCGGTCATGCTGCGCTTCCTTGGAAAGTAGAAAAGAACGGTCGTGCGTTTTTGATTGTAGGCAAGGCTTGCGGCGCGCGCTTGTCCCGCCTGGGACAAGCACCGGCCAGGGTATTCCCGGGGTATTTAGACCTCCAGCCACTCCTTGCGCACGTAGCTGTTGGCGCGCAGTTCGTCGGGCGTGCCCTCGAAGACGATGCTGCCGTGGCCCATGACGAGCGTGCGGTCGGAAATGCCCAGCGCGATGGTGAGCTTCTGCTCGATGAGCAGCACCGACACGCCGCGCTCCTTGATCTTGGTGAGGTACTCGCCCACCAGCTCGACGATCTTCGGCGCCAGCCCTTCGGTGGGCTCGTCGATGATGATCAGGTCCGGGTCGCCCATGAGCGTGCGGCACAGCGTCAGCATCTGCTGCTCGCCGCCGGACATCACGCCGGCCTCGATGTTGCGCCGCTCGTGCAGGCGCGGGAACATGGCGTACATGTCGTCGAAGCCCCAGCGGCTGCCCTTGCCACTGCCCTTCTGGCCCAGCAGCAGGTTCTGGTGCACCGTGAGGTTGGGGAACACGTCGCGGCTCTCGGGCACGTAGCCCAGGCCCAGGTGGGCCACCTCATAGGCCTTCTTGCCCGTGAGGCTCTGGCCCTTCCACTGCAGCGTGCCCTCCCAGTCCACCAGGCCCATGATGGCCTTGGCCGTGGTCGAGCGGCCCGAGCCGTTGCGCCCGAGCAGGGCCACGATCTCGCCGGGGCGCACGTCGAAGCTCACGCCATGCAGCACATGGCTCTTGCCGTAGTAGGCGTGCAGGTTCTCGATCTTCAGCATGTTCAGTGGCCCTCCGCCTGCTGCGCGGCGATGACGGAGCCCAGGTAGGCCTCCTGCACGCGCGGGTTGGCGCGCACGTTTTCCGGCGTGTCGAAGGCGATCACCTCGCCATACACCACCACGGCGATCTTGTCGGCCAGGCCGAAGACCACGCCCATGTCGTGCTCCACGGTGAGCAGCGTGCGCCCCTCGGTGACCTGCTTGATGAGGTGGATGAAGCGCGTGGTCTCGCTCTTGCTCATGCCGGCCGTGGGTTCGTCCAGCAGGATCACGCTGGCGCCGCCCGCGATGGTGATGCCGATCTCCAGCGCGCGCTGCTCGGCGTAGGTCAGGTTCATGGCCAGGGTGTCGCGCTTCTTCTGCAGCTGGATCATCTCCATGAGCTGCTCGGCGCGCTCGTTGGCGTCCTGCAGGTTCGACAGGAAGCGCCAGAACGCGTAGCGGTAGCCCAGGCTCCACAGCACGCCGCAGCGCAGGTTCTCGAACACGCTCAGCTTGGGAAAGATGTTGCTGATCTGGAAGCTGCGCGACAGGCCCATGCGGTTGATCTCGAACGGCGCCTTGCCGTCGATGCGCGCGCCGTGCAGCCGCACTTCGCCACTGGTGGGGGCGAAGCGCCCGCTGATGAGGTTGAACAGCGTGGACTTGCCCGCCCCGTTGGGGCCGATGATGGCCACGCGCTCGCCGGCGTGCACCGCCAGGTTGGCGCCGCGGATGATCTCGGTCTTGCCGAAGCTCTTGCGCAGCTCGCGCAGCTCCAGCGCACAGGTGGATGGATTCGCCATGGCTTACAGCGCCTCCCCACGCTGGATTTCATGCTCTATTTCTTCCTGGATGCGGCCCCACTGCTGCAGGAACTGCCGGCGGCACAGCTCGAACAGGCCCAGCCCCGTGAGCAGCACGAAGCCCGCGCCGAACCAGCTCGCCAGCCCCGTGACATCGAGCGTGGCGCCCAGGAAATTGAATTGCGGCCCCAGCGCGGCGTTGAGCTGCAGGTGGTAGGTCATCTCCACCATGGCGGCGGCACCCAGCACCACCACCAGGCCCGTGCCCGCCAGGCCCAGGTATGACACCCAAAGCTGGCGCAGCTTGCCGAACTTGGCCAGGCGCAGGTTCATCATGATCAGGCTGGCGATGCCGCCGGGCGCATACATCACCATGAACAGGAACACCAGGCCCAGGTACAGCAGCCAGGCCTTGGACAGCTCCGACAGCAGCACCGAGGCGAACACCAGCAGCACCGCGCCGATGATGGGGCCGAAGAAGAACGTGGCCCCGCCGAGGAAGGTGAACAGCAGGTAGCCGCCCGAGCGGATCACGCTCAGGCTGTCGGCGCCGGTGACGATCTCGAAGTTGATGGCCGCCAGCGCCCCGCCCACGCCCGCGAAGAAGCCCGCGATGATGAAGGCGAAGTAGCGCACGCGCTGCGTGTTGTAGCCGATGAACTCGACGCGCTCGGGGTTGTCGCGCACGGCGTTCAGGATGCGGCCCAGCGGCGTGCCCGTGAAGGCGAACATGAGCGCGGTGCAGATGAAGCAGTACACCGCGATCAGGTAGTACACCTGCAGCGCGGGCCCGAAGGTGATGCCGAAGAGCCCCTTGCCATAGACGCGGTCGGTGGTGATGCCGCCCTCGCCGCCGAAGAACTCGGGAAACATCAGCGCCATCGAGGCCACCAGCTCGCCGATGCCCAGCGTGATCATGGCGAAGGTGGTGCCCGACTTCTTGGTGGTGACGAAGCCCAGCAGCGTGGCGAAGAACATGCCCGCCAGCCCGCCCACGATGGGCATGAGCCACAGCGGCAGCGGCAGCTCGCCGCGCCCGGCCATGTTCATCGCGTGGATGGTGATGAACGAGCCCAGGCCGGTGTACACCGCGTGGCCGAACGAGAGCATGCCGCCCTGCCCCAACAGGATGTTGTACGACAGGCAGATGATGATGAGGTAGCCGATCTGCGAGAGCATGGTCAGCGCCAGGCTGCTCGTGAACAGGTGCGGGGCGGCGATCAGCATGGCCGCGAACAGCGTCCAGATCACGAAGCGCCCGATGTTCAGCGGCTTGAAGCGGTAGTAAGAAGTAGAAGAAGTCATGTATTGGCCATCCATTACCCGCAACGCAGGAAACTGGCGCGTCCCAGGCGCGGGCAGCCGCGCAAGGGCCGCCCCGCCACGAGGGCTGCGTCCCCCTCCCGGAGCGCGCAGCGCGCAGAGAGAGGGGGAAGGCGCCGAAGGCGACTCAGGGGGTGTTTCATTGCTAGTCCTCCCGCGTGCCCAGCAGGCCCTTCGGGCGGAAAATCAGGATCAGAACCAGGAACAGGTAGGGCAGGATGGGCGCCACCTGCGAGACGGTGAGCTTGAGCAGCGGCCAGCCCACGGTCTGCTCGCCCACGGTGACGCCGAACTGCGCCAGCACGCTGGCCGCCGAGTAGTCCAGCGCCACGGCGAAGGTCTGCACCACGCCGATGAGCAGCGAGGCAAGGAAGGCCCCGGTCAAGGAGCCCATGCCGCCGACCACCACCACCACGAAGATGATGGAGCCGACCGATGCGGCCATGGCCGGCTCGGTCACGTAGGTGTTGCCGCCGATCACGCCGGCCAGCCCGGCCAGGGCGCAGCCGCCGCCGAACACCAGCATGAACACGCGCGGCACGTTGTGGCCCAGCGCCTCGGCCATGTGCGGGTGCTTGAGCGCGGCCTGGATCACCAGGCCGATGCGCGTGCGCGTGAGCAGCAGCCACACCGCCAGCAGCATCAGCACGGCCACCAGCATGATGAAGGAGCGCGACTTGGGGAACTGCGTGCCGTACAGCGTGAACAGCGGCCCCTGCAGTTGCTCGGGCAGCCCGTAGGGCACGGTGGAGCGGCCCCACACCAGTTGCACCAGCTCCAGGATCAGGTACGACAGGCCGAACGTCACCAGCAGCTCGGGCACGTGGCCGAACTTGTGCACGCGGCGCAGGCTGTAGCGCTCGAACACGGCGCCCAGCGCCCCCACGCACAGCGGCGCCAGGACGAGCGCGGGCCAGAAGCCCACCACGCCCGAGATCGTGTAGGCGAAATAGGCGCCGAGCATGTAGAAGCTCGTATGCGCGAAATTCAGGACGCCCATCATGCTGAAGATCAGCGTCAGGCCCGAACTGAGCATGAACAGCAGCAGCCCGTAGCTGACGCCGTTGAGCAACGAGATCGTGAAAAATTCCAGGCTCATCGGAACTCTTGGTTGCAGGGTAAAAAAAAGGCCCGAGGCAAACCCGGGCCTCCCAGGAAAACCGCCAGGGTCAGGACG
>Ga0209958_1000342_pt1 | contig 103382 bp, 86 predicted proteins | sample ThiBio_inoc_plan_FD_183942 | JGI IMG/M metagenome (GOLD analysis project Ga0209958, IMG submission 183942) | Wastewater bioreactor microbial communities from Cape Town, South Africa - Thiocy_inoc_plan (SPAdes) | ecosystem: Engineered > Bioremediation > Thiocyanate > Unclassified | place: South...
TCTTCGGAAAATGAATGACCCCAACTACGAAGGTAAATTCTCAGATCTTCTCCCAAACCGCTGGAAAGCGAACCAGTAATCCTCGTCTATACCTCGAAGAAACCAAGGGGGACAGCCGACTGCTTACAGTATTTCACCACTTCTTATATTTGAGGTCAAGCATCCTTCGGCACAATCAACTCAGGAGAAGCCGTACAGAGATCTACTGATTGTATTTGCCAATGGCAACCAAAAGACCTTCAAAGAGCATCAGTACATCGTTGAGCTATTCAGTGCCGGTGATGAAAAGCTCTGCTGCTCAGTTCACAAATTGTCGGATATTCATCAGGCGCTCACCAGCGGTCAGGTATATTTCTCTCTGGCATATACCACCGAAAACCTGGTATACCGGCTGAGTGCTCAGCCATTACCAAAAATGCTGCCCGAAACCATCAACCAACTGATCGAGAAGTTGAGACACGCGTTTATCGCCGGAATGAGTAAAGCCCGAAAGTTCTTTGAGGGAGCAGTGTACTACCAGTAAGTAAAGGATCAAGCTCTATCGATGTTTATGCTTCGACAAGCCGCTGAAACAACATTTCGCAGCACTGCAGTTGCGCTCTATGGAAGCAAACGGCGCACGCATTCCATCAGATCTCTTAAAAGGGTTAACCATAGATTAGCTACTCAACTGAATGACATCTTTGCTGGCGGTTCGCCGGATGAAGAGCGGCTTTTGCAGCTCTTGGAAGACGCATATCTCGGGGCCAGATACAATCCTGACTACCAGATCAGCGAACAGGAAGTTCGTTCAATTTCTTCCCGGGTGTTACGCTTGCTGGAATTAGCTGAGGCAGTTTTTTTTTGCAGAACGAACGACTGCGATTAGAATCTATCGGAAGACACGACTAAATAGCCTATTGCGGGATGCCCGGACTGCTGAAAAGAATTATTAAAAGATGCGATCTGTGCAAACGAAAGTTACAAAGCGAAAAATGACGGTTGCAAGCCTACACTTTGTCATCCGGCTTTTTAGCTGGCCGCGCAACTGCCAGCCGCACCTTAGGCCGCCGGATGGGCTTTCAACCACGGAGCCAACCCCCGTCATTTTTTCATTGGGTGCCCACCTTTGACAGGTCCGGTGTAGGGCAATCGGAATGTGGCGTTGGCATTTCCAAATGTGTATTTGAATTGGCGGATCGTTGTTACCCGGTCTTGATCATGATTTAGCCGTCCATAACCGCAATCTAACATTGATTATAAAATATGGCGACGGCAAACAAATTATTAACGGTTACTTATTAAATTTAGCTAACCATTAATAATAAGATATCAACCGGAAAAGCCCTGATAGCCAAACTGAAAACACCATGAAAACGAAACTTTGGGTATTGATTTTCATCACTAGCTTTGCTTGTCGAAAGAAAACGCCAAATCCCGAAAAAATCGATATCGCGGGCCGGTACAACGGCACGATCTCGGGAAGCTTTTATCCAAGTGATTTTCCGGCTTCCAAGCAGGAGTCATTTACAGAACCCGCCAGCTTCGAGATCTCCATTGAAAATGCGGATGGGGCGATTACCGGTTTCGATAGCGTTGCAGCTAAATTGACGGTAGACAAAAGTAGCCCCTCCGATTTCAGCGTTATAGACATCCGGGACGGCAGTGATTTGAGGGTTAATGCGACCGGACGCTGCAAGGATGATACGTTGGAAATGACGGGCAGCTATCATTTTTTAGACCGATCACAACGCACATTCCGGTTCATTGGTGTGAGAATGCGTTGATTTTTGCTTAGAATGAAATCTTTCCCTTTTTTTAAACAGCTTGATCAGATGGATTGTGGCCCAACATGCCTCCGGATGATTGCACAGCATTATGGAAAGCATCACACTTCGTTTTTGATGTGTTTTAGGCACTTCGACGTCTGTTTAATATTGCAATAATGATTGAGATGCTTGATTCATACCTGCTGAAAATTACGAGGTGCCCCTATTTTATGTGGGTGGATTGGATTCTTTCTGCCGGGGAATTATCGATAAGTCAATTGAGCTATAAACAATTATAAATTTAGGCCCGCTAAGGAGCCAATGCCAGCTGGATTTCGACCTGCAGCCGGTCTGAAAAGCCTTCGCTTAGATAGCGAATTCTGCCATCCCTTCCGATCAGCACATAGAGCGGGATGGCAGAAACATGAAAGTATTTTCTTGATGTTTCATTGCCGACCAACATGGGGAATGTCAACCCTGATTTTTCTACTCTCTGTTTGGACACATTTACTTGGCTGGATTCGTGAACGATGCCAAACACTTTTAACCCGCGATCTTTGTACTGGTCGTACAAGGCTTGAATTTTCGGCATTGACGCAATGCACGGTCCGCACCATACTTCCCAAAAGTCTAATAGGATGACGTTGCCATCGGAGGGCTGAATTTGGCTTGGAACGCCTTCGAACGACGAAAGTGTCATACTGGCTACCTGCTTGCCTGACAGCGCAGCTAATGGACTATCCGAAGCGATTGAAGCTACTTCCTGCTTGTAAAATTGTAGAAAACTCAGGTTCAAGAAATCATATTGTGACTCTTGCGACGTGCTGAGATTCGATATTTGAAATTGTAGGTCCTGCACTTTACCCAATGTCTGCTGGTGCTTTCTCACAAATACGGGTAACATCCGATTTTTATCGATGGTAAGCTGTTTGTAGCGTTTGGTAACGTCATGTTCCGTCAGGTCCGGGTATGTTAATGTAAGGTAGTAATGTTGGCCGTCCTGACTCGCCATAATGTTTGTTGCGCCAGTTGTGTCAAGTTTTACCAGATCCGCAACAATCATCTGGCCACCGGTGGTGCTGTAAAAAATGTTGTCGGTAGGATTCAATACCGTTTTGTAGGTGTTCAGCAGCGTATCGACAATATAGCCCATCCGGTCATCGACAATCGTTTGCTGGTTAAAACCATTCCGTTGAGCCCAAAAGCGAATGCCGATGGTGTTTTCAGTATCTCCGAGCTCTATAATGGCTCTGCCTGTCATCGTTCTTGTGTCGCCTGTGACCAGTGTATCGGTTCTTTTCAGCGTGTAGGACACTGATCTTAATGACTGCTGCCTATGTTTTACGCCGGCAATAATAGTGTGGGTATCTTGTGCAAAGACGGTCAGCCAGACCAGCTGCAAACCCAGGGAGAATATAATAAGTGACTTCATGTCAGATACAGGTTTTTCTTTCGAAGGTAGCACGGGGAAGCAGGCCATTTTTTTAATTTAGACTGGGCAGCTGGTATTTTCGTCAATCAGATTCTTTAATGCCCTCCGTCGAAATTTCTGGTGCTTTCGTCGAAAATGGGAAGATCGAAAGTTGATCAGAATCGTTGGCTTGGGAAATTTTGAGTAATTTATTGCCATGATAATTTATAGAGGAACCAAGCGGCATGAAGAGAAAAAGGCAGAAATCGCGTTCTTTTTGATCTATTTTATCTTGTTCCCCGTCATTTCCAGTTTTGAGTACAATTTTAATGAGCGCGGCTCGGCAACTTCGTTTATTCAGGATATACCCGAGCGCCTAGTTTATGGCAGTTTCAATATCATTTCGTATGGGCTCTACTACGAGTTATTGATCAAAAGACTGCTGTTCCGTGAGCGTCTGCTAGCTTTCGCATTATTGCTGGTTGTTTTCCTGATTGTCCTAAATTTCAGTTATGTGCTCAATTACTGGCTGGTATCCCAAATGAGCTTTCTGCCGGCAGACATGGTGACGAATGCGGCAACCTGGTTGAAAGCGGACGTCATGCTGCATTTTAGCGTCGTTTATATCTTTCGCGATTTGCTTGTAATTACAGCGCTGGCATACTATCTGAGAGCCGGGCGTTTGACCCATCAAGTGAATGAACTGCGGAGCCAGCAGCTTGAGGTAGAACTGAATTCATTGAAATTCCAGCTTCAGCCCCATTTTTTCTTTAATACACTTAATAACATTTATTCCCTCGCATTACAAGGTTCTGCGAAGACAGCTCCACTAATAGCCGGTCATGCCGATATCATGCGTTATATTCTTTACGACTCGGAGTTGCCTACGGTAAAGCTTACCAATGAGATTGCATTTCTGCGGAGCATCACGGAAGTAGAGTCCATTCGACTTTCAGAACACATTTCCATTAAATTTGAAACACAGGGTATCACGGACGCGCTGGTTATTGAGCCGTTGTTGCTGCTGCCTTTTGTTGAAAATGCGTTCAAACATGGAGTCAGAGACGAAATCGCAGGCGGATATGTATCGATTCTGATCTGTTGTTTTGATCATGATTTGGTTATGGAGGTAAAAAACAGCAGGGCAATGGATACCAGCGCCACCACGGAAGTGGGCCTGGGACTTACCAACGTGGTGAAGCGATTGTCCCTGCTGTACCCTGGCGCTCATCGGGTCGAGGTAACGGAAGCCCGTGATTGCTATGAGGTCCAACTGAACCTAAAATTGAAGTCGGAATGATTAAGTGCATTGTGGTCGACGATGAACCTTTGGCCAGGCAGGTGCTGGAAAACCACATTTCTAGAATAGACGACCTACATCTTTTAGGTCAATTCGCGAATGCGATTGATGCGTTTGGCGCCGTCGCAACTGGTGATATCGATATTATTTTTTTGGACATCAAAATGCCCGTTTTAAGTGGTATCGATTTCATTGCAAGTCTCAAAAATCCCCCGGCGGTCATTTTTACAACGGCATTTCCGGAGTATGCCGCATCCAGTTATGACCTGGATACAGTGGATTACCTGCTTAAACCTATTACCTATGAAAGGCTTGTAAAAAGCATTTCCCGGTTTAGAAAGTTACAACCAAGCACTCCCGAAATCGCTTATTCATATTTTAAAGTGAATGGCAAACTGCTTAAACTGGAACATCAAAATATTCTGTTGGTGCAAGCCATAAAGGATTACGCTATCGTTAAAACTACTCACGGCAATTACATTACCCATATGACCATGAAGTCGGTAGCCGAGCTTTTGCCCCATACCTTGTTTCGCCGCATTCACCGTTCGTATGTAGTGGGTATTTCTCATTTGACGATGATCGGTAAAAATGAAGTGCATGTAGGAAAGGAATCTATTCCTGTTGGTGAAAGTTACAAGCAGGGTCTTGCCGGCATAGTATAGGCGCAGGCTTCCAGATTTCTACCCCCGGCGACCCTTATGATAGCATTGGAAGCCGCTAGATTTCAGGCAATTAAGGCCGTTAGAATCAGCCGGTCGCGGGCTTTGAGATGCGATGCTTTCGTTTATCAGACAAGGAAAGGTCATTTCAGCCATATCGCTAACGACGATAAAAAGGCTTCCTGCTGGTCAATAAATAGCGTGTGTGAGCATTGATCCAAATATAGGACCCTATCACAGCCGATGGTGCGGCCGATTTCACGAACTTGCTCGATTGAAAAAAGGCCATCCTGCTTACCATAAAGTGCATAAATGGGGATTTGCAGCGTTCGCAAATATTTTAGTTGAGGCGTAATATCGATGTTATGCTTCGATTCATGCTCCCAGAATGTCGAAACTGCACGCTCGTTTTTTACATAGCTGTTAATGAGTGTATCTGTTTGATAAGTAGCATAAATCTGCTTCGCACGTTCATTTGGCGCTGAAAGCGAGAAAAATCCGTTTGTGGATGCATGTTTGAAAACCTGCGTGCGGTAGGCCAAAGAATTAGTGTCCATCTTAGCGATTGCCAGGACTTCTTTTAACTGTTCATGATCCTCTTTATTGATGTAAATTGCCCGGACAGAACGAAGAATAGTTTCGTAAGATTTTTGCTGAGATACTAGCGCACTACACAAAATCAGGGACGCGACCTTATGGGGGTGTAGCTGAGCAAACTGAGCTGCGACCAGGCCGCCGAAGCTGAAAGCAACCAACGATGCTTTTTCGAGCTTATACTCGGCGTAAACGTGATTCAGGTCTGCAATCGCTTCGGTAAAGTCCATACGAGCCCGCTTGTCAACCGACCGGCCTTCCCCCCGGCGATCATAAACAATCACATAAAATCCCCTGTCAGCCAGTAACTGAGCCGTCGTTGCCTCAAAGAATACGCTGCTGCTGCCTGGCCCGCCATGCAAGAAAATGATGGGGGCATTGCTCGGACTCCCAAAAGACTTGCTGTATAAATGCTGTGACTGACAAATGAAAGATGCCGATGCTAGCAGTAAGGTCAGGTAAAACCGCCTCAATGGCAAATTACGCAGCGATAGGGTAACTAAATTCATATACGAGACGCGGATGAAACGTAAAAAAAGCAAGATGCCTACTTCTTATGACAAGCGTTTAAACTACTTTTCCCAACCATGATTTTTAAAGGGCTCCTTGCTGCACTATTACTGATTGTTGGAAATGCCAATGGACAGGTATTGGACACACTTTTAGAAGGATCCGGTACAAAACTACACATTCAGGTTGTGAAGGGGCCAAATACGCCCATTCTCTTTGAGTCCGGTGGCGGTCTGGATGCATCGCAGTGGGATTCTATTGCCCTGGTCTTACATGACCGGCTTAAAGCCACTGTGATTACCTATGACCGTGCCGGCTTCGGACAAAGTACACTGGATTCGGCCAACTACAGTATTTTACGCGAAATAGAAAGTCTCGAATCGGCTTTGGCAAGACTTGGTTATGGGAAATCTGACTTCATTCTGGCCGGCCATTCCCCGGGTGGCTTCTACAACCGCGTATTTGCCGCGCGCCATCCAAACAAGGTTAAAGGAGTAGTTTTGTTAGATCCGAGAATTCCTTCTTTTGAAGACATGAATTTTGCAAAAAGCTATTTCCTGACCCTGGATCGCAAAGATTTTGAACCCGGTTACATCAATTTATATCACCTGCTGCGCACGATGGAACATCGAAGTGATTATGTTCGGCAGGTGCCTTTCCCGGGTCACATACCTGTTTTGAATATTATGGCAGAAAAAGGGCCATTTCTAGATGAAAAGGAGAACGAGCGATTCCAAAATGCGCAGCGCACTTTTGTTCAGGCCAATAAAAACCGAAGATTGAAGCTCGCGGAAGGCAGCTCACACAATATTCCAAATGATCAACCAGGCTTGGTAATCGAATTGATCCACAGCTTCTATCAAGAACAAATTCATTAATTTGGCCTGGTTGATAAGTAGAGCCGCAACATCTGAGTTTGATTCTTCCCGGATTAAGTGATCATAGTAAGAACGACGCATTAAAAGGTTGTAAATGCCAGATAGAATTCGATATAAAACAAAGATCATCATCATCGGTGCCGGCCAAGCTGGTCTTTCAGCAGCTTATCATTTAAAGAAATTGGGGTTGGAGATCGGAGCTGATTTTATAGTACTTGATGCGGCTTCGGCAGCGGGTGGTGCATGACAATATCGTTGGCCGTCGCTCACTCTTAGTACTGTGAAGATTCATGATTTACCGGGAATGGCTTTCGAAGAAACGCTCGATAAGGCTAATGCGACCGTGCAAGCCAGCATTGCTGTGCCCCGTTACTTTGCCCTTTACAAGCAAAAATTCGGCATCCGGGTATTTCGTCCGGTGAAAGTGGAGAATGTGTACCTGCACAACGATCGGTTCTACATTGATTCGTCGAAAACGCTGTTTTCAGCAATGGGGATCATAAACGCCACCGGTACATGGGAAAACCCTTACATTCCTGCCTACCCGGGAGCTAACGTCTTCATGGGTGAACAGCTACATACCAAAGACTTTAAAACTGCCGACTATTTCAAAGGAAAGCGCGTTGTCGTGGTTGGCGCTGGCATATCTGCCATCCAGCTACTCGACCAGATTTCAAAAGTGGCCACGACTTTCTGGGTCACCCGCCGCCCGCCCGTTTTTAGAGAAGGTCCTTTTGACGATGTGGCCGGCCACAAAGCCGTGGCGATGGTGGAAGAAAGGGTGAGAAATGGTCTGCTACCCTCATCTGTCGTTTCGGTTACCGGGCTGCCTCTTTAGCCGGAAGTGGTAGACATGAAACGGAGGGGCGTACTGAACCGCTTTCCCATGTTCACGAGATCACCCGAAATGGTGTTAAATGGGAAGATGGCAGGGAGGAAAAGGCCGATGTGATTCTCTGGAATACCGGCTTTCGCGGGGCGCTGGACCATATGGAAGCCGTTTTACCCAGGGAAGAAACCGGCGGCATTATCATGTCCGGCCGGCTGGCTGCTATGGTCGCAAAAGAACCCCGCATCCATTTACCGGGATACGGTCCGTCTGCCTCCACTATCGGGGCCAACCGAGCCGGGGCGGTAGCAGCCCGGGAGCTGATGGTCACTTTGGGTTTGGGCGAGCGGGCGTCTAATTAATTTATAGGTAGCTACATAATGAAAATACAATACGTAAGCCGCCAAGCTGGCAACAAGAATCAATACTTGTCTACATATTCAGCATTAACCGATTTGACAAGGTTTGCTAACCAAACTTGTTTAGGCAAGGGAGGTTACCGAAAAGGTTACCGGGTGTTTTGACCAGAATTGAATCTAAATGAAATGGCTGTCTTTTTTGAAACTCAGAGTAAGGACTACTATCAATGAAAATGGCGCTATGTGAGGCGTTCTTGGGCATCCTGCTGGAAATACGTTTAAACCCGCGGGTTCAGCATCGGCGAGGCTGCTGCACCGGCTATCAGCTCAATTAGAAGCTACGGCAGTATCAGACCAATTATCTGAACAGGCAGCCGCGGTAGGTGATCTGTCACTACGTTTTTTAAAAGCCTGATATCGACTGCGAATTGTTGTAAAAGTCAGGGAATTTCGAATATTTTACAGCATTATTCACCATCTCATTCTACCTTCATCACCATCACCATGGCTGTATACAACCTATCATTGAATGGCAAAAAGGTGAAAGTCGATGTGGAACCCGACATGCCTTTGTTGTGGGTAATACGCGACTTTGCCGATTTGAAAGGGACCAAATTCGGGTGCGGCATGGCGCTTTGCGGCGCCTGCACTATTCATTTGAACGGGCAGCCCACCCGCGCATGCCAGACCCCGGTTTCCAGTGTGGGCAGAAACGACAAGATCACCACCATCGAAGGAATCGCAGACGGCAAGATGAGCATTATCCAAAAAGCATGGATCGAAGAGCAGGTGCCCCAATGTGGCTACTGTCAGTCCGGACAAATCATGTCAGCGGCCGCGCTGCTTAAATCGAATCCCTCTCCCAGCGATTCGGATATTGACGCGGCCATGAGCGGTAATTTGTGCCGGTGTGGCACTTACGACCGGATCCGAAAGGCCATTCACCGCGCTTCGGCGGAAATGAAAGTTGCCGACAAAGGGATCGGCCAGCGCTAATGCCCATTTCATCAACCTTAGCCACATAACAAATTGGGAAAAATACCTACATCGCGGCGCGACTTTTTAAAAGCGGCCGGCATAAGCTCACTCGGATTGGCAGTGGGCATTTCGGGCTTTACCAAGGATGCTTCTCTGAAAAAGATCACCCCTGCGGTTTTAAGGCTGGAAATCAATCCCTTCATCATTATCGACACCAGTGGTGGTATCACGCTGGTCAACCCACGCCCGGACATGGGCCAGGGATCCACGCAGGCTGTGCCTTCGCTTCTTGCAGAGGAACTGGAAGTGAGCCTTGATAAGGTGCTGATCGTGCAAAGCGACGGAATGGGAAAATATGGCAGTCAGACCTCGGGGGGCAGCAGCTCTGTGCGTGGGCTTTGGATGCCCATCCGCAAGGCGGGCGCTGCCGCGCGTGAAATGCTCACCACTACCGCAGCCAAAAGATGGAATGTTGCCCTGTCTGAATGCACGGCCGCAGACGGCAAGATATGGCACAAGGCCAGCGGAAGGAGCCTTTCATACTCAGAGCTAGCAGACGAGGCATCCAAGCTGGAAATCCCCAAGGAACCCAAGCTGAAAGATCCCAAGGATTTCAAAATCATTGGAAAGTATAACAAGCGCCTGGATGTTCCTGAGCGCGTAACCGGCAAGGCTGTTTACGGCATTGACGTGGACGTGCCTGGCATGGTGTATGCGGCCATTGTGCATTCACCGATGATCCATGGTAAGGTGGCATCGATCGAGGATACGGAGGCCAAAAAGGTTAAGGGCGTCTTGCAGGTGATCAAAACCGAGCGCACCATGCCGCACCGGACCTCAGAGGCTGTGGCCGTAGTGGCCACCAACTGGTGGGCTGCTTTAAAGGGTAAGCGGGCGCTGAAAGTTAACTGGGATAATGCGGATTATGCCAAAACCGTTGACACCGCGAGCTATTTCGCCGCTACTTATGAGGCTGCGAAAAAAGAAGGCGTAAACTTTGAGGAAAAAGGCGACTTCACGGTCAAATATGCGAATGCGAAGGAAAAGCTTGAATCGCACTATGAGACCCCGTTTCTGGCGCATGCCCCGATCGAGCCCGAAAATGCAGTCGTGCACGTCAAGGATGACGGGACAGTCGAGATATGGGCGCCCGTTCAGGGGCCTGACTGGGCCATGCGCGATGTGTGTGGCTATCTGAAAGTGAAGCCCGAGCAGGTCAAAATCAATGTAACGCTGTTGGGCGGCGCCTTTGGCCGGAAGGCCTACCACGACTTCCTGCTGGAAGCGTGCCACATCTCCAAAGAGCTCAAAAGGCCTGTTAAAGTGATCTGGACCCGTGAGGATGACATTACCCAGGGCCCTTACCGCCCGGGCATGCTAAGTCATATGCAGGGGTTCGTACAGGATGGCAAAATTGCTGGCTTTCACCACCACGCGATCGGCGAGTCGATCGTAGGACAAGTTTTCAAGGGGCTCAAAGAAGATGAAGCAGACCCCTGGCTGAGCGAGGAGATCAGTACGGCCAACAATAAGTACGAGTTTGCGGGTGCCTCCAAAGTGAGCTGGACCCATGTGAAAACCGACATTCCTGTTGTCTGGTGGCGCTCTGTGTATGCTTCCAATTTCGGCTGGGGCCAGGAATGCTTTATCGATGAGCTGGCACATCTTGCCCAAAAAGATCCCCTGAAGGCGCGCCTGGAAATCCTGCCCGACGAACGGTTCAAAAAAGTGCTCGATACGCTGGCCGAAAAGGCCAATTGGGACGAAAAATTGCCTGCCGGCAGCGGCAGGGGCATGGCCGTCTTCAAATCTTTCGGTAGTATTTCTGCGTGCTGCATTACGGTGTCCAAAAAGGATGCGGGCGTGAAAATCGACAAGGTCGTCTCGGTGATCGACTGCGGTTACTATGTCAACCCAGATAATGTGAAGGCGCAGACCGAGGGAAATATCGTCATGGGTATCACCGCCGCAATCAAAGACGGTATCACATTCAGTAACGGTGTATGTGATCAGACCAACTATCATCAGTTTAATGTGATGCGGCTCAATGAGGCGCCTCCAATGGAGATACATATCATCGACAGCGGTGCTGTGCCGGGCGGGGTAGGAGAGCCTGGGCTTCCGCCCATCGCCCCTGCGCTGGGTAACGCCATATTTGCCGCGACTGGTAAGCGTTTGCGTAAATTGCCTTTCGACATCAACAACATCACTTAGCATGGCCTGGGAGGCCCTGGATGGGTCGCCTGAAAAGAGAAAGTAATGGCTGAATTATTGGTAGAAAAAAATTACCAGTTGCAGAAAATGCCGGGCAAGGGCGGCTGGACATACGTTGTGATTTCTGAAATACGGAAGGATATCGAAAGGAAGGCAGGAATGGTCAAAGTCAAGGGCCGGATCGACGATTATGAATTGACCGGCTACAACCTGATGCCTATGGCTTCCGGCCAGCTTTTTCTTGCTGTTAAAGCAGAAATACGAAAGAGGATCCGCAAAGAAGAAGGTGACTGGGTGAAAATCGTGCTCTATGCCGACGAGTCTGCACTGGCTATACCCCAGGAGCTGATCGATTGCCTCAAAGATGAACCCCAAGCTTATGCTAACTTTGTTAAACTATCCGAAGGCGCTCAAAAGGAGTTTCGCGATTGGGTATACGCTGCCAAAAAGGACGAAACCAAAGTGGAGCGGATCGCGAAAATGATCCAGATGCTGGCTGGCGGACGGCGGCTAACCGGTGATCGATCCCTTTAAGGGCATCTGGCGCATAAAAAAGGTCCCGACCGGTATGGAAGGGACCTTTTTTGTTCACTAACATTTTTCTGAGCTACTCAGCGCCATCGGTCTTGGCGCGCTGTACGGCGTAGCTTCCGATTTTGTGACCGGTGGCCAGGCCGACTTCACAGTCGAACCGGTAGTGGATCAGGCCATAGATCCGCGAAATGGACGCTTCGGATGCCATATCATCGACCTCTTTTTTGCTGGACGGGAAAATGTGGGCCAGCACTTCGGCCGCAGCTCCTGAGAAGGTCGAGTGCCCAGAGGTGTAAGAGGGGAAGTTGGGAAGGCCCACCGACGTTTTGATCTTGCTGCTCATCTGGTTAGGACGTGGGTAGTAGTAATAGTATTTTACGTCCCAGCAGCAAATCCCGGCGTCCTGCATAGTCGTGCCCAGCAGGGCAAGTGCGCGCGCGGTGCGCACTTCACTGTATTTGTTTTCGTGGCATAGCTGAGCGCCCTTTCTGTGCCAGTGACCCGGAGGCGTATAGCTTCCTACACCGTCAGACCAGAAGCTGGCGATGCGCGCCTGCTCGCGGGTTTGGCCCTTGGCGATTTTGAGCAGTTCGTCCATGTCCTTCTGAAAGGCGGGGCTGCCAATGACCGGCGGCGCCTCAGGGCGCAGGGCGACCACGGTAGCCGAATCGAAATTCCAGGGTTTTACAAAGCCGTAAGTGGGAAGCATCGGCGGGCGCGGCGGAAATTCCTGGCTTACCCAGGGCTCGGTGACCCCAATCTTTTTGGCATTGGCAATCATGGCCGCAGTCATCGCCTGACCGTTGGCAGCGCTCATTTTGTCTGTTTTTGCCCGGGCCATGATCTTGGCGCCAACGGCCTTGCCCAGCTCGGATCCGGCAGCAATATCGCTATCCACATTCAATCCGGCCGATATTCTGCTGTGTTTATGCTCGGCCAGTTTCGCCTCCAAATAAGGCACCTCGCCAGGGAACATCGCTTTCAGAATCACCACTGAGACTTCGGCGACCACCGCATCTTCGGAAGGATAGGAAGGCAGGTCACTTACCGGTAGCAGCGTTTTAATGGAGGCATCATTCTTGGAAGGGGCCTTGCGGTTGTATTTGAATTTATAGTTCCATGCCGCTACCAGCGCATCGTATTGGGCTACGCTCAGATAAGCCATCGCACGGGCTGCATAGGGCGGGTTAGCGAACGGGAATTTGGGATCTTTCAGCGGGTTGGCCGCATCAGGAAGGGGGTATTTGCCGTCCGGGGTGGAAGCGGGCGGACTATTGTAACGGGCGCACAATTCGCGCGCGATCTCGTTCCAGCGGAACACGGCGCCTGCACCCCAGTAATTGATTTGCTCGCGCTGCTGAGGGGTGACCGCATCGGTTGCGTCTTTGAGTTTTTTAAGCTCTGCCTTGTAATCCTCAGAGGTGGCTTGTTTGGGCTCGGCAACCGGGATTTCACTGGCAGAAGCCAGCAGGTAAGGCTTCCATGTTCCGGCATTTTCGTCCAGGCTGGAAGGGGAGCTGATGCCGGCGGTGGGCTCGTCGACTGTCTTCGAGCAAGACCATAGCATCATCACCGCAAGGGCCGGGATTACATACCGGGTGATCGGTGGTCGAAGGGAGATATAATTGATTTTCATTGTTTTCTGTCTAGAATATTAGTTGTTAGCATCTTTGGCATAGCGGAATTGGTATAACACGCCCACGGAAAAGGCAGTGCTTTGACCCATATTCCGGCCGGAGATCGCATGCGAAGCGCGGGCATTGACACCGATATTTTTCGGCTGGTACTTGGCATACACGCCCACCAGAGTTGCTCTCATATTGTTGGTCGGGAAAGGCATATCGTTACGGCGGATGTTGTCTCCACCATCGCACGCTCCGTATTCGATGAAGCCTTCGGCCTGGATTGCTTTTTTAAGATAACCTAGCCTCGCCGAGGCGTCATAAGCGTTGGGAACAGAAACTTTATTGCTGTTATACAACCGGTCATCGGCCTGATAAGAATCGCGGTCTATCGTGATTTTGCTTCTGAAAATATAAGAGCCCGACGCAGTCAGGTAAACGCCGCTCTTATGGCGGTAGCTGGCCAGCAAGCGCGCTGTGGCAGTTTTGCACTGGATACCGATTGACATCGGAAGAAAATCAGGGATATAGTTGGTGGCCGGAATCGAGGCACCTGCAATGGCGTGCAGCGAGAAACCGGATTTATTTAAAAACCGGTATTTCAGCCACAGCGAGGCATCTTGAACGCCCTTCTGCCATCTGAGGTTTCCAGCGCTGGCCTGCGTCCACACGTACGGTAGTGCCACGATCGCATTGAAGTCTTTGGTAATGCCCACCGCCAGCATCGGCATTACGCTTTGGGTGGTGTGTGTACCGATGTTCAGGTTTTCGCGCTTTAAGGAATTTTCCCAGTATTGATCCCACGAGCTATGCGTGTAGGAAACAGCCAGACAGGCCGTTTTCTTGCCCATGTAAATCGCATCGTTGGGCATTTGGGCGTAAGCGCAGCAGAGCGGGCCCGCAGCGGTCAGCAATATGCCAAGCAGCCGCAGCCCTTTTTGGTGTAAAGAACGCATCATAGAGTAATGAATTAATAGGTTGTGCGCCATGAGTTTTGGCGCGGAAAAATGTTGCATAGCACACGGCGGCAAACGCGCAGTGTGATCGTATGCTAAAAATCCTATCGGCAGTTAGGCGCGCTCGGGGGGTGGGGTGGCTAGCGAGCTTTGGTAAGACAGGTAGTGCATTCCCTGGAAGGGGCGCTCAACGACAGAAGTCGCATAGTGCGCGGTCCGTCCTTGGGCGAAAGAGAATTTGTACATGTCGGGGATACAGATCTTCAAAAGACTACCCATCAGCTCGACTGCTTTGCTGTAAGGGCTTTGGGGGAGATCTGTCTGAGGATCGTTGAGCACCTGGATAGCGTTTGCCAGCTCAAAGAAGTGATCACGCGCCGCTTCATTGGATTGCAGCGTCACATACAGCGTATCGTTGTGGTGCAGAACCTGGGTGGGATTATAGAACTGGCCATCCTGGCGCACGAGCCCCTGGATGTTCTGGTCGATTTCCAGCGCTTGTGCATAGGGGATCGAGGGTAGGTACATTTTCATGACCAGCGCCTGGCCTGGATCACCGGTAGTGGCAATCTGATAGTCATTTTCAAAGAAAAGAACAGCAAGACTTAGCCCAAACATATTGTAGAGCAGCAATGCCAGTAACCCTATCGAGGCGAGTCTTCTCAATTCTTAAAGAGGATTTATATCCAAATGTAAACATTTTAGACACACATAAGCAAATCCTTAAACCGCTCATTGGCTGGAGAGTATCGTAACCGTTGGTTATTTAATATGGTATTTAAAAACAATCGATTGGGATTTCAATAAGGTAAGGGGCGCTACCGGGCAAACAAGCACCAAAATTTGCTATCTTACCCCAAGATCCATCTATTGCTTAAAACGATGCGAACCTATCTGTCTTTACCTGAGCCGTCCAGGCGCGCCCTGCCGCTGGCTCTTATTGCGCTGTGCGCCTTCTCGCAAAATGCGGGTTTTACCCAAAAGGATTTTGAAAAGCTCTCGCCGATCGTAGGGACCTGGTTGAATAAACGCACCAGGGGCGATATCTACGAGACCTGGACCCGCGAAGGCCCGACAGCGTTTTCCGGCATCAGTTATACGCTGGCAAATGGTGATACCACGCCGCTGGAAAAGGTGCGGCTCTACCGGGAGCAAAACCAGATCGTCTACGCGCCGGTGGCGGCAGGCCAAAACGATGAGAAGCAGGTACTGTTTAGGCTTAAAACCATGGATGGCCGTAGGTTTGTCTTTGAAAATCTCAAACATGATTTTCCCACGCGGATTGTGTACGATTTCAGATCAAGTGATTCGCTGTATGCGCATATCGAGGGAAAGGTGCAGTCAAAGCCGCGCAGAGTAGATTATCCTTACCGCAGAATACATTAACTATCCTATAACACCATGAAAAGATCGCAGATCCAGCCAATGCCCCCGTTTTTTGACAGGTACATCAATTTGATTGAAGACATAGATCTTTTGGAGGGCTTTGCCAAATACACTCCCCAACATGTGTTTTCAGACATTGAAAAGCTGACTCGGCTCGCAGATCGGGTATACGCTCCTGGAAAGTGGACGGTAAAGGACATCTTGCAGCACGTCATTGACAACGAGCGGATCATGTCCTACCGGGCGCTGCGGTTTTCCAGAAACGATAAGACCCCACTTCCGGGATATGATGAGGCGCTACTGGCGGACAACACGATTGCCGCCCGCCGGACCGTCGGCGATTTACTGGACGAATTCAACCAGCTTCGGCAGAGCACGATCACTTTGTTTAAGCAGATGGATCAGACCATGCTCACGCGGATGGGGAATGCCAATCAAACCCAGATCAACGCGCTGGCGCTGGGCTTTGTGATTCTGGGTCACCCCTTACACCACAGCCATGTGCTCGCAGAGCGGTATTTTCCGATGCTCTAGACCCCTGAAAGCTGGGCGAGCGCTTCTTCTACCTTGGTTACCGGAAGCTGGCAGGTTTTGTCGTAACAGACATAAATGGCCGTTTTCGCGTTGATGTCCGTCCGGTTCTGCAACAGCGGCAGGGTGGAGGAGGCGCTTGTCCCCATTACGATCTTATTGGGGATAAAAAAGCGGTCGAAGTCCTTGCGTACCGCGTCCGCGTCGGCGCCTACGATCGCGATTTCAGCGGTAGGTACCGCGCGCTGGCAATACAATGCAGCCCAGTTGGTCACCCATTGCACGTCGGCCAGGATCAACTTGGTCATTTTCGAAAGCATATTGTCGGCTATTTCCAGGTAATCGTCGCGATCCAGCATTTTGCCCAATGTGTAAAGATTATGGGCCATCATCGAATTGGAGGCGGGAATTACATTATCGAAAAGCTCCTTTTTTCGCGCTATGAGCACTTCTCCGTGCGCATCGGTAAAATGGAAAAAGCCTTCGGCCTGGTCAAAAAAGTTGCTGATCGTATAATCGGCCAGCTCCTGGGCCTTTCGCAGCCAGGTTTCTTCAAATGTTACCTGGTAAAGTCCCAGGTAAGCTTCCATGACCGCGGCGTAATCTTCCAGAAAGCCAGTTACTGAGGCGATGCCATTTTTATAGCTGTGTTTCAACTGATTACCGCTGGTCATTTTGTCGGCAATGAAACGGCCGGTTGCAACGGCCAGCTCCCGGATTTCTTCATCGCCCAGTGCGCGATAACTGTCGGTCAATCCTTTGATTAAAAGCCCGTTCCAGGAAGCTAACAGCTTATCGTCGAGTCCCGGCCTGATTTTCCAGCTACGCTTTTCGGCCAGCTTGGCTAATGCATTTTCATACAATACTGCAAAATCACTGGTTTGTATGCCAGCGGTTTTTGCCGCATGCTCAACTGGTTCGGTCAGATGCAGGTGATTGTAACCATGCTCCCAGTTTCCTTTCTTCGATATTTTGTAGAGTTTTGAAAACCAGTCAAAGTCATCTCCCAGCGCGGCTTTGAGCTCGTCTTCGGTCCAGATGTAGAATTTGCCTTCTATTCCTTCGCTATCGGCGTCCAAGGCCGAGAAGAAGCCGCCATCCGGGCTACGCATTTCTTTTGAAAGCCATTGGATAGTTTGCCTGATGCGGTTTGCGTAAAGTGGGTTTTGGGTTAGCGAATAGGCTTCGGCGTAGATGCTCAGCAACTGCCCGTTATCGTAAAGCATTTTCTCGAAATGTGGGATAAACCAGTCCTCGTCTACCGAATACCGTGCCCAGCCGCCGCCAACGTGGTCGTATATGCCACCGAGTGCAATGCGGTTCAGCGAAAGCTCCAGCTGGGCGAGCGCTTCGGGATTCTGGCTGATATCGAAGTAGCGCAGCAAAAATTTATAGATCGAAGGCATCATGAACTTTGGAGCACGGTCCATACCACCTTTCTGGGTATCGAAATGCTGTCGAATCTTTTCGAACATCAGATCCGCATCATCCCTGTTGAAATGAACGGCCGCGTTCACAAGCCCATATTTCTGGCTTTCGGAGGCCACCATATTTGCCACAAATCCTTCCGCGGAGCTTGCCAGCTCATCGTAGTGATTGGTGAATGCCTGGTTAATGCTTTTCAAAAGCTGCACCCAATTCTGGGGCGGAAGGTAGGTAACCCCGTAAAATGGTTTGCTATCCGGCAGCAAAAATACGTTCAGCGGCCAGCCCCCGCGTACGCCCATCGCCTGCACAGCGTCCATGTATACCGCATCCACGTCCGGCCGCTCTTCCCGGTCGACTTTGATGCACACGAAATACTGGCTCATCACCGCGGCGATAGACTCTTTTTCAAAGCATTCTCTCTCCATGACGTGACACCAATGGCAGGCCGAATAACCGATGCTGACCAGAATGGGCTTGTTCTCACTTTGGGCTTTGTCCAGCGCTTCCTGGCCCCAGGGATACCAATCCACCGGGTTGTGGGCGTGTTGAAGCAGGTATGGGCTTGTTTGTTGACTGAGTCGGTTCATAGCAATGAAGGCAGCGGCTATTGCAGGATCACTACCTTTTTAATGACAGTTCTTTTATCGGTGGTAAATCGGGCAAAATATATGCCAGAAGAAAGTTTGGGAAGAATGATCGTTGTTTTCAGCCCTGCGGCTGCCACTTTCAGTTTTTGTTGCAGCAAAGTCTGCCCTTTGTTGTTCGTTAAAGCGAATTCAACACCGGTCGCCCCGTTCATACCGGTCAGGGAAACGTTCAGCTGCTGCGCTGCCGGATTGGGATACACATTGACCATATCGGCAGCGGGTTCAATGCCCGTGACAGAATCGTTCAGATCGAATTTGCAGAGAAAAACCTCCTTTCCTTTCAAAGTGATGCTACGTGCCCAGTTCTGGTAGGAAACCGTAATGGATGTGGTAGCATTATCGTCCGCATAGGGATTCTGGGCGGCGATCAGGATGTTTTGTCCTTTCACAATGCCGCGCCAAACCGGATTTTGCTGCTCCATATTGTCGCGTGCCGACATCGGGATGACAAGCTGGTAGTTTCCTTCGAGCATATCCTTGAACTGCGACAAGCGGTAAAGCCCGTAAATAAAATGCTCGTAGGGCGTGTAGTTTTCCTGGCGGTCGGTCGACAGAAACGGGTTTTCCCAAAGCCAAAGTCCTTTTGCGCCGGAAAAGAAAGGGAAGATGGCCGTGGCTTCGGCCATGAAATTAGTGATCAGCGGAATATTGGGATCATAACTGTCGTGTACCCGCAGCCAAACGAATGGGATGATAGGCTTGGCGCTCCATGCTGCATTAGCTTCAATGCTAAACAGCAGATAGGAGAGGTAATCCTTGCCGATCGGGTGATCATAGCCGTAGTAATAGTAGGGGGAAGGCGAAAGAAAATCGTTGATATTATAGAAACTGCCCCCGATCTTTCCTGCATTGTCCTGCATCAGGTAGTGCGTCCGTGCTGGGTTGGTGCTCCAGTCCTGCCAGCTGTTGGCGGTGATATTCAGCCAGGTGTTACGGATAGGCACATCGCTGTAACTTGTCAGCTGTGCTTTCACGCCTTTTGCCCGCAGGCGGTTGGCCGCCTCGGTATACCACCAGCGCATGTCGCGTTTGTAAGCAGCCAGAAACTCGGCGTCTGAAAGGCTGCGGTAGTTTTGAGGAATCTGACTGTTGGACTTCAGTGAGAGAATGTCGCGGTCCTCCCGCTGCATACGCTCAATATCAAGGCAGACTACATCCACGCTGGTCACTGTACTGGCATAATTATCCCAGTAGCTGCGGTAGGCGGCCGTATCATTGCCCCAAGGACTACGCAAGGCGTTATCGGCCCAGGGCTGGTTCCCGCTCGATGTCGCGACACCATACCAGAGCATCGCGCGCTGGCTGGCCGATAGCGAAGCTGGCTCTGGTCCGCTGAACGCAGCTATGTGGGTGAAGCCGTGCTTTAACGGCTGGGACTGGGTATCGCCAAAGCGCGGGCCGCTGTATATCATTTTAAACGGCAGGGAAAATTCGGGGAATTTGCTCCATTCGATGCTGTTGTTGACCCTTACCGGGTTTAGCACATAATCGGGCTGGCAGTTCTGACTATGAGCAGAGAATGCAATCAGCTTAATGCAGAGAAGTGTGCTGAGAAATGCCTTTGAATAGATGTTTGTATAGTATGCCATAAGATTAGACCAGACAAATTCGTTACTTTTGCAATGTCGCCAATTTCATTTTTCCGGGACGCGCAGTCCGCGACGCGTAGTCCGGGACACAGACGCAAAACAGCGGGGTCAGAGAGTTCAACAGATATAAATTGCCTTGAAACGTAAAATACAATCAACATGAAACGATTACTTCTTTTTGTTCCAGTCCTGTTTTTCTCGCTTTTGGTGATCAGCTGCAAGGACAAAGATAAGGAGCAAACGCCTGAGCCGACAGCAAAGAGTAAAATACTGGTCAATTATCCTTGGAGGATGTCTTCGGTCACTGATTTATCGGGAAAGGATATCCCTAAAAACCAGCTCAGTGGAGATACCAAATTTATTCTGGAAATGGACATTCAATTCCAGCAAAACGCGACTGTACGAGCTCTTGATCAAAGTTCAAGCCAGGTGATCAATGGCGGCACCTGGTATCTGATCAACGAGGAAAAGGCGCTTGATATCAAAATCGTTGGATTCTCCGGAGAATTCGGATTGGAAGAGCTTACCAACAGCAGAATGAAACTTAAAAGCAAAATGCCCATCAATGGCGTAGAGCAGGAGGCCATCATGGTCTTCCAGCCTGTGATCAAGTAACTGGTGGTGCGATATACAATTTATAGCGAAAAGCGGCAGGTAAAATCTGCCGCTTTTCTTATTTTGTGCAAATTTTTTTTGAATGAAAAAAAACATCCCCTCCATAATCAATGCCTGGTGCATGTACGACTGGGCCAATTCGGTGCACGCGCTGGTGATCGTTTCCAGTATTTTTCCGGTCTATTTCAGCGCTACTGCGCTGAGCGCCTCGGGCAGGCCAGAGGTTGATTTTTTTGGTATGCCCATCAAAAGCTCGGTCCTGTTTTCCTATACAGTGTCGGTTTCCTTTTTGATAACGGCGCTGCTGATTCCGATCTGCACGGCCATTGCTGATTTTACCGGAAAGAAGAAGCGGTTCATGCAGTTCTTTTGCTACACAGGCGCTGTCAGCTGCATGCTGCTTTATTTTTTCACCAAGGAGACCATGCTCTCGGGGATATTTTTGTTCGGGCTGAGCCTGATAGGGTGGAGTGGCAGCATCGTCTTCTACGATTCGTATCTGCCTGAAATCGCTACGGAGGACCGTTTCGATAAGTACAGCGCACGTGGCTTCTCGCTGGGCTATCTGGGAAGTGTGCTGCTGCTGCTTTTCAATTTGAGCATGATTCTTGCGCCGGATTTTTATGGTATCACCCAAAAATCGTTGCCAGCCCGGATATCGTTTTTCACTGTTGGACTGTGGTGGATACTGTTTGCCCAGATTCCGTTTTATTATTTGCCTTCCGGGAATGCGGATAAGCAAAAAGGCGGAAACTGGCTATTCGATGGTTTTCACGAGCTCAGAAAGGTTTACGGGCGCCTTCGCGAGCAGCCCTACCTGGCCAAGTTCCTCAGCGCGTTTTTCATCTATACGATGGGCCTTCGCACGGTGATGTATGTGGCAACAATCTTTGGCGCAACCGAGCTCAAACTTCCTTCTCAGAGCCTGATCATTACCGTGCTGTTGATACAGCTGGTCGGTATTGCAGGCTCTTACACGTTCGCCTGGCTGTCGGGCAAAATTGGCAATATTTATGCGTTGATGATCGGGGTAGCTTTATGGATCGGCATTTGCACAGGCGCATACTATACTACCCAGGCTATGGAGTTTTACGTTATTGCGTGCACGGTAGGCATGGTAATGGGCGGAATTCAATCCCTTTCAAGATCGACTTACTCCAAACTGATTCCGGAGAATATCACAGACACTGCGTCATATTTCAGTTTTTATGATGTGACAGAAAAGTTCGCTATCGTAATCGGTACATTTATCTATGGTAGTGTAGAGCACATCACCGGCAGTATGCGCAACAGTATTCTTGCGCTGCTGGTTATTTTCGTGATCGGGCTGATGCTGCTTTACCGGATCCCGTCCCGGAAAGTTTACCACTTCGAATTGGATCATAACAAAAATTAATTTAATATCGCGGCACCAAAAGAAGGATGTTAGCTCAGCTGGTTCAGAGCGCCGCCTTGACAGGGCGGAGGTCAGCGGTTCGAACCCGCTACGTCCTACGAATAGTCGAAGCTTGTATATCGCTGATATGCAAGCTTTTTTGTTTTGATTCTACAACGCGCTAGCCGCCTTGATCCGGGACACTTTCGAATTGATGGAGCTTGTTTTGCACGGAAATTTCAATAACCAGAGTTTTATTGTTATTTTAAAAAGAAAAGCGGAAATCTTATTTGAAATTTTGGATTGCATCAAGGTATGTTGGAATTAACCGAGCGCCAATGGGCACTGTTTGATTATGTGAAGCAGATGCATGGCGGGCAAAAACGCAAGTATACCGGCGCGCCCTATTACACGCATCTGCTCAGTGTTGCAGACCGGCTTGAGCAGTACGTCAAGGATGGTTACGAAACCGAAATTGCCCTTTGCCATGACCTGATAGAAGACACTGAATGCTCGCTGGCTGATTTGTCCCACATGCTGATGAGCATTGGCTATAATCTCGAAGAGGATGAGGTGATCCTGGCTTGCGTCGACGATCTTACCGATAAGTACACTACCGAGAAATTTCCCTCGCTGAACAGAGCCCAGCGGAAGGAACTTGAAAGCGCGCGTATTTCCACGTCTTGCCCGGTCGCTCAGACAGTTAAGTATGCTGATATTATCGATAATATGCTCTCGATAGTTGAGCATGATCCTGGCTTTGCGCGGGTGTATGCCCGGGAAGTGGATAGCTATTTGGGTAGGATAAACATGGGGAATCCCCAGCTGTATGCAGCTTGTTGCCGGCTTTTGTCAGAGGTAAAGGCCAGGCTGGGAATGCATGATGAGAAAGTATAGCGCATAAAAAAGCCTGCTCTATTACTAGGGCAGGCTTTACAATATAGTACGCTGATTAGAGTGTTCGTTTTACTTCGCGCAATTCGAAACTTTCGATGATATCGCCGATTTCGATGTCGTTGTAGTTTTTAACACTCAAACCACATTCGTAACCGTTTCTTACCTCCTGAACATCGTCTTTGTAACGTTTGAGCGAGTCGATCTCGCCGGTGAAAAGTACGATGCCGTCGCGGACAACGCGAATTTTGTTGTTACGCTTCACATAACCATCCGTTACATAGCAACCAGCGATAGTACCGATGCGGCTGATCTTGAATACCTCGCGGATTTCGATATTTCCGGTGATGATCTCTTCGATGGTCGGAGCAAGCATACCGGTCATCGCATCCTTGATTTCTTCGATCGCCTGGTAGATTACCGAGTAGTGGCGGATCTCGATCTGGTCCTGCTCGGCCATTTTCTTCGCATTCGAAGAAGGACGAACCTGGAATCCGACAATGATCGCATCGGAAGCAATTGCAAGGTTGACATCAGATTCAGAAATCTGGCCTACTGCCTTGTGAATGATATTTACCTGAACCTCCGAGGTCGAAAGTTGCAGCAATGAATCTGAAAGGGCTTCCACCGATCCATCCACGTCACCTTTAACAATCAGGTTCAGCTCGCGGAAGGTACCGATCGCCTTACGACGGCCGATCTCTTCAAGCGTAATGTGTTTGCGGGTACGGATGGACTGCTCGCGCTGGATCTGCTCACGCTTGGTGGCGATGTCGCGTGCGTCGCGCTCGTTTTCAAATACATTGAAGCGGTCACCAGCCTGTGGGGCGCCGTTCAGGCCAAGCAGCTGCACTGGCATGGACGGGCCGGCCGTTTTGAGCCTTTTTCCAAGGTAGTCAGTCATCGCTTTTACCTTGCCAAAGTGCGCTCCGGCAAGCACTACGTCTCCCACTTTCAGAGTACCTGTCTGAACCAGAATCGTTGTCACATAACCGCGGCCCTTGTCCAGGGAGGCCTCTACAACCGTTCCCATCGCGCGGCGGTTAGGGTTTGCCTTCAATTCAAGCAGTTCTGCTTCCAGAAGTACTTTTTCAAGCAATTCATCAATACCCAGTCCCGATTTGGATGAGATTTCCTGGGTCTGATATTTACCGCCCCATTCCTCGACCAAAAGGTTCATGTTGGCCAGCTCTTCGCGTATTTTCTCGGTGTTTGCACCGGGCTTATCCACTTTACTGAATGCAAAAACGATAGGTACACCCGCTACCTGAGCGTGGTTGATCGCCTCACGGGTCTGCGGCATCACACTGTCATCAGCAGCGATTACGATAATAACCACGTCGGTGATTTTGGCACCACGTGCACGCATAGCTGTAAATGCCTCGTGACCCGGCGTATCCAGGAATGTTACCGCTTTGCCTGTTTTTGTTTTAACGCTGTATGCACCGATGTGCTGGGTGATACCTCCGGCCTCTCCACTTGCTACGTTTTCCTGACGGATGTAGTCAAGAAGCGATGTTTTACCGTGGTCAACGTGACCCATAATCGTTACGATCGGCGCTCTTTCTTTCAGGCTGGCCTCATCGTCCACTTCCTCCTGAACATCGTTCTGTACTTCTTCTTCGGCAGAAATAAAGGCCACTTCAAATCCGAATTCATCGGCGATGAAAGTGATAGCTTCCGCGTCCAGGCGCTGGTTGATCGAGACGAACATACCCATGCTCATACAAACTGAGATAACCTCCTGTACGGTCACATCCATCAGTGAAGCCAGATCGTTGGCCGAAACGAATTCGGTCACGCGCAATACTTTTGTTTCCTCGTCTCCGAAGCCCGTCGCATCATTCTGATCTCCACGATCGCGTCGGCGTCCTTTCGCACCTCTGGCCGAGCCTTTGGTATTGCCACCGCCCATACGGGCCATAGTAGCTTTGATATTGTCTGAAACTTCTTTATCGGAAACCTCCTCGCGGCGACCTCCTCTGCGGTTGTTGTTGCTGTTATTGCCTCCGCCGCGATTGCCCGCGCCCTGGCCTTGAGCTGGGCGGGATTGTCCTCCGCCTTGCTGAGTGCCGCCCTGCGCATTGTTACCTGCGGGGTTGGGACGGCTGCGGTTGGCATCGGCGTTGCCAGTATTGGTAGTAGCGCCAGCGGCCGGATTCTGGTCGGCGGGCCGGTTTTCTCCCGGGGTGGCCGCTCCGTCGCGGATTCTTTTTCTTTTCCTGCGGCGTTTCTTATCAGCAGACGTGTCGCTTGACGCAACCGGATCTTTCTTCTTATTGGTTGGCAGCTCGATTTTTCCAACCACTCTTAATCCTCTGAGCTGCTCGCCACGCGCTTCGATCAGCTGTGATTCACCCGAGGGCTGCTCTTCGGCAGGGCTGGCTGGCTCTGGCGAAGCGGCAGCAGGCTTGTCGGCAACTGGCGCGGCTTGCTTGGGCTCAACCGGCGCAGGCTTAACCTCTACCGGCTCTGTCTTGCGCGGCTCTTCCTTGACCGGAGCCTGAGCAGCCGGGGCTTCTGCCGGAGCAGCCGCCTCTTTCAAAGGAGCCTCCACCGGAGCTTGCTTGACCGGTTCTGGCTGAACAGCTACTGGTTTTACGTCTTCTTTATTCTCTACCGGAGCAGCAGGAGCAGGGGCTGGGGTAGCAGGCTTTTCAGCTACCACCTCTTTGGGCGCTTCCTGTTTAGGTTGTTGCTCGGCTGCGGGCGGAGCAGCTGCTGGCCGTTTGGCATCCAGGTCGATCTTGCCAACCACTTTGATACCAGGGAGTTTATTTTCAAAGGCAGCCTGAGGCTCTGTAGCAGTAGGTTTTTCTTCCACCACAGGCTTTTCCTCTGCTTTGGGTGCATTTCTAAAATAAAGAATTCCCTCAACATCGCTCTTCACTTTCTCTTCCTTCACTTCGGCCGGTGCTTCCACAGCAGCGGCAGCCGGTTTTTGCGATAGGGAAGATCTCAGTTCACTGGATTTGAAGTCCTTCGCAAGAAACTCGATTTGATCGGCATTAATTTTGGTATTTGGATTAGTTTCCACCTTATACCCCTTGGCAGACAGATGATCCACGATCGTAGTAATTCCCACGTTCAGGATCCGTGCCACTTGGCTAAGGCGCATCATTTTATCTTCTGCCATATTAGCAATTTAGTAGAATAAGGTTTTGCATTGATTGCAGAACTGTTTTGCGCAGCCCTGCGGGTTAATATTATTCAAATTCTTTCCGCAGGATATCAAGTACTTCTTCGACAGTCGCCTCTTCCAGATCTGTGCGCCTTACAAGCTCTTCTTTACTCAAAGTGAGTACGCTCTTGGCTGTGTCCAGACCGATTTTGTGCAATTCGTCGATGATCCATTCGTCGATTTCATCCGAGAACTCGGTCAAATCAACGTCTTCATCATTTTGTTCTTCAATATCGCGGAATACGTCGATTTCCATTCCCACCAGTTTGCCGGCCAGCTTGATGTTCTGCCCGCCTTTACCGATCGCCAGTGATACCTGGTCTGGTTTAAGGAAAACCGACACGCGCTTGGCGTCGCGGTCAATCTGCATCGAGCTAACTTTGGCTGGGCTCAATGCGCGGCTGATGAGTAGTTCGAGGTTGTCGGTGTAATTGATAACGTCTATGTTTTCGTTACCCAATTCGCGGACAATGGAATGGATACGTGAGCCTTTCATACCTACGCATGCGCCCACCGGGTCGATCCTGTCGTCATATGATTCGACGGCAACTTTCGCACGTTCCCCTGGTTCACGAACAACTTTTCGTACCGAAATGATTCCATCATAGATTTCGGGAATCTCCACTTCGAAGAGTCTTTCCAGGAATACCGGTGATGTTCTCGAAAGGGTGATCTTGGGAGAGCCGTTATTCATCTCTACTTTATGGATCACCGATTTAACTGATTCGCCCTTACGGAAGCGGTCCTTGGAGATCTGCTCGGTACGCGGCAGCGAGAGCTCGTTACCTTCCGAATCGACGATAATCACCTCGTGCCTTAAAGTCTGGTAGACTTCGCCTGTGATCATTTCACCCACCTGATCCTTGTATTTTTCATACATGATCTCCTTTTCCATGTCCTTGATCTTCTGGATCAGGGTCTGACGGGCGGTCTGTACAAGGCGGCGACCAAATTCAACGAGTTTAACCTCTTCGGCAACTTCCTCGCCCACTTCAAAGTCACTCTGAATCTTGCGGGCTTCCGCAAGCGGTATTTTATTGTATTCCCAGATATCCTCTGAGTTGTCGTCTACGATCTCACGCGTGCGCCACATTTCCAGGTCACCGCTTTCAGGGTTGATGATTACATCAAAATTATCATCGGTGCCATATTTCTTACGAATCATAGTACGAAATACCTCCTCCAAAACACTGATCATCGTTGGACGATCGATGTTCTTAGAGCTTGCGAACTCCGCGAATGATTCAATTAATATTCCGCTATCCATGGGTATGTTAAAGAATATTTGCTGATACTAAGTTATACATATTATATAATTGATCACAACCAAAAAACGCTGATCCGGCGTTGTGAGACTATTTAAACGAGATTTCGATCAAGGCCTTGGAGATCTCATCCAGGCTGATCGTGCGCACCAGCGAGGTTTCATCCACCGGTGTTTTGGATTTCTTTTTCGGTGCTGGCAGCTGGATGGTAATACGGTCCTGGCCGGCATCGGTCAGACTTCCTTGCAATACTTCACCAGTCTTCAAAGTGATTTTCAGGCTGCGTCCCACGTTTTTCTGGTACTGACGTGGGAGCACTAACGGCTGGTCCAGGCCAGGCGAAGAAACTTCCAGGGTGTACGCGTCTGTGAATATTTCAAGCTCTTCAAGCTGTTTGGCGAGCCTGCGGCTGATGGAGGTGCATTGCTGGATAGTGATGCCCTCGTCGCTGTCCACAAGGATGGTAACTTTCTGACTTGCCTTGGAAGGTTTGATTACGATGTCTATCAGAAAACAGTCGCCATCTTCCAGAAGCGGGGCCAGCAAAACTTCTAAATGTTCCTTTACGGTCATGTATAAGCTATACAAATAAAAAAGGGGATTTAGACCCCCTCAATCAATCGATCAAAATAGAATTGGATGCAAATATAAAATTATTTTATCATTTCTACAAACATTGGGCAATGTCTTCCAAATCGGTAGCGATCGCCTATTTTTGCAAAAAAACGTTATTTTCGATCGATGAAGGGTATAAAGAAGTTACTGTGGTTCTTGTATCAATGCTTTGCTTTTTATACCCTGGTGGTTTACGCGATGATTCTGTGGGTACCGTTCAAAGGATGGGTGGCCGGATTTATGATGATGTCTTTCCCTGCGGTAGTGCTGATCCATCTGATCTCAATCCCGGTTTGGTTTGTCCTCGAGCGCAAAAGGGCTTTGCTGCCACTGGTTATGTTTGCCGCGGCCGGTTTGTTTTTCTCAAGGACCTATGCGTTTGGGCGGACAGACGTTCCATCTGAGGGGCGTGCAAATCCGGGCAGCTTCTCTGTGATGAGCTACAATGTGCACGTGTTTCAGAAGCTCTCGGGCGGACGTACCCAGGAAGGACGCAAGGAAGTCGAAGCTATGAAAACATGGGTCGGTGAAAGCGGCGCGGACGTGCTCTGCATGCCCGAGTATTACGAGGAGGATCAAACTATCTTTGACACGGGAAATTACCTGAGCGGGAAAGGCTACCGGCATGCGGCCTATTATCACGGCCGAAAATATGGAAGCTCTTATTGGGGGCTTGCGATCCGTTCAAAACATCCGATAGTGGCCTCTCAGGATACCGTATTTGGACAGCAGAACGGCATGATTCAGGCCGATATCAAAATCGGGTCTGACACGGTCAGAGTGATTGGGCTGCATTTGTTTTCGATGACGCTCGGGTTGAGCAAGCTTGTGCGTCAAAAACAAATGCAAGGGATAGAAGCAGAAGGCCGTATCACGCTCCGCAAAATGAAGAATGGTTTTAAGCGCAGGGCCGAAGAATTCCCAATCTTGCAGGAATGGATCCGGGCCTCGCCTTATCCGGTGATCGTGTGCGGAGATTTTAATGAGGTGCCTTACAGTTATATTTACGGTAAGCTCCGGAAATCGCTCAAAAATAGTTTTGAAGAGAAGGGACAGGGATTTGGTTTCACTTTCAACCATTTGCCCTATTTCATCCGGATCGATCACCAGTTTTATGATGACCAGCGTTTGTCGGTAGAACAGTTTACCACTTATTCAAAAGTCAAATATTCAGATCACTATCCGATCATGGGCACGTACATCTTCAAATAAAAACAGGGCCCCCAGGGCCCTGTTCTACTTATATTTAATTGCCATACTGTCCAGTTCCTGCACGGAAATGGTGGGCGGGAAAATGCCCTGGTCGAGCTTGTGTTTGACCAGCTCTGCGGTCTTTGCCGCCTCTTCTTGTGAGGAAAACCCGTTGCTACCCGGGACTCCGGGAATTACGTTCTGTTCGATCAGAAGCGTAGTGTCCTGGCGAATGTGATAGCCCCATCCATGCTCGCCCCTGATTGTTTCAACCTTGAAACGGGAAAGGCCTTCGCCACCCTGATTGACATGCTGTCTTTGAAAAAACAGAAAGTAAATCGCGGCAGCGAAGGCCAGTATACCTATGATCAGGATTCTGCTGTTTCTGCGGATCACAGATCGTCGTCAGTGTTGATTGCCTGGGTTGGATCAAAGCCCCAGAAATCGTCTGTGCCACCACCAGAGCCGGCTGAGCTACCCGTGCCCAGGTAACCAATTTTGCCGATTGAGAACGCTCCGGCAAACCCTCTCTGAGTAGGGAAAGAAGCTCTTTCTGTCCAGCCGTTTGATCCCGGGTCGTATTCCCATACATCCGAGCGGCCTCTTCCACCGACGATGTAAGCTTTGCCATCGATCACAAAAGCCGAGCCGTAAGAGCGTGCGGGGAAGTTGTCCTGGTCAAAGCCGGTCGCAAAGTCCACGCGGGTCCAGTTACCTGCGCCGTTGTTACCAGCCGGGTCGAAGCTGTAAATATCCTTGAAGGATGTGCCGGTATTGCTTTCGCCAAAACCAACATATGCCTTCGTTCCAACGGTGAACGCGATAGCGCCTGTTCTTTTACCTCCTTTGAATGTGGCCATTTCGGTCCACTTGTCAGTGCCAGGGTTATACTCCCAGAAATCCTGGTAGTAGTTGCTGCCATTGAATCCAAGGCCCACATATGCCCTGTCGTTCACTACAAAAGAGGTAGCAAACTGACGGGTTCCGCCACCGAACTCCTCGACACCTTTCCATTTGTTGGTAGCCGGATCGTATTCGTAAAAATCTTTTTTGTAGCCGTTATCGACCGTTAACACGCCATCATAACCACCACCGACGTAGGCTTTGCCCTTCAAAACGAATGCTGTGGCATTGTTGCGGCCTGTGCCAGGGAAGGGTGTTATTTGTGACCAGGTTTGTCGGTCGGCATTATAAGCCCAAAAATCCTTTACCCGGGCAACAGTTTCATTTGTATAACCAGTACCAATGTAACCAACGTTACCAATCACAAAACTCACAGCGTTGGTCCTGATAGATCCTCCGAAGTTTGGCAAATCCTTTCTGAACCAGTTTCCGAGTTTTTCGGTCTCATCATCCTTGGAACAGCTCATCTGTACCAACGAGGCAGAAGCGACTAGAAGGGCTAACGAAGTCTTTTTTAAGGTATTAAACATGAAATTATTGTTTGACGAATTGTTACAAATGAGTAATGAGAATTATTGAATGTTTAAGCAGGTCGACGGTTGGCGCACGTTAGACAGGCTTACCCGTAACCTAAATTTTTTGCAAACATAACATCTTGATACTGCTAAGTAAAATAATCAGAAATTTTTTGTCCAAAACTTTAATCTGTCAGTTACTTTCAACGCGGATCGGGTTACAATGTTGCGCCTGTGGAGTGTCCGGGTTTGTCTGAGGATGCATTCCAACCGAAAAAGGTTTAAAATAGTCCTGACTCTTTTACGTTTCTTACCGGGTTTGCCACTATTGAACTGCCTGGTGCGTAACAGTTGAAAAGCTTTTGTTAACTCTTACGTATGCACCGGATCTTTTGTTGCAAACCGGATTTTACTTTCTTATTTGCCCGAAATCGTTGAATCATGTTGTAATTAAGAATGCAACTGATATTTTTGCACTTTTTACTGTTCTTGCTCTAAATGAAATTTCAGTCTTATTCCTTCGGGAAGTCGTCCATAGTCTACAAGCTTCTGATCATAATTGGGTTTGCGTTTTCGCTTACAGCGTGTGAGTGGGGGGATGAAATAGAGTCTCTCTCGCAGCCCGATCCCGACGATTTCGCCGTGCTAAGTACGGATACGGTCACCATTAAGCTTTCAACGATCGGTACGGATTCGGTGATGACCGGTGGCGCATCAAGGATGCTGATCGGTACTTACAAGGATCCCTATTTTGGAAAGGTCAGAAGCATGAGCTTTTTCCAGCCTACGGCCGTAAGCGGGGTGAGCCTGGTGCAGGATGCAGAGTATGACTCTTTAATACTTTCGCTACCCTTCGATAGGACTTACAGCTACGGGGATACCACCAAGCCGATGAACCTTACGGTTTATAAGCTTTTAAAGGACATCACAGATATTCCGGCTGGCAGCGCCTACTGGAACCATAACTCGACCCCTTATGATCCGGCCCCGATCGGCAAAGCGACTATTGTGCCAAGACCCACCACGACTGCGCTATTAAAAATAAAGCTGTCGGACGTGCTTGGAAAGCAGATTTTTGAAATGGCCAAAAGCAACCAGCTCACTTCCAGCGTGGATTGGATCAATCTTGTGAAAGGTCTTGCAATAATGCCGGCTGCCACTGATAACGGATCGGTGGTCGGATTCAGATGGAATATTGACAGCTCTTCGGTGCAGCTGCATTACCATACGCCTTCGGTGAGCGAATTCAAGAAAGATTCGACCATATTTAGGATTACTGCCAACTACAACCAGACCATCGCAGATCCGGCAGGCACGCAGCTTGCTAAACTGCCTGATAACAAACGCCTTTCGCTGCCGTCTTCCCAGGCAGGCAATCTGGCATTTATGCAGGCTGGAACAGGGATTATGCTGCGCGTGGACCTTCCATATCTGAGCAATTTCAAATACACCCAGTATACGGCCATCAACAAGGCTTACCTGCGCGTTAAGCCGCTTCGCGCTTCTGTCTCCGATGCTTTAAGGCCGCCCAAGGTACTTTATTTATACCGGCTGGATAAGAACAATCAGTTTTATACCGACGCCAATGGGGCGCCTTTGGCGGTGACCCTGCTGGGCTCCGGGGGCGGGGTGAGCAGCATTTATTTCAATGATCTGATCAAAAATGAGCAGTACTACCGTTTCGATATCAGCTCGTTTGCCACAGAGATCATGGTTACTCCCAGCAATGATATCGGCGGATTTATTATCCGAAGCAGCCCGTTCGGATCGAGTGGCACCTTCCGTGATGCAGGGAGTGAATTTGCCAGAAGCGTCGACCGGCTGGTGGTGGGCGATCAGCTCAATACCGACAAGGGTGTTGAGCTAGAACTTTACTACACCAGGGTTAAACCGAAATAGTATCCGCAAATTTTGATCCAAGGGGGGAGGCCAGAGGGCTTCCCCCCTTTTGGATTACATGACTACCCCATTTTTGGGCAGTATCTTTTCAGGGATCTTGTCCGCTTCGACGAGTTGCAGCAGGTTGATTTCGATGTTACGAGACATAGAGGTCATTGGAATGTCGTTTGGCCCGTTCTCGAACGGGTTCTGCATGATATAGGCGATCCATTCCACATAAAAGAACAGAAAGGAAATGGTGAATGTGACAGGGATGGCAATGCGGCCGATGCTCTCTACCAGCCCCATTGGAAGGATCAGCGTGAAAATAAATATCACCAGCAGCACAAAAAAACTGTATTGGGTGGGGAAAACCGTGTTTTTAATGCGTTCACATTTACCCATCGCATCGCAAAGCCTTCGCAGCGTTTCGTCGATGTTCTGATAAAGCAGCGTCTTTATTTTGCCTGCATCGTGCAGCTCAGCCATTTTGAACTGGATCAGATTTAAGATCGCATTAGGAATATTATCTTGCGCGCTGACGTAGGCGTGCTGCTCGGCAGTCAGGTGAAGATCTGCGTAAACAAGCACCTGAGTCCGGCGAAGCGAGTTGGCCAGCGCGTAACACCAGGCGATTTGTAGATGGGCGATGCCGGAAACCAGCTCCTTTTTTTCGTTTTCAGGCGCCTCAATGAAAGCCTTGGCCTGTCGCACGAGCGTGCGGCTGTCGTTGACAATCTCTCCCCAGCACTTGCGCGCCTCCCACCAGCGGTCATAGGCCGAGTTGGTCCTAAAACCCAACAGCAGAGAAAGGGCCGTACCCAGAATGGTAATGATCGAAATCGGGAAAGAAAGAAAATGCCAGTTCTGATAGCTGAAAAGATAGAAGACAAGAGTGGCGTAGCCGGTTACTGCAACGACGCCAGCCCAGATACCTTTGAGCAGGCGCCAGATCGAAAAGACCTGTTTGACGTACATAAATGATGATAATAAGTTCTGTGCCAAAATATAAAAAAGCGGGCCATCGGTAGCACCTATGACCCGCTTTTTAGCAAAAGCAGCTTTTTGTTAATATCAAGAAGCGTCAGTTAACGGCTTGGCGGGCTGATGCGCTTTTTTACCGGCCACCAGTTTTTCGATGGCCACAAACAAGACCGGCACGACAAAGATGGCCAGCGAAGTTGCCGCAAGCATGCCACCGAACACGGTCCAGCCGATTGTTTTCCGCGATTCAGCGGCGGCCCCGCTTGCAAATGCGAGCGGAAGTACACCCAGGATGAATGCGAGCGAGGTCATGACAATCGGCCTCAAACGCAACTGCACCGCTTCCAGGGTAGCCTTGACCAACTCCATGCCATTGTCAACGCGCTCTTTGGCAAATTCAACGATCAGGATTGCGTTTTTGGCGGCCAGACCAATCAAAGTGATCAAACCGATCTGGGCGTAGATGTTATTGGACAGATTCGGAAGGAAGGTAAGGGTCAGAATTGACCCGAAAGCCCCGATTGGTACGGCAAACAGGACTGAAAACGGAATCGACCAGCTTTCATAAAGCGCTGCCAAAAACAAGAAAACAAATATGATCGAGATCGCAAAGATCGTCGTGGTGCTATCTCCCGCTTTAATCTCCTCACTGCTCATGCCGGAGAATTCGTAACTATAGCCGGCGGGTAGTTTAGCCGCTTCTTCGCGCAATGCGGTGATGGCCTGACCGCTACTGAAACCTGGCTTAGGCGTACCGTTGATCTCCACCGAACGGTAGATGTTGTAGTGGGAAATCAGTGCGGGGTTTTCTACCACGCGCGAGCTGACCAAGGCGCTGAGCGGAACCATATTGCCGGCTCGGTTGCGGACATAGAACTTTTGGATCTTATCCAGTGAAGAGCGGAAGCTGCTGTCGGCCTGCACCATCACGCGGAAGTTGCGGCCGTAAAGGTTGAAGTCGTTCACGTAGGAACTACCCAAAAGCGTCGACAGCGAGTTGAATACATCATTTACCTGCACGCCCAGTTTCTTGGTCTTCTCGCGGTCGACATCGATCTGATAACTTGGCGTTCTGGCGTTAAAGAATGTGTAGGCCATCGCAATTTCAGGGCGCTTGTTGACCCTTCCTAAAAACTCGCGGGCTACGGCCTCAAATTGCTGGATATTGTCCGTACTGGTGGACTGTTGCAGCTGGAAGGTGAAACCAGAGGTTGCACCCAGACCCGGGATTGCCGGCGGAGCGATCGCCAGCACGCGCGCCTCCTTGATATCTGCGGTACGTTTCTGGATTTCCTTGATCACCGCCTGCACGTGATGCTCTGCGCCTTTGCGGTCTGCCCATGGGTGAAGGCTGACAAACATAGTACCTACGTTGGACTTGTTAGAAAAGCTGATCACGTTCAAACCGGCAAGACCACCGACTACCTTTACCTCGGGAATCGAGGATACGCGGGCCATGATGTCTTTGATCATCGCTACGTTGCGGGTCGTCGAAGTCGCCTCCTGCATTTCATAGGTCACAAACAGACGCCCTTCATCTTCGACGGGAATAAAGCCCGAGGGTTTATTTTTGAAAAGGAAGAAAAGGCCCACAAAAAGACACACCATCATCACCAGCACCAGCGGGGTAGCTTTGATCCATTTGGAGACGCCCCTTGTGTAGGAGCGCGAGACTTTATCAAACCAGCGGTTGAAACGGTCAAAGAATTTTTCAAGCGCGTTCTTTTTGTCGTGCTCGCCCTTGGAAGGTTTGAGCATGATCGAGCAAAGCGCGGGCGTCAGCGAGAGGGCCACAAATGCGGAAAGCAGTACGGAAACTGCGATCGTGATCGCAAATTGCTGGTAGAGCCGCCCTACGATGCCCGGCACGAAGCCCACAGGCACGAACACGGCGGCAAGGATCAATGCGATCGCGATCACGGGTCCTGAAATATCTTTCATTGCCTGCTCGGTAGCGGCGCGCGGCGACATTTTCTTCTCATCGATATAGTGCTGGACCGCCTCTACTACCACAATCGCGTCATCGACAACGATACCGATCGCGAGTACAAATGCAAAAAGGGTCAGCGTGTTGATCGTAAAGCCGAAAGGGATAAAGAAGATGAACGTACCGATCAGCGAGACTGGGATCGCAAGGATCGGAATCAGGGTCGCGCGCCAGTTTTGCAAAAACAAAAACACGACCAGCACCACAAGGATCATCGCTTCGCCAAAGGTATGAAGTACTTCCTCAATGGACACTTTCACAACAGAGGCTGTTTCAACCGGTATTACATAGTCAATGTCTTTGGGGAAAGTTTTCTTCATTTCCGTGAGCGCTTTCATGACGCCCTCATACGTATCAAGCGCGTTCGCGCCTGGCGCCTGGTAAATCAGCACGAATGCAGCCGGCTTTCCGCTTACAAACGCATTTACGCCATAGTCGAATTTGCCTAGTTCTACCCGGGCCACATCCCTGAGGTACACCACGCTGCCTTCCTCGGGCGCTGAGCGTACAATGATATCCTCAAACTGCTCTTTGGTGTTTAGCCGGCTATTGGTCAGCACGCTGTACTCAAACGCTTGTGCGCCTGGCTGCGGGGTTCCCCCCACCGTACCTGCCGCGATCTGCAAGTTCTGCTCTGCCAGGGCCGCGGAAATGTCAGAAGGTGTCATTCTCAGGTTGGCCAGTTTTTCCGGGTTCAGCCAGATACGCATACCAAAATCGTCGGCGCGCGAGACGATATCACCCACCCCTTTCACGCGTTGAAGTGCGTCTTTGAGGTAAATGTTGGCATAGTTACCGATAAACTGCGCATCATGGGTCCCCTTAGGCGAGTATAACGCCAAGGCGATCATAATACTGGGCTGACGCTTGCGAACCGTCAAGCCAAGGCGTTTTACCGCGTCAGGCAGGGTAGGCTCTGCCACGCTCACCCGGTTTTGCACGTCCAAGGCGGCGATGTTGACATCTGTACCTACATCGAATGTGACGTTGATACTGCTTTGGCCGCTGCTGGTGCTGTTACTGGACATGTAGGTCATGCCCGGCACGCCGTTGATTTGGGTCTCGATAGGCGTTGTGGTCGTCTGCTCGACTGTCTGGGCATCCGCGCCGGTAAAGGTCCCGCTCACCGTTACGGTAGGAGGGGTAACGTCGGGATATTGGGCTACCGGCAGGGTGGTCAGGGCAATAAGCCCCACCAGGACCAGCACCACCGAGGATACTATCGCGGTGACCGGCCTTTTTATAAAAATATCTGCAATCATTTCGTACTGGTTTATGAAATAGGAAAACGGACCGGCTGCTTATTTTTTTGGAGCTGCGCCCTGAGCCTGAGCTGGCGCACCTTCCTGTACAACTGCCCCTTCGCGAAGGTTTTGCACGCCTTCCACGGCGATTTTTTCGCCTTCTTTCAGCCCATCTTTGATAATGATGTTCGGGCCGAGTGCTGTTCCGAGCACCACTTTGCGCTGGGTAACCTTGCTGCTGTCACCGGCCACGTAGACAAAGTACTCGCCTAGCTGCTCAGTTACTGCTTTGTAAGGGATTACCACGGATTTAGAGCCTGCATTGTTGAGCACCATCACCGTACCGCTCATGCCGGCGCGGAGCTGGTTGTCCTTATTGGGAAATACCAACCGGGCCTTGATGCTTCCGGTTTGCGGATCGACGGCGCGGTCCAGCAGGGCGATCTTTCCGTGGGCCGGGTAGACCTCGGTTCCAAATTTGATCGAGAAAGTCGAGTCTGTTGCCTTTTGAGATTTCATCAAGGTGGTAAAGCGGTAAATTTCTTTCTGGTCCACGTTGAAATCAACTGCCAGCTGGCTATCGGTTGATACGGTGTTCAAGATGGTTTGACCTGCTGAAACCGGCGCACCGACCTTCACCTGTGAGATGCCGATGATGCCATCAAAAGGGGCGGTTACCTTCGTGTAACGAACGCTGGTTTGGCTGGCTTTGATGCTGGCTTGGGCCGCGTCGACCTGCCTTTTGGCGACTTCAAGCGCAGCGTCGGCATTATCAACGAGCTGTTTGGCCACCGCATCATTCTTTTCAAGCTCATGGTAACGATCAGCGTCTTTCTGAGCGCGTGCCAGGTTGGCCTGCTGAACGTTCAGATTAGCCACAGCCTGATCGTAGTTCGCATCATAAAGCTGCGCATCGATCGTGTAAAGCAGCTGACCTTTGCGTACCCGGGAGCCATCGGTGAAATGGATGCCGGTGACAAAGCCGGTCACCTGCGGGCGCAGTTCAACCTCGTTAAGCGGCACTACCGTTGCCGGGTATTCATCGTAATAGGAAGCTTCCGAAGTTGTCACTTCCGATAAGCTCACCTGGACAGCAGGAGGCGTCGCAGGCTGCTGTTGCTGATCTTTTTTGCCGCAGGAATAGATCGTCAGTGCGAGCAGGGCAGCGGGGTAATATTTCATTGTATTTAAAAACATATCATCAAAATATTTTCGATTGAAGCAAGGAGTTAAAAATTGCGCGCAGAATGCGGACTGGATCAGCTACTGAACATTGATCTGCCCGAGCGCTTTCTGAAGGTCGATCTTACTGGCCAGTACCTGGTACAATGCATTATAATAGTTGATACGGGCCAGGCGAAGGTCTGTTTCGGAGGTGACCACTTCCAGGTAGGTTTTAATGCCGGATTTGTATTGCAGCTGGATCACATCATACACCTCGCGGGCAAGCTCAACATTTTCTTTCTGAGCCAGAAGGTTTGTCAGGTTGCCTTTATAGTTGGCAAGGGCGCTCGCGTATTCAGAGTTGACATTGTTTTGTAAACCTTTCAGGTCCCAGTCCAGGCGCCTGAGCTGCCACTCGGCCAGCCTTGTGTTGGCCTTTCTTTTTCCCCCCTGGTAAATTGGTAGCGAAAGGGTTAGCAGCCCGAAGGAGTTGGGATAGTTTTTACCATACAAATCTGTGAAGCGGTTGTTCTGAAAGTTCAGGTTATAGGCCCCATTCAAGGACAGGTTGGGCAGGTAGCTCCATTTGTTATACTGCACATTGGCTTCTGCCAGCTTCTTCTGTGTAGCCAGGATCTGGTATTCGATGCGCGCGTTCAGATCGACATTCTGCAAAGTGTCCAGGGCAATTTCCCGCTCCATCTGCAAGGTGTCATAGCCGATCTGCAGGGCTTTGTCCAGCGGATAACCCATCAGTGTTTTCAGGTATTCCACTTTGGCTTTGAGCACTTCCTCGTTGCTCTTTTTGTTGGCGCGCGTGTTGTTAAGCGAAATGGTTGCCCGTTTGTAGTCGATTTTGTCTGCAATGCCGGATTTGTACTGGTTTTGAGCATCTTTGAGGCTGCGTTCTAGCCGCAGGATATCCTCGTCGGCGACCCGGATCTGCTGAGTAGTAGCCAAAACATCGTAGAATGCCTTGGAGACATTCACAGCCAGGTCGGTCTTGTTGTTGACCGTGTTCTGGCTTGCGGCAAACAGGACATCTGCGCGCGTGCGTTTGGCCAGTAGCACATCGCGGTTGAAGATCTGCTGAGAAAGTGTAAACTGGGTCGCAGAGACATTGTTTACGCCCAGCTTCACCGGGTTTCCGGCAATGATGCTGGTCTGGACGATGAAATTGTGCTGCAAATTGTAGTTAAAGCCGATCTGCGGGTACCAGTCGGCCAGTTTGGCCCGGACTTGGCTAGCGGTGATCTGCTCGTCGATCAGCGATTGCTGGATGGCTGGCTGGTTTTTGATCGCATATGCAACCACATCCTGTAAAGTTGCCTGTTCCAGAACCGGGGCTTGCCGGCTACTCTCCTGGATGCCCTGCGCCAGGGCTGTACTGAGCAAATTCAATAAGAGCAATGCCGAGCTAAGCGCCAAACGCGTTGTTTTTTGTGGCTTAGACCAATACTTCATGTAGGTGTTAATTAGAATTTTGGATAGAGATAACGTGTTGCTGTCTGATGATGAACAGTCGGAAAAATGGTGAGAGAAATAGATCAGCTGTCGGTGGCCAGCCATAGGATTTTGACCCCGGAAAAGAAAGGATTGAACGGCGTTAACATAGCCAGCAGATTTAGAGAATTTTTGTAAACAATCGGTGACATAAGTGGTCTGCGTATAAGCTGCCCCGTTGTCGGATTGTACTTATTAAGGATTTAAATGCGGGAATAGTTTCCTAGATCTTTGAAAAAAATGGGCAGCGCACCATGCTTTCTTTAAAATGTTAAATTTTTAAAGAGAATTGTACTTTGCAGGGCATGTTTGTAGCATTCGGCTATGCGTAATTTTTACGCATAGCACTTAACGGTTGGCTACCTGGCGTTCGGGCCAAAGTTTCTGAATGAGCCAGGCAAACAGGATCACCAGCGCGCAGCCAATCAGGTTCAGCCAAAGAAATGCGGTCAGATCGATCACATAGCTTGCGATCACAAATAGCTCACCGATGATGCTTCCCCAGAAAACCGCGCGGCTGCCAATGCTTTTGAAGTAGAATGCGACCAAGAAAATCCCAAGGATCGTACCGTAAAACAGTGAGCCCAGGATATTGACGGCCTCGATCATACTGCCCAGCCGGGAGGCGTATTGCGCGACAGCAATACAGAATACTCCCCAAAAGAAGGTTGCCCAGCGGGAGGCTGCCACGTAGTTGCGTCCGTCTTCGTCTTTACGGATGATCCGCTTATAAATGTCGATTATCGTGCATGAGGCCAGCGAATTGTAGGCGGCAGCCACCGAACCCATCGAGGCCAGCAGGATCACTGCAATCAAAAGGCCCACCATACCTGCGGGAAGGTAGTCGATCACAAACCGAAGGAAAATATAGTTTACGTCGTTGGTTTCCCCGCCACTGGCCTTTGAAAGCACACCGGCAGCTTGTTTTCGGACATCTTTTACTTTGCCTTCCAGCTCTGCCAAAACGGCCCGTGATGCGGAGATTGCCTGCTGGTCATCTTTACGGATCGCCTCGGTAAGGGCCATAACCTGCGGCCGCTTGACGGACTGGATCTGATCATGCTGTTTTTCAAGCGCTGCATATTCAGCCGAGTATGGGCCGGATTTGACCCGATCGACGGCGGTTTGATTAAAGAAAAGCGGGGGAGTGGTAAACTGATAGAATGCAAATACCAGCACGCCCACCAAAAGGATCAGAAACTGCATCGGGATTTTCAAAAGCCCGTTCATGGCTAGCCCGAGCTTGCTTTGGCCCTGGGAGCTGCCCGTCAGAAACCGCCCGACCTGCGACTGATCCGTACCAAAATAGGAGAGCTGCAAAAAGAAGCCGCCGATCAGGCCAGACCAGACATTATACCTGTTGTTAAGGTCAAATGTAAAATCGATCAGATTAACCTTGCCCATCTTGCCGGCCACATGCAGCGCGTCGGTGAAAGAGACCTGATCGGGAAGCAGCTTTACCACCATCACGCCAGCCACCACCATCCCGATGGTGATAATGCCCATCTGTTGTAAATGCGTGTGGGAAACCGCCCGCGAGCCGCCAAGAGTTGTATAAAGTATGACCACGCCTCCGGAAATGATGTTGGTCCAGGTAATGTCCCAGCCCAGAATGGCCGAAAGGATCAGGGAAGGCGCATAAATGGACAGGCCTGTGGACAGGCCGCGCTGCAATAGGAAAAGAAATGCGGTCAGCGCGCGCGTGCGCAGATCAAAGCGCCCTTCCAGAAATTCATAAGCGGTGAATATTTTCAGCTTTCCAAATTTGGGAACAAATGTCACGCAAAGTACCACCATGGCAAGCGGCAGGCCGAAATAGAACTGGACAAACCGCATCCCGTCGGTATAGGCCTGTCCGGGAGCAGAAAGGAAAGTGATGGCGCTGGCCTGGGTGGCCATCAGCGACAGGGTCACATGGTACCACGGCATCGACTGCCCGGCCAGCAGGAATGAATCCATCGTATGCTTCTCACGGCTGCGATAGATTCCGTACAGTACTACAAATAAAAGGGTAAGCGAAAGAACAGTCCAGTCGAGTGTGCTCATTGAAAACGGGTCATAAATAAATAGAAGAGGACAATTTGCAATGCGAGCATGCCGATCAGCAGAATGTAAAGCTGTTTCCAGCTATTGACAAATGGGGGCAGCCCGTCGCGGTCCTGCGAGCTATCTTCTTTTATGATCATCGTTCGGGTCGAAAGGTTTAGTACTCAAAAAAATGGCCGGGTATTCTGCCACAAGCAAAAGTAGAACGGTTTTGATTGACTTTTAGCATGTAAAAATGTTAACGAAGCGTTAACGGCGGGTATATGTGTAACGGCTCAGGACTGCTAATTTATCATAAATGATAGAATAGGCAGGATTTAAATACTATTTTTAGTGGGTAAACTCTTATCAACGTTATTGCGCTATAATGATCCAGATCTACACAAGCTCTGAGGCTTTTCCCACTCGCTGCACAAAACTGTTCTATATCGTATTGGTGGTTATTGCCGTGGGCCTTTTACATCCGGTTGCTGGGCAGGATACCAGTTCGGCTGCCGGGCATACCCAGGCCTGGGTCGAAGTGGCCGGATACGGATCGACCAGCTCGCGCACTCCGTTCTGGTTTCATGCAAACCAATGGGGCGTAGTTTCCATGACCGGCCAGGCGGGAAGTCTCCGGGCCGGCATAACCGGAAGGCAGCCATTCTCCCGTGATACGCTGGCAAAAAAGAACTGGACCTACGTATATGGCGTGGAAGTGGTTGGCAATGTCAGCAAACACAGCAAGGTACTGCTTCCGCAGGCCTACGCCGGAATCGACTTCAAAGGATTTCAGTTTACTGTGGGCAGGTTCAAACAATATGCAGGATTCAACGATGATGAACTTGGCTCGGGGGCGTACATGTGGTCGGGAAATGCGCTTCCTATTCCCAAAATTCAGCTGGGCTTTGCTGAATACAAGCCGCTGATCAAGAATTTTCTTTATTTCAAAGGTTTCTACTCGGACGGAATCTTTGAAAATAGCAGGCCAATCACCAGCCATCTTAAATTGCACAATAAGGCGCTATTCGTCCGGCTTGGAAGGCCGTCGGGAAAGGTTAAGCTATATGGCGGATTTAATCACGCGGTTCAATGGGGTGGAAAATCACCTTATTTTACGGAAAACGGGCAGATGCCCAACGGACTGGGCTATTATTGGTATGTGATTACCGGATTGAAGCCGAAAAACAAAACAGAGCTTTCAAATTTTGACCGGACAAACCGGATCGGCAATCACGTCGCCAGTCTGGATGCGGGTATCGAGTTTGACCTGCCAAATGTCAATATCTTTCTTTACAGGCAGAACCTGGTCGAAGACGGCTCACTGTTTTATCTGAACAACATCAAAGATGGGCTGAATGGACTTGTGTTCAATTTCAAACATACAGAACCGGCCAGCTTTTCGCTTGACAAGCTGACTTTGGAATTATTATATACGAAAAGTCAGGGCGGCACCGAGACTACGAATGCGAACGGGATTCGCGGAAAAGATGACTATTTCAACAACGGTCAGGTGCGGGATGGATGGTCGTATTTTGGAAGAGGGATCGGAACGCCGTTTATCACCGCTGCGACAGAAAATAACTGGCCTTTGTATGCAGATTTTTTCACCAACAACAACCGCGTTTGGGTTACGCATCTGGGCATGAAGGGTTCGCTTCAAAGAATCCATTGGAAAACCAAGCTCTCTTTTTCGAGCAATCAGGGAACTTATGACCAGCCGTTTCGGGAGACGGTATATCAATTTTCTGGTCTGCTCGCGCTGGCGAAGCAGACCAGTTTTCTGGGCGGATCAACTGTTCAGGTGGCATTGTCTGTCGACCGGGGTAAGCTGTTCGATCCGGCGGCAGGTCTAATGCTGTCTATCCGGAAAGACTTCCATTTCAAAGTCAGCCGTTAGCCAGGATCCTCTCCGTACAAACGGCCAGGCTGTCGCGCCAGTAGGGAATCTCAATGCCGAATGTGCTTTTGATCTTGGACTTGTCCATGACAGAATAAGCCGGCCGAACCGCGCGGGTCACGTACTCGGAAGTTTTGACCGGATTGAGCTTTACGCTTGTTGCGCTCAGATCAAAAACGGCTTTGGCGAAATCATACCAGGAAGTAACGCCTTCATTGCTGTAATGGTAGATGCCGTAAGATTTGTTATCAGACTCGATAATGTCCAGTATCGCATTGGCCAGGTCGATCGCGTAAGTAGGGGAGCCTGCCTGGTCGATAATCACACCCAGCTGCTCGCGCTCGCGGCCCAGGCGGAGCATTGTTTTAACAAAATTATTGCCAAACTCGGAATACAACCAGCTTGTGCGAAGTGTGTAATGCGCGGGCAGGATTTCTGCAATGGCCGCTTCGCCTTCAAGTTTGGTCAACCCGTAAATGTTTTCCGGTTCTGCCGCATCGGTTTCTGAAAGCAGCTTGGGCACGTCTCCCTTGAAAACAAAGTCGGTGGAAACATGGATGAGCGTCGCCTGATGGTTCTTGCAAGCTTCTGCTATGTACGCGGCGCCATCGCGGTTAACCTTCCGGCAGGTGTCTACATCATCCTCGGCTTTGTCAACCGCCGTGTAAGCTGCGCAGTTGATCACAAACTGAGGCTTCTCAGCTGTGAATAACTGGTCGAGTAAATCTTTATCGAGAATGTTTGCGTTTTCTTCGGAAGGGAAGGAGATGTCGGTGAGATTACGTTCCGTTGAGACTTTTTTAAGGCAGCTTCCCAGCTGGCCTGAGGCACCTAAAACAACTATTTTCATTGAGTATTTTTAAAATGCGTTAGTTGCAAAGTTAATCAAAGCCTCAGGGAAGGGCGTATTATTTGTTGATTATTATTTTCCGTGATGTGGTTCCCCCTCTCTCGTCTTCCACATTGACAACATACATTCCCGGCCGAACGCCTCGCACATCGATTCCATTTTCATAACCGCGACTCACATTCAGGATACGGCGACCGTTCACATCCCACACCGATACCTGTTTTATCTTGCGTCCATAGCGGATGAAAATCCGGTCTCTTGCCGGATTCGGGTATACCACCGCTTCGACTTCATCAGCGGAGCTATCAAATGGTTTCAAGATTTCGCCTGCATCCCTGGCTACCAGTGCGCTATCGGCGCCCGCCGCTATTTCGCGCGCAGAGGAAAGGTCTGCCCCGAAAGTGTAGGCCAGGTAGGTGTTGGGTACTATCGGAGAAACGGTAGTCATTGATCCCGAGCTCAGATTACTGGCGCCGCCCCAGAGCGATACCGCATCGACTACCGACGGGATTTTGACCCATTTCGAGCCGTTCCAGCCCACAATGTAAACTTTGTTGAGGTTACCTCCCGGCGCAAGCGATGACATTGCGCTTTCCAGAAACCACGATAATGTGATTTTAGTCGCTGTTGCGCCATTGATGTCCCAGTACTCCTGCGGTGAGACTTTGCCGACATTACTATCCTTGCTGTTCACGGAAAACGGGGCTCCGGTTGGAAGCGGAGGATAATTGCCGCCTTTATGGCTGGTGGTAACGGCTATGCCGGGGTTAGCCGAAAAGTAGGCGCCCATAGTGCCATCAGCGGTCGCTGCGAAAGGGCGGTACACCGAGTTATCGCTGACCGGGAAAATGAACCGGCTGCTTCCCTTCACTTTCACATAACCATCGACCATACTGCCATTTACCACCAGGGTGCTCGCGTAGGTTATCCTGCCGAATGCAACCCTGTCTGTAAATAGCTTGCGCCGTTGCGCCTGCAAATCCGGTAATGTAGCAACGAGCAAACACAATGCTCCTGAAAATCGTAAAACCCTTCTCATCTTCCTCCTTATAAATTCTAACCTGAGTAACATATTGTGTTACACAAAATTAGAATTTATACTACATATAAAAAAGTGAGAAGGAAATATGAAGCATTTAGAATAGAGCTAAAACGAAAAAGGCGCCAACTGGCGCCTTTTTCGTGACTTTCGGTTGTGGATACTGTAAGATAAATTCTACTGACCACGTCCAAGAACCATTACCTGAACAGTTCTGAAAATAAGTTGAACGTCGTCAAATACGCTATATGATTTAAGGTATTGAAGGTCATATTTCAACCGCTCCACGTTTTTCGCTACCGTATCGGCGTAGCCTACATTGATCTGGCCGATGGAAGTAATGCCTGGTTTCACTGTCAGCAGGCGCTGGAAGTCATGCGGGGCAGCTTCCATGAGCATATCCACATCATACTTGTATAGCGGGCGCGGACCTACTACGGACATTTCACCTTTTAGTACGTTGATAAATTGCGGAAGCTCGTCCAGACGCGACTTGCGAAGAATGCGGCCAATAGGCGTAATACGCGGATCGTCATCACCTTTTGAATGCTGTAAACCCATTTTGTCGGCATCCACACGCATACTGCGGAATTTGTAGATGTAGAAAAGCTCTCCCCAACGGCCTGAACGCTGCTGTTTGAAGAACACCGGTCCAGGTGATGTGATCTTGATCGCTGCCCATACCAGGAAGAATACCGGCGCACCGAGAATCATCACAATGACGGAGAATATCAGGTCGAATGCGCGTTTCACGGTCTGCTCATTCAGGCTTGAAAACGGTTTCGTGTTGATCTGAATGATCGGGTACATGTCATGGTACTCGATGGATGCCATGTTGGTCATAAAGCCCCGGAAATCCGGAACAAGGCGAATATGGGTGCGTTGGCGCTCACCAATGCGAATAACCTCCTTAACCTGCTCGTCATTCATTTCGGAAAGGCAGCAGTACAGGTAGTCAAGTTTCTTCTCTTTCACCATGGTTTCGAGATCGCCTACCGAATTCTGCGTAGAAGACAAGTCGACCGCGCCGGAAAAACGGTATCCGAGTTCTCTGTGCTGTACATAGAATTCGCGTATCAGCGTAGCCAGGTCACCTTTTCCTACAATCGCGTAACGGTTGTAGTTATAGCCGGCCTGACGGAAAAGTTTCAAAAAGAGGATTGCACCGGCTCTGAAAGAGATTGCGAGCGTCAGAAAAAGCCCGTAAGTCATCAGGAACTGGTAGCGTGAATATTCCTCGCCCTGCTTGCTCAGGTAAAGGAATGCCATCATCAATGCACCATGCACTGTGATTGCTTTCAGGAAATTCCCGATCTGGGTATTGAAATGATAGGATAACCTGGTAAAACGGTAAGTTTTGAGTGAATAGATCGTGAAGATCCAGACCAGGTTGGCGACCAGTAGAAGATTCACGTACTGGTTCTCAAAAATCGTCGATATGCCATCTTCGAAACGAAAAACATAGGCAAAGAAGAATGACAGATTGAGGAGTACAACGTCTGTCCAGAGATGTGCCTTGGGCAGTAAACCCGGATAATGATTTTTCATGAATTTCTACGTTGAGTGTTTTTGAAGTCCATACTACCCCGAGCTAACAGGTGAATGCATGTATGGTGTCAACAAGTTTAAGACATTTCTTTTATAAATCAAAACATCGAAATATGTTTGATTCCATAATTAGAAGATTGTCAGTAGTTTATCGTTGAAAATTCATTGAGAAATAATCTCTTCTCCCTTTATTATACAATTTTAGCATTTTCGCCGTCCCGGATTGCGCACATTACTTTGGAAATGAAGGAAAGCGGCCTCAGGACGGCGAAATTTATTGCTAAACAGACAGTTGAGCGCTTGCTGGCAAAAGGCGGAGCAAATACTTCCCGTAGCCGCTCTTCACGAGTGGCTGGGCGATTTCGGCCAGCTCTTCTGCGTTGATATAATTCATGCGGAAAGCAACTTCTTCGATGCACCCGATTTTCAAACCCTGCCGTTCTTCGATCACCTGAACAAACTGGCCGGCCTGCATCAGCGATTCGAATGTTCCGGTGTCCAGCCAGGCAGTGCCGCGGTCCAGCACGCCGACTTTCAGCTTGCCTTTTTCAAGGTACACCTTGTTGATGTCGGTAATCTCGTATTCACCACGGGGGGAAGGCTTGATAGCTTTGGCAATTTCCACAACATCATTATCGTAGAAATACAGACCTGGTACCGCGTAATTGGATTTCGGTTTCACCGGCTTTTCTTCAATGGACAGTGCTTTGAAATCCGGATCAAAATCAACGACGCCATAGCGTTCGGGATCATGGACCTGGTAGGCGAAAATTACACCGCCTTCGGGATCATTGTTGGCCTGCAAAAGCTTCGACAAGCCTGAGCCATAGAAGATATTGTCACCCAGGATCAATGCTACCTTGTCGTTGCCGATAAATTCCTCACCGATAATGAATGCCTGAGCCAGGCCGTCGGGCGTCGGTTGTACCGCGTAGGTGAACTTGCAGCCAATGCGGCTGCCATCGCCCAGCAGTTTCTGGAAATGCGGCAAGTCATGCGGCGTGGAGATGATGAGTATTTCACTAATGCCCGCCAGCATCAGAATCGAAAGCGGGTAGTAGATCATCGGCTTGTCGTAAACAGGCATCAATTGCTTGCTTACAGCGAGCGTCAGCGGATGTAGCCGGGTGCCTGAGCCGCCGGCGAGGATAATTCCTTTCATTGAACAGAAGATTGGATGGTGGATCGAAGGACTACCGCCCCTCGTACATTTCTTCGTAGTAATGCTGGTAAGCGCCGGATGTTACGTTTTCGAGCCAGGTTTCATTGGCAAGGTACCAGTCCACGGTTTTTTCCAGCCCTTCCGCGAACTGCAAAGAAGGAAGCCAGCCCAACTCGTTTTTCAACTTGGTGGCATCAATGGCGTACCTGAGATCATGGCCGGCACGGTCGGTCACATAATGGATCAACTGCTCGGAACTTCCCTCGGGACGGCCGAGTTTTTCATCCATCGTTTTGCAAAGCAGCATCACAAGGTCGATGTTTTTCCACTCGTTATGGCCGCCGATATTATAGGTCTCACCATTTTGGCCATGGTGAAAGATGGTATCAATCGCACGCGCATGGTCCTCTACAAAAAGCCAGTCCCTGATGTTTTCACCTTTACCATACACCGGCAGCGGTTTGTTATGGAGTATGTTATGGATCATCAGCGGAATCAGCTTCTCGGGGAAGTGGTTCGGGCCATAGTTGTTCGAACAGTTTGAAATCAAAACCGGCATTTTGTAAGTGTTGTGGTAAGCACGTACAAAATGATCGGAAGAAGCTTTCGATGCGCTGTAAGGCGAGCGGGGATCGTATTTCGTAGTTTCCAGGAAGAATTCAGACGGATCGTGCAATTCGCCGTAAACTTCGTCCGTCGAAACATGGTAAAACAAATGATTGGCCAAATCCTCTTTCCAGGCTTTTCTGGCTGCATTAAGCAGGTTTACCGTTCCGACGACATTCGTCATCACAAATGACAGCGGATCCGAAATAGATCTGTCGACATGCGATTCCGCGGCAAGGTGGATCACACCGTCGAAATTGTTTTCAGCAAAAAGCTGATCCACAAATCCAGCATCGACGATATCGCCCTTCACGAAATGATAATTCGGAAGGCTGTCAATGTCGCGCAGGTTTTCGAGGTTACCTGCATAGGTCAATGCATCGAGGTTGTAGATTTCGTAGGACGGGTAAGTTTTCACAAACCGACGTACCACATGCGAACCGATGAAACCGGCGCCGCCTGTTATCAATATTTTCTTCATAATTAATTACGGTTGAACTGGAGAAATGGGACGTCGGCCATCAGGACTTCAGAGACGTCGGGAAAACTTCTTCAAATGTGGGCAATATCTGATCTTTCGGAGATACGTTAGGCTCGCTTACTCCCCAGGGAATGTTCAGAAAGGGATCGTCCCATCTTAGGCCGCCTTCCGAAGCTTTGTGGTAAAGGCCGGTGCACTTATATTGGAAAATACTATCCTCTAATGCGGCAAACCCGTGTGCAAATCCTTCCGGAATGTACACCATCGTACCGTTCACGGCATCGAGCTCAAACAGTTCGAACTTTCCAAAGGTGGGCGATTCCGGCCTGAGATCTACCGCTACATCGAGCACTCTGCCGGCTACTACCCGCACCAGCTTGCCTTGAGCATGGGGAGCATTCTGAAAATGCAGGCCGCGTATCACGCCTTTTTGGGAGAACGACTGATTATCCTGTACAAATCTGGAAGTCAGCCCCTGGGCCTTCCAGATTTCCTCATTGAAGGATTCGAAGAAATGGCCCCGCTCATCTCCAAAAACGGATGGCTGAATGACCAGGACATCAGGAAGGGATGTTTTGCTGAATTTCATGTTTCGTTGAGTATATGGTCTTAAAGTGATTCTCGTACTGATCAATGATTTTATTCCATTCGTAGATGTGCTTGATTTTGTGCAAGTTGTTCTCTACCAGGGTCAGGTAATCTTGCTTACGGACGGTATCCAGGCTTTTCGCAACCTCTTCCGCTTGTGAAAAATAAAGCGCATCCGTTTCCAGGATCGTGGAATTGAACTCGTTCCGGTTCGCACAGATCAGCGCCTGCGAGGCCATTGCTTCGAGCAGCGACGGGTTTGTACCGCCCACGGAGTGGCCGTGGAAATAGAGGTTGGAGAAATACCTGAGATTGTTCAGCACATTGATGTCGTAGATACCTCCCACAAACCGGATATGGCCGACTGCGGCGAACTTGTTCTTCAGATACTCGCCATACTTAGTGTTATGTTTCCCAACCACGAGAAACGGCGATTTGGTGGTAGCTCGGGACACTCCTTCGAGGATGGTGTCTACATTATTCTCGGGTTCCAGCCGGGCGATGAGCATGTTGTAGCCGTACTCGGTTACATCGTAGCTTTTCAGGCAGTCATTCGTCGCATCTTCGAACGGAAAGGCACCGTAAGGAATATACGTAGAAGGAATGTTATATTTTTTAGTTAAATAATCTTGTATACCCAGTGAATCGGCGATCCAGTGATCGCTGTAAACTGTTCCCAGGTATTCAGCCCATTTGAGAAAGTTTCTTACCGGTTTGGAATATTTGGTACGCTTCCATTCCAGGCCATCCATATTGGTGGTGATAATGCAGTTTTTGCGCGGCAGCAACCATCCCCAAACCGTGCTGCTGGTGTAGCCCAGTTGCAGGATAATGTCGTAATTCTGGCTTCGGGAATGACGAATGCAGTTGAGGTCGTAGATGAACTGGCCCGCTGTACCCCATTTATCTTCCGGATCATTGCAGTGCACAAGCTTCACTCCGTTCCACTCCGGCAGTTGGTAGGGGTGGGAGTGGGAGTTGTAGACCACAACTTCATGACCGCGTTCCACGAGGCCTTTGGCAAGGTATTCGGCGAATTGTTCAAATCCGCCATAATGGTTGGGAATACCACGAGTGCCAATGATCGCTATTTTCATATGTTAAGTTCGATATTATCTTATCGTAAGTTCAAAAACTACCTACCAGGATTTGGACACTTTAAGCCACACGCCGGAAGCATTGTAAATCATAGTTCCCTGGTCCACGGCTACACACATTCCCACATTCACTCCTCTGATATTCCTGGAAGCTTCCAGGTATCCCGAGAACTGGTTTTCCGTTTCGAAATACGGCGGCTTGGCAGGGAATCGCTTGTTGTTCAGGGAATGTCCCCAAGGGCTGGTTCCGTATGTTCCGAAGTTCTGGGTGAATGTCAACCGGCAGATGAAAGCGTACTTGGATACGTTTCCGTCCACACCGACGTGGTATGCCTGCACCCGGTTATTGACGAAATACTCATTTCTGGCCGGCAGGTTTGTGCGTGCGTACTTTCTGCTGGTCATCAGCGGGTTTCCAAGGTTCTCGCCCTTGTAGGTCCAGCCATTGACATACACATAGTTATTGTAATAGTCTTCGTCGCCGGACGGCGTTATTTTAGCGTCGATTTCGCCTCCCTGACTTTTACTGTTCATGAACTCAACAACGACTTTGTTCAGACGAACCAGAGATGATTCATTCTGCGGCTGAATGTTTTTAAAGCTCAGCCCCCAAAGACCGTCCTTCACGTTGTTTAGGTGGTAGAGGCCGCCCACTTCATAAAAAAACTGGTGGTATCCGTTCACCTGCACTTTATCGAAACGGTACTCAATGCCCTGGTCGATCGAACCCAGGTGGTTACCAATTTTCGACAATGGAAGCCCGGTGCCTTTTTCGCCGTAGCTCTGGCCAAATACCACATATTTGAACGTTTCCAAAGTGGAGAGGCCAAACATGGTCGGGTTCATTTTCTTTTCATTCCCCCACATGGCCTGGTGGTTGAACCCGCCGTAGAGTTTGAATCGCCATTGCGCCTTCCCGAAACGCACGTAGGCCGACTTCTGATGAAGAAATGTGTTGACACTGCGATCACCGGTGGCATAATCCACATCCTTGTTACCGACCCATCCGTGCGCAAAGTTTCCTTTAAATGCGAAAAGCTTGCCGAGGATAGGCAGCGTCCAGTATTCAGGGATCGAAAGTTCCACTTTGGGAATGCCCAGGGCATTACCCGATATTGAAAAAGCACCCGTGGAAAGGGTGGAGTCCACCATACCCACCATGTCGCGGCTGCGACCTGCTTTCAGTTGAAAAATGCCGAGCCGCCCTTTGACATACCCCTGGATCAGAACTGCATTGGAATTCTTCCCGATGTTAACCCGCCCTTCGGCACCGAAACCCCAATCCATCAGCTTATGGGGCTTGGTATAGTCCCGTCTGATTTCTCCAACCAATGCTGTGGACAGGCCTTTTAAAGGTACACTGCCGTACTGATTGGCGCGCATCCAGAATGGCACTGTGCCGCTCGATGTCGCGATAGCTGCCGCCGATAAGTAGTAATGCATACTACGGGGAGCGGCAGCTGAGGAGTCAGCGGACGTTCCCTTCTTATTGCCAACTTTGCGGTCGCCCTCGGGTGCCTGTTGAGGCCCGGCGGCATTCGCAAGGTATTGGTGACTCAGTAATATGATTAGCAGAAGGTGCCTTTTTCTCATTGTAATGATTAATTAATGTCCTGATTCTTCATGGAAGCTGTTCAGAAACCACTTTTACTATTTCAAACCGTCCTTTACTCCCCTGAGCAGGCTGTCTTTAAGCATTTTCGATGGTGTTAACCACGCACCCTCGCCATACTCGTTCCAGGCATACAGCACTGCTATCTTTTCTGCTACAGTCCTGGAATTGTTCTTAGCCATCCAGTTTTTACAAGCGACTACTGCACTTTTTACTGACCTTTCGGAATATCCGCTAAATCTTTGTGAATATGTTGTGCCGGTACGCTCCCACGGTCTTTTATCCCAGTTTAGCGTCACGGCAGGAATGAAAGGCAGGCCTCCTTTTGATCCTATGATGTCCCAGACTTTTATGTCCTTAATCCTCATGCTATCAATAGGAACTTCTTCATTCGTGTTTCCAAAAAAGCCATTGCCGTGATTATTGTAGTTTGTCAGAACATCAAATCCACATTTTTTTGCTAGATTCAATTCAAATTCACCGGCTCCGACGCAGACGCCGATAGTAGCACCCCTTAAACCCTTTGACTTAGCGTTATCTCTCAAAGAGTTTAAAGCGGTTTTAACCTTTTCAGGATCTCCTGAGAAAGATTTTAATAATGACTGAAGGCCGAAAAAGACAATTAGTGGCTTCCCGTCGACTTGTAAATAAAAGGGATTTTTGAATAACAGACACCAATAGTCGGAAAGAGCAGGCCACTGGGCTGAGTCAATCAAGTAACCCTCATGATTGACAACTAAAATGTTGAATTTGAGCCGCTCTCTATTACTTGCGTTTAGGTACAGCCTTAGTGCATTGTTCATCACATTCGCTCCGAAATCGCTGCTATCGGTCTTACTTCGCCCTTGATACCAACAAAAACTAAAAAAAGAAAGCCCTGCGTTGGCAGCTTCATCGATTTGTCTTTCAATACTGCTCATATTACTTGTCTCCCACCCTCCGTACGGCATTCTTTCAGGGAACCTTTCTTTCAGCGCGGGTGACACATGGCTAGTCTTTCCCGTCCATCCATCGAAATAGTAAGCCCCAAGCATGACCTTTTTCCCAGCCTGTTGGGAATAGCATGAATTTGTAAAACCCAGTATGATCTGACAAAGGACCACAACCACTATCTTTTCAATCAAATACATCATATTACATTAAATGTTACTTAATTAACCGCAAACCAAACCGTTACGTACTGTCTTGATTTGCCTGACTCAATGAATAGTTGTATATCCGATAGGTTGAAAATGGTAAGTGTTAAACTGGTTCTGCTATATTTTCGAAGTCTCAGGAAGCACTTCCCGGTAGGCTTCCAATGTTTGCTCGGCGGCAAGCTGCCAGGTGCAATTTGCCAGGATATGCTTTTTAAGGCGGGGATTAACTTCTTCCTGGAAGGCCTCCACGACCTGGGTTCTGATAGACTCAATGTCAGCAGGATCGCAGTAGTAAGCCATATCTGAAAAATACTCTTCCGTATCCCCTTTTCTCGTCACCACCAGGTTGCAGCTCATAGCCCCTGCTTCGAGAGAACTCAGACCGGTCGTTTCAAACCAGCTGGGCAGCACGTGTACCTTTGCCGCAGCATATATCTTAACGAGGTCGTCGTGGGAAATGTGTTCGATGAAGCTGACATTCGTGGTTTTAGCCGCGAGCGCTTTGCATTCCTCATAATAGCCCACATGATTAGGGGAGGCTTTTCCGATAATTGTAAGTGGAATGCCTGTTCCCTGCATGGCTTTGATCAGGTTCAGCTGATTCTTTCTTCCCTCGATTCTGCCGACGCAAAGCACGTGATCCCTGTAAAGCTCATTCGGAACCGCTTGGTCGTCAAAAGTTTTCGTATCTATCGCGTTGACTACTTTCCTGTATTTGACATCCAGGTTGATGTAGTTGCGAAACCGCTTGTACTCACTGTGAGAGTTGGGCAACAGCAACTTCGCCCTGGCAGCAATTTTTCGGATGGAAGCATCATGCCCATGCGTGAGGTAATACGATGATTTAATTTCATCCCCGTTTTTTGCCCACCTGGCTACTGCTTTGATATATTCGATAACGCCCGGTGCGAAGAATCGGAATAACGACCCAGCAATCCCTGTCCTGTTCAACCGCTCGTATTCCGAATAGTCCACAAAAATTGTCGACACTACGAAAGGAACATCGTGATTGATATGCGGCAAGATGTCATCCGGCCTGATGATGTTGAAAAAATGGATTAATGAATACTTGTTATAGTCTTGTTTCGTGTTGGCCGGGCAAATGTCCACCGACACCCCCAATTCGCGGAGGTATTTGGCAGTCATTTTTATCTGGATTGTATCTCCACCGGGAGTGTCCAGCCAATTCGATCTTACAATCATCAAAACGTTCATCAATGGAGTCGATTTTGCGGGGATAGCGTATACGGATCAGCAAACTACTTTTTGAGATACACGTTCAGTCCCGCTTTTCTGGATAGTTTTTTTATTAAAAATTTGGTTAGCACAACCCGCGCATTCATTTTCGCAGAAAGCTCGTTCGCTCCGCCGGTATGAACGGCAGCCCTGAGGTGCTCCTTGATCGCCCTGGTCGAATCGCTAGCTCCTCCTTCCGACATATCTACGGTGATTTCATCCATAAATGCGGCTTTGAGCTGTTGGCGGGGGCGGAGCAACAATTCGTAGTCGCCCGTGATTTTATAGCTGATGTCAAACACGCCATATTGTTCGAAGAGCTTTTTCGAATGCAGTGCGCCAGGGTGGGAGATGGTCATCTCTTTCAGAAATTCAGGCCATTTCCATTCCCATCCTTTTACGCGGATGCTTTTGCCACTCTGGTCAAGCATTTGCGCTTTTGACGATACGATATGCAATTCATGACTATTGGGAATGCTGTCGAGGAACTTCTCGTATTGGGCGATAGCGTCCTTTCTGAGCATGTCGTCCGCACCCAGGAACATGATCCAATCGCCTTTGGCATTGCGCAGTCCTTTGTTCCATGCATCGTATATCCCCGCATCTTTCTCACTGATCCAATACGCGACATGCTGCTCGTATTGCTCGATGATCTCGATGGTTTTATCGGTAGATCCCCCGTCGATTAATACTAGCTCAACATTTTTCGACAGTTGCGGAACAACGCTTTCCAGCAGATTTACCAGAAAGCGATCGGCGTTGTAGGTAGCTGTGATAATGGTTATCATGATCGGGAGATTTTACGTGTTGCCGGAGTATTTCCGATAAAAAAATTGTCGTAGAACGATTTTGGCGTGAAACAAATGGCCCAGATAAAATACTCGGGTAGATTAGTTAAATTACTCCCAGCAAACTGTGTTAAAAAAATAAACACAAACAGGTGTAGCCGGTAAGAGCTTGAGGCTACGTCAGTTTTGATAAACAGATATATTTCTAATAAAAGCCGAATTACCAAGCCAACCACTCCGTAAGTAACTAATGTTTCAGCGTTTGCACAGGGCAGTCGAACAGTCTTTGATGCTTCGAAGTTGTCGTTTAGGAAATATTCGTAGAACCGATTTACTTCGTTTACACCCAGAACTTTAAATTGTCCAGGCCCAATGCCAAACAACATTGCATTTTCTTTTGTTAGAACATTCAGAGCTATCGTGTAAGAATCAAAGGTGCGGCCATTGACAGACGAATCTTTTCCTTCAAGTATATTGAATATCCTTGCCACAAACCCAGAATCACTTAAAGCAAAAATCGAAATAATTACAATGGCGCTACCGACAATAATAGTTGTAATCACGACGCGCTTATTAAATTTTGCTCTTCTTCGAACTACTAGATTAATTAGTGCAACTATAATAACAGATGCTGCGATTCCTCCAATGGTCCCATAAGACAAGGAAAGGCAAATAGATATGATGATTGTCGAGAAAAGAAAAACCCTTTCCTTATTTAGCGTTTTGAAGAAGAAATGTTGAAAATAATAAAAGAAAAATGGAACTAAAATCGCACCGTAATAGGACGATTCGTATGTTAATAGCCTTAGACGCCTAAACCCTATGATTTGTGTAATTTCATTCTTGAACCAAAAAACATTTACAGCAATGCCTGTTGCTAGTGAACAGAGAGCAATTCCAACCAATACTATGTTAATTTGGGCGATTTTTCGAACTAATAATTCAAACTGAGCCCAATATCTTGTCAGCAATCGCCTGAAAAAGCAATAAAAAATAAGGCAACAAAGATAAATGGCTAGTGATGTGAAATAATAGGAAATATTTATTTTCTGAAATGAATGAATAATAAAAAAAATAATTGATATCATCGCGAAACCACCAAGGCTCTTAGCAAATTCCCTATCTAAGTTATTGAAGAGATATAGAAACATTAGCGGGCTCAAAAGCATTGTGTAAAGTAAGCCAACAGGTAACATAAAACTGTTGAAGAATACGTGTATCAGTAAAACCAGAAAGAATAAATAATATTCTGTGTTTCTTCTTTTGGTGCTCGCTAACATGATTACTAGTAATTACTTTATAAATTGCGTATTAATCTTGCTGGGTTGCCCGCCCAAATCTGATTGTCAGGGACCGATCTTGTAACGACCGAACCGGCGCCAATTACAGAGTTATAGCCAATGGTGACGCCTTTAAGGATGACTGAATGAGCACCGATAAAAGCATTGCGTTTAACTGTGACTGGCCTAGTTGCAATATTTGCTGTGACCTCGGGCTCTGCCAATCTTTCATGGATATCTAGGGAATGGAAATCAGTGTCGTAAATTACCACACCGCCACCAATTCTTACATTGTCTTCGATCGTAATGGCAGACCAGCAAACAATTGCTGTACAACTTATCCCGACATTATTACCAATTGTGAGTCGACCGCCGTTTCCAACAATGAAATAACACGGCTGCTGCCTTCCGATCATATTGAAATGTTTACCACTGTGCGTGGTGAACTTTTTGCCAATAGAAAACTGGCCTTTTAGGTTAACATTGACAATCGGAACGCCATGGGCAACAAAGTCACTGTTAAATTTGACCCCGTTGATAGAAAATTTGAAATACGTCATTAGCCATGAAATTTTCACGGCCGCGAGCTGGTAAATGTATTTTATGATCTTACTAGAGTAGCGGAGCATGATATGTCTTTTCCAAAATGCACTTGTAAATCGTTAGATTCTGCTCAAGTATGCTATTGACATCGTGCCTGTGCATTGCCGTAATTCTTCCCTCGGCGGAAATAGCTGTCGCATATGCCGGGTCGTGGTGAAGCCTCAGTATGGTCTGCGCAAGCGAATAAGGGTCATTAGCGGGTACCAGCATGCCTGTCCGACCGTGATCTACTAAACTTGACACTCCACCGACATTCGTGGCAATCACAGGAACTCCAAGATATTGGGCTTCGCAGACGCTGTTAGGGCTGTTGTCTATATATGAAGGATGGACAAAAATATCTGCAGACTGTAGAGCTTTAATAAGAGTATCTGAGGAGGCGACACCCATCAATTTGATATTCAACTTACTTGCCTCCATCCCCAGTTTCTTTTCCCAGAAACTGTAATCCTTGATGCCATAAACAGCCCAAGTGAAGTCGGTATTGGTGAACTTCTTCAGCAGTGCGGCAGCTTTTAATATCAGGTCAAATCCCTTATAATCTGTTTTAGATAGTGTACTGACAATACGGACATCATCCGGGCTGTAATTCTGAACCCAAGCTTTGGCCTGATAGAATTCCTGGCGCAGGATTTCACTACAATAAAAATATTCTGCTCTGGGATTATGCAGCTGTACAATTGCTTTGTCCCAATGCGTCCGGCCCATAAAATATTTGCAGTTCGCCAATATACGTTCTTCCCTGATTGCATTATGAGAAAAGAACCGCAACTCTCGGAATTTCTTTATCGCCTCGGCTATCCGCATATGCCTTAGATAGTCAAATTTATTTGTACCGGGAGCAAACATGGCATTTAAGTAGGGACCTAGTATTCCTTGGATGTGAATGACAACGGGAACAGTCACGAAGGGGGCTATTAGTCCGAAACTTTGCTCGCTTCCAAAAATATGGATCAGATCTGGCTTAAAATCTTCAACGATACTGAGGAATGTCTTTGTCTCTACTTCGTCGAATCTACTGTAAAATATATTATGCTTGATCTTAGCCGAGCTCCGACTGTAAATGGATATTGGATAGTAGGTAGTGTTCCCGCGAGCGACGCGGAAATTTTCGTCGTTATCAAAAAAGCTAATTCCAAGCGTGATACCGGGCTGTTTGCTAACTAAGGTTTCAAGGGACGAAATCCATCCGCCGCCATTATAGCCCCGTTCCTGACTTTTATACAAAGACGATGTATTGCAAAACCAGAGAATCCTCATATCGTTTATTATATTACAGGGTGTTAAACTGGTTTTTCCAGAGTTGTATTTCTTCTTCTGGAAGGCGAATATCTGTCACGTAGTCCTGGTTGATGAAATTCAGGCATTTGTCGAGATCTTCTCTTCTTATGACATTCAAATTCGTATCCTTGCTGATTTCAACTGCTCTGTTGTCAACAGCAACGATCAAGGTCCGTTTTCCCAGTTGCAGAGCGCGCACCCCGGCATGTAACCTCGTGCCGACATACTCAATATCATCGTTACCAGTCAGGGCCTCATTGTAGAATGCCAGATCCGGGTTAACCGTGACGATTCTTTCCATTCCGGGAGCAAGTTCTTTCAGATAATGAAGATCTTCAAATCCCTGTATCCAGACATAGACGTTTCTGTAGTTTGCTTGGAGGGTTCCAATTAGCGCCCTGTCTTGCTCATAATTTTTGTTATAAAAAGTCAAGGTCGTTATTACGTCCGAGGCTTTTTTGACGGGAATTGCCATACACTTTTCAGGTGTAAGTTCCCAAAGTGTCGGGCACGTCGTATTAACGACATTTTTTATTCCGATGCTGTGCAACTTGTCACGAGTATATGAGTCCCGAACAGAATGAATGAAGTTCTTACTCAAAAGATTATTGTATAACTGACTTGTATAGGGATTTGGCGAGTCTTGATATTGCCACCAGCCTACACCGAAAAGAACTATCTTATTTGCAAGAAAATAAGCATCCCGGGGATTCACTTTCCATTGGAAACGCGACTCCATGTTAGATGCAAGCAGATTCGTTCCTCCTACAAGTATGATGTCCTGGCCCTGCATCAGGTTTACAGAATCCATCTTCCTGCTAAGCTGAGAGGGGAAGGTCGAAACGAATGAACTGGGAAACGTTTGCCGTATATATTTCTTTACGGCATCCTGGATGATATAATCTCCCATGTTACTAGTTCCGATTGATGGATCCATGAGTCCGATCTTTTGGAGCTCAGAAACAGGCTCGTTGTTCGATTTTCTATTTCCGAATGCATTTTTCCAGTTTTTAAGCTCACGCTTCGAAGCTTTAAAAGAATAGTTTATCATTTTATGATTCGAATCTTTAATGACTTTTGTAAATTGTGATTATCTGAGTAATTGATCCTAAGAGGTCCAAATGCTTTTTTTAACCGGAAATGATACCAGTTTTCTATATTGAATATACCTTAACGGCAATATTAGAATGGTCCATATTGTACTTGCAATGACGATTCCAATGATTCCAATATTGAACACCTTTACGAGCAGAATGACAAAAGGTATATAGAAAATGCAAGTAAACACTGACGTGGTCATTTGTAATTTTACTTTTCCGGTTCCATTGATAAATGTTGTGAATAAAGTTGCATAAATGAACACAATCGTGTAAAAGCCGAATGCAATCGTTAGCGGCATTGTAACGGCCACACTGTCTCCTATCCAAAACTTCAAGATAAAAGGAGAGGTGATAATCATTATCGCAACAACTATTGAGAAGCCAAGTGTGATCAGAAGTAATTTTTTCATTGTTTTTTTGAGCCATTCAGGTTGTTGGGAGGTGTAAGCTTCCGTAATAAGATTCCAGAACGGAGCCAGAATCATCCCTTGTAAAATGAGAACTACACTAAAATACCTTTGAACAACATTGTATTCGGTGACCGCAGTATTCCCGAAATAGTGCGAAATAATGAAATTTGTTGTGGTGAGCACTAGCGTCGCGGCAATCTGAATGACAAAAAATTGAACACTTAAAGACATTAGTGGTTTTGCTTCGCTCATATCAATATCCCGAATAGACGGTGCATATTCCCTAAATCTAGTTCTGAATAAAACGAAACTTATTAAGGCGTTAACACCAATTGGGCTTAGACAGAATACTAATGCCAAATGGATGACATTCCCCGTTTTGTCTAGATCTCTAAGGGCTAGCAATAGCACCAGGTTGACCGCAGAAGAAATGCATGAAAGCATCGGTTCAACAAAGGGATAATGAAATGAATAGGCGACCGCGCTGATAGGCTTTAATAGAAAAGTAAGAAAGAACGAGATAATTACTATAATCAGTAAAGCGAAAAATGAATCCTTCGGAAAATTTGACGGGATGTCCAGGACACTACTCCAGTTAACAAAATAGGAAACGATTGAGCCAGCAATGATCCCTATAATTGCAATGTAAAAAAGTATGGCATAGGTCGTGCTGATATATCTTTTGCTGAGACCTACATCTCTTTGCAATTTGGATATGGCCAGTTTGTTTCGCAGTCCATTTGATAGCCCAAAATCCATTATATTGAGCCAAGTGATCATAGAGCTAATTGTCAACCAAAGCCCGTAATACTCGGCGGAAACATAGTTTATTGAAATTGGCACTAATAGCAGTTGGATACCCACATTTCCTCCTCTAAAAAATGCAAGGGTAAGGATGCTTTTAGGCACAGATTTCTTCCCTTGCCCAGTTTCAGGGTTTCTTTCGGAAGTGGAGCGCTTGGATATCGTTAACATTACTGGTTGAATGAATGAGAATGTTTAGGCGTCTTCACTGCAATTGTGGTGTACCGTTTTTTAACTAACAGGAAAAAGAGGTATGATGCAGCTCGCACCGATTGGTTTTGGGCAGCTGCGATAAGAAGCAAATCCTGCGGATCATTAACTCCTTATCGCAGAGATCCATTTATTCAAAATAATTCATAACCCCAAACCCTTCTTTCAACAACAACTGGTCTTTTTGGAACAAACGCAAATCGGAAGTGGCCATATCTTCGATCAGCATATCGAGTGTAAACTTAGGTTTCCATCCGAGTTTCGCATCGCATTTGGCAGGATCACCGATTAGCAGGTCCACTTCGGTCGGACGGTAATATCTTGGGTCGATTTTGAGAACAGTAGTTCCTATTTTCAGGTGATCACCTTCCGAAATTCCCAGTTCAGCCAGGCGGGCAGTGTCGATTGCAGAAATGGTACCCACTTCGTTTTCTTCCGAACCGGTGAATGTCAATTCCACACCCAGGAAAGCGAATGTCTTGCGGATAAACTCTCTTACGCGGGTGGTAACACCTGTCGCGATCACAAAGTCCTCAGAAACTTCCTGTTGCAGGATCAGGTACATGGCTTCCACATAGTCTTTTGCATGTCCCCAGTCGCGTTGCGAATCGATGTTACCCATGTACAGGCAGTCTTGAAGGCCTAACACGATTTTGGCGGCCGCTCTGGTGATCTTGCGTGTTACGAACGTCTCTCCACGCAAAGGTGACTCGTGGTTGAACAGAATCCCGTTCGACGCGAACATGCCGTATGCTTCACGGTAGTTAACAGTGATCCAGTAAGCGTAAAGCTTCGCTACCGCATATGGAGACCTTGGGTAAAATGGCGTTGTTTCCGACTGCGGTACTGCTTGCACGAGACCGTAAAGCTCCGAGGTCGAAGCCTGATAGATTTTCGTCTTCTTCGCCAATCCGAGCAGCCTTACCGCTTCGAGAATACGCAGGGTACCGATTCCGTCAGCGTTAGCTGTATATTCCGGCATTTCGAAACTCACCTGCACGTGGCTCATCGCCGCGAGGTTGTAAATCTCGTCTGGTTGCACCTCCTGAATGATGCGCGTCAGGTTCATAGAGTCGGTAAGGTCCCCGTAATGGAGGATCAGTTTCGCATTATCCACGTGAGGGTCCTGATATAGGTGGTCGATGCGATCCGTATTGAAGAGCGAGCTTCTTCTTTTGATACCGTGAACAGTATATCCTTTGCTTAGCAGGAGTTCGGTCAGGTAGGCTCCATCCTGACCGGTGATGCCGGTAATTAACGCTACTTTTGACATGGTGTTAACTTTTTATTCGATGTGATGTTAATTAATTAGTATACTCGACCTGATTGGCCAAAAAATCTTTGAATGCAAGTTCAATCCCCTGGCTGAGCTCAACTTTGTGCTTCCAGCCTTGAGAATGCAGTTTGGAAACGTCCATGAGCTTTCTGGGGGTGCCGTCCGGTTTAGACGTATCCCAGGTAATCTCGCCTTCAAATCCGATGGTCTTCGCGACGAGCTCCGTAAGCTCTTTGATCGAGAGATCCTCGCCCGTACCTACGTTTATCAATTCCCGGCCGTTGTAGTTGTTCATCAGATAAACACAAGCCTCGGCAAGGTCGTCGGCAAACAAAAACTCCCTTTTGGGGGAACCGGTGCCCCAGGCGTTCACCGACGGCTGGTCATTCTGCTTCGCGTCGTGAAACTTGCGTATCAGCGCAGGAAGCACGTGCGAGTTGTTCAGGTCGTAATTGTCGCCGTAACCATAGAGGTTAGTCGGCATTACGCTGATGAAATTGCAGCCGTACTGGTCGCGGTAGGCCTCGCACAATTTGATCCCCGCGATTTTCGCGATCGCATAGGGCTCATTGGTTTCTTCGAGCGGGCCTGTGAGTAGGTAGTCTTCCACCAGCGGCTGGGGAGCCAGCTTCGGATAGATGCAAGACGATCCCAAAAACATTAACTTCTCAACATTATTCGCATAGGCCTGGTGGATCACGTTGGCTTCGATCATCAGGTTTTCATAAATGAAATCCGCGCGGTAAGTATTGTTTGCCACAATACCACCCACTTTGGCCGCGGCGAGAAACACGAAATCAGGTTTTTCCTCCGCAAAGAAATCCTCGACCGCCTGCTGGCTTCTCAAATCGAGCTCCGACGAGGTTCTGGTAATTATGTTCTGATAGCCCTGTGCCAAAAGGGTTCTGTGAATCGCCGATCCCACCATACCTCTGTGGCCTGCTATGTAAATTTTTGACTGTTTATCCATTACTATTGAACCAGTTCAGGTTTATCTTTTTCCAAACGCTCGTAAATTTGTTTAACCCCCTGAGAGCTATTCTTGGCTAGTACCAGAATTGCATCTTTGGTTTCCACCAACACGATGTTGTCGACGCCCAGGAACTCGATGTGTTTTGTGGAGCCCACCACACAATTGTTGTTGATGAAGCGGTGCTCTTCGCCGCTGCCTTCCCAATGTTCCCAAATCGCTTCGAATGAACCCAGGTCCGACCAGCCGAAATCAGCTTTCACCACGCGGATCTTATCCGAGCGTTCCATGACGGCGTAATCGATGCTTTTGGAGGGAATCTGCATCGTTTCATGCTCAGGCATAAACGGAGACGTTGCCGCGGTAACCGTATTGACCGACGCTTCGAAGAGCTCGGGCTCGAATTGTTTCAGCTCTTTCAGGTAAGTTCCGGCCTGGAAGCAGAACATGCCGCTGTTCCAAAGGAAATTGCCGGAGTTGATGAACCGTTGTGCCGTTTCCGAATCGGGCTTCTCGCGGAACGACAATACCTCGTTAGCGGCAAACTCGATGTAGCCGTACCCGGTTTCCGGTTTCGTCGGCGTGATGCCGAATGTTACCAGGTTGCCTTCCGCCGCGAGGGCGATGCTTTCGGAAATGGAGGCCGCGTAGGCCGCCTCGTTGGTAATGATATGGTCCGAAGGCGTGACGAGCAAAATATCTTCCGGGTTTACCGCCAATGCTGCAAATGCAATGGCCGCGGCGGTGTTTCGTGGTGCTGCTTCGATAATCTCGTCGTATGCGGGAACACCTGCACGGATTAAATCTCCGCGAGAGAGGAGGTAGTTGTCTTTGCTGCCCACCACCAGTACGCAGTCGGCCAGGTGCCTGTTTCTTTCCGCAGTAAGCTGAAACAAGGATTTTTCACCAAACAACGGAATGTACTGCTTGGGCATGGATTTCCGGGAAATGGGCCACAAGCGGCTTCCGACTCCTCCGGATAATATTACATGAACAATTCTTGACATAGAAGGATATTTACCGATGAGTTTCTGATCACGCTGGTTTGACTTTCAAGGCCCTCCGGCAACTTTATCGCCCGGGCCCGGTAGAAATTCTCACCAATCGATGGAATTGTTGAATGCTAAATGTCAATCACTGATTAATTGCTTTTTGCACGCAATTAAATTGCCATACGTTTCTTCGGCTAATATTTGTTAACCCGATAAATAAGCGGACAGTATTGTAGTAAGTTGACATCAGCCTCATGGCAAATTACCTCTGCGGCCAGAATATCCTTTGAAGATCGCAGGTGCTACTCTGATAGCTTAAAATAGCACTTCTGCTGTGCGAGGTCATTGTTTTCATCATGTGTAACGTTGAGTAATAATGCATTTTCCTGGCGCAAAAGCAGTATGGCATGTACGCCAACTAAAAATAGTTATATTTTCGAGCTTTTGCCAATTTTAGAGCGGATACATTGGAATAATGCAATAGATGCATTAAAGTGTACCTGACTTCCCTCATTTGTTGCTTACCGCAATGAGGGAAGTCAGGCAAATGCTTAGCCGCGCTTAACGAGTTTCTTCAGTCGATCAGCGACATTTTGAACGCCCTTGTCGTTTTCTTCCGCGTAGTAACCGTAGCCGTAGCCGCCGTAACCATAGCCATAACCATAACCGGCTCCATAGTTCACACCGTTGAAGATCACGGAAAGGTTGTTGAACCTTTTCACTCTCTGAAGCTCTCCGATCCGTTTCAAGTGATCCAGAATGGTGTAGTTAAAGCGTACAATGTACAATGTAGCATCTACGTGCTCTGCGATCAGGGCCGAATCCGTGACCAATCCGTAAGGAGGGGAGTCGATCAAGATGTAATCGTACTTCTCACGAAGTTCTTCGATCAGTATCGGCAGCCTTCCGTTGCTAAGCAACTCGGATGGGTTAGGAGGGATCGGACCGCTCGTTAACACGTCGAATTTAGGGTGAACGCCGGTCGACTGGATAAAGTCTTCATAATGACCCTGTCCGATGAGGCAGTTGGACGCCCCGACTCGGTTGGGAACACCCAAACGGTCATGCAGCGTCGGTTTGCGAAGGTCTAAACCGATCAACAGCACGCGCTTGTCGGAATAGGCTAAACTCGCCGCGAGGTTGATACTTACAAAGCTTTTTCCTTCTCCACCAATGGATGACGTGAGCATGATCACTCGGCAATTGCCATCGCCCAGATATTGCAGGTTGGTCCGCAGTGCCCTGAATTGTTCCGCCACAGCGCTGCGACTGGTCATTTTGATAATTGACTCTTCGCCAGGGATTCCATTGACATTCCCTTTCATCTGGCCGATTTCACCCAGAATTGAAGTATGGGTAACTTTTTCGATCTCTTCTCTGCGTTGAACGGTGTTGTTCAGCAAGAACAGGAGGTTAATCAACAGTAACGGTATCGCAAATCCTGCCGCCGCAGCGCCAAACCATATCAGGGCCTTCTTAGGCTTGATAGGCGCATAAGTAGCAATCGGAGCGTCGATCAGCCTGCTGTCAGTGACGGTAGACGCATACGCCAATGCCGTTTCTTCTCTTTTTTGAAGCAGATAAAGGTAAAGCTCTTCCTTAATGGACTGCTGACGCTTGATACCGACGAACTCTCTTTCTTTCTTCGGAATGCTTCTCAGGCCTGCCGAGAACCGGGTATTGATACCCTCCAGGTTCCTTTTGGTTACCGCCATCCCGCGTTTCAGGTTCTGCACGTTTTCACGGATCGACTGGCGTGTTCCCGCAAGCTGCGTGTTGATCGTTTGAAGCAGTGGGTTGTTGGGTGAAGTAGTTCGTGCGTAACGCTCGCGCTGCAATTCAAGGTCGTTGAATTTCGTAAGAAGCGATACCAAAACGGGATCGTCGATCATGTACGTTGCGGGGGCAACCGCGCCTTCACCGGCATTTTGAATGTAGTTGTCTACACTTTCCAAAATGCTGATTTTCGTATTTACTTCATTCAGCTTCGAATCGTTTTCCTTGATGTTTTCGAGAAACAACTGGGATTCCGCGCTGATATCCGTAATGCCTTGGTTAGTCTTGTAGGATTCAACATCCTTCTCTACATCACCCAGTTCACCGGTGATAAGCCCAAGACGATTTTCGATGAATTTCAGGGTGTTGCTGGCCTCGCTGTTTTTATCGCTCAGCGATGACTGTACATAAACGTCAAGCAGTTTATTCAGGACATCTTTCGATCGCTGAACGTCAGAATCCTGGAATGTAAGTTCGAGAACGGTACTTTTTACATTTGGCTGCTCAACAGAAAGTCTCCTAAGCATGTTCTCCGCCAGGGCCTTCACTTCGGTAAAATGCACCTTTACTTCATCGTACTCCGAAGGTGTTCCCTTGGTTACGATGAATGCACCCCATGCGTTGTTGAAGCGCTGGTTGAAGGTAAACACCCTGTCTTCGTCATTGAAGCGGAAATGCGTGCTGTCGACAATGTGGATGATCATCGGCTCACGGTAGCCCAACGGATTGATCACTTCTGCCTTCACATTCACCGGGCTGGTTTTGTAAAGGTTTACCGTGCGCAAGCCGTCTTTGGACGTGTAGGAAACGTCAAGGTTCAGTTCCTTGATCGTCTGCTCCATGAGCGTCTGCGATTTGATGATTTCAAGCTCGTTTTCCACCAGCTTGTTCCCACCGAACTGCGTGCTGAGCTCGGACAGGATGTCGCCTTGCGCTCCGCTCAGACCTTTGTTTTCATCCTTGATGAGGATGCTGGTCCGAGTGCTGTAAATAGGTTGGGTAACCTGCAGATAGAAGAAAGCGGCGGTTAAAGCAAGCGCGATGAATATTGGGAAAAGGTACCAATACCGTACGTATCTGCGTACGTATTCACTGAGGCTAAAATCCTGTTCTTCCGCCTCAAAAACTTCCTGGGAATTTGTATTGGAACTGTTGTCTTTCATAACGTTGAGTATAAGATACTTTGGTTATTAACTTTGTGTTACTTAGTTAAATTCAATATAAGAATACCGAGGGTGCTGATACCTCCGACGATTGTCACGATAAGTGGAACTGTTCTGATGCGGCTGTCCGTATCGAGCATTTTCGCTTTGACGGGCTCAACATATATAAGGTCGTTCTTATGCAGGTAATAATAAGGCGAGTTGAATATTTCCCGTGAGGTCAGGTCGAGTCTTGCGTATTCACGTTTGCCATTCTCTTCCCTTACGATCATGACATTGTTCCTGTTTCCATAAATGGTGAGGTCACCGGCCAAACTGAGTACTTCCGGCAGGGTGATTTTCTCATCAGGTATTACATAAATAGCAGGCAGTTTCACCTCTCCCAATACGGATACCTTGAAGTTCAGGTTGCGTACGATCACCGAAGGCTCTTTCAGGAAATTTTGCAGTCTGACCCGGATGGTGTCCGCTGCGTCGGTTGTTCTCAAACCCGCTACTTTCAGTCTTCCTATCAACGGGATTTCAATATGGCCGTCCGTGTCAACCAGGTAACCAAGAGGCTGTACACGTGAGCCACCGACATTGGAGTAGTTGATGCTGGCGGTAGTGAATTGGTTAGGCATGTTGAATACTTCGTTCGCCTCTGTATTCAAACTTCCTACGATAACGGAAAGGATGTCGCTCGGCTGGATTTTAGGAACGTAGGTTTGTTTAACTTCTTGTGAATAGTACCGGGTCGAATCTCCTTGGAAATATACAATCGATTTTGGGGTTACACAGGACGTCATTCCTGTAATTATCGCGAAGTAAGCAAACGCCAAGATGCCAGCAACTCTTGTCAGTTTTTTGGGGTTAAATCTCATTAGATGAATGTTGAGTAAATAGTGTTTTGTGTAAAATATTGTTGGTGAGCTGTTTAACAAGCTATCCGGATCCGCCCTATCAATTTCCGTCGCGGGAAAAGATGATTGTTGTCAGAATAGTATTGTTGGTGATTGACATGCCGTTGTTAAGGGGTTTCTTGATAAAGTTCAAGCAAATGCAAACTTGCAATTTGATACAAATATAAAATAAATTCAATTATCGTCATTAAAAATTTATAAGTTTTTCGTTTTGAAACGGATACTGCAGGATCCAGTTCTTCTTGTTACTGCGCTGGATCATCTCCAAATGCTGGATTTTGTGCGCGTCAGTGCCCAAAAACGTGACCAGGTTATTTTTTAAAAGCCATTCGGCCATCTTGCTGATATTTTCTCCATAGTATCCTGATAATGACAAAACATTCACTTGGAGCTCACAGCCGCCGTCCGCGAGTTTTTTATAAATGGAGGGGTCAGAGTAGAAATAAGTGTAGCGCTCCGGATGCGCCAGTACCGGTTGATAACCCTTTCCGATAATCGAAAAAAGTGTTTCGGAGGTATTCATCAGCGGCGTGGAATAGGGGAGTTCCACCAGCAGCCGGTTGCCTGGCAAAGTGAGCATTTGCTGCCCGGTATTTAACAAATGGTGGAAATGCTCGTCCAGGAAATACTCGGCCGCAGCGCCGATTTCGATCGTCAGGCCGGCAGCCTTGCTGGCTTGCCGCACTTCTTCAAGTTTGCCGAGAATAATTTCAGGGGTGTTGCGGTAACAATCCCACATCACGTGAGGGGTAGTGATGACGCGCCGGTATCCGAGACTCTGCATTTTGGAGATCATCGCCACAGATTCCTCCACCGTCTCCACCCCGTCGTCCACTCCCGGGATCATGTGAGAATGTATGTCGATCCCGATGTGATCCAGCGTTACTTCCTTATTTGTCTTTTTACTAAATAACCAGTTGAGCATATGAAATTCGACAGCACTCTTAGATGATTTACAAAATTAGAAAAATGAAATTATCTAATCTGCCAGGCCGGAGTGGTGAGTTTACAACAATTCGGATCAAAATAAGTCAAAATAGTCCGGTTACCGAAAAATTTCATATTTAAATTTCAAGATTTAACCGATTGGTAACGAATTGTACTATTCAGTGCTACGGTCAACTTGTTACCGATAGGCTCAAAAGTAGTTAAAATGGCATTTTGCCCGTTTTTGAGCGATTTTTGGTTACAAAATGCGCGGTGATAGGAGTGATGCGCCAGCCGTATGTAACCCATTGATGGGATAATGTCTTGTGTTTTTTGCACTATTCTTATGGAATTTGACTCTATCCTGTATTTATCACAAAAAATGTGCCGGTTAATAAATAGTTAGTCGCCATGCCGGCTCATCAGCGCAACCTGATGTTGCCAAAGCTCCATGAATGCGGAGCTGTTTTGACGTAAATGTGCAAATGTACCCTCGTCGACCACATATCCGTCTCGCAGTAAATACACGTAGTCAAATTTCGCGAGCAGGTGCAAACGGTGTAGGGTAGATATCACCGCTTTGTCCGAAAATTCCACAAACATCCTATCATAGATCATCGATTCGGTTTTCGGGTCGATGCTGCTGGTAGGCTCGTCGAGCAGGACAATGTCGCTCATGCGGGCAGCGAGTATGCCGCGCGCGAGGGCGAGCCGCTGCTTCTGTCCGCCGGAAAGATTAACGCCCTTCTCCTGAATGCTGGATTCGAGTCCCTTGGGAAGTTTGTCGACCACATCGGTGAAATGCGCGGTATCGCATACCTGCATGATATCGCTTTCTTCGAATGGCAACCCGAGCGTAATATTGTATGCAATGGTGTTTTCAAAGATTTCAGGGTCCTGAGGAAAGAGCGTGACCTGGTCGGCGAGCATATCGATAGCGGCCTCATGCCGATTATCGACCGTCACGATGGTTCCCTTCTCCGGTTGGTACAATCCCCTCAGCAATGCCAGCAAGGTACTTTTCCCGCTCCCGCTCTCGCCAATGAAAGCTATGCGCTGACCGCGGCGGATGCTGATATCCAATCCATGGAGGCTGTGCGCCCGCTTTTCGGCATTATATACCTCTCCATGTGAAAAATTGAGGTTGCTGATGTGGATCTCCTGCCAGTTTTCCGGAAGCTCGCCGGCCTCGTCGACGCGGTGGTGCTCGCGGTACGCCTCTCCTATAGTGCGGGCAGTTTGTACTTCAGTATTGTAGCGGATGATCTCGGTGTATTGCCAGGCAATGTCCTGGAACACCGAGGTAAACTGATTGACATAACTCAGCAAAGTGACCAATCCCCCCACCAGAAACACCTCGCCGGGTATATAATGCTGATACACGTAGCCGATTGTCACTACAATGTAGATCACTCCGATGAACACGCTCGCCACAAACCATTTCCATTCATTAATCACTACAGACCGGCGGAAAGGCGGGAATACATCTGCCACCTTGCTCATCAGGCTAATTTTCATGCGTTTTTCAAGCCTTAATGTGATAACGGTGATAATGTTGGAAAGGCTGTCAAACAATGTGGAAGAGACAACGTGTTCCTTTTCATTAGATTCATCCAAGGCCTTGATGAAAGGCTTATCAAATCTGAAAATCACATATACATTGATGATCCCGATGAGCACGCCCACGGCACCGAACAGCGGCGAGAACCAGATGATGGCGATGAAGGAGAATATGAATTTGGCAAATGCATGCAGGAACATAAATCCGTTCTGAAAAAAGTCCTTCAAAGCTTCATAGGCCTTACGGATACGGTTGATCGTCGCGCCGCTATGGTGGTCCTGATGCCAGCGGATGGGTAAATGCAGCGCCTGATGATACAGCTCGTCCAGAAAGTTGCAGCTCAGATCGAAGGCCAGTTTACGTTCCATTACCCGCGCGGGCCCGTGAAATGCCCATTCCAGTAAAACCAGGCCCAGGTATACACCCGCGTACAACCACACATTACGCAGAGTCCCCTCGGCATCCTGCTGAATGGATTGAATAAACCACCCGTAAAGCAGCGGATGGGCCGCCAGCACAAGGTTGGCCACCACAAACATCCCGTAAACTAGCAGGTAGCGGCCGCGCTGCTGGCGGGCATAGCGCCACGCTGTGGCAAGGAGCGATAAATAGGGGTTCTTCATTGAAAAATTCGGTGGTTGCAGGAAAGCGGTTGGTTTCCCGACACCATACAACCATAAAACGGCCCCGAAGGTTGCCGCCCGGTGGGTAAACTTTGTGTGAAGAAACAGTAGTTTTCACGGCTTTGCGGTTTAATTACACGTTGACCGATTTCACAAACCAACCTTTTTGAACTACCAAACCGGGATTTTTATGAAAAGACTAATGCATGTTTTTTGCAGCGCCGTTTTGCTGAGCATTGCCCTTGGAATTTCTGCACACGCACAGGACGGCTGGATCAGCCTGTTCAATGGAAAAGACTTTACCGGTTGGAAGGTCGGTGCCAATGCAAGCTCCTTTTCAATAGAAGATGGAACGATCAAAGTGGCCGGGCCGCGTGCCCACCTTTTTTATGAAGGTCCGGTTAAAAACCATATGTTCAAGAATTTCGAATTCAAAGCGCAGGTGAAAACAACGCCAGGCTCAAACTCCGGGATATTTATTCACACCGCCTATCAGGAAGACGGCTGGCCGGCACAGGGCTACGAAGTGCAGGTAAACCAGTCGCATACCGACTACAAGCGCACCGGCAGCCTCTACAATGTGGTAGATGTGAAGGATACCTACGTGAAAGACAATGAATGGTACACCGAGTACGTCAAAGTCGAAGGCAAGCACATTACCATTAAGATCAACGACAAAGTGGTGGTGGATTACGAAGAAATGGACTTGGACAAGCGCGAGGGCGACATGAAAAACAAATTCCTGAAACAGGGTACATTCGCATTGCAGGCGCACGATCCGAAGAGCATAGTATATTACAAAGACATCCAGGTAAGGCCGCTAACCGAGTAACTGCATTCACTTCCGATGGAAGAAAAAGTACATTTCGAAACGATACTGGAACGCCTCCCCAAAAAGGGAGGCGAATTTTATATGATGGTACCCGATGAGGTCGCCGAACGCTTCGTGCAGGGGCGCAAGCCCGCGCGTGTGCGCTGCGCGATCAATGGTATCGTCCATTTTCAATGCGCTATCCGGCCGAAGGGTGGGGGCGGCTTCTATATTAATGTAGCCACGCCACTTCGCCAGCAGGGTAAATTCGTGCTAGGTCAAAAGCTGCAGGCCACGGTTCGGAAGGACGATAGTGAATATGGCCGGGATATGCCGGAAGAATTACAGGAACTGCTCGCGCAGGATGAGGACGCGAAGCGCCTGTTTGAAAATGCAAAACCGGTCAACCAGCGGGCAATTATCCACTACATCGCTAGCGCCAAATCCGTACAAGTACGGATCGACCGGGCCATTATGATGACGGACAGGCTAAAAGCCGGGCGAATTGTGTAGGTAATACCCGACCCCAAAGCATCACTCGTTGCGATTTGTGACGTTCCGGTACTGACTCGGTGAGATCCCTTCGGACTTCCGGAATTGCCTGCCGAAATAATTCAGGTCGGAGAACCCCAACTGATAGCAGATGTCGGAAATGCTATCCTTGGTTTGGGACAAGAGCTGTTTGGCCTTTTTGATCTTTTCCCTGAGAATGAAATCGAGCGGGCTGATGCTGAATTCACGTTTGAAGGCCCGGTAGAATGAGGCACGGCTCATGCAAGCTTTGTCGCTCAGATCTTCCACCTGGATTTTTTCATTGATGTTGGCTTTGATGTAATTCACCACAAATGCAAGTGGGCTGTCTTCGTGCAGATAGGAAGCTTCGTCAGTGGCTGCAAGGTGCTGCGTCTGTATGATATGTACAATCAACTCCTGCAAGGTAAGATCGGCAAGAATGTCTTTGCCCAATGCCGTACCGGAACAGATTTTAATAAGCTTGTTGAGTGTCTGCGCCAGCTCGATGTTGTTGAGGAAATGGTACTGGTTGTGCTGCAAAGACCAGAACTGCTGCCGGCCTTCGCGCGGATAGGTTTCGCTAAGCCGGTCCACGATCTGCTGGATCTTCATCTGGTCTATGGCCAGCGCAATGCATTGTGTAGGATTATCATACTGCGCTTCCGGGAAATCTATTTTCATGGTCACATTGGCCGGTACGAGCACCGTTTCACCGGGAAGGTAATCAAACCCGGGTTGGTCGAACAAATGCATGACCTTTTTACCGCGAAGCATGCTCGTAACAACAAAGTCCGGAAACGTGAGCGGCACTAGCGCCGAACGCTGCAATGTCTCAAACAAGTTCAACTCGCAGTTTTCCAGCGTAAACGCCCTGCGATTCTCAACCAATGTCTTCAGGGATTTCTCTCCCGACACCGCCACCTGATCCAACTTATAACCATCATTCATTCCCAGCCAAATTTAAACTACTGCCAATCCCCATTCACTCATTCACTCATTGATCATTCACTCATTGATCATTCAATCAGTGAATCATTCAATCATTCTGATCTAAACTTAAATATAACTCTTTTCTGAAAAAATGAGATAATTATCCTAACACTTGACACGATCGTACCACTGATTAACGGCCGTCCGGGCTAGGTTTGTATTATCAATCATTTCTAAATATAACCTTTTATAATGGATACGATCACGGAAAACCCGGCAGTTGAGACGAAGGCTTACAGCAGTGAAAACCTGGCTAAGCGGCCTGATTTTAAAGAAAAATATGACAATTATATCAACGGTCGCTTTGTAGCACCGGCCAAAGGAGAATACTTTGAAAATATCTCACCGATCGACGGACAGGTCTTCACCAAGGCTGCCCGTTCGACAAAGGAAGATGTGGAGGCAGCCCTGGACGCAGCGCATGCTGCATTTCCGGCTTGGAGCAAAACTTCGGCGACTAACCGCAGTAACCTGCTGCTGAAAATAGCCCAGGTGATTGAAGACAACCTCGAATACCTGGCCACGGTAGAAACCATCGACAACGGCAAGGCCATTCGGGAAACCCGGGCAGCTGACCTGCCGCTGTGCGTCGACCATTTCCGGTACTTCGCCGGCGTGATCCGCGCGGAGGAAGGCAGCGTTTCCGAGCATGACGAAAATACTGTCTGCATTAACGTGCACGAGCCGCTGGGCGTAGTGGCGCAAATCATCCCCTGGAACTTCCCGCTGCTAATGGCAACCTGGAAAATCGCGCCTGCACTGGCGGCCGGGAACTGCGTGGTAGTGAAGCCCGCCGAGCAGACGCCCACGTCCATCATGGTTCTAATGGAGCTGATCGGCGATATTCTGCCTCCGGGCGTGCTCAACATCGTGACCGGCTTTGGCGTAGAAGCCGGTAAACCACTGGCCTCGTCACCGCGCGTTGCCAAGGTCGCATTTACCGGTGAAACAACTACGGGAAGACTGATTATGCAATATGCTTCCGACAACCTGGTGCCCGTGACGATGGAGCTGGGTGGCAAGTCGCCGAATATCTTTTTCCCGTCGGTGATGGATGCGGATGATGCGTTTCTCGACAAGGCTATTGAAGGCGCTGTTCTTTTCGCCTTAAACCAGGGAGAGGTCTGCACATGCCCGTCACGCATGCTCGTGCATGAAAGCATTTACGACCGGTTCATAGAAAAGGTCATTCAGCGAACAAAAGCGATCAAAATGGGCCATCCGCTCGACGGCACTACGATGATGGGCGCACAGGCGTCGAACGATCAGTACGAGAAGATTTTGTCCTACCTCAAAATCGGCAAGGAGGAAGGTGCCGAAGTGCTCACAGGAGGTGCCACGCAGACGTTTGAAAACGGCATTTCGGGCGGCTACTACATTCAGCCTACGATTTTCAAAGGGCATAACAAAATGCGGATCTTCCAGGAGGAGATTTTTGGACCGGTGGTGTGTGTTACCACTTTCAAGACGACCGAAGAAGCCATTGCCATTGCGAATGATACCCTTTATGGGCTGGGCGCAGGCGTATGGACGCGCGACGCGCACGAGCTCTATCAGGTACCACGGGCGATCCAGGCTGGTAGGGTGTGGGTCAATAACTACCACGCCTATCCCGCCCACGCACCGTTCGGCGGCTATAAAAAGTCGGGTTTTGGCCGCGAAAACCACAAAATGATGCTGGGTTACTATCGCCAGACCAAAAACATGCTGATTTCTTACGATAAGAATAAGCTGGGATTTTTCTGAGAATGACATGACCGAGCGCGTGTTGATTACTCCCGAAGCCGAAAAGGTGGTGAACCAGCTTCGGGAGGAGCATGGAGAGCTGATGTTCCATCAGAGCGGAGGTTGTTGCGACGGATCGCAGCCCATGTGTTTCCCAAAAGGGGAGTTCCGCATTTCGGATAGTGACGTGCTGTTGGGGGAAATAGGCGGCTGCGGGTTCTACATGAGTCGCGACCAGTTCGAATACTGGCAGCATACCCAGTTGACGATCGATGTCGTGCCCGGCCGGGGCGCGAGCTTCTCTTTGGAGATACCGTTGGGTGTGCGTTTCATCACCCGTTCGAGACTTTACACGCCCGGAGAAGCCAGTGATCTAAGGGCCGTCAACTTCTGAAAACCGTAAGAATGCAAGAAGGTGTGAGCCTGCCGTGTAGCTGATCTTTTACACGATGGTTCGCACCTTTCTTGTCGTTTCAGGACATATTGGTTATATTTGTTCAAATCGAGCGGTTTGCTGACTGGGAAAATCAAAGTCAGCTATATCTATAACACTTCTGTGAATCAGATGATTTGCAGATATTAAAAGCTGAATTTTGAATTTCAACGAATTTGAACTCCACGAAGACGTGCTCAACGCCGTGGATTCTATGAACTACCAACAGGCGACGCCTATCCAGGAGCAGGCAATACCACACATTCTCAGCGGAAAAGATCTGCTTGCCTGCGCACAGACGGGAACCGGCAAAACTGCCGCTTACCTGATCCCCATTCTCGACAAGGTGGCCCATGAGGCCAACGCGCACACCGGCGCGCTGATCCTGGTACCCACACGCGAGCTTGCCGTGCAGATTGACCAGCAGATCCAGGGCCTGGGCTATTTCGTGGGAGCCACTAGCATTGCAGTTTATGGCGGTAATAAAGGTCCTGAATGGGACCAGCAGAAAAAGGCATTGACTCAGGGCGCGGATATTATCATCGCAACACCCGGCCGCCTTATCGCCCATTTGCAATTGGGCTATGTCCATTTTCGCGACCTGCGGCACCTGGTCCTCGATGAGGCTGACCGCATGCTGGATATGGGCTTTTTGAGCGATATCCTCAAAATTATGAGTTATCTGCCCAATGAAAGACAGACATTGATGTTCTCGGCCACCATGCCGCCTAAGATCGGCGATCTGGCTAAACGCATTCTTAAAGATCCTGAGGAGATCAGGCTGGCGGTCTCGCGTCCGGCCGACCGGATCGACCAGCAGTTCTACCTTGCAAGAGATGAACAGAAGCTGCCATTGCTGATGCATTTGCTGAAAGGCGTAGAAAATATCAGTATGGTGTTGTTCACGTCCCGTAAGTCTAACGTGGAGCCCATTGTACGCGCATTGCGGAAACTCGGTCTTGGGGCGCACGGTATTTCCTCCGATTCGGAACAGGGCGAGCGCGAAATCGTACTCCGCGATTTCAAAAACCGGCAGTTTCCCATCCTCGTGGCGACCGACGTGTTATCCCGCGGCATAGATATTGATAATCTCAGCCATGTGGTGAACTACGACGTTCCCCGCGACCCCGAGGATTACGTGCACCGTATAGGGCGCACGGCACGTGCCGAATCAAAAGGGACTGCCATGACGTTCATCAATGAGCAGGATCAGAAATATGTATTAAAGATCGAAAGGCTCTTTGAAAAGGAATTGGAGAAAAAGTCCGTTACCGCAGAGCTGGGATTGGGCGAGGCTCCCGTATTTGCGCCGCCACGTTTTCGTTCGGGAGCACGTAACGGTAGTAAGAATAAAAAGAAGAAAGCTGGAACGGGCGCACCTTCCGCGAGAAAACCACATCGTGAAGGACGGTCCGAGGACAGTACCGGCGCGGCCCCAGGCCCCGTGGCAGTTGTGGATGGAGCATCAGACGCCGCAACAGCGGTAGCTGGAACACCTAAGCGCAGGAACAAGCGGAGGAGACCCAAAAAGGATCAGCCGAAAACCGTAAACCCTACTGAGGCACAGGCCTCTTGATCAGAGTTGGTCAGACGTGAGCATTTTTTTGTCTTGCTTATTCGTCATGAAAGAACCTAAATTACGTACACTTGGACCGTTTGATAGATTGGATAAGGAATTATAAATTCAGCGTATCCGATCCTCCCATCATTACGATGGAGGGCTTGTTTTCGCTGCTGCTGCTTTTGCTTCTGAGCTTGCTGGCAGTATTTTTCCACCTTGTCCGCATCCTTTTCAACTCCCCCGTCGACTTTTCGCTCGACTGGAACCTGTTTTTGAGCTGGATACCGCTCATTATTGCGTTTTTTGCGGACACCCTCACCAAGCGTTTCGGAGGAATTGTGGTCTTGGGTATTCTCAGCCTAGCCTGGCTGGCGTTCTTCCCGAATGCGCCCTACATGATTACCGACCTGGCGCACCTTACGGTCGACTATCAGCGCGATCTGACTTGGCATGACATCATTATGCTGTTTTCCTACGCCGAAGTAAGCCTTTTCAACGGTCTGGTGTCATTATACTGGATACACCGCTCATGGCGGCGGGTGTTCACCCGCGGGACGGCGAATACATTGCTGCTCGTGAGCCTTCCGCTCGCGGGCTTCGGGGTATATCTTGGCCGCGTTCGCCGGATGAACAGCTGGGATGTCATTCATGAGCCCGGCGCGATTATCAATAACCTTATAGAAAGCCTGCTTGATCGCACGGCATGGGTGTTTGCCATGGAGATTGGCATGCTACTGGGGATATTGTACCTAGTATTGTGGGGCGTGATCAGGTTTCGGATCCGTCATTCGAAGAAGAATACCGATTCCAACTAATTCGTTACGCATCTACGGTTAATTAGTCGCCTCGCTTGCATTCGTTGGCAACTTTCGACACATTGACCGACCGCTTTGGGATAAAATTCCCCGTTTTTATTTTCAGAATGGACCCCTTAGAAATTTTATTTCAGTGCGAGCGCCTGGTTGCTATCAATAAGCCCAATGGTCTGCTCGTGCACCGCTCGCCGATCGCGAGTGACGCGGATGTATTTGCCGTGCAGCTCCTGCGTGACCAGCTGGGCCGTAAGGTGTATCCGGTCCACCGCCTCGACCGCAAGACCTCCGGCGTGCTGCTGTTCGCCCTGGACGAAGCCACCAACAGTGAAATGCAGCGGCAATTCATGAATGGGGAAGTTGACAAAACCTACCACGCCATTGTAAGGGGCTACACGCCCGATTCCAGCGAGATCGACTATCCCCTGAAACGCGATGACGGCGTAACACAGGACGCCCTCACTTACTTCAAAACCTTAATGCGCACCGAAGTACCATTCGCTATCGGAAAGCATCCCACCTCCCGCTACTCCTTAGTTGAACTCAACCCCGCCACAGGCCGCATGCACCAGCTTCGCAAGCATATGGCTCATATCATGCACCCGATCATCGGCGACCGCCCGCACGGCTGCAACAAGCAAAACCGGTTTTTCAAGAAGCACCTGAATTTGACACAGATGATGCTACACGCGTTGTCACTGAAATTTGTACATCCATCTACGAATAAATCTGTATGTATTACAGCTCCAAATCCGCAAGAATTTTCTAGAATTCTTGAAGTACTTCTATTTAAATAGTTATACATTTGGTATCAACTAAAAATACCTACAAAATATATGTAGAAATACTTTGATAAGTTTTTGCCAATTCATTAATTTTGTGACGTGTTAGGAAGAGATGTTGTACCAATGAGAACGAAGTATGTAAAGACTATCCAAATTCCATTCCGGGATAGTAGGAATTTAATCTTACACTCCACACCGGGCGCATCGGCGTCCCAACCGTGAGTCGTTAATTCAAACAGGCTCCACCAATAAACAGACGATCCAGGCAAGCATCTCCTTATGGCGTATCGACCGTAAAGGACAAACGTCTTGTGCCGGTCAGAACCGCCTCCGCACCGGAACCTCAGCAAGTCGGAGATCTCCTTCAAGTTTTTAACGCTTAGCAACCCATTTCGCCACCATCATGGCATACCTGGATACATACACAGCGCCCTTGACCGCTGCAATGGCTGCACACCTGTTGCGAAGGGCAACATTCGGTCCCACAAATCAGGAAGTAGCTGATTTTACGGGCAAAACCGCTACTCAGGCCGTAGACCTGCTCATCAGCAACGCCGCCTACCGGGCCACTCCGCCTCCGCCGGTGGAAATGGATGTCACCAGGGCGGACGCCGGGCAGACATTCCTGGACAAGCCGTTCAACAGCAGCCTCAATCCTACCTATTTCAACTACATCAAGTATTGGTGGATCGGATTGATGGCCGAGCAAAACGGCAAACCATCCGTTTTGGAGAAAATCACGGCCTTCTGGCAAAACCACTTTGTCGTAACCTATTTTCCGGTGGAGGATTACAGGTACATGGACAGGTATCTGAGACTGCTCAGGGCAAATGCACTGGGAAATTTCCGGGACTTCGCCATTGCCATCAGTAAGGACCCCGGGATGCTCATCTTCCAAAACGGCAACGAAAACACCAAGACACTCCCCAACGAGAACTATGCTCGCGAACTTCAGGAGCTCTTTACGGTAGGTCAGAAGGATTTCGCCGGAAACTACAATTACACGGAGCAGGACGTTAAGACGGCCGCCCGCGTATTGACAGGCTGGCAGGCGACCAACCGGTTCATGGACGGATCGACCAGTTTCGGTTCCGTTTTCAGTCCCGAAAGGCACGACACGACCGACAAGGTCTTTTCAGAAAAATATAATAACACCACCATCGCGGGGCACAGTGATGCCGGCGCGGGGGAGGCGGAGCTGGGGGATCTGATCAGGATGCTGACAAGTCATCCTGAATCACCGAAATACATTTGCCGGAAACTGTATCGCTGGTATGTCAACCCGAATGTAACCCAGGAAATAGAAGATCAGGTGATTGTTCCGCTCGCCGCTTTTTTTGCGAGCTCGGGTAACAACTTTGCCATCGCACCTGTTCTCCGCAAGCTTCTGACCAGCAACATTTTTTTCGATAACAGAAATATAGGCGCCATTGTAAAGTCTCCCGCGGAGTTCCTGATCGGCGCTATCCGGATTTTCGACCGGCCGGTCCCGGACATTACAACGGAATATGGGCCGTTCCAAAAAATGATGAGCTATCTGAGCAACAGCATGAATTTGCTTCAACTCAATTTGCTGAACCAACCTACCGTGTTTGGATCTCTGCCATACTACCAGACCGGGTATTCCAAAAACTGGATTAATGAAACCACCTTGGGGGTGCGGGGCAGCCGGACGGACAATCTGGTTTACCCGAGCCTTGAGATCAAGCCCGGATACGTGCTCGGTATCGACGTGCTGGCCAGGTTAAGGGCTATTCAACCCAATTTTTCGGATGTGGCCGGTACACCTGCCATTACTTGTGAGCAGGTACTGGCCGAGTTTTCCAAAAACCTCTACGCCATCGAATTGGCCCAGGAACAGAAGGACTTTCTCATTGACTCCATCATGATGATGAAAAGTAGCCCGCGTACTACATGGATCCGCGAGTGGGATGCCTATCGGGCTTCTCCGTCAGATATTGCCAAGCAAAATACCATCCTGTGGCGTTGCCGTGCTCTCCTGAAATACATGTTGAGAATGGCGGAATATCAAATATTTTAATTCTGAGGGGAAATGAAAAGAAGAGATTTTATATCAGCTGCATCGTCCTTAATGGTTCCATTGGTGCTCGACGGCTTTGGCGTCAAATCAATGGCAAAAAGCTCAGCCCTGGTCAGGTCATTGAAACAAACCGCTGCCCTGAATAATGATAGGGTGCTGGTCATCATCTACCTCGCAGGTGGGAACGACGGATTGAACACCGTCATTCCGCTGGAATATTATTCAGCTTATAACCAGTTAAGAAATAACATAGCGATTCCGGAGAGCAGTGTGCTCAAACTGGCAGGAAACGCCGCGACGGGCTTCCACCCGGTCATGACCGGAATGCGGTCGTTGTATGACGAGGGTAAACTGGCCATCATCAATTCGGTATCCTATCCCAATCCAGACCAATCGCATTACCGGTCTACCGACATCTGGATGACGGGCGTCGATGCCAATCAATACGCATCCTCCGGCTGGGCTGGGCGTTACCTGGCAGACAGGTTCACCGGTTATCCGGACGGCTATCCGAACGCCGAAATGGAAGATCCTTTGGCAATTCAAATCGGTCAGATAGGTACCCCGGCCTTGCTAGGTCCCCAGGCGTCTCTCGGCGTTACACTTCAGGATCCCAGTGTTTTCTATCAGTTGATCGGCGAGGGGACTTCCGAAATGGAAGGGCCGCTGCCTTGTTGTGATGCGGGAGACCTCGTGTCCTATATCAGGCAGAAGCAGGTTCTTTCAGTGGGTTATGCTGCACAGATCAAGGCGGCTGCCGATGCGGGCAGAAACCTCGCCACGTATCCTGACGCTTCGCAGCGAAACGAGTTGGCTGACCAGCTGAAGGTCGTTGCAAGGCTCATTCACGGAGGATTGAAATCCAAAATCTATTATGTGGAACTCGGAGGGTTTGATACCCACTCCGGTCAGGTCGGAACGTCAAGTACCGAAGGTATCCATGCCCAGTTGCTGAAAAAACTGTCCGACGCGATCTACTCGTTTCAAACCGACTTGAAGCTGCAGGGAATCGAAGATAAGGTGTTGGGTATGACCTTCTCCGATTTTGGCCGCCGTGCCAACTCCAACGCGTCCAAAGGAACCGATCACGGGGTAGGTGCACCGATGTTTGTGTTCGGGACCGGTATCAAAAGGCAGCTGGTAGGCGTAAACCCCGATCTGGTCAATGGCTTGCTTCCGCCGACCGCAACTTCGGCGACAGTCAACCGGGACATTAAGATGCAGATTGATTTCCGGCGCGTTTATGCGGACGTGCTGAATGACTGGTTTGGTACTGCAAATACCAAAACCGACCAGCTCCTATTCAAGAACTTTTCAACAACCTCCCTTTTCTCGGAAGTGGTACGGTCGATTTCCTCCGGTAAATGGCACGATCCGGCGGTTTGGTCATCCGGGCGGGTTCCTACCCTCACCGATGTGGTCAGAGTCAGCAGGGGCCACGTGGTGGAAGTCGGTTCAGCTTTGCAGGCGAAGGATCTGAAAGTGGAAGACGGCGCCGAACTGAAATTTTTAGGGAAAATTGGGATGCAGATTCTGAATGGAGCTTAGATTATGAAAATATTTCGACTACCAATTGTTTTTTTTATCCTGATTTTTGCTGCGGCCGGTTCGTTTGCGCAAACAGGAGTCCTGCGGACCGAACGTTCTCAAAGCTCTGTGGTCACTTTTGTGGAAGGTGCGGATATTATCGGTCTGAGCAGCAGCCACTTCATAGACGGCTACGTGCGGCGGTACGGAAAAGACCGCTTCATTTTTCCGGTAGGTCATGGAATAACGGCTGGTCCGTTTGCGGGAGACGGCAGCGGGATCATCGGTGCATATTATGCCGAGAACCCCGGTGCTTCAACCCTCGCTGGCGGACCGTTCACGGTCACTGCCAAAGCGGCAGAAATTCAGACTGTTAGCTCGGTTGAATACTGGCACATAGACGGTGCCGAGCCTACAACCCTGAGCTTCACCTGGAATACGAATAGCGGTATTGCCGGATTGACTGGAAATGCGCTTAACAAGTTATCCGTCGTTGGCTGGAGTTCAGCGAACAAGCGTTGGGAAGTAATACCATCACAGGTTGATGCCGTTGCGCTGTTAGGGGGTAACAGTACCCTCACTTCCGGATCCATTTCTACCGCCAGGGCCATCATCCCCGATCAATACGATGTGTTTACACTCGCCGGCCTGACCAGCGGGGCCGCCCCCAGCGACTATGCAGGAAAGCTGGAAACCGCCGATTGCAGGGCTATATCTGGTTGGGTATATGATAAAAATAACAGCGCTTCTGAAGTGGTCGTCGAGCTCGTGGACGGAACCAAGGTTTACGGTCAGGCGATCGCGAGCAATTTCCGTGCTGACTTAAAAGCAAACGGAATCGGTACTGGCAAATATGGATTTTCAATTCCCTTGCCCGAAGACGCCCGGGATGGAAATTACAGGAACCTCTCCGTTCGGGTACGAGGTACCAATTTCTCGCTTGAGGGATCTCCAAAAATCGTCGGTTGCGGTTACCGCGGAAAATTTGAGTCAGCCGACTGTTACACTGTCAAAGGCTGGACGGTGATTGGGGAGTACCCGGATTCGTCCTTAGTGGTTGATCTTTTAGCCGATGGTCAGTTCCAGGGATCTTATGCCGCTAATATTTATCGTTCCGATGTTCAGCCTCTTGTAGGCGGTAGCGGGAAAGTTGGCTTCGAATTTCAGTTGCCTAGCTCTGTGAAGACAAACACCCCTAGGCAGTTGAGTTTGCGGGCTAAAGACAGCAAGTTTGTGCTCGATGATTCTCCTAAAACAGTGCAATGTGCCGAACCGCAAACCTTTGGAAGTTTTGAGGTAGCAAACTGTTCGGCTTTAACCGGTTGGGTTTGGGACAAGATTTATCCCGCCAATGCCCTGACGGTAGAAATCCTGGAAGGTAATGCAGTTGTCGCCACTGGTTTGGCCAACATTTACCGGGCCGACCTGAAAGCCGGCGGTTTTGGCACGGGTAACTATGCATTCAGTATCCCATATCCGGAGGCACTTAAAGATGGCCGGACCCACCAGTTGACTGCACGTGTGAAGGGCAGCAACTACATGCTGGTAGGAAACAGGACAGTGAACTGTTTGCTGGAAATATACGGTGGCGCTTTCGAAACGGCTGAATGCAATGCTATCCGTGGGTGGGCTTGGGACAAAAATCACCCCGACGTGCCTATGACGGTGGAACTACTTGCAGATGGTGCGGTGGTGGCAACGTCGGTAGCCAACAGCTACCGCGAGGACTTGAAAAACGCGGGTACCGGCACAGGGAACTATGGGTTTTCGATCCCGGTGCCCAACAATTTGAAGGACGCCCAGCCGCATTCGTACAGCGTGCGCATCCAGGGCACTACCTATGTGCTTGGAGGCTCCCCGCGCACTATGACCTGTGCGGTGCCTTCGCAATACGGCGGTGGTTTTGAAACGGCCAACTGTTCTGCGCTGACTGGTTGGGTTTGGGACAAGATTTACCCGGAAAGTGCGCTGACGGTAGAAATCCTGGAAGGCACCACGGTGGTAGCCACTGGACTAGCCAATATTTACCGTGCTGATTTAAAGGCAGCGGGTTACGGAACGGGCAACTATGTATTCAGCATCCCGCTTCCAGATTCGTTGAAAGACGGTGTTTCGCACCAGTTGAGCGTGCGGGTGAAAGGCAGCACTTACATGGTTGGCGGTACGACCAAGACGGTGAACTGTTTGCTGCAAGTATACAATGGGGCCTTCGAGTCGGCCGACTGCAACACGCTCCGCGGCTGGGCGTGGGATAAGAGCCACCCGAATGCGGCGATGACAGTGGAACTGTTGGCAGATGGTGCGGTGGTGGCGACAACTGTTGCGAATACTTACCGCGAGGACTTGAAAACAGCGGGGACCGGTACAGGCAACTATGGATTTTCGATCCCGGTGCCCAACAACCTGAAGGACGCCCAGGCGCATTCATACAGCGTGCGCATCCAGGGTACTACCTATGTGCTGGGAGGCTCTCCGCGCACTATGACCTGTGCATTGCCTTCGCAATATGGCGGTGGTTTTGAAACAGCTAACTGCTCGGTAATTACCGGTTGGGTCTGGGATAAGACCTACCCAGCCAATGCGCTGACGGTTGAAATCCTGGAAGCAGGTGCTGTTGTAGCGACCGGGGTAGCCAACATTTACCGTGCTGATTTGAAATCAGCGGGTTACGGAACAGGTAATTATGCATTCAATATTCCGCTTCCCGAAGCGTTGAAAGACGGTGTTTCGCACCAGTTGAGCGTGCGGGTGAAAGGCAGCACTTACATGGTTGGCGGTACGACCAAGACGGTGAACTGTTTGCTGCAAGTATACAATGGGGCCTTCGAGTCGGCCGACTGCAACACGCTCCGCGGCTGGGCGTGGGATAAGAGCCACCCGAATGCGGCGATGACAGTGGAACTGTTGGCAGATGGTGCGGTGGTGGCGACAACTGTTGCGAATACTTACCGCGAGGACTTGAAAACAGCGGGGACCGGTACAGGCAACTATGGATTTTCGATCCCGGTGCCCAACAACCTGAAGGACGCCCAGGCGCATTCATACAGCGTGCGCATCCAGGGTACTACCTATGTGCTGGGAGGCTCTCCGCGCACTATGACCTGTGCATTGCCTTCGCAATATGGCGGTGGTTTTGAAACAGCTAACTGCTCGGTAATTACCGGTTGGGTCTGGGATAAGACCTACCCAGCCAATGCGCTGACGGTTGAAATCCTGGAAGCAGGTGCTGTTGTAGCGACCGGGGTAGCCAACATTTACCGTGCTGATTTGAAATCAGCGGGTTACGGAACAGGTAATTATGCATTCAATATTCCGCTTCCCGAAGCGTTGAAAGACGGTGTTTCGCACCAGTTGAGCGTGCGGGTGAAAGGCAGCACTTACATGGTTGGCAGTGCTAAGACAGTGAGCTGTGCAAGTCCGGCAAGAAGATCTAGTTCTGGGTACTTACCATCGTATCGTAACGATGCACAACAATCGCTTAACGAAGATGTTCGAGGCATAAACTTGACAATTTATCCGAACCCAACAAAAGGGAAAGTAATTGCACAATTCCATCTAGGAATCGATAAAATCGCACAAATTTCCATCACTAACCTTCTTGGGCGCCAATTGTGGTTCAAGTCTGTCAAGGGCGTTGGCGAGAATGTTGAAGTTGGGATACAACTAGCGGACTATCCAGACGGTTTATACATTGTTCAGCTTGTTGTCGATGGTCAAACACAACTACAGCGCATTTTGCTCACAAGATAAGGAAGTCAACAGGAGCAACTTTGAAAAGGTCAATATAAAACACAATATGCTCGCGATTACGGCGAATTTTAAGAAAAGCGAACCAGGAGTTCCATAATAATAATGTGACGATACGCTGAGTGTAATGGTAATTTGGCTCAACTGTCTAGTGAAAAGTACCATAAGTCTCTCACTGCCTGGTATTCTGAGGGGAATATGAGCTGACACAATGCTTTTGTGCGTATGCATCCGACGAACCCGTATTGTGTAGTTGGGCTTTCTGGCAGGTAGCTTAGGCGCTCTGATTACGGAATTTGATCCAGTTGTTTGGAAGCAGTTGATAAAGATCTTTTTGCTTGTGTGACTGGATCCTTTCAAAGACATCTTTCAACCATTCTTGTTCATCAACGCCGTTTTTCTTGCACGTAGCCATAAATGAGTACATCGCTGCTGTCATTTCAGCTGCCTGGTGAGAACCGGCGAACAAAAATGCCTTTCTTCCGATTGCAAGGGGCCGGACTACGTTCTCCGCGAGATTGTTATCAATCTCAATTTGCCCGTGAAGCGCGTAGGCACTTAGTCCTTCCCAGCGTGGTAAGGAGTAGGCTATAGCCTGACCGAGTGGACTTTTAGGGATTACGAGTGGGAGCTGTTGGGTCATCCACTCCTTTAATTCCAAAAGAACCGGTACTGAGTCTTCCTGCCTTAATTTTGTTTTTTGCTCCCAATCCAGTTGCTGATCCCGCATTCGTTGTTCTAGAGCGTAGAGTACCTGCATGCGTTCAAGCACATAAGTCGATCTTTCTTTATCATATTTAAGAGCGTCAACAAATTTTCGGCGGGAATGGGCCATGCAGTAGACCAAAAGGATATCTGGATGGTTACCAAAGAGCTTTTCATAGACGGCGTACCCATCAACCTGAAGTATACCGGCGTACCCTTCCAGCATCTGCTTAGGTCCGCTTTGATCACGACCTTTCCGATAATCAAACAGCGTAAGCTTATCACAAGGAGCATTATAGATCCACATGTAGCCATGATGGACCCCATTTTTGTGATCTCTATCAAGCACTTTTAGAGGGGACTCGTCTGCTTGCAAATACTTCTGATTGAGAACCAGCAATTTTAACAGCTCCCATAAAGGAGCCAGGTGCTGCCAGCCTTTCATGATCCAGTCAGAGGCGGTTGAAGCAGGAACATTTACTCCTAACCGTCTGTATTTGTCTATCTGCCGGTGAAGGGGAAGGCCAAAAACATACTTATCGACAACCATTTGGGCAATGACCGCTTCGGAAGGAATACCTTTTTCAATTACACGGTCTGGAAGAGATGCAGTTATAATACCCTCACCATTTGCACGTGCATATTTGTAACGGATACAAGCTACTATGGCACTTTTTGCACGGATTTCCCGTCTTGTTTTGTGTGCTGATAACGTTTTCTGAGGCGGACAGAATCCAGCATTACACCCTGTAAAAGAAGTATCAGTTGCTGGCTAGTAATGGCTATATTTTCTGACTTTGGCCATTCAAAAGTGCCTTGTTCCAGCTTTTTGACATACATCGCAAACCCGTCCCGATCCCACTGCAAGAGCCGGATTTGATTAAGTCGTTTACCTAAGAAAACGAAAACATCGCCGCTCGACGGATCAAAGCCCAGTTCATTCCGGACCAGGCCGGCTAGGCTGTAGATTCCAAAACGCATGTCCGTTGGGCTCCGATACAGAAAGTACCGGCAACTAGTAGATAAGGCCAGCATTTTAAAGAATGAGCTTCTTTATAAATGATGCGTCGAGAGACCCGAACAACTCTATACGTGCTCCTGATGGAAAAGTAATGGCGGCCAGCGCCTGTTGGTTTTGCTCAATTACTACATCCGCTTGTTGAACAGGTATCTGGCTGAACCCACTGGTTCGTACGACCGGAATGTCATTCTTGCGACAGATTTTTTTAACCCAGTAATTGAATTTATGGTATCCCATACCATTCCGATTGCAAAAAGCCTGTTTGCTTATGCCTTGCGTTTGCCACTGATCGTACAGCTCACGCATTTTTTCTGCCTCATTTTTCATGAAACAAGATTACAAACTATGCGGGTCTGTTAAAATATGGTTTTATCGGACGCATACTTTTGTGCGACTATTTAATATTGAATATGTTGTTGATTTATTCTGGCGGCCGAGTTTGATAGCCCCCAAAACGGGCTAGATGCGTTGACTTTATGCATAAGTCAAAATACATTGCTGACAGATTCATAGTCAACGTCCTCTATCATGAAAATAAATTGTTTGTTGCAGGTACCTATGTCGAGATGGTTCGCGCCAAGAGCTTGGAAATTTACAACGAGTTGCAACTGTGAAAGCCAAAAACAAACACAGCGTAAAAATTACCTGAGGGCTTTGACTTCGTCGAGCCATGGTGGCTTTTCATGAAGCCTACCTATGGTTAATTGCCGACTTGCAATCTATAATGAAGAGGAAGTGCAGCAGCAACGCTTGTTCATCGCATAAATGAGCATGAGCGGGACTTACATCTATTAAAAATTACCCAGGATATTGCACATTATCGGTCCCCTCACGTTGCTGTAAGCTATTTGAATCGGTCATCTTTCGGTCAGCGGGTCAATAGGCCCCCCTTCTTAAAGTTTTCACACAGCTATGAAGCTAGTTGTGCGAAGACCTTGCCAGTCATGCGGGAACTCCAAGACGGTCGCGGGAGCAAGCCGGTTGTATATTGAGGAACGTTATTGTCTTCTTTCGGGAAAAGGAATCGAAAATTGGCATGCAAATAGGATGCTTATCGAAAGACGGTTGCATTGTATGTTTAAAGAACTGTGGACAGAGGTTTTGTCAGTCTGATATTCTCTATGGTCCCCACTGGGATTGGTGACGCTTTAAGGCTCCCAATTGACATTCTCCTTAATTAACTTACAGGGATTTCCTGCGTAGAGTGCATTTTGTTTATCTAGAACTTTACTGACTAGGGAGTTTGCACCTACGATTGAGTTGCTGGGAATCTGGGCACCTTTTAGCACTAAGCATCTACATCCAATCCAAACATTGTTGCCCACCAAAACTGGTTTTGGGCTATTTATCTGGATACCAAAGTCGTTTTTTATTTTGTGAAAGTCTGTATCCATGATAAGAGAGTCCCACGACAGCAAGCAGTTATCTCCAAATTCAACACGCGTTTGGACGATGATTGACGTTTCTGCCGTAATGACGAAATTCGATCCTAGTGAAAGGGTCCCGGAACTTGACACGGATATCTTGGATCCATGTCCGATATTGCACTTTCCATTAAACATCACCGTTCCAGATACTTCCCATATGGTCCTTGAGCGCTCCTTGTCGAAAATACCCACTCCGCCGTAACCGATTTGTATCAGCCCAGTTTTGAGTGGTGCATTGATTTCAATTTTCCCAGATACAACTTTTAAATAGGTCCTTCTTGAGACCAAAATCGGCAGAAAGCATGCCTGCCGGAGAGGGAGATACTTTAAATTGAAATAGATGGTCGGAATATTTAGTCTAGACACTAATTTTATGACTTTTTTAATCATCTTACTGCCCCTTTTGGTTGCTTTTTACTTAAAACTTAAATGTTATCGCCCAATGTCTGCTTCAATTGCACGTCTGGTTCACTACCATGCTGTGGTAGTTAGCTGCAAATATATAAATAACCCGTTGTGCGGTCAGCAGACTAGTGAATGTTTAATTCGACCAAGCTGTTTGTTTGCCAGTTAATTGAATGCTTTCAGGACTGAGACGGAAGCTATTTTAGCCAATTCGGGCAAACAGATCGTCTGAGGTCTTGGCGTGGTTTCGTTTGAGCATTGATCGCAGAGTTGAGCGAAAAGAGTTTCAATTATTTTACGCGTTTTTCGACGCTGATAATTCCTCAGGTTTTCGATTTTATATTGGCCTTGAACGGGGTAATGTTTTTGACGACTGATTCTCGGAAAAAAGTAAGTTGCTGATCGGCTGAAACATGGCCTAGATTGGCAAGTGGTTTACAATCAGTTGGATTTTCGTGTTTTAGGATTGGAATATATCGGGAATCATCCATGCTTGCCGTTGTTATACCAGCTGTGAAAGGGAAGCCTCTTTTGGACATTATTAGGCGCTTCTTAAAGTCGTGGTAGTAACGCTTATGACTTGCATGCCATGACGTGGAAGGCCTGACCAACTCATCGTCTCGGCATATTTTTAGACGCTGAATCCGAGGTTTTGGCAAATCGGGACAGGGATCGAATCGATAAGACATCTGTCATCGTATTCTAAGAATTTTAAGCAGACAGGCTTCGCTAATTGGGAAGTTTTGTCAAAAAATCTACGTCGTTTCACATTATACGTTGTTCTGTGAACCAAGTTAGGATACCCGTAGCGAAGTTTTCTAAAACGCCACTTTTCAAAATCAATTGAAAGGGACTCATCCGAACAGATTGGCTTAATCGTCTGTATAACATCATTTATGTTTTTTTTGGTAGAGTTTAAAATTGCCCTAGACGTCGATTTCGTCTTGAAATACTGATTTGGCAATGGCTGGAAATTTGTGAATTTTGATCTGAAATAGCATATCATTAATGCAATGTGGTTATTTTATTAACTTTCTGAAAATCAGATAGATGACAAATTTTCTTCTTTGCAAATCTCAACCGCACAACGGGTGTTTTACTTGCTGATTATCAAATGCGCAAGCTCTGGATCCGAAAGCATTTTTTCCATTTGTGAGAATATAATCAGCTCGACCTCATCTTTGATTTGCCGGTAGTTGGCCTCTATGACCTGACGGCTGATGTTTCGAACGACTGGAAGCGGTTCAAATGCATTCTTCTGACCAGATAATGCTTTATGGTCGTTAACAAGGGTGCAGTGAAAGGTTTTCAGCTCCAAGGGCTGGTCGGGATTGTCTGAGCACATACCCACGAACTCGCCTGCACTTAAAGCGGCGATACGCGAGGGAGGAATGGCCGCATCCAGCTGCTTGGAGCGGCTGATGGAGGTGTCAGTGCGGTTGATGGATAGGCTGGTACGGTCCTGATTGATTCTTCCAAACCGCTCTGAGAGCTGTTTAGCTGTCTCTCCGGTCACCTGTCCGCAGATGATGTTACCGGTTATGTTCATGACCACATCGGCCAGCTCTCTGCCGTAATCTTTTCTGAGCTGGCTTAGATCCTGAATACCCAGCGTGGTTGCCACCTTGTTTTGCCGCGCTGTGGCAATCAGCGAATCGATGTGGTTGAGATACACTGTGGGAAACTCGTCGAAAACAAGGCTGGATTTTTGCCTTCCCTTTTGATTGACAGCCTTAATCATCCGCGAGATGTATAATGAGACCACAGCGCCGTAGGTCATGATCTTTCCCGGGTTGTTTCCCATGCATACGATTTTGGGCTCGCTTGCGCTGTTTACATCCAGTGAAAAGTCGCTTCCGGAAAGCACATAGTATAGCGCAGGTGAGGAAAGACGCGCCATCGAGATCTGGGCTGATGCGATCTGGCCTTCCAACTGCTGATTGGCGTGGTGCAGGAAGGCGGATATGAAGGGGTTGATCAGCACCTGGATTTCCGGCTCGGTTCGAAGCACGGAAAACAGTTTAGCATGCTCGGTTTGCATCAGCTCTACTGCATGCGGCAGGGTACAGTATTTTCCGTTTTCATATTTTTTCAAAAACCAGATGATCGCCGTCAAAAAATTGATGGGCGATTCGACAAAAAAGTCGCCCTGCCGGCGGATCCATTCCCGGTTAAGACCCATCAGGATTGTGCGCGCGGATTCTGCCGCATCAGAAATGTCACTCATCGAACTGGGCTCTAATGGATTACAGCGGTGCGAGCGCGACAGATCATCAAAGTTGACATAATAAAAGGCTTTGGCCCTGCCAGGCAATCCGGCCGCTTGCAGCCAGGTATTGTAGGCAATCTGGGTAAGATCATCATACTTAAAGTCATATAAAAACATAGCGAACCCTTTGCGGATGTGCTGGGTGATAATATGGCGGATCACGTAGTAGGTTTTGCCGGACCCGGGTGAGCCCACTACTAGCATGCCGCGGAACGGGTTGATAAAATTCACCCAGCTATCATGGGTTTTTCCCTGGTGCTTATAGCGCGCTTTCAGATTGACCGAGTACTGATTTTCGACCAGTTGCTGCTGCTGGGGAAAGCTCTCGTTGTCCGCATTGAAGATATCCACGGTGAGCTTCTGGCGGATCACGCGTGACAGGCGCGCTCCGCCCCAAAGCATGCCCAGGTAACTGGCAAAGCACCAGCAGGTGTATATTATGGCGGCGGTAGGGGCTGGGGCTGAGACGCGAAGTGCCAAACCGGAGAGATAAAAGCTGATCGTCGCTAAAAGCAGCACAACGACAGGCTGAATCAATGATAGCCTTTCATCTTTTTTACCCCTTACCCCTAGCAGGGAGATCAAAAGGAAGACTGCTGAAATTAGCCGCGCTTTCTCAAAGCTTGCAAATAATCCCGTCTTGATGATCTGCTCTAAGATCCTGTCTGTCAGAGCCCACCTGAGCTGCCAGCCGGCAAAAACCCGGTAGCAGTAGTAGTAGCAGTGAAGACCTAGCAGGCCCAGGCTGATCAGCCTTGACATGTCCATGATTCGCCGGAGCGCCTGCTCGTTTTCCCCTGTCTGCGATGCCATCAGCAGTGAATATTAAAGATGTAAGGATATTTGCCTTCTTTTTTTCTTGGCCGGCTTTCTGAGCTCATAGGGCAAAAGGCCCTCTGGCGAGGCTGGCTGCAGCAATAAGCTTAAAAAGCCTTCCTGTTCGGTTTTGCTATAAGGCGCGCTTTTTTCAACAGGCATATTTTGGCCGCTGCGTTTGCCAACGGGCAATTCACTGTCCAAAGTTTGCCCGCCCTGCTGCTGGGCGGCTGCGTAGCCCGCAGGCCCAAAGGGCTGCAAGATCTTGGAAGGGTTGTAGCGCTCGCCCAGCCGGCTGGCCGAGATGACAGAGCGGGAAGTAAAGTCAACGAAGATGATTTGCCTTAGCTGCCCGCTTTGATCGTAGCCAAACACTGTTTGAACGCCTTCACTGGCCAGCCGGCCCTGAAGGCCCCAGAAGCTGGGCTGATCTTGTCCGATGAGCGCAAGGCCTATCAAGGTTTTAAGCCGCTGCTGGGTAGTGGCTGAAAGTGCGCGGTTTTGCTCAAACCTTTTTTGAAGGTAGGAAAGAGTCGGCCTGGAAGGCAAGCTGCTGGCCTTGACAGGCACTCCCATGGTTTTTCCTTTCTCAGAGAGCATCTGGTAGTAAAGCCCCTGATTTTGGTAGGTTTGCGAGTCGGGACCTCCGCGTTTGGCTACCACGTTATAGTGCCTGAGCACCGCGTTAAGCTCTAAAAACGAGCTATATTTAAAATGAGGTAAAACCACCGAAAGTACAGCGGAGATTCCCTGGGCAGTGTGCACTTTTCCGTACTGCAGCCTTTGGGCGCTTTTGTGGTGCTGCCGCGTGGCCACTTGCCCAGCGGCCGGCGTAAGCTTAAAATCATTTTCGATGCTGGCCCTGACATTTTTGGAAATAGCAATTCTTGTGGGAAAGGCCTGCATCCCTGCGCCATCGGCTTTGATTGTGACAGTGACAATGTGCAGATGCGGGTGCAGCGTATCCAAATGCTGGTAAACCAGGTAAGGCTGCTGCCCCAGGCCGATTTGATCCATGTACCGCTCAGATATTTTGGACAGCTGTTTGGTGGAAAGCTTGTCATCAGGGTGAAACGATAGGACGATGTGCAGAGCGCTTCGCTTTGAGCGGGCATTCAAAGCCATCCGCCTTTGCAAGACCAGCATACGCTCTCTTCTGGAAAGCTCCCACGGGTCTGCCGGGTAGTTGCCTGCCATGATGCAGCTTGCCGCTCCTTGCCCAGCCTTTTTTTCGTTGTACTCGCAGCAGCGTTTCGCAGAGCGCGAGGAGCGGATCACTGCAACCATATCTTTGCGGCTTGTTTGGTAAGCTGATAGATCTGTTCAATGTGGGCCAGGGCGATCTGCCGCTCATTCTGATGGCGCTCAAGCCAGTCAGAAAGCCCGTCAGGCGAAGCGAGCTCCATCTTTTCGGCCGACTCTGTCAAGGCGGCCGCCACTCTGGCAAGCTGCCGTCTTGCCAGAGAAAGCTCAGTGATCAGATCTTCCAGGGAAGCGTTTCGATGGTTGACAGTGACCGGCTGCTGCAATACAAGGCATCGAACATATTCTGTCAGGCTGCGGCAAGTCGTCTGGGCGCGCCGGGCCTGAAGGGTCTGATACTGTTGCTCTTCAACGGAAAGATATATATTACGGTTTACTGGTTTAACAGGCTTGCTCATGGGCGTACGGGTTTGAATCATTGATTGGATGCGCGGGGCTGCGGGCGCTAGACAGAAAGGTTTTGTCCTAGATCTTTACCAGGATGCTGCTGGGAGGGACCTTTCAACGCCGTCAGGTATTGATTTAGATCTTTAAAGCCTTTGTACAAAGCGCTTTGGTCGGTATAGTGACTGCCCTGCTGTAATGCGCGCTGGGTCAGAGCCCTTCCGGTCGCGTCCTGATCCAGATAAAGCTCAACGCTGCGGTAGGTATTTAGTACCGGCGTGGCCTTACTGAAAAATGCGGCAGAGTTAAGCACCAGAAAGTCTTTGCCGGAGGCCTCCGGTGCATACAGCGACCTGTAAGAAAGAAAATCGAAAAACCCTTCGAAGACAGCCAGCTGCCCAGCGCCAGAGACGATGCGGGTAATATCTTTGGGCGAGCTGCTGATCTTAATATAAGGGTTTCTGAGCTCATACCCGCCAGCATCGTTTGCAAAGCCGATTGCATAAAGGCTTTTGTCTGCGATCTGGTAGTGGACCTGCTTGCAGTGCATGCGGGCTACGCTGATATCGATTCGCCGCTGATCCAGATACTTTAAAAGCGCAGGTTTTTGAAGCTCGGTCACATCTGTGATCTTTACCCGGCTTTCCCTGTGGACGGGGGCTTTGATCTGCGCCTTTTGCGCTGAGGGCAAAAGCAAAAGCTCGCCTTGAAAGCTGGCCAGCAGCTCTGCCAAAGAGCACTGATGGTAGCGCAGGGCAAAATCGATCAGGTTTCCGCCGGCGCCTTCCCCGAAATCATACCAGCGGTTAATCGCCCGGTTCACTTTAAAAGAAGGCGTTTTCTCTTCGCGCAAGGGACTTAGATACCAGTAGCTGTTTCCATTTATTTTCTGGGGCTCAATCCCCAGCCGGGAAAGGTAGCTGACAAGGTCGGTGTTCCGGACCTTGTCGATGTGTTCGCTGCCAAGGCTCATGATCTAGACGTGTTTGTAGCGCGGTGGTCACCGGCCGCAGGGCGCTATCAACCGGCCGAAAGGCCCAGGTCGTTGCCGGTGTGGTGCTGGCGGGATTTGGCCGCCTGCAACCAGGCGTCAGCAGCCAGGATTTGCTGGCCGGCCTGGCGGCGCAAGCCACTTTGATCGTAGGCAATGACGGCTTTAAACTGCGGGCTGGCTTCCAAAAACAGCTTATGCTCTGTCTGACCGTCAATCCAAGTGACCTGCTGGCGGTTTCCTTTCCAGAGCGAATCGAGAAGATTTGCTTTGCTGTCCGGATGAGCAAGCTCTTTTAAGGGAAGCTTTGAGAGCTGGCCTTCAAGGTCATAGCCGTGATCCTGACCAAACCGGCGCAGTTTGAAATTGCCAGACCGGTCGGTTTCTTTAAAGTCCAGCTGCAGCCAGGCAGTATACTGCTCTCCTTGGGCGTTGAGCAGCTGCTTTGCGACGGCCCTTCCTTGCAGGAGGTTAAATGCTTCTTTGAGGGTAATGCTTCCCTGGCTTTGGATGTAAAACCGCTGGTGCAGCTTTTCCTGCTCCCCGCGGCTGTGAAGGGAAGCCAGGTAGCTGTTAAAGAAGTAAAGTCCGCTTTGATTGGATTTTCTAAAATGAAGCGCGCTGGTGATCTGATCTCCTTGGAAGAGGGCCTTGTGGTGAAGCGTAAATTCAGGCAGCTGCTTTTGCATGCCGGTTTGCAGCTGCTGGGTAAGGCCCTGGCCAAACCCGGTGTATGTGAGCTGCGCTTGAAGGTATTCAAAATTTTGCTTGTTCATCTTGGTGATGTGTTTTAATGATCAGCGCTGTTTTGGAAACAGGTTTTGTACGGCTGCCGGATGAGTCGAAAGCTGCTGTTGGCATGCTTTCGATTTTTAGTTACAGGCTTTTGATGCGCTTGAAATGTTTGGGGCTCAGATGAAGCGTCAGGCTTCTTGCGCCGCCGCGCTCTGTGATCAGAACCGAGATTCGCTTGGTGGCTGCAATAGTCAGCTTTGCGAATACAAGCACGATCGTTTGCTTTTCGGATGCTTTCAGGTTAGCTGCCTTATCAGCGTTATGCAGTAATGGGATGGGATCTTTCTGGCTCGCTGCGCGTTTAAGCCGTTTTTTATCCTCTGTCAGTACCCGGACCGGGTAGCCGTCATAGCCGATCACTGAGCGGTTCTGAAGGCTTAGCCGGACAAGCATCAAAGGGCCAGCCACAAAAAAGCCGTCAATGCGCGCATGCAGTCCGCCTGCCTTGCCCTTGATGTGTATGTTTGGCGCCTTTTCCGCTGTGAGCTGCATCTGCTGCTGGATCTGATCCTTTCCAGTGGCTGCTTGGGGATCCGCATCAGCGCCGGAGTGCGGCTTTTCAAGCAGCCTTAGGTCCATCCTGGACGGGGGCTCTTGATAGGTGGCCTGGAAGGCATGCAGCTTTCCGTCCTGGGTGATCACGATCAGACTGGTCGGCCTGATGTCTTTGCTGGCAGCCTTTAAAAGAACTACGTTGTCTGCGCCTTTGGCTTTTTGCGCAAGCAGCGCTGCGCTGCCGCGGTCCAGGGTTTTGACTGCGCAGGGAAAGCTCAGTGAAACCGTGCTTTCAGCGCCTACTTGAATCGGCAGTGGCTGCAAGCCGTAAAGCGTATCTGTTTGTGCTGGTAAGGTGCGCGCTGCGAGCTGGATCAAGCAAAGCAGGGCAGCCGATGATTTTAAATGAAGCTTCATAAGCAGATGGTTTATGGATGGTTTGCACTTTGGTCAAAAAGAATGACCTTGTAGCCTTCGGTGAGAGTTACCTGAACGAGTCTGGTTTTTCTGCTTAGCAGCATCTTTCCCATTTGGATGCCGGCCGATGCGGCCTGTGCGCCGGCTGAGAAGGCGTCGGGATCCAGCTGATAGCCCTGCACCTGGCTGGCCAGCTGCTGCTTGGCGATTTGCCGCGAAAGCGCTCCGGGTATATAGATGCCTTCAAGGCCGTCCAGATCATAGACCGAAAGGTTTACAGAAAGAATGCCTTCTGCGGCTTTCAGGGTGGTGATCTTGATTTTTAACCGCTCCCCTGAAACCGATGCGGTTCCATAGATCAGGCTGTTTTCCTGGATGCAGCTGCCGGCCACGTAAAGCGGGCTGGTTAGTCTGAGCGCGATAACACTACCTGAAACCAGCTGCTGGGTTTGATCGATGACAGCAGTCAATACCGGGCTTTGGTCAAAAGCCCCATTCTCAGCCAGCCCGTAGAAGCCTGTGTTCACACCGGCATTGGTGGCGGGGGGCAAGGAATCAGCCGCAAGGAGCGAAATCTGCTGGTCGGCCGCTGCCGCGCTGACAGGTAAGCCTGTTTGCGGCTGAGAACCGATGGGCGCGCTCTGAGCAGGCCCCTGCTGGTTTTCTTGCAGCTTTAAGAGCTTATCGAGCATCTGATCGAGTCTTGACATTTCAGGATCATCGACTGCGGGCGGCGGCTGGTCTGCGATCTGCTGCATCATCTTTTCAAGATGGGCAATCTCTGGCGCGGCAGCCGGCTGGGGCATTTGTGGCTTTTCCTGAAAGGATGGGGCTGCTGCGCTTGCAAGGGCCTTATCCAGGGCGAGCAGCTTTTGGTGCAGCTTGGTTTCAGGGGCGCTTGGGGCCGGCAGTTGCGCCGCCCGCGGCTTTTTTCCTTGGCGCGGCCCTGAAAGGCCTAAAAGGGCCTGGCTTGCCGGCTCGGGCCCCTGATGCAGGCTTTCATGCTGCCGGTAGGGGTCCTTTTTGATCTGCTGAGCCCAGTTGGCTGAGTCCTGATCGGCCTTTTTGTAATAGGCGAGCTTGTCCATGTTTTGCTCCGCTTTCAGATCTGCCATGGGAAGACTCATCTGCAATCCAGCAGGCTCAGCCTCTAAACGGCCGCGTTGCTCCATGGGCTTTACAACCATTTTCCAAAACAGCAGAGTCAGGAAGGGAAGCGCTAGGATGGGCAGGATCAGATAAAATTTGCGCTCGCGCAAGAACTGTTCAGTGTAGACGGGTCGGGTCATGGTCATCGAGCTGTTGAGCGTTTTGAATACTGTCTTGAAGGAAAGCTTTTTGCAGACTGTCCAGGTAATCGTCGGTAGCCTGCTGACGCGATGGGCCGTCGGGAACAGTGATGCGTTGAAAAATGCCGGGCAGCTCAAAATCAAAGCGGCCGTTTTGGTCTTGCTTAAAGCCTTCAAAAACAAGCATCGCTGCTGCTGCGCATGCGCCAGCTCCGGTCGCCACCAGCAGCATTTTGAGCTTTTTAGCCGGTAGTTTCTCGGCATGGCGGCCAAGGTATGCGGCGAGCCTGCGCGCGATAGGAACATGATTTTCACGCGGCGAAGCGGTAGTCTTTGACCGGTGGGCCCGCCCTGGTTTGAATCGGTAAAACATAGCATTTATCTGGTTTGAATTTGAATGTCCTTGTTTTCGAGCGTCACCCACCGCTCAATGAGAAACCCGTGCGGATTGTTGTCGCTTCGCTCGACAGGCCGCAGCTGTCCCTGGGTGAGAAGGCTGCGCGAGACGATGCTGGTCGGACGGATGATGCGCTGAACGGCGCGGCACGTAAAGGCGTATGGCTGGGCGGATGCATCGACTGTGATGCTATCGATCTGGATCTGCTGGGATATATTGCCTGAAATGATCCCTGCATAAAATCCTGACTCACGAAGATCCTCATACTGCTTTTTGGCGCTGGCATCTGCCAGATACAGCGCCCGCGAGAGATTGGCCGTGATTGCCTTCTCGTCTGGGGCGAGCGTAAAAAAGAGCTGGTGGAAAGTTTTAATGTGATCTTTGGCCTCTACTATGATATTCTCGCCGCGTTCTGAGGCGTAAGCTTCCAGCACTTTTCCGCTGGCCAGAATGTATACCGTCCCAGAAACTTTTTTTGCCCAGCGGTAGGAGAGGTACACCGAGATGCAGGCCGAAAGGGTGCAGCAGCCGATCAGCGCCAAACAGAATAAGCGGATGTGCCGGAAGGCCCGGTCGATGTCTTGCGTTTTGGTGAACATATTGGTTAGCTTTTATTGGTAGGTGTCAAAAGGGGAGCGGCAGGAATCGCGACCCTGGCTGCCGAGCTAGAAGCAGCATCTAGCACCCGCGTGGTTTTTTGCAGTAGCGCCCCTGACGGGCCGGCATGAACGATGTATCCTGCCACGGAGGGCACTGAGAAATAGCCGACAATGCCGATGATCAAAAAAATCAGGTAGGCCATATCATGGGCATTAAAGAATGTATCGCCGGAACCTTCAATCTGACGGATGTCCATGGCAATCATCTTTTCCTGGATCTTGCCGATGATTGCCCCAAAGATGTTTGCGACCGGAAGCCAGAGAAATACGTTGATGTAGCGGGCGATCCAACTGGTGAGCGTATACTGAAAGCCATCAAAGACGGCGATACCAAAAGCAAGCGGGCCGACAATGGCCAGCACGATCAGATAAAATGTTCGGATGGTATTGATGCACAGCCCAGCCGCCTCAAAGAGCACCCGCAGGATTTCGCTCAGGGCCGCTTTGATCGAGTTGCGGAAGTTGTAGGACTGCTTAGCCATAAAAAACTTGATATCGTTGGCAATCCCGTCGGTAAAGCCCTCCGAGTAGCTTTCACCGTACATGTATTTGAGCCACTTCTCGCGGTTACCCCGGCTGTCATCGCCCACATACATCTCCCAGAAGTCAGAATTTTTGATGGCGTCCTCTTTCTTTTTCAACAGCAGCGCGATGGCCTTATCCGAGTCTTTGACCATGCCAGAGGTCCCTTGCACGGCAGGGGAAAGCACCGCGTTGATCAAAGCGATGACAGTTGGGAAGACAAGAATGGCAAAGCCGATCACAAAGGGCCTGAGCAGCGGGTAAAAGTCGACCGGCTCTGCGGCGGCAATGTGGCGCCAAACCCGGTGGCCGATGTAGAAAATGGCGGCGAAAGCCGCAATGCCCCGCCCCACACTGATCAGCTGCTCGCACAGGGGCAGCATTTCAGTATACAGCTCATCGAGCACCCTGTTGAGCCCGCGGATTTGCGCCTGATAGCCTTGCGCATAACTAAAAGTGGGCGTAGCGATAGTGGCAGCTACGGATAGCCGCATTGCTTTCGATATTCTCATAGCCTTATGGTGCAGCTAGGGCTGCAAGCCGTAGATGGTTTGAATCGTTTTAAGGGAGGCGACTTCCTGTTTTCGCTGGGCGGCTAGCACGCTGTTGCCACTGTTCAGGTGCCGAAGAAAAATCAGCTGCTCGCTGACGTTCTCGAATATGGCGTCAATGGCAGAAAGTCGCTGGTCGTCGGAGGCTCTGAGCTTTTTAGCGGTCACAACATCCAGCAGTGCATCCAGGCTTTTCAGGCTCTGGGCGCTAAGGGATGCGTAGACGCTGTTCAGGTAGTCTTGCTCAGCTTGGCTGTATAGCCCTGAGCCGTTAAGCTGGCTGCGGCCCTTTTGGCATTCTCCCGCGATGGCAAGCTGTATTTGAACGATATCCTTTATACGGCCGTAATTTCTTACTGCCGGGCTGACTTGCAAAAGCCCGTCCAAAAATGTCTGGTGCAGCTCAAAATTGCCGCGCGAGATATCCCGGATTTTGGTGTAGCCCTCAAAAAGGATCTGGTAACCTTTTTTAATTTCTTGCAGGGTCTTTCGGAGCTGGCGCAGCTTTTCCAGATTTAAGATCAGTTGGCTGACCTCTTGGGTTTGCGCCTGGGCGCTTTGGCCGGCCGCTGTCAATAGCAACACGATCAAGATTAGCTTTTTCATATCAGCGTTATTTAATTCCTTTCAGCGCCCGGCGGTACTCGATTTCGCTCAGCTCATCTTGCGCGGCTTTGCAGACCAGGCCCAGCTGCCTCTGGAAACTTTGGGCGAACACCAAATTTTCTTCAAAATGGGTCTTGACAGCCTCTAAGAGCTGGATGCGCTGGTCATCGGTGATGCTCAGCTGACCGTCGCGGATCACCATAAAAAAGCTTTCAATGAGCACCTGGCAGTCATCATACAGGCTTTGAAGGCCTGTGAGCATCTGCTTTTTTTGGGCCGGATCCATCAGCGCGCAGCCAGCGATCTGGCCGGGAAGCTGCTCGCAGATCTGGTTGATGCTTCCGTGCAAATCAGTGATGTGCTGTAGCTGGGAGAGCGAGGTGATTTCAGATTTGACGATACTGAGCGAATCAAAGCGGTTTTTGTGCAGTTTAAACTCGCCGGTTTTAATCTGATGGATCGCATCAAGGCCATCCTTGGCAATTTCATAACCTTGCTTGGTCAGCTCGAAGTAGAGCTTTAACTGCGCGATCTGCTCTGCGAGGTATTCCCGTTGGGTTTTGTTCTGGCGGAACCATTCCTTGAATTTCTGCGCGTGAGCATCGGCAGCGGCAGCTGCCAGCCCAAGCGCGATGAGCAGCTTTTTCATCGTGATCCTTTTTACTGACGGGATAATCTCTTTTTCCACAAGCCCTCAATCAAGTCCATACAGCTCTTTGGTCACCTTGGCGTCAAACGCGTTTTTGGCGCGCGACAGGCTCAACAGCTGGTTTTCCCGGTTGAACAAAACAAGCTCATCATAGATCCGGTCTGTTGAAGCGGCCGCCCGCTCGATGATTTCAAGCCTGGCCACATCAGACATCTGGGTGGCAAACGATTTGACCACAAGCTCTAAGAGCTCAACCGAGCGGGCCGTTTCAGCCAGGATTCCCTCGTATACGGTTTGCATGTGGGCCAGCTCGGAGCGGGTAAAGTGCGCGTCATTGCTGAACAGTGACCAGGCGGTTTGGTATTGCCGGGCGATCTGAGACTGTTTTTCTGTAATGGATTTGACGCGGAAGTAGTAGCCGACGACGGCTTTGACTTTTTTGAGCTCCTGATAGTAGTCTTCATAAAGCTCGCGCTGCTTTTTTACCCACTGCTCGATTTGGTCAAGCTTTAATTTGGCCATCGTATTCTCTAAGGCCTTTTGGGCATTTTGCAGCCGGATCTGTCTGTTTTGCCTCCGCTGGACCAAAAGGTCAAATGCGCGCACGACCCGTGTGACTGCTTCTTTGATGATCTGTGCCCACGGGATTGCCGCCTGGGCCTGCCGGGCCGGGGTTACCAGCAAAAGCAGCAACAATAAAAGAACGGTTTTTTTTAGCATGCTCCAAGCGATTTAGCGTGATGAATTCTTGCGCATGTCAGCGGCCAGTGCGGCGATGGCCGCCTGCATGCTGCCCAGCTGTTGGGCGTATTGCTGTACCTTGATTTTCTCGGTCTGCTCGGTCGTGTAGGTCAGGTATTCTTCCAGGCTCACCTCAGTGCGGTACACTTTGGAGAGCACTCCGCCCAAGCTGATGAAAACTTCCTTGTAGCGCAGCAGCGGATCGTTGGCCTTGTTGACCGATAGTACCAGTGATTTTTCCTTTTCGGTCAGGCCCAACAGCTCCTGGATCTGATCGAATTTGTTCTGATACTTGGATTGATCTAGAAGGATCTTACAATCCGAATTGTTGATGATCGCCTGTTTGACCACCGGCGAGGAGATAATATCCTCGACTTCCTGGGTGACGACAATAGCCTCGCCGAAAAATTTTCTGACCGTTTTGAAAAGATACCGGATGTATTCGGCCATTCCTTCCTTGGCGATGGCCTTGTCGGGTAGGTCAGCAGGATTACTCCCGCTTTCCCCCCTAAGAACCGTACGTGAGAGTTTCCCCTCATACGGCTCAGGTAACTTAAAATTCCTAAGTAGGAACCAGCTCATCATAACTTCAATTT
>Ga0209958_1000343_pt1 | contig 103242 bp, 82 predicted proteins | sample ThiBio_inoc_plan_FD_183942 | JGI IMG/M metagenome (GOLD analysis project Ga0209958, IMG submission 183942) | Wastewater bioreactor microbial communities from Cape Town, South Africa - Thiocy_inoc_plan (SPAdes) | ecosystem: Engineered > Bioremediation > Thiocyanate > Unclassified | place: South...
GTTCGGGCTTGCTGCAAACGGTTGGCTGTCCACGCCAAATGCTCTCTCACGGGATGCCAAGGCTCCCAAGGGGATGACAGGCTGTGGACAACTTCCCAAAAAATGTCTCTGAACTTCAGGGTCTCGACGATACAAGGGTCTCGACGATACAAGGGGGAAGGCGCGAAGCGCCACAGGGGGTGCTTCATCTCAAGGCCGCCGGAATGCCACGGCCTGGCGCGACCAGTAGGGGCCGCTGAGGCGGTCCAGCCGCACCTCGCCGCCCGTCGAGGGCGCGTGCACGAAGCGCCCCTGCCCGACGTAGATGCCGGCGTGCGTGGGCCGCGCGCCGCCGAACACCACCAGGTCGCCGGTGCGCAGGTCGGCGCCGTCCACCGGCGCGCCGAAGCCGTTGAGCTGCGCCACTGTGCGCGGCGGCGCCACGCCGGCGCGGCTGCGGTACACGTAGCCGATCAGGCCGCTGCAGTCGAAGCCGCCCTCGGGCGTATTGCCGCCGTAGCGGTAGGGCGTGCCCACCAGGCCCAGCGCATGGATGGCGATGTCGCTCGCCTGCTCGTGCGTCAGGCGCGAGGGCAGCGTGGTGGTGCGCTGCGGCGGCGTGCTGCCGCACGCCGCCAGCAGCAGCGTGCCGCCCAGCGCCAGCAGGTGGCGGCGCCGGGCAAGGGGAGTGGGCGGGGCGAGCATGGCCGCGAGCTTATCCCAGGGCCGGCCGTGGCATCAAACCATGGCCGTGGTCCGGGCTCCGGGGGCCTGGTGCCCTTGTGCGTGGCGCCGCTGCAGCAGCCGGTTGGCGGCGCCCACCACGGCCTGCACCGAGGCGGTGACGATGTTGTGGTGCAGGCCCACGCCGAAGGTGGCGCCGGGCAGGCCGTCCAGCCCGGCTTCGACGATGGCCAGCGCCTGCGCGCCCGCGCCGGTGCCGGTGGCGCGCTCCTCGTAGGCGTGCACCGACAGCGGCAGGCCCAGCGCGTCCACCGCCGCGTCGATCGGGCCGTTGCCCTGCCCCTGCAGCGTGAGGCGGGCGCCGTCGATCGCCACGTCGATCTCGATGCCGCGCCCGTCGCCGGCCAGGCGGTGCGTGTGGTACGTCACCAGGCCCGGCACGCCCTGGGGCTGGCGCAGGTAGGTGGCCTGGAACAGCGCCCAGAGGGCGTCGCCGGTCATCTCGGTCTCACTCGCGTCGGTGGCGCGCTGCACCACGGCGCTGAACTCCACCTGCATGCGCCGCGGCATGACCACGCCCTGGTCGCGCTCCAGCAGGAAGGCGATGCCGCCCTTGCCCGACTGGCTGTTCACGCGGATCACGCTGTCGTAGGTGCGGCCCAGGTCCGCCGGGTCGATGGGCAGGTACGGAATCTGCCACGGGCCCTCGGGGTCGTGCGCGGCGAAGCCTTTCTTGATCGCGTCCTGGTGCGAGCCCGAGAACGAGGTGAACACCAGGTCGCCCACGTAGGGGTGGCGCGGGTGGATGGGCAGGCCCGTGCATTCCTCGGCCACGCGCGCCACGGCGTTGATGTCGGAAAAATCCAGGCCCGGATGCACGCCCTGGGTGTAGAGGTTCAGCGCCACCGTCACCAGGTCGAGGTTGCCGCAGCGCTCGCCGTTGCCGAACAGGCAGCCCTCCACGCGCTGCGCGCCGGCCAGCAAGGCCAGTTCGGCCGCCGCCACGCCGGTGCCGCGGTCGTTGTGCGGGTGCACCGAGAGCACGATGTGCTCGCGCGGCGCGAGGTGGCGGTGCATCCACTCGATCTGGTCGGCGAAGCGGTTGGGCGTGGCGTTCTCCACCGTGGTGGGCAAGTTGATGATGACCTCGCGCCCCGGGCCTGCGCCCCAGGCGGCAAGCGCGGTCTGGCAGGCCTTGAGCGACACCTCCAGCTCGGTGGCGTTGAAGGTCTCGGGCGAGTACTGCAGCGTCCACCGCGTCTCGGGCCGCGCGTCGGTCAGGCGCTTGAGGTGCGCGACGTGTTCCTCGATGAAGGCCAGCATCTGCGTCACGTTCATGCCGAACACCACGCGGCGCCAGATGGGGGCGGTGGCGTTGTACAGGTGCACGATGGCGCGGGGCGCGCCGCGCAGCGCCTCGACGGTGCGCTCGATGAGGTCGCTGCGCGACTGCGTCATGACCATGAGGGTCACGTCCTCGGGCACCAGGTCTTCGTCGATGAGGCGGCGCACGAAGTCGAAGTCGGTCTGCGAGGCGGCGGGAAAGCCCACCTCGATCTCCTTGAAGCCGATGCGCACCAGCTCCTGGAACAGCTTCATCTTGCGCGCGCCGTTCATGGGCTCGAACAGCGCCTGGTTGCCGTCGCGCAGGTCGGTGGAGAGCCACACGGGCGCGCGGGTGATGGTGTTGGCGGGCCAGCGGCGGTCCGCGAGGGCGATGGGGGCGGCGGTCTGGTACTTGCGGGACGGTTGGTCGATCACGATGGGCTCCACGAATCAGGGTTTGGAAAAACCAAAGGCGACATCCCCTGCAGCCCTCCACAGGCGTGGAGGCTGGTTCGTGGGCCGGGGTCAGGGGGGTGTCGGGTGGTGTGCGCTGAAGCGAATCAGGCAACCGAAGCGGCGAACGCAGGCAGACCCCGGCCAGGCACTAGGCCTAGCGCTAGGGTGGATAGGGTCATGCTGCGTTGCATAGGGGGCCGATGGTAGCACGGCATTTTGGCCTGGTGCCTCACCCCTGCATGCGCCTGGCCCAGTCCTCCACCTGCCCGCGCTCCAGCCGCCCCTGCACGATGCGCTGCCACGACGGCGGCAGGTGCAGCCGGGCCAGGCCCTGCAGCGCCTCGCGGTCCAGCGGGCGGTGGTACAGCAGGTCCACCACGCGTGCCAGCGTCCAGGCGGGGTGCGGGCGCTCCACCAGGTGGATGGCGTCGCCCGCCTGGAGCTGGCCAGGCTCCAGCACGCGCCAGTACCAGCCGGTGCGGCCCGTGTCCTGAAGGCGCCGTGCCATGTCCTTGTGGCCGAAGCGCAGGTTCAGCTTCCAGCAGGGCTGGCGGCTTTGTGCCACTTCGAGCAGCACGCTGCCGATGCGCACGCGGTCGCCCCAGCACAGCGTGGCCTCGGTCACGCCGGCGCTGGCCAGGTTTTCGCCGAAGGCACCGGGCGCGTCGAGCACGGGCAGCGCGCCCAAGTCGGCGCGCCAGGCGGCGTAGTGCTCCAGCGCGTACTGGTGCACGGCCTTGTCGGGGCCGCCGTGCACGCGGCGGTCGCCTTGTTCATCGCCCTCCAGGCCCTCGGGGCCGACCTGCACCGGCCCGGCCACGGGCTGCTTGGCGATGGCGCTGCGGCCGCCGGGGCTGCCGTCGGGGCGCGTGCAGGGCACGGCCCGGCCGCGCAGCACGGCGTGGATCTGGCCGATGGAGACGGTTTTCATGGTCTTTTTGGCGTTTTGCGCTTGCCTGGCAAGCGCTGGAAGCTATCGAAAAAGGAGCTTCACACGTTCTCAGGCCACCAGCGCCGGCTGCAGCAGCTTGCCCAGGGCCTGCCGCTTGCAGGCCTGCAGGCGCATGAGCAGCGCGTGGTCGGGCCAGGGCACGCCGTAGCGCTGGCCCAGGTCGTGCTGCATGCGCGCCAGCAGCGCGGCGGCCATCTCGGCGTCGGCCAGCGCGCGGTGGGCGCGGCCGGTGCGCGGCAGGCCCAGGTGGTCGATCAGGTTGCCGAGCTTGTGGCTGGGCGCGTCGGGGTACACGCGGCGCGACAGCAGCACGGTGCAGGCAAAGGGCTGCGTGGCCTGCACGCCTGCGTGCTGCAGTTCGGACTGCCAGAACTTGCTGTCGAACGCCGCGTTGTGCGCCACCATGGGCGCGCCGCCCACGAAGCGCGCGGCCTCGCGCATCACGGCCTCGGCCGGCGGCGCTGCGGCCACCATGGCGTTGCTGATGCCGGTGAGCTGCTCGATGAAGGGCGGAATCCACGCGCCAGTCCGCATCAGGCTGGCGAAGCGGTCCACCACCTGCGTGCCCTGCAGCAGCACGATGGCCACCTCGGTGGCACGCGCGCCCTGGGCCGGGGCCATGCCGGTGGTCTCGAAGTCGATGACGGCGATGGGCGGCGCCATGGCGCTCAGGCCTTCTTCAGGAATTCGGACTTGAGCAGCATGCTGCCCAGCTCGGTCTTGCAGTCCACGTTGTGGCCGTCGGCGCCGTCCACCAGGCGGATGCCCTTGATCTTGCTGCCCTTCTTCAGCACGGTGGACGAACCCTTGACCTTGAGGTCCTTCACCAGGATCACGGCGTCGCCATCGGCCAGCGGGTTGCCGTTGGCGTCGCGCACCGTGCCGCCGCCCTCGGGGGCTTCGGCCTCGGCTGCGTCGGCCTGCTGGGGCCACTCGAAGGCGCAATCGGGGCAGATGTAGCTGGCGCCGTCGGGGTAGGTGTTTTCCTGGCCGCATTGCGGGCAGGCGGGAAGGGTGTGGGGCATGGCGAATCCGGTGGGGGTTGTGCGGCGGCGTGCCGCCGTGCGCGGGTGCGCGTGACGCTGGATTGTCGCCCCCCGCGGCCAGCGCCATCCGGGCGCCCGTGGCGCGTGCCCTGGAATACATGGAAAAAAGGGTTGTAGCCCTTTTCTGACAAGCGCTGACAGCTCCTTGAAAGATAGCAAACGCGGTGCTGCATCTTAGGGAAATAACGGACTTGCATCAGGTTTTGCGTTGACAGGTATCAAACTGAAACAAGATGCATCGCGCTTCAATCACTCACGAAATTCTCACGGCATCCATCTGCAAACCTTCCCATGCGCCGCATCCACCAAAGCGATTTGGTATTGAACGAGCCCCTGCCCTGGCCGTTGTATGACGAGGACGGCCATCTCTTGCTGCGCGAGGGCTATGTGCTGAGCATTCCGCGCCATATCGAGACGCTGCTGGCGCGCGGCGCCTATGCGCCCGATCCGACGCCCGCCAGCCCGGGCTCCGGCGCGGCGGATGCCACCGGCACGGCAGGCACGGCAGGCATGGCGGGCGCGGCGGCGTTGCCGCCCGTGCCGCCGCCCGGGGCCGGGGCGGAGCCGGTGTTCGCCCGCGCCGGCACGCTGGCATCGACGCTCAAGCGCCTGCACGCGCACCTGCAGGCCGGTTCGCCGCAGGCCGTGCTGCCGCAGGTCGTGCAGAGCCTGGCGCGCGGCGTGATCGACGCCTGCGCGCAGGACCCCGATGCGCTGCTGGCCGCGCTGCACCTGGACCGCCAGCACCCGTACCTGGTGGTGCAGCAACTGCTCGGCGCGGCGCTGACCGAGATCGCCGCGGTCGAGCTGCTGCTGGATGCGCCCACGCGCCTGTCGCTGGCCTGCGCGGCGCTGACGCGCGACGTGGCGCTGCTGCCGCTGCAGGCGCAGCTCGACCGCCAGGCCGGCGCGCTGACGCGCGAGCAAGCCGCGCAGGTGCGCGGCCACCCCGTGCACAGCGCCGAGCAGCTGGCGGCCATGGGCGTGACCGATGCGCTGTGGCTCGAACTGGTGTGCCAGCACCACGAGCGCTGCGACGGCTCGGGCTACCCGCGCGGGCTGCGCGGCGACGCCATCCTGCCCGGCGCGCGCCTGCTGGCGGTGGCCGACTCGTACGCGGCCATGGTGACCCCGCGCGCCAACCGTGCGGGCCAGTTCCCGCGCGATGCGCTCAAGGCCCTGTTCCTGGAGCGCAGCCGCCTGTACGAAGATTCGCTGGTGAAACTGTCCATCAAGACCCTGACCATGCATCCGCCCGGCACGCTGGCGCGGCTGGCCAACGGCGAGCTGGCCGTGGTGCGCTCGCGGCAGAAGCACGATGCGCCGGTGGACCTGTGGAGCCTGTATGACAGCAGCGGCATGCCAGTCATGCGCCCGCAGCGCTGCGACGCGGCCGATCCCGCCCATGGCATCGTCGGCGCGCTGCGCGTGGAGGAGTGCCGCTCCGCCGCGCTGGTGCTCAAGCGCCTGTGGATGCACCGCTGATTCGGGAGAACCCGCACCATGAAGAAGAACCTGCCCGTCACGTCCCGGCAAACCGAGGTCCCGCCCGGCGTCACCCTCGTGTCCAAGACCGACCTCAAGGGCCGCATCACCTACGCCAACGAGGCGTTCGTCGAGGTCAGCGGCTACGCGCTGGACGAACTGCTGTACCAGAGCCACAACATCGTGCGCCACCCGGACATGCCGCCCGCCGCCTTCGAGGACATGTGGCGCACGCTCCAGCAGGGCGAGCCGTGGCGCGGCATCGTCAAGAACCGCTGCAAGGACGGCGGCTACTACTGGGTCGATGCCTGCGTGGTGCCCGTCAAGCGCCACGACCAGGTGACGGGCTACATGTCGGTGCGCAAGCACGCGCCGCCCGCTGCCATCGCGGCCGCGCAGGCGCTGCACCGCGACATGGCGGCGGGCCGCGCCCGGCCCGCCGCGCGCCTGCCGGCGTGGCTGGGCATACGCAGCGGCATGCACGCGGGCATGCTGTTCGTGGCGCTGCTGATGCTGGTGGGCGGCGTGCTCGGCATCGGCGGGCTGAAGCTGGCCGACGACGCGCTGCACCAGCTCTACCACCGGCAGCTCGGGCCGGTGGCGGCCATCGGCAAGATCAAGACCCGCCTGGGCGAGAGCCGCGCCACCATGCTCGAAATCCGCCTGGCGCGGCTGCGCACCGGCCAGGAAGAGGCGCTGGCCAGCCAGGTGGCCCGGCTGCGTGCCAACCGCGACGAGGTGCAGGCGCTGCTGGCCCAGCTGGCCGCCGACTCGGGCCAGGCGCCGCAGCAGACGCAGCGGCTGGCCGCCGCGCTGACGCGCTACACCGACGAGGGCCTGCAGCGCGTGGAGATGGCTGCCGCCTACGACGACCCGGAGCAGATCGACGAGCTGATCCGCCAGCGCGTGCTGCCGCTGGAGCAGGCGGCCTCGGCCGCCGCGTCGGAGCTGCGCGATGCGCTGGACGCCGCCGCGCGCGCTGCCTACGAGGAAACGCTGGCGCGCAATGCACGCATCCGCGCCATCGCCATCGCGGGCATCCTGTGCGGGCTGCTGGCGGTGGTGCTGGCGGGGCACATGTTCATTCGCGGCGTCGTCGATCCGCTGAACGCCTCGATCCGCCGCCTCAACCGCATCGCCCAGGGCGATCTGCAGGGCGAGATCGACCTCTCCGGCACCGGCGAGAGCGGCCAGCTGAACCACGCCGCCGCCGTCATGCAGCTGAACCTGAAGGTGATGATCGACGAAATCGCGCTGGCGGCGCGGCGCATCCAGCGCCACTGCACCACGCTCAACACCGTGCTCTACAGCGTCACCGAGCACTCCGAGGCGCAGCACGACCGCGTGTACGCGGCGATCCGCGCGCTCGACGCCGCCGTGGCCGAAACCAGCGGCCTGAGCGAGCGCGCAGAGCGGCTGCTGCACCTGGCGGGCGCCGGCGGCGCGGGCCAGGCGCTGGCCGATGAAACCCGCGAGCTGGCCACGGCCACCCGGCTGGCGGCCTTCGGCGCCGAGGAAGTGGCGGGCGCCATGCACCAGGTGGCGGACCTGATCGTGGAAAACCGGGGCGAGGCGCAGCGCGCCTGGCTGGCGTCCGAGGAGCTCAAGCGCGTGGCCAGCGAACTCAATGAGCTGGTGGATTTCTTCGAGCCCGGGACATCAGCGTGAAAACGCTTTTTTTGATAGCTGCCAGCGCTTGCTGGACGGGCGTTCCAGGCTGATTTGGCCCTTATTTTCCGGCCCCGGCGGGCGCGCACGCGCGGCGCTGCAGCGCGAACGGCGGCAGGCCTTGCAGCAGCCGCTGCCCGTAGCCGGTGCGCACCAGGCGCCGATCGTAGCAGTAGACATGCGCCAGGTCTTCCTCGGTGCGGATGGCGCGGCCCACCCACTGCGCCAGGCGGATGGCCGTGGCCGGCACCACCAGCTCGCTGAACGGGTCGCGCCCGGCGCCGCGCAGCCACTCGGCGCGCGCCTCGCCCACCGGATCGTCGGGCGGGGCGAAGGGCAGCTTGGTGATGAACAGCGATTCGCACAGCCGGCCTGGTAGGTCCAGCCCCTCGCCGAAGGACTGCATGCCGAAGATGATCGAGGGCTGGCCCTGCGCCACGCGCTCGCGGTGCTGCGCCAGCAGCTGCTGGCGCGGCCACTGGTTCTGCACCAGCACCGTGGCGCGCAGCGCGGTCGGCAGTTGATCGACGGCCTGGCGCATCTGCTCGCGCGAGGTGAACAGCACCAGCGCGCCCGCTTCCACCAGGGCCAGGTCGGACAGCAGCGCCTCCACCATCTCGGCCGTGTAGGCCGGGGCGTCGCGCGGGTCGGCCTGGGTCTCGCTCGCCACCAGCGTGCCCTGGCGCGCGTAGTCGAACGGGCTGGCCACCTCCAGCGTGCGCACCGCCACGTCGCCGTGCAGGCCGGCCTCGCGCAGGAAAAAGTCGAACTGCCCGCAGCCCGTGAGTGTGGCCGAGGTCAGCACCGCGCCGCGCACCGCGGACCACAGGTGGTGGCGCAGCGTGGCGCCGGGCAGCACCGGGCTGGCGTGGGCGCGGACCACCAGGAAGTCGCCCTCCACCGCCAGCGTGAACCACTTGGCGGCGGGCACCGCGCCCTCGGGCGCGTCCTGCAGCAGCAGCTGGGTGCAGGCGTGCACGCCCTCCAGGCGCGGCGCCAGGCTGCCCACCTGGGCGTAGAGCTGCGACAGGCGCCGCGCCTCGTCGGGCGTGTCGCGCATGGCCGCGCGCAGCGCCTTGGCGATGGCGCGCAGCGCATCCAGAAAGCCGCCCGCGTGGTGCGCGGCCTGGGCCAGCGGCTCGCCCAGGGCTTCGGGCAGGCGCCCGCCGGCCACGCGCGCCCGCGCGGGCTGGCCCGCGGCGGCCAGGCGGTTGCCCGGGCCGCCTGTGGTGCCGCGGCCCGGCGCGCGCAGCGGCTCGCCGTACACATCCAGCACCAGGCGCGCCAGGTCGGCCAGCGCGGTGCGCAGCCGCGCCGCGTGCTGGGGAATGTCGGCGATTTCCTCCACCTCCACGAACTGGCCGATGCGCAGCGCGCGGCTGGCCAGCCGGTCGATCCACGACAGGCGCGACAGGTCCATCTCGCAGGCGAACTGCGCCAGCGCGGTGGACGGCAGGTGGTGCGCCTCGTCGATGACGAGCAGGCAGTTGTCCAGCTCGGGCAGCAGGCGCGCGCCGATGGACGACAGCAGCAGGTCGTGGTTGGCCACGATCACCTGCGCCGCCACCTGCGCCTTGCGCCGCTCGAAGTAGGTGCACTGGCTGAACAGCGGGCAGTACTTGCCGGTGCACGACGAGGCCTCGGCCGCCACCGGGCCCCACATCTCGGGCTCGGGCGGCGTGGGCAACTGGTCGCGGTCGCCGTCCCACTGGCCGGTGGCCAGGGCGTCGGCCATGCTGGCGTAGAACTGCATGCGCGCCTCCGCCTGGTGCGGGGCGTGGCGGCCCTGGCGCTGCTCGGCGGCCTCGGCGGCCAGCAGGTCGTCGGGGATGGCGTCGTCGTCCTCGGCGCTGGCGCCGCTGGCCAGGCGCTCCAGCTTGAGCTTGCAGGCGTAGCGCCCGCGCCCCTTGGCCAGGGCGAAGGCGAAGGGCTGCTCCATGCGCGCGGCCAGCTGCGGCAGGTCTTTGTGCACCAGTTGCTCCTGCAGCGCCACGGTGGCGGTGGAGATCAGCACGCGCGTGCCGCGCGCCAGCGCGATGGCGATGGCCGGCACGCTGTAGGCCAGCGACTTGCCCACGCCCGTGCCGGCCTGGATGACGGCAATGGCGCGCGCGGGGCCGGCGTTTTCGTCTTCCACCTTGCCCAGTTGTGCCTGGCTGAAGGCCTGGGCCACGGCCTCGGCCATGCCACGCTGCCCGGCACGGCCACGCAATCCCTCGGTGGACTGCACCACCCCATCAAACGCCTGCAGGCCCGCCTGGGCCCATTCTGTGGAAGACATAGGGGTGGGAGTGTGGCACAGTGGGCTGGCAGGGGATTTTTTGCAATAAAAATGGCGGAAACGCTTTGTGGATAAGCGCTATAAGCTATTAATTTAATAGCTAAATAATGATGGAGGGACGCACCGTGTCAGAACCATGGGCCCATTCCGGCGGGCATTTGCTGGCTGATCATTCGCGGGCGGTGGCGTGGCTGGCCGCCGAATTTTCCCAACCCTTCGATGCCGCCGCGCCTGCGTTGCGCTGGGCCTGCCTGGCGGGTTTGTGGCACGACCTGGGCAAGTACCGGCCGGGTTTTCAGAAGTACGTGCGGCTGGCGGACAACGCCGACGCGCACATCGAGGGCAAGGTGGCCGGGCGCGACAAGACGCACTCCGCTGCCGGGGCGCTGTGGGCCGTGCAACGGCTGAATCAACCGGGCCGCCCCTACGGCCACATCCTGGCGTATCTGATCGCGGGCCACCATGCGGGGCTGGACGATTGGGACGGCGGGCTGAAAGAGCGGCTGCAAGGCGAAGACGCCCAGCGGGAACTGCAAGAAGCCCTGGCGGCCAGTCCTCCTGCGGATCTTCTGGCGAATGGTGATCTGGTCGCCAAGATTCCCGGCGGCGCGGCAGGCTTCGCCCTGTGGGTGCGCATGCTGTTCTCCTGCCTGGTGGATGCCGACTTCCTGGACACCGAAGCGCACTTCGACGCGGGCAGGCCCGCCCGCCGCGAAGGCTTTCCCACGCTGGCGCAAATGCGGCAGGCGTTCGACGCCCACATGGCTGCGCTGCCCGTGGCCCGCACGCCCGTCAACACCTTGCGCGCCGACATCCTGCGCCAGTGCCGCGCCAAGGCGGCCTTGCCTGCGGGCTTCTTCTCGCTCACCGTGCCCACGGGCGGCGGCAAGACCCTCTCCAGCCTGGCCTTCGCGCTGGAGCATGCGCTGGCGCACGGCAAGCGCCGCATCGTCTACGCCATTCCCTACACCAGCATCATCGAGCAGACGGCGGACGTGTTCCGCACGGTGTTCGAGGCCCTGGGCGACGAGGCGCTGATCGAACACCACAGCCAGGCCGATGCCGCCGAGAAAGACGAAACCGCACGCAGCCGCCTGGCCTGCGAGAACTGGGACGCGCCGCTGGTCGTCACCACCAACGTGCAGTTGTTCGAGTCGCTGTTCGCCGCCAAGACCTCGCGCTGCCGCAAGCTGCACAACCTGGCGGGCAGCGTCATCGTGCTGGACGAGGCGCAGCAACTGCCGCCCGCCTTTCTGCAACCCATCCTGGACGTGCTCGACCTGCTGGTGGCGCACTACGGCGTGACGGTGGTGCTGTGCACCGCCACCCAGCCTGCGCTGAACAGCACCAGCTATTTCGATGCCGGCAAGAACCTGCGCGGGCTGCACAACGTGCGCGAGATCATCGATGACCCCGATGCCTTGTTCGAGGCCCTGAAGCGCGTGCATGTGGAGCTGCCGCCCGACTGGACGACGCCCACCCCCTGGGCCGACCTTGCCGCACGGCTCGCCGCCGAGGATTGCGTGCTCGCCATCGTCAACACCCGCAAGGCCGCGCGCGAACTGCACCGCCTGATGCCCGAAGGCACGCTGCACCTGTCGGCGCTGATGTGCGGCGCGCACCGCAAGGACGTCATCGCCCAGATCAAGGAGCGCTTGCAGGCCAAACGCGCAGGGCGCGACCCTCGGCCCCTGCGCGTGGTCAGCACCCAGTTGGTGGAGGCGGGCGTGGACATCGACTTCCCCGTGGTCTACCGTGCATTGGCCGGGCTCGACTCCATCGCGCAGGCCGCGGGCCGCTGCAACCGCGAAGGGCGCCTGGAAGGCAAGGGGCGCATGGTGGTGTTCGTGCCGCCGGAAAAGCCGCCTCTCGGCCATTTGCGCAAGGGGGCCGATGCCTGCATCGCTACGTTGCACGGACAGACGCACGACCCGCTGGCGCGAAGGTTGTTCGCGCGGTATTTCACCGAGTTCTATCACTCGGTGGACTTGGACGGCCGTGGCATCGTGAACATGCTCAAAGTGGAGCCGCGTGCGCTGGCGGTGCGGTTCCGCTCGGCGGCCAACGCGTTCCGGCTGATCGACGACGAAGACAAGGCCACGGTGGTGGTGCGCTACGCGCCGCAGCAGGGCGAGATCGAGAAGCTGCTGGGCATCCTGGCGGCAGAAGGCCCGCAGCGCTGGCTGATGCGCAAGCTGCAGCGCTACACGGTCAGCATCCCGAAGCGGGAGGCCGACAGGATGCTGGCGCAAGGCAGCGCGACGCTGCCCATGCCTGGCTTGTACGCCATGGTGAATACTGATAATTTATACAGTAATATTCTGGGGCTGGTGGGTGACGACAATCTCTACAACCCCAGTGGCTTTGCCTTGTGAAGGAACCCCATGTCCCCTCGCTTTTGCCTTGAAGTCGCAGGCCCTTTTGCCTGCTTCACCCGGCCGGAAATGAAGGTCGAGCGCGTCTCCTACGACGTGATGACGCCCTCGGCCGCCCGCGCCGTGTTCGAGTCCATTCTGTGGAAGCCCGCCATCCGCTGGCGCGTGCAGCGCATCGAGGTGCTCAAGCCCATCCGCTTCATCAACCTGCGGCGCAACGAGGTCAGCGCCGTGGTGTCCACGCGCAACGTGCAGCAGGCCATGGCAGCGGGCAGCGGCACGCTGGGCCTGACCATCGAGGATGAGCGCCAGCAGCGCGCGGGCTACTTTCTGCGCGACGTGGCCTACCGCATCCATGCCGATCTGTCGCTGGCACCGGGCTGCGCCGAGCCCTTGATGAAGTACACCGAAATGTTCACCCGCCGCGCCAGCAAGGGCCAGTGCGTGAACCAGCCTTACCTGGGCTGCCGCGAGTTCGCGGCGGACTTCCGCTTGGTGACAGCTGACGCGCCGCCCGCCACGCCCATCCCCGACACGCGCGAACTGGGCTGGATGCTGCATGACCTGGACTTCACCCGCCCCGCCGACCCGCAGCCGCGTTTCTTCAACGCCATGATGGAACGCGGTGTAGTGCAGGTGCCGCCGTTCGAGGAGGCCCGCGGATGATCCTGCAAGCCCTGAACGACTACTACCGCCGCAAGTGCGACGACCCCGACCCGGCGCAGCGTCTGCCTGCCTTTGGGCTGGAGCAGAAGGAGATTCCGTTCATCCTGGAGATCGATGCCGACGGAGAGCTGCTGCAACTGCGCGACACCCGTGAACAGCAAGGCAAAAAGAAGGTGGCGCGCATCTTTCGCGTGCCCATGGGCGTCAAGAAAACCTCGGGCGTGGCGGCCAACCTGCTGTGGGACACCCTGGAATACGTGCTGGGCGTGGACACCAAGGGCAAGCCCGAGCGCGTGGCCGAGCAGCATGCGGCGTTCCGTGCCCGTATCGAGGCGCTGCCAGAGACGGTCAGGGAGGATGCCGGCATCCAGGCCGTGCTGCGCTTTCTGCAACGGCGGGATGTGGCGCAACTGGAGCGCCAGCCTGCCTGGAGCGAGGCGCTGGAGGGCAACGCCGTGATGAGCTTCCGGCTGCATGGCGACCTGGACCTGGTGTGCCAGCGCCACGCCGTGGTGCAGGCGGCGCTGAATACGAGCGGCGACGATGATGCGCCGCAGGCCATGTGCCTGGTGACGGGCGAGCAGGCGCCAGTGGAGCGTCTGCATGCCTCGATCAAAGGGGTGTGGGGTGCGCAGACCTCTGGCGCCAACATCGTCTCGTTCAACGCCCGCGCCTTCGAGTCGTATGGCAAGACCGAGCGCCAGGGCGAAAACGCTCCGGTCGGCCGCGCCGCCGCCTTTGCCTACACCACGGCGCTGAACCATCTGCTGCGCAAGGACTCGCCCCAGCGCATGCAGGTGGGCGATGCGTCCACGGTGTTCTGGGCCGAGCGGCAAGACCCGTTCGAGACCATCTTTGGCGACATCTTCCAGGACAACCCCGACGACAGCACCGCCGCCGTGCGCGCGCTGCTCGATGCCGTGCACAGCGGCCAGTGGGGGCCGTCGGATGAAAACCTGCGCTACCACGTGCTGGGCCTGGCGCCCAACGCGGCGCGCATCAGCATCCGCTTCTACCACTGCGTCACCCTGCGCGAACTGGGCCAGCGCATCGCGCAGCACTTCGAAGACCTGTCGCTGGCGCGGGGGCCGAATGACCCGCAGTACCCATCGCTCTTTCGCCTGCTGACGGCGGTGGCGTTGCAGAACAAGGCCGACAACATTCCGCCCAACCTGGGCGGCGCCATCGTCGATGCCCTGCTGGCCGGGCCGGATGCGCCCTATCCCCGCCTGTGGCTCAACGCCGCCGTGGGCCGCTGCCGGGCGGAGCAAGCCGTCAATTACCTGCGCGCTGCGGCCATCAAGGCGTGCCTCAACCGTCATATCCGTTTTCGCCACGGCACAGAAAAGGAGTTTTTGCCCATGCTCGACCTCAGCAACACCCATCCGGCCTACCGGCTGGGGCGGCTCTTTGCGGTGCTGGAAAAAATCCAGGAAGAAGCCAGCCCCGGCCTGAACGCCACCATCCGCGACAGGTACTACGGCGCGGCTTCCAGCACGCCGGTGGCGGTGTTCACCACCTTGCTGCGCCTGAAGAACGCGCACCTCAAGAAGCTGGTGCCAGGGCGTGTGGCCTGGTTTGAAAAGCTGCTGGGTGAAGTGCTGGGCCCGGTGAACGACTTCCCCAGGCATCTGCCATTGCCCGACCAGGGCCGCTTCGCGCTGGGCTACTACCACCAGCGGCAGGACTTTTTCACCCGCAAATCCCAAGACATCGACCCCGGCACCCCTGAAGGAGAAACCGCATGAGCCTCGCCCACCGCTACGACTTCGTCCTGATCTTCGACGTGAAGGATGGCAACCCCAACGGCGACCCGGACGCGGGCAACCTGCCGCGCCTCGATGCCGAATCGGGCCACGGCCTGGTGACCGATGTGTCGCTCAAACGCAAGGTGCGCAACTTTGTCGGGCTGGTCAAGGATCAGGCAGAGCGCGCGCCCGTCGATGGCGAAAAGCGCTTTGAGATCTACGTGCGTGAGAAAGCCATCCTCAACCACCAGAACCAGCGTGCTTATTCAGCACTCAATCTGGCTTCAGCGCCCGAGGAACAAGCGCAAGTAGCTACAGAAAACGAAGTAACCGACGCCAAGAAGAAAAAGCCCGCCAAGGAAAAACGCAAGGGCAGCGCCGACGAGGTGGCCCTGGCGCGGCAATGGATGTGCCAGAACTTCTTCGACGTGCGTACCTTTGGCGCCGTCATGTCCATCGGGGTGAACTGCGGCCAGGTGCGCGGCCCGGTGCAACTGACCTTCGCGCGCTCGGTCGAGCCCATCGTGGCGCTGGAGCATTCCATTACCCGCATGGCCGTCGCCACCGAGGGCGAGGCGGAGAAGCAGCAGGGCGACAACCGCACCATGGGCCGCAAGCACACCGTGCCCTACGGCGTCTATGTGGCCCACGGCTTCGTATCGTCCTTCCTGGCGAAGCAGACCGGCTTTGGCGCAGACGATCTGGAACTGCTGTGGCAGGCGCTGGGCCAGATGTTCGAGCACGACCGCTCCGCCGCCCGAGGCCAAATGGCCACGCGCGGGCTGTACGTCTTCCAGCACGATAGCGAGCTGGGCAATGCTCCGGCCCATGCGTTGTTCGAGCGCCTGCAAGTCGCGCCCAAGACCCCTGGCGAGGTAGCGCGCGGCTTTGATGCCTATGGCGTGGCTTTTGACGGCCAGGGCTTGGCCGTGGGGGCAGAGGTGCAGGCCGCGCCTGGCGTCAAGCTGCGCCGGGTGTGCTGAAAGAGCGCACCATGAAAATCCTGCCCACCCAATTCGATGGTCAGGCCATACGCCGCGTGTATGACGAGGCCACCGATACTTGGTGGTTCTCGGTGATCGACATCGTGCAAGTCCTGACCGACAGCGAAAACGCCCGCGATTACTGGTTCAAGATGAAGCTGCGCGTCAAATCCGAGGATGGCGCCGAACTGTCGACATTTTGTCGACAGTTGAAATTGCCCGCCGCCGATGGCAAGCAGCGCCTGACCGACTGCGCCACCGCCGAAAGCCTGCTGCGCATCGTGCAATCCGTCCCCAGCCCCAAGGCCGAGCCCATCAAGCTGTGGCTGGCCAAGGTGGGCTACGAGCGCATGCAGGAACTGGCCGACCCCGCCCAGGCGCTGGATCGCGCGCGCCAGACCTGGGCGCAGCAGGGCCGCAGCGACAAATGGATCCAGCAGCGCATGACCGGGCAGGAAACGCGCAACAAGCTCACCGATTACTGGAGTGGGCACGGCGTCGAAAAAGGGCGCGAGTTCGCCATCCTCACCAACCTCATCCACCAGGAATGGGCGGGCCTGAGCGTGGCCGGGCACAAGGAAGCCAAGGGCCTCACCAGCCATAACCTGCGCGACCACATGAGCGAGGCCGAGCTGATCTTCACCGCCCTGGCCGAACTCTCCACGCGCCAGATCGCCGAGCGCCAGAACGCCACCGGCATGGCCGAGAACCAGACGGCGGCCAAGGCGGGCGGGGGTATCGCCCGCCAGGCACGCCAGCAACTGGAACACCAGACCGGCCAGCCGGTCGTGACCGCCAGCAACTACCTGCCCCCGCAGGCCCAGCCACCGGCACGTCTGCCCGCCAAGACCCGGCGCGGCAACAAAGCCTGACCGCATGGAAGCACCAGAGCCCATCCCCCTGTCGGCTCTGCAGCACTGGTGCTATTGCCCGCGCCAGTGCGGCCTCATCCATCTGGAACAGGTGTTCGACGACAACCTGCACACCCTGCGCGGCCAGGCCGTGCATGCCCGCACCGACCAGCCGGGTGTGGAAACCGCCAAGGGCTTCCATGTGGAACGTGCCCTGCCGCTGTGGCACGACGCGCTGGGTTTGATCGGCAAGTCCGACGTGGTGGAGTTTTTGCCCGATGGCACGCCCTACCCGGTCGAATACAAGCACGGCAGCCGCCACAAGGCCGCCGACATTGCCGCCTGCGATGACCTGCAGCTCGCTGCCCAAGCCCTGTGCCTGGAGGCCATGACGGGGCGCGATGTGCCGGAAGGCGCGCTGTACTACGCCAGCTCGCGCCGCCGCCGCACCGTGCCCATCGGCCCTGTGCTGCGCGCCCAGGTTGCCGAGGTAGCCACTGCCGTGCGCCAGATGCTGTCGAGTGGGCGGCTGCCCCCTCCGTTGCGGGGCGATGAGGCTGCACGGCGCTGCAAGGGCTGCTCATTGATCGAGCGTTGCCAGCCGCAGGCCACGCCCGAACATCTGCTGGCCGCGCGGCGCGCGTTGTTCGAGGCCGATGCATAGACATCCTGCAGGAAACGCCATGCAATTGCTCAACACCTTGTACGTCACCCTGGCCGATGCCTGGCTGCGCTTGGACAATGACACCTTGCGCGTCGAAGTGGAACGCGAAACCCGGCTGCGCGTGCCGCTGCACCATTTGAGCGCCGTGGTCTGTTTTGGCCACGTCGGCCTTTCGGCCCCCCTGATGCACAAGCTGGCCGATATGGGCATCGCCCTCGTGTTGCTGGATGACAACGGTCGCTTCAAGGCCCGGCTGGAAGGCGCCACCACCGGCAACGTGCTGTTGCGTCAGGCGCAGTTCCAGCGCATGGCCGACCCTGCGTTTACGCTGGACCAAGCGCGAGCCTGCGTGGCGGGCAAGGTCAAGAATACGCGCCAGGTGCTGCAGCGTGGTGCGCGTGAGAACCCTTCCGCAGACGAAGCGCAGACCCTCTCGCGCCTGGCGGATGACCTCGCCGCCACACTGCGCGCCCTGCCGGGGGCCGAGAGCCTGGATGCCCTGCGCGGCCTGGAGGGTGAGGCGGCACGCCAGTATTTCAGTGGCCTCAATCTTTTGGTGCGGCCCCAGCAGCGCGAAGCCTTCGCCATGGATGGGCGCACACGCCGCCCGCCACGCGATCGCTTGAATGCCCTGTTGTCATTTCTGTACGCCATGTGGATGAACGACTGCCGCAGCGCCCTGGAAGCCGCAGGGCTTGATCCCCAGGTAGGTTTTTTGCATGCCCTGCGCCCTGGTCGGGCGGCGTTGGCGCTGGATTTGATGGAGGAGTTCCGCCCCTGGGCAGACCGGCTGGCACTGACGCTGATCAATCGGGGGCAGGTCAAGGCCGATGACTTTGACTTGCGTGAAGGCGGTGGCGTGGCCTTGCAGCCAGATGCGCGCAAGGCGGTCGTGGTGGCCTTCCAGGAGCGCAAGAAAGATGAAATTGCCCACCCCTTGCTCGCGCAATCGATTCCCCTGGGGCTGGTACCGCTGGTGCAGGCTAGGTTACTGGCGCGCGCGTTGCGGGATGATGCGGCGCCCTATGTGCCCTTTGTCCCCAAATAGAAGGAGATAGCCATGCTGGTACTCGTGTGTTACGACGTCAATACCGAAACCACCGCCGGTCGCCGGCGTTTGCGCCGTGTGGCCAAGGTGTGCGAGAGCACCGGACAAAGGGTGCAGAAATCGGTGTTTGAGTGCCAGATTGATCTGGCCCAATTCGAGGCGCTAGAACGTCGGCTGCTGGCTGAAATCGATCCTGCCCTTGACTGCTTGAGGCTGTATCGAATGCCCGGCACCCGTGGGCTGCAGGTGCTAGAGCATGGCCACTTCAAGGCGGTTGACTTTGACGAAGCGCTGGTGCTGTGACAAGGGTTCATCTGAAGAGTTGTGATATTTTTAAGCGCGAACCTGTAGTGATAGCTACTTCGCTAAGAGGTTCGCGCGCTTCGTAACGTACTGTCGCTCTTTGATTTTTTTAATTTTCCATGCAATTTTCATGTCAAGGCAAGACCCAAAAAAAAAGGGTTCGCGTGGATGAGGGAAAAAGATGTGTGCGAGCAGTGTGTTGGATGCGAAGGGCATCGCCCGCCAGTATTGGTGGGCGTGGATTGAAACCTCCTGGCACGCGGTCTGCACGTACACCACGCGGGGGCATCGCCCGCCAGTATTGGTGGGCGTGGATTGAAACATGTCGGCGCTGGCGCGCTCGGGGTCGCCGGGGTGCATCGCCCGCCAGTATTGGTGGGCGTGGATTGAAACACCAGTGCCTGCGCCATGGCCTCACGGTAAGCGTTGCATCGCCCGCCAGTATTGGTGGGCGTGGATTGAAACAAGGCGGACTTCGGTGCAGACCTGCGCCGCGACTGCATCGCCCGCCAGTATTGGTGGGCGTGGATTGAAACAGGTGCCGCCACAGCGTGCGGCCGGCATGCTCGGGCATCGCCCGCCAGTATTGGTGGGCGTGGATTGAAACTTTGTCAGCATCGACAAGCGCAAGCTTTGGCCGCTGCATCGCCCGCCAGTATTGGTGGGCGTGGATTGAAACAACACATACTGACTCGGCAGCTTCACGTTGTCGCGGCATCGCCCGCCAGTATTGGTGGGCGTGGATTGAAACAAGGCCCGCCTGCCCAAGTGGCAAGCCGCTGTCAAGCATCGCCCGCCAGTATTGGTGGGCGTGGATTGAAACTACACCGATGCCGAACGTATGGACGCCCTGCGCGGGCATCGCCCGCCAGTATTGGTGGGCGTGGATTGAAACCCCGACGTGCTGCGCGGCATGCCGGTGGCCGAGGGCATCGCCCGCCAGTATTGGTGGGCGTGGATTGAAACATTCGTCGTCACTCCTTCGCACGGGGTGCACCGCGCATCGCCCGCCAGTATTGGTGGGCGTGGATTGAAACCGCATCACCGGCGTTCTCGAAAGCGATGTCCGCGGCATCGCCCGCCAGTATTGGTGGGCGTGGATTGAAACTGGCGCAGGCGCGGCCTGGCCCACTCGATGGCGGTGCATCGCCCGCCAGTATTGGTGGGCGTGGATTGAAACGGTACACGGCCTTGTTCGTGCCTATAAAAACCTTGCATCGCCCGCCAGTATTGGTGGGCGTGGATTGAAACGCGCGCGCAGGACTGGCTTGCGCAGCGGGGGGCGGCATCGCCCGCCAGTATTGGTGGGCGTGGATTGAAACGTCGGTGGAGGGCTCGAACACCCCGTCCGGCAACGCATCGCCCGCCAGTATTGGTGGGCGTGGATTGAAACTGGGCGTACAGCGCGGATACCCGGGAGCCCCTCCGCATCGCCCGCCAGTATTGGTGGGCGTGGATTGAAACGACATACCGCGTGTAGCGCTGGTGAGCGGGCACAAGCATCGCCCGCCAGTATTGGTGGGCGTGGATTGAAACTCGACCGGGATGCGCGCAATGCGCAGTGCGCGGCGCATCGCCCGCCAGTATTGGTGGGCGTGGATTGAAACTGTCAGTGATACCGCAAACGATACGTATCACTGCGCATCGCCCGCCAGTATTGGTGGGCGTGGATTGAAACACGAAGGCACGCCGCAAGGGCGCGCTGCGCTACGGCATCGCCCGCCAGTATTGGTGGGCGTGGATTGAAACCAGAACATCAGCGCCTGGGCCAGCGCCGTGGCGTTGCATCGCCCGCCAGTATTGGTGGGCGTGGATTGAAACCGGCGCATGCAGGAATCCCGCCTGGTTGAGACGGGCATCGCCCGCCAGTATTGGTGGGCGTGGATTGAAACAAGGTGCTGCTGGACGAATTCGCGGAGGCACGCTGGCATCGCCCGCCAGTATTGGTGGGCGTGGATTGAAACAATAGGTAGTAGCAATGCCAATATCCAGCCGCCCGGGCATCGCCCGCCAGTATTGGTGGGCGTGGATTGAAACCCTGCCCTGAGTGCCGAAATATTGAAATTTCAGGAGCATCGCCCGCCAGTATTGGTGGGCGTGGATTGAAACTGCTGCGCCATCGCTGCCGGTTCCTGGCCGGGCTGCATCGCCCGCCAGTATTGGTGGGCGTGGATTGAAACTCTTTCTCGGTTATTGCACAACATGCGGATATGGCGCATCGCCCGCCAGTATTGGTGGGCGTGGATTGAAACGTTGCATCGCCCGTGGTCTGCGCGGTCTGCGCGTCGCATCGCCCGCCAGTATTGGTGGGCGTGGATTGAAACGTCCAGATTCTGGACGAAAATCCCGGCGCGCCGGAGCATCGCCCGCCAGTATTGGTGGGCGTGGATTGAAACCTCGAAAATCGTCACAGCCCGGCCATTGGCCCAAGCATCGCCCGCCAGTATTGGTGGGCGTGGATTGAAACTCGACGATGCGCCTGCACAACCCCTCGCGCTGGTGCATCGCCCGCCAGTATTGGTGGGCGTGGATTGAAACGATCCAGAGCAACGTTATGCGCCCAACTTTTAACGCATCGCCCGCCAGTATTGGTGGGCGTGGATTGAAACCGAGTGCTTTCGTGTACTGGAGCCTGGCGGCGTGGCATCGCCCGCCAGTATTGGTGGGCGTGGATTGAAACTACCGCCCGGAATGGGAGGCCCCGCCAGTGGGCAGCATCGCCCGCCAGTATTGGTGGGCGTGGATTGAAACCGTGACAGGATCGTGCACCACCTGCTCTACAACGCATCGCCCGCCAGTATTGGTGGGCGTGGATTGAAACAAGTGGAGCGAGGCGCAAGTGAAGCTCTCCGAGGCATCGCCCGCCAGTATTGGTGGGCGTGGATTGAAACTCCACATCGACGGATCGACGCGCGGCATTACCGAGCATCGCCCGCCAGTATTGGTGGGCGTGGATTGAAACTACCTGAAGTGCGACCTGGCGAACTTCTTCGTCAGGCATCGCCCGCCAGTATTGGTGGGCGTGGATTGAAACTCATCCCAGGAGTCCGGGCCGTTGATTCGCTCCCGCATCGCCCGCCAGTATTGGTGGGCGTGGATTGAAACAGCCGCGAGGCTGCTGAACAGCAGATCGCCGAGGCATCGCCCGCCAGTATTGGTGGGCGTGGATTGAAACCCATTGTTCGATGGCCTTTGCATAGTCCTTTCCAGCATCGCCCGCCAGTATTGGTGGGCGTGGATTGAAACCGACAGTTGCCCGGCGAGCACCAGGGTGTCGCGCTGCATCGCCCGCCAGTATTGGTGGGCGTGGATTGAAACTTCGTTGAAGGAGACCTTGGCCGGGATCAGCGACGCATCGCCCGCCAGTATTGGTGGGCGTGGATTGAAACTGGTCCTCGAACATCTTGCGCAGGTCGGCAGGGTCGCATCGCCCGCCAGTATTGGTGGGCGTGGATTGAAACAGGGCGTCGTTGCGCGGCGTCCAGGCCGCATGGCCGCATGGCCGCATCGCCCGCCAGTATTGGTGGGCGTGGATTGAAACACCATCGGCGAAGATGCCGGGCGCCCACTTGCTGTGCATCGCCCGCCAGTATTGGTGGGCGTGGATTGAAACGCCGACCTCAAGGCCAAGGCCGCCAGCCTGCCGCGCATCGCCCGCCAGTATTGGTGGGCGTGGATTGAAACAAGGCAGGCCTGGGCCAGGCGGCCAGCCAGTATGGCATCGCCCGCCAGTATTGGTGGGCGTGGATTGAAACGATTCCTCGGCGAACACCGATCTCTGGGCTCTGCGCATCGCCCGCCAGTATTGGTGGATGTGAATTGAAACAACAAACGGGTGATATGCCTCATGAAGCATGGCGAGCATGGCCTGCTAGCTAGCAACCACTGAGTGAGGCGTTCGTTCCTTGGCGCAAAGCCCCGCCGCGGCCCCCCGAAAATGTAGACTTGCCCAGCGCCGCATCCGGCGCAGGGGCGCTGCGCCCCAGGCCCCGGCCGCCCCCTATCCGCTCGCTGTTCTTCGAGGTGTCGTACATGTTTCACAAACTCCGTCTCTGGGCCAAGATCATGGTGGTCATGGGCATCGCCATTGGCGGTGTGGGCGCGGCGCTGACGTTCACCAACCTGTCGAACATGAACCGCCTGGTGCATGACGCCGAGCGCAGCGCGCTGGACGCGCACCTCAAGGCCATCCACAACGCCATCGCCGCCGAAAGCCGCAGCGCCGAGGTCCTGAGCGCCCTGGTGGCCGGCATGCCCGTGGTGCAGGACAAGTTCGACGGCGGTGAGCGCAAGGCCGTGGCCGACATGTTCGTGCCCGGCTTCCAGGCCCTGGCGCGCGACTACGGCGTGGAGCAGTTCCAGTTCCACACGCCGCCCGCCGTCTCGTGGCTGCGCGTGCACGCGCCGCAGAAGTACGGCGACGATCTGTCGTCGTTCCGCAGCACCGTGGTGGCGGCCAACCGCACCCTGCAGCCGGTGCGCGGCCTGGAGGGCGGCGTGGCGGGGCTGGGCATCCGCGGCATGGTGCCGGTGCAGCGGGCTGGCCGGCATGTGGGTTCGGTGGAGTTCGGCATGGGCTTCGGCCAGCCCTTCTTCGACCAGTTCAAGCAGCAGAACGGCGTGGACGTGGCCCTGCACGTCATGGACAAGGACGGCAGCTTCAAGGTCCTGGCCTCGACCTTCGGCAAGGAGCTGATGCCCGACGCGGCCACGCTGCAGCGCGCGCTCGGCGGCGAGGCGCAGCTCGACCACCGCAATGCCCAGGGCAAGCCGTTCGCCATCTATTCCTCGGCGCTCAAGGACTTTTCCGGCAAGCCCATCGGCGTGATCGAGATTGCCATGGATGCCAGCGGCTTCCAGGCCTCGCTGGACAGCTCGCGCAACGTCGCGCTGGTGGTGGGGATTCTGTCCATCATCGGCGGCATGCTGCTGGCGCAGTGGATGGCGCGCCACATCGTGGGCCGGCTCGAAGGGGTGGCTTCGGGCGTGAACCACGTGGCCCGGGGCGATTTGTCGAGCACCATCGCGGTGGCCGGCAGCGACGAGGTGGCGACCCTGGCCGAGGCCACGCGCGCCATGCAGGCGCGCCTGCGCACGCTGGTGGCCGAGGTCAGCGCGAATGCCGTGCGCGTGCACGCGGCGGCGCAGGAGATCACCAGCGCCGTCGAGGGCCAGGCGGCCACCTCGACGCAGATGTCGTCGTCGGTGGCCGAGATCACCACCACCATGGAGGAGCTCTCGGCCTCCTCCACGCAGATCGCCGACCACTCGCGCTCGGTGGTGGACATCGCCAACCAGACGCTGGAAGGCTCGCGCAAGGGCTCCGAGGCCATGCAGACAGTGCTCGGGCGCATGAACGACATCCGCAGCGACAACCAGCACAGCCTGCAGGAGATCGTGGCGCTGGGCGCCAAGTCCAAGCAGATCAGCCGCGTGATGGAGATCATCAACACCGTGGCCGACCAGACCAAGCTCATCGCCTTCAACGCCGCGCTGGAGGCTTCCAGCGCGGGCGAGGCGGGCAAGCGCTTCTCGGTGGTGGCGGGCGAGATCCGCCGCCTGGCCGACAGCGTGACCGACTCCACGCGCGAGATCGAGGCCAAGATCAGCGAGATCCAGGACTCCATCAGCCGCCTCGTCATCACCTCGGAGAAGGGCGCCTCGGGCATCACGGCCGGGCTCTCGGCCAGCGCCAACGCCACCGAGCGCCTGAACGAAATCGTCAGTGCCGCCAGCCAGACCAGCAGCGCCGCGCAGCAGATCTCGCTGTCCACGCAGCAGCAGAAGACCGCGAGCAGCCAGGTGGTGCTGGCGCTGCGCGAAATCGTCACGGCCAGCTCGCACACGGCGCAGTCCATCACCCGCATCTCGCAGGTGAGCAAGGACATGGCCCAGCTCTCGGGCCGGCTCGACGAACTGGTGCACCAGTTCAAGCTGGATGCCGCCTCCGGCGCCACGCAGAACTGAAGAGCGTAGGCGATGGCGAACATCCGCGTGCTCATCGCCGACGACAGCAGCCTGGCCCGCGGGCTGCTGCGCTGCCTGCTGGAGGCCGAGCCCGGCATCGAGGTGGTGGGCGAAGCCTGCAACGGCCGCCAGGCGGTCGAGATGGTGCAGGCCCTGCGCCCCAGCCTCGTGACCATGGACCTGGAAATGCCCGTCATGGGCGGGCTGCAGGCCATCGAGGCCATCATGTGCACGCGCGCCGTGCCCATCCTCGTGGTCAGCAGCGTGGCCGACGCGCAGGGCGCGCTGCAGGCCGTGGCCCATGGCGCGCTCGACGTGGTGGGCAAGCCCGACTACGGCTCGGGCGACGCGGCGGCCTTCGTGGCCAAGGTGCGGCTGCTCGCGGGCGTGTCCGTCATCACGCGCATGCGGGCGCGCCTGGAGCCGGCCGCCGCCACGCCTGCGCAGGCGCAGGCGTCGCCCTCTGCGCCAGTGGGCGTGCCGGCCCTGCGGGGCGGCGAGCCGGTGTTCGCCATCGCCGCGTCCACCGGCGGGCCGCAGGCCCTGGCGGCCATCCTGCCCGCGCTGGGGCGCGGCTTTCCCTGCCCGGTGCTGGTGGCGCAGCATATTTCAGATGGCTTTGCCCAGGGCATGGTCGATTGGCTGGGCGCGCTGTGCCAGATGCCGGTGCGCCTGGCGCGCCATGGCGACGCGCTGGTGCCCGGCACCATCCATGTCTCGCCCTCGGAGCACGACCTCGCGGTGGCGCCCGGCGAGCGCCTGGCGCTGCGCGCGCGTGCGCCCGGCTGCGTGTACCGGCCCAGCTGCGACGTGCTGCTGGCCAGCGCGGCCCAGGTGTTCGGGGCGCGGGCTGTCGGCGTCATCCTCTCGGGCATGGGCCACGACGGGGCGGCGGGGCTGGCGGCCATCCGCGCCGCGGGCGGGCACACGCTGGCGCAGGACGAGGCCAGCTCGGTCGTCTACGGCATGAACCGCGTGGCCATCGAGCGCGGTGCCGCCGCGCAGGTGCTGCCGCTGGCCGCGCTGGCCCCGGCCATGCGGGAGCTGGCCAGCCGCCCGCCGCGCCGCCTGGCCGGGAGCGCGGCATGAACGCCCTGGACCTGGCCCCGTTCCAGGCCCTGGTCAAGGAACGCTGCGGGCTGCAGTGCGAGGGCGACGGCCAGGCCAAGCTGGCGCAGGCGCTGCAGGAGCGCTGCGCGCACCTGCGCATGGCGCCCATGGCCTACTACCAGCAACTGGTGCGCAGCGGCGCCGAGTTCCAGGCGCTGGTGAACCTGCTCACCATCAACGAGACCTATTTCTTCCGCGAGCCCGAGCAGATCGACCTGCTGGTGCAGCGCTTGGCGCCGCGCGCGCTGGCGCGCCATGCCGGGCACGCGCCGGTGCGCATCCTGTCGGCCGGGTGCTCCTCGGGCGAGGAGCCGTACTCGCTGGCCATGGCCCTGCTGGAGAAGTACGGCGACAGCACGGCCCAGCTGTTCGAGCTGGTGGCGGGCGACATCGACACCGACGCGCTGGCCAAGGCGCGCGCCGGGGTGTACGGCGACTTCTCCTTCCGCGGCGTGTCCGATGCCATCCGCCAGCGCTATTTCGAGCCCCACCCCCAGGGCCAGCGCCTGCGCGAGGACGTGCGGCGCCTGGTGCGCCTGCATCCGCTGAACCTGCTCGACAGCGAGGCGCCGCAGGCCGTGCAGGACTGCGACATCATCTTCTTCCGCAACGTCTCGATCTACTTCGACGCGGCCACGCGCCGGCGCATCCAGCAGAACCTGGCGCGGCTGCTGCGCGGCGATGGCGTGCTGGTCATCGGCTCGGCCGAGACCCTGGCCAACGACCTGGGCGTGCTGCGCCTGGTCGAGGAAGCCGGGCTGTTCTACTTCACGCCGGGCCCGGCCCCGCAGGCCGGGGGCGCCGATTCCGCATGGCAGTGGCCGCCCGCCCCCGTCCCCATGCCGCCGCGCGCGCCCGCGCCGCCGCCCGCCCCGCTGCGGCTGCCCACGGGCTGGGGCGATCTGCCCGGGCTGCTGGCCCAGGCCCCAGAGCCCGCCGGTGTGCCCGCCGAGGCGCCTGCAACCCTGGCCCAGGCGCGCCAGGCGGTGCAGGACAAGCACTATGCGCAGGCCTTGCCGCTGCTCGATGCCGCGCTGGCCGCGCAGCCCGGCAGCGCCGAGGCGCGCCTGCTCAAGGCCTACGTGCTGCTGGAGCGCAAGGACTTCGACACCGCCCAGGCCCTGGCGCAGCAGGTGCTCGACGCCGACCCCTGGTCGGTCGATGCCTGCATGCTGCTGGGCCTGGCGGCCAAGTGGCGCGGCCAGGGCGGCGAGGCCATCCGCTGGCTGCGCCAGGCCATCTACGCGCACCATGCCTGCTGGCCGGCGCACTACTTCCTGGCCGACCTGCTGCGCGAGGGCGGCGCGCTGGAGCAGGCGCGCCGCTCCTGGCGCGTGGTGGTGCAGATGCTCTCGGGCGCCACGCCGCCGCAGGCCGGGCTGCGCTACCTGCCGCTGGAGCTGCCGGCCCATGAAATCCGCTTCCTGTGCGAGCGCCAGCTGGCCCAGGCGGCCGTCGCGCGCTGACCATGAAACACATCGAATTCAATAGCTGTCAGCGCAAGCCAGGCAAGGGTTTGCGGCCATTTTTGCTTGAAAACCGCACGGCCGCGCCGCGCAGGGGGGCGTGCCATGGCGATTGACATCCGCAAGTTCATCGGCCGCTTCGTCGAGGAGGCGCGCGACCACCTGGCGCGCCTGGGCGAGGGGCTGGCCGCGCTCGACGCGGGGCGCGCCGACCCGGAAGGGGTCAACGCGCTGTTCCGCTCGGCCCACACCATCAAGGGCTCGTCGCGCATGCTGCGGCTGGCGTCCATCACCGAGATCGCCCACCGCCTCGAAGACGTGCTCGGCGCCATGCGCGACGGCAGCCTGGCCTACAGCGCGCCGCTGGGCCAACTGCTGTACCGCGCGCTGGACCAGCTGGCCGACCTGGTGGACCGGCTGGCGCAGGGCGGCGATGGCGCCAGCCTGCCCGCGCCCGACGGCGCGCTGTGCCAGGCGCTGGCCCAGGCGGCGGGCCCGGCGGCGCCTGCGGACGAGGCACCTGCCGAGCCTGCCCTGGCACCTGTGGCGCCACAGCCGCCGGTTGTGCCTGCCGAACCGGCCACCGTGGCCGCGCCCGTGCCGGCGGCGCAGGCTGGCGCGCCCGAACCCCGGCTGCAGGCCGCGGAAACGGTGCGTGTGCGCCTGTCCAAGCTGGACGAACTCATCAAGCTCATGGGCGAGGTCGTCTCCAGCCACGCCCGCATGCGCGAGCGCCTGGCCGACATCCACGCCCTGGAGCGCAGCCTGGCCGCCAGCCTGGGCGACGGCGCGGCGCAGGGCCTGCGCCAGTTCGCGCGCCTGCTCAAGGACGACGTGCAGGCGCAGGAAGCGCTCATGGACGAGCTGCACGACAAGACCCTGCTGATGCGCATGCTGCCCCTGGCCATCGTGCTGGAGCCGGCCGCGCGCCTGGTGCGCGAGCTGGCGCGCTCGGTGGGCAAGCAGGTGGAGTGCAGCATCGGCGGCACCGAGATCGAGCTCGACCGCCAGCTCATCGACAAGCTCTCCGACCCCATCATCCACCTGATCCGCAACGCCATCGACCATGGCATCGAGCTGCCCGCCGCGCGCGCCGCCGTGGGCAAGCCGGCGCAGGGGCGGCTGCGCCTGTCGGCGCGCCAGGACGGCGGCTGGGTGGTCATCGAGGTGGCCGACGACGGCGGCGGCATCCCGGTGGCGGCGGTGCGCGAGAAGGCCGTGAAGAAAGGCCTGCTCAGCGCCGAGAAGGCGGCGGCGCTGAGCGACCAGGAAGCCATCGACCTGATCTTCCTGCCCGGCTTTTCCACCAGCAGCATCATCACCGACCTCTCGGGCCGCGGCGTGGGCATGGACGTGGTGCGCCAGACCGTGCTCGACGAGCTGCAGGGCGCGGTGGGCATCGAGACGCGCCCGGGCCAGGGCACCACGTTCTCGCTGCGCCTGCCGATGTCGCTGGCCATGATGCGCGTGCTGCTGGTGCAGGCCCACGGCCTGCCCTGGGGCTTCACGGCGCAGCACGTGGTGGAGCTGCAGCGCGTGCCCGCGCAGGCGCTGATGCAGGTGGCCGAGCGCCAGGTGGTCATCGTGCGCAACGAATTCGTGCCCGTGGTGCCGCTGGCCGAGCTGCTGCGCGTGCCCGCGCCCGCGGCGCCCGCCGGCGGCCCGGGCGCGCAGGAGCGCCACCCCGGCCTGCTTCTGGTGGTGCTGCAGGTGCGCAGCGAGAAGATCGCCGTGCAGGTCGATGGCCTGCTCGACGAGCGCGACATGGTCATCAAGCCCCTGCCGCCGCACCTGCGCAAGCTGCCGCTGGTCTCGGGCATGGTCATCACCGGGCGCAATGAGATGGTCAACGTGCTGCACGCGCCGGCGCTGCTGGAGCAGGCGCGGCGCCTGCGCGGCCAGGGCGTGCTGGCGGGCGCCGCCGCGCACGCCAGCGCCACGCCCTACCGCGTGCTGGTGGTCGATGACTCACTGAACACACGGGAAATCGAAAAGGATGTGCTGCAGGCCTACGGCTACCATGTCACGTTGGCCGAAGACGGTGTGGACGGCCTGCGCAAGGCTATGGAGGGCGAATTCGACGCCATCCTGACCGACGTGGAAATGCCGCACATGGACGGTTTCACCCTCACGGCGCGGCTGCGCGAGGAAGACAGGTACCGCGACACGCCCATCGTCATCATCACTTCGCGCGAGAAGGAAGAGGACAAGCGGCGCGGCATGCAGGTCGGTGCGGACGCCTACATCGTCAAGGGCGACTTTGACCAGAACAATCTGGTGGAAACGCTGCGCACCCTGCTGGGATGAGGCGGCACGACTGAGAACGCAATCATGAAGGTACTGGTGGTGGACGATGACGCGCTGGCGGGCGAGATGACCGCCGCGGTGCTCGAAGGCATGGGCCATGAGGCCGTGCTGGCCGAGGATGGCGTGGACGCCGCGGGCCGTCTCAACGCCGACGGCGCCATCGCGCTCGTCATCAGCGACATGAACATGCCCCTGGTCAGCGGCATCGACCTGTTCCGCGAGCTGCGCGCGCAGGGCTGCCTGCTGCCGTTCATCCTGCTCACCGGCGACGAGCCCGCCGGCCTGCTGGCCCGGGAGCCGCGCCTGGATGCCTGCCTGGCCAAGGATTTCACGCTGGAAGAGCGCCTGCCTTCCCTCATCGGCGAGGTGATGGCACGCCACGCAAAAGGTTGACGCCATGGAAACGCAACGCCCTACCGCCGCAGCCGCCGCTGCCGGGGCCCGCGAGCGCATCGCCCGCCTGCGCCAGGCCTACCTGGCACAACTGCCCGAGCGCGTGGCGCAGGCGCGCGCGCTCTGCGACGGCCTGGCCGGCGCGCAGGCCGGCAGCGAGGCCGCCGCGCACCTGCACCGGCTGCTGCACAACCTCAAGGGCACGGGCCGCTCGTTCGGCCTGACCGAGCTGGGCGCCTGCGCCGAACGCGGCGAAGACCTGCTGCTGCCGCTGGTGGACGGCGCCCCGGACGGCACTGCGGGCGGTGCGCTCCAGGCCCTGCCCGCCGACTGGCGCGCGCAGCTGGCGCAGTGCCTGGACGAGCTGGCCGTGCTGGCCGAAGGGCTGGGCACCGCCGCGCAGGCCGCGGCCGTGGGCGAGCTGCCCAGCTTCGCCCTGGCCCCGGTGGACCGCAACGCCCCGGCCACGCCCGGGCGCCTGGTGTACGTCTGCGACGACGAGGCCCTGATGCTGGAGCAGCTCGCCGCGCAGCTGGCCTGCTTCGGCTACGAGGCCGTGTGCTTCACCGACCCCGACGCGCTGCACGACGCGGTGCTGGCGCGCCGGCCCGACGCCGTGGTCATGGACATCCACTTCCCCCGGGGCCACAGCGCCGGCATCGACGTGCTGCTGGCCCTGCGCGAGGAAACCGGCGAGCCCGTAGCGGCGGTGTTCGTCTCGGCGCGCAACGACTTCAACGCCCGCCTGGGGGCCGTGCGCGCGGGCGGCCAGGCCTATTTCGTCAAGCCGGTGCGCGCCAACGAACTGGTGGCCGCGCTCGACGGGCTGACGCACCAGCAGGAATACGAGCCCTACCGCGTGCTCATCGTGGATGACGAGCCCGACATGGCGCACTACCACGCCATCCTGCTGCAGCAGGCCGGCCTGACCACCTGCGAGGTGCACGACCCGACCCGCATCCTCGACGCGCTGCACCAGTTCCGCCCCGACATCGTGCTCATGGACATGTACATGCCCGAATGCGGCGGGCGCGAGGCGGCGGCCATCATCCGCCAGGTGCCCGACCACGTCGGCCTGCCCATCGTCTACCTGACCTCCGAGACCGACCGCCGCAAGCTGTTCTCCGCCATGCGCATCGGCGCCGAGGGTTTCCTCACCAAGCCGGTGGTGCCCGACGAACTGGTGGCAGCGGTGGTGATCCGCGCCGAGCGCATGCGCACGCTGCGCGCGCTGATGGCGCGCGACAGCCTCACCGGCCTGTTCAACCACACCATGACCACGCAGTTGCTGGAGAACGCCCTGTCGCTGGCGCGGCGCGACAGCGGCGTGCTCAGCCTGGTGATGATCGACATCGACGGCTTCAAGGCCGTCAACGACACCTGGGGCCACCCGGCGGGCGACCAGGTGCTGATGGCGCTGTCGCGCGTGCTGCAGCAGCGCCTGCGCGCCAGCGACATCATTGGCCGCTACGGCGGCGAGGAGTTCGCGGTCATCCTGCAGAACGAAGGCCCGCAGCAGGCCGCGCGCCTGATCGACGCGCTGCGCGAGGACTTCGCGCGCGTCGATTTCTACAGCGGCGAGCACGGCTTTCACTGCACCTTCAGCGCCGGCGTCGCCGCCTATCCCAAGTACCAGCGCTACGAGCTGCTGCGCGAGGCCGCCGACAAGGCGCTGTACCAGGCCAAGCGCGGCGGCCGCAACTGCGTGGTGGTGGCCGAATGAGCGGCGCGCCGACCCTCGACCACATCCTGCGCCAGCGCCACGGCGCGCGCCAGGAAGTGGTCAACGTGGACGAGCGCATGGTCAAGCTCGTCATCTTCGCGCTCGGGCCGCACTGGTTCGCCTTCCACGGCACGCACATCCGCGAGATCCTGGCGCAGGCCGTGGTGCACTTCGTGCCCGGCTGCCCGCCCTCGCTCGAAGGCGTCATCAACGTGCGCGGCGACATCGCCACCGTCATCCGCCTGCACGACGTGCTGCAGCTGCCCGCCCCGGCCACCGGGCAGGACAGCGCCATCATGCTCGGCAGCGGCGCGGGCATCGACAGCGGCCTGCGGGTCGATCGCATCATCGACGTGGTCGACGTCGCGCACAGCAGCATCCAGCCCCCGCCGGCCACGCTCGGCGAGCCCCTGCGCACCCTGGTGCTGGGGGTGGTGCACTTCCAGGAGCAGCCCGTCAGCCTGCTCGACCTGGAGCGGCTGCTGGCCAGCTACGCCGAAGGGCTGGCGGGGTGATGCCGGGCCACGGCCATGGTTGAGGCGGAGAGCAGCGCCCTGGCCGGGGACGGCGGCGCGGCGCTGGAGATCGTGCGCTTCGCCAGCGGGCCCTGGCGCGTCGGCATCGAGGCGCGGCACGTGCGCGGCGCACGCCTGGCAGCGCCCGGCGCGCGGGCGCTGGACATTGCCCCGCCGCCCGTGGGCGTGCCGGTGCCTGCGGCGCCATTGCAGTGCCTGTCCATCGCGCTGCCGCAGGGCCTGGCCGAGCTGACCGTGCGCGGCCCGGTGGAGCTGGCGCGCGTTCCCGTGGCCTGCATCCACCCCCTGCCGGCCGTGCTGGCCGCGCGCTGTGCGCTGCCCGGCCTGCGCGCCCTCGCCTTGGGCGAAGGAGATGCCCAGCCCACCCTGCTGTGCGATGCGCAGGCCTTGGCCGGGGTGTTTGCGGACTCCTGATTCGATAGCTGCCAGCGCTTTTCTGGCAAGGGCTACAGGCCTTTTTTTCCTTAAACCGCTTCGCGCCGCGCCATGCGGATGGCACCGAACGGGCAGCGCACTGCGCACAGGGCGCAGCCCGTGCAGCCGGGCGCGTCGTGCAGCAGCGCGCGCTTGGGGCCCCAGCGGCCCTCGCCCTGCACCTGCAGCGACAGCACGTGCGGCGGGCATGCAGCCACGCACCAGCCGCAGCCCGTGCAGCGTGCCGGGGTGATCGTGGGCAGGGCCTTGGCGGGAGCAGCCATGCCTGCAGCATGCCACGGCACGGGGTAGAGTTACGGGTTTTCCCGCCATGCCCCCGCGCCGCGCGCGGGCGGCCCGCCACCACCGCCATGTCTTCTGTTTCCACCATCACCCGCCACCTGCGTATCCACGGCTTGGTGCAGGGCGTGTACTACCGCCACACCACCATCCAGACCGCCGAGCGCCTGGGCCTGCAGGGCTGGGTGCGCAACCGGCTCGACGGCAGCGTCGAGGCCCTGGCCAGCGGCCCGGCCGACGCCGTGCAGGCCCTGATCGACTGGACGCACGACGGCCCGCCCGCCGCGCGCGTGGACCGCGTGGAGGTCAGCGAAGGCCTCGCGCACGAGCCGCTGCAAGGCTTTGTGCAGCGCGAGACGGTTTAAGACAAAAAGGCCTCTGGCCCTTGCCAGACAAGCGCTGGCAGCTATCGAATCAGGAGTCCTGGCGCGGTTCGCCGGCCCGGCGCATGGCCTCGGCCAGCGCCCCGTGGCCGCGCGCCTGCAGGGCCTGCTGTGCGCCTTCGCGGTCGGGCGCCTCGCGGTTCTGGCCCAGCTTGCGCTTGCCCTCCAGCCGCGTGATGCGCACCTCGATGCCGACGATGGACTGCAGCATGGCCTGCAGATAGTCCGGCGGCGCGTCGCCCATGCGCCAGGGGCGGTGCGGCCCCGGCGGCTGGGCCAGCGCTTCGTGCGTGTGCGTCAGCCGCGCCACCACCTGGCGCACGTGCTTCTCGTCGTCATGCAGGGTGAGCGTGCCGTGCGCGTGCACCGCCTCGTAGTTCCAGGTGGGCACGGCGCGGTGCGTGGCGTGCTTGCCGGGGTACCAGTTGGGCGAGATGTAGCCCTCCACGCCGCGAAACACCACCAGCACCGCGCTGCCTGAAGGCACGCGCTGCCACAGCGGGTTGGCGCGCGCCACGTGGGCCAGCAGCGTGCCCTGCAGGCCCGCTGCCGGGTCGAGGTGGAACGGCAGGTGGTTGGCGTCCAGCCCGTCCGGCCCGGCCGTGCAGAGCAGGCCCAGCGGATGGGCGCGCACGATGCGGTGCAGTTCCTCGGGGCGGTCTTCGGCGAAATGGGCGGGGATGTACATGGTGGCGGCTGGGGGGCGTGGCAAGGCGCCCATTGTCCGCGTCAGCGCCGTGTTTGCGTCTGCGCGCCGTAGGCGCACCAGCCCGGCCTGGGGCTTTTCTTCTGCGGGTGCAGGCGGCAGGTGTCGGGGCGCTGCTCGTACACCGTGCAGCGGCGCGTCTGCGCGTCGAGGAACTGGCAGTCGCCGCTGGCGCGGCGCGCCAGGGTGAAGAGCAGGTGCTTGTGGTTGAAGTGGTCGATCACCCGCGCCTTCTCCAGCCGCCGGGCGATGCGCCGGGGCTCCTCGTGCTCGGCCTCGAAGGCATCGACCAGGCCCAGGCGCACCAGGTCGGCCAGCTGCACTTCCAGCGGCATGGTGCAGCAGTTGGCGGCGCAGGTGGCGCACAGGCCGGCGCGGTAGCGGGTCCAGGTGTCGGGGCGGTCGACGTCGACGATGGCGATGGGGGATCTCATGGGGAGTGCGGATTCTAGAAGCCACAATGAGGGCCGCTAACCAGAGGTTTTCTTTCGTATGAGTGACATCCAGCTTTTTCGCCTGCATGGCGGTGCCGCCACCGAACTGACCGCCTCGGCAGCGGCGCTGGAGCGCAATTTGCAGACGCTGATCGAAGGCCAGATGGAAACCTTTCTCGGCGTGCGTTTCCTGGCGACGGAATACGCCACTGGCAAAACGCATCGCGGCCGCATCGACTCGCTCGGGCTCGACGAGAACAACTGCCCCGTCATCATCGAATACAAGCGGCACAGCAACGAGAACGTCATCAACCAGGGGCTGTTCTATCTGGACTGGCTGCTCGACCACAAGGCCGAGTTCCGCTGGCTGGCGATGGAAAAGCTGGGCAAGGACGTGGCTGACAGCGTGGAATGGTCGGGCACCCGGCTGCTGTGCATTGCGGCGGATTTCACGCGCTACGACCAGCACGCGGTGCAGCAGATTCCGCGCAATATCGAACTGATCCGCTACAAGCTGTTTGGCGAGGATTTGCTGTTGCTGGAGCTGGTGAATACGCAGACGGTGGCCGAACCCGCTACGGACTCGGCCAAGCCCGCGCCAGCGGATGCAGGCCCCACCACCCCGAAGCCGCAAGGCAGGGACAAGGGCTTTGCCGAACAGTTGGAGGGCGCTGCGCCGGATATTCAGGCGCTGTACGCCGACCTGCGTTCGTTCGTGTTCGCGCTGGGCGATGACGTGACGGAAAAGCAGCCCAGGCTGTACGTGGCTTTCCGCAAGCTCAAGAACTTTGCCTGCGTGGTCATGCACCCGAACAGGATGCTGGTGATCCTGAAACTGAACCCCGACACCGTGGCACTGGAAGAAGGCTTCAGCCGCGACGTGCGGCAGATCGGCCACTGGGGCTCAGGCGATCTGGAGCTGTGCCTGCGCAGCGCCGCCGATCTGGAGCGTGCCAAGCCGCTGCTGGAGCGGGCGTACCAGGAAGGGTGATTGAGGTTGCCAAAAAAGCAACCAGTTGTCGCCTTGTGGTCAACACGTTGAACGCCCTCAACCCGCTTGGGGTTCTGGCTGAGAGCAGCAAAGCCCCCCTCTCCTCACGCCATCTGCCCGATCGTCCGCCGGAACCGCCGCAGCGCCACCGCGAAGAACACCGTCCCGATGGCGCCCAGCGCCAGCAGCTGCGGCCACACCACCGCCAGGCCCGCGCCGCGGAACAGGATGGCCTGCCCCGCCAGCGTGAAGTGCGTGGTGGGCGCGGCCAGCATCAGGTCCTGCACGAGCTGCGGCATGCTCTCGCGCGGGGTGCTGCCGCCCGAGAGCATCTGCAGCGGCAGCAGCACCAGGATCATCAGCAGCGCGAACTGCGGCATGGAGCGCGTGACCGTCGCCATGAAGATGCCCATGGCCGTGGTGGCGAACAGGTGCAGCGCGGTGGCCAGCAGGAACAGCGCCACCGAGCCCTCCACCGGCACGCCCACCAGCCCCCGGATGACGCCGTGCAGCGACGCCGCCACCGCCACCAGCACCACCAGCCCCATGGACCAGACCTTGGCCAGCATGATCTCGGTGGGCGTGACGGGCATGGCCAGCAGGTGCTCGATGGTGCCGTGCTCGCGCTCGCGGATCAGCGCCGCGCCGCACAGCAGGATGGAGACCATGGTGACGTGGTTGATCAACTGCGTCATCGCGCCGAACCAGCCCCTGTCCAGCGTCGGGTTGAAGCGCGCGCGCAGCGCCAGATCGACCGGCGCCGCCGCCGCGCCCCGGTAGCGCTGCGCGAAGGCCGCGACCTCGCCCTGCACGATCTGGCCGATGGCGCCCGCGCCATTGAACGCCTGCGTCATGCGCGTGGCGTCCACGGCGAGCTGCAGCGCAGGCGCACGCCCGGCCAGCACGTCGCGCTGGAAGCCCGGCGGGATGATGAGCGCGAAGGTGTAGATGCCCGCGTCCATGCCCGCATCCACCTCGCCCTGCGCGACGGCGGCGGGCGGCATGAACTGCGGCGGGTAGAAGGCCGAGGCGATGCGCAGCGACAGCGGCGAGGCGTCTTCATCGACGATGGCAATGGGCGCGCGGTGCAGCGTCTCGGGCATGGAGCGCGCGGCCGAGTACACCGAGAAGCCGAACATGAACACGATCAGCACCAGCATGGCCGGGTCGCGCCACAGGCCCCACAGCTCCTTGATGCCCAGGCGGTAAATGTTGGCGAGCGTGCGGCGCATGGGGCGTCAGCGCTCCTGCTTCTTGAGCAGCGCGATGGACAGCGCCAGGATGACGGGCACCGCCGCCAGCAGCGCCCAGAAAGCGTGCGCCAGGTCGGCAAAATGCAGTGCCTTGTTGAACACGCCCCGGCTGATGTCGATGAAGTGCGTGGCCGGATAGATGGCGCCGATCCAGCGCGCCGCGCCTTCGAGCGAGCTCACCGGGTCGAGCATGCCTGAGTACTGCGCCGCCGGGATCATGGTGCCGATCATCGCCAGGAACAGCGCCGCCACCTGGCTGCGCGTGAAGCTGGATGCCAGCAGCCCGATGCCCGTGGCACACACCGCGTACAGCAGCGCCGCCGCGCACAGCGTGGCCAGGCTGCCGGTGACGGGCACGCCGAACACGGTGACGGCCAGCAGCGCCAGCATGCCGAAGTTGAGCAGCGCCAGCAGCACGTAGGGCAGCTGCTTGCCCAGCAGGAATTCGCTGCGCGTGACGGGCGTGACGTAGAGGTTGAGGATGGAGCCCAGCTCCTTCTCGCGCACCACGGCCAGCGCGGCCAGCATGGCCGGGATCATCATCAGCAGCAGCGGGATCACGGCGGGCACCATGGCGGGCAGGCTGCGCACGTCGGGGTTGTAGCGAAAGCGGGTCTCGATGCTGGCGGGCGCGGTCAGTGCGCTTTTCACGCCGCTTGCCTGCGCCTGACTGGCGAGCCAGCCCTGGTGCATGCCCTGCACGTAGCCCGCCACGGTCTCGGCGCGCATGGGCATGGAGCCGTCGATCCACGCGCCGATCTGCACCGGGCCGCCCGATGCGCCACCCCGGGCCACGTCGCGCGCGAAGCCGGGCGGGAACTCCAGCGCCAGCGCCAGTTCGCCGCTGCGCAGGCGCCGGTCCATCTCCGCCGCATCCGCGATGGGCGGCTGCGCGATGAAGTAGCGCGAGCCCGCGAGGCCGTCCACGTACTGGCGGCTCAGCGCCGTCTGGTCGTGGTCGAGCACGGCGAAGCGCAGCGCCTGCACGTCCATGTTGATGCCGAAGCCCATGACGAACAGCAGGATCACCGAGCCCGCCAGCGCCAGCGTGGCGCGCACCGGGTCGCGGCGCAGCTCCAGCGCCTCGCGCCAGGCGTAGGACAGCAGGCGTTGCAGGCTGAACGGGCGGTGGCGGGGCGCTCTTTTTTCAGGAGCTGCTTGCGCCTGCTGTTCCTTGGTTTCAGATGGTTTTGTATCTGAAACCATGGAAGGACGAGCGCCAGCAGCTATGGTTTTTGATTCCCCCGCCGCCTCCAGCAGATAGCCGATAAAGGCCTCTTCCAGGTTCGCCGCGCCGCGCTTCTTCACCAGCGCGGCGGGCGCATCGCTGTCCAGCACGCGGCCCGCGTGCATCATCGACATGCGGTCGCAGCGCTCGGCCTCGTTCATGAAGTGGGTGGAGATGAAGATGGTGACCTTGTCGCGCCGCGACAGCTCCACCAGCAGCCGCCAGAACGCATCGCGCGCCACAGGGTCCACGCCCGAGGTCGGCTCGTCCAGGATCAGCAGCTCGGGTTTATGCACCATCGCCACGGCCAGCGACAACCTTTGGCGCATGCCCAGCGGCAGGCTCGCGGGCAGGCTGGCGCGCACATCGGCCAGGCCAAAGCGCTGCACCATGTCATCGGCGCGTGCGGCGATCTCGCCCTCCGGCACGTGGAACAGCCGCGCATGCAGCACCAGGTTCTGCTGCACCGTCAGTTCACCGTAGAGCGAGAACGCCTGCGACATGTAGCCCACGCGCCGCCGCGTGGCAATGTCGCGCGGGTCCACCGGCTGGCCGAACAGCCACGCCCGGCCCTCGGTCGCTTCGAGCAGGCCGGTCAGCATCTTCATGGTGGTGGACTTGCCGCAGCCGTTGGAGCCCAAAAAGCCGAAGATCTCGCCGCGCCGGATGCGCAGGCTCACGCCATCGACCGCCACGAAATCGCCAAAGCGCATGGTCAGCCCCTGGGCCTCGATGGCGATGTCGTCCTGCGTGGCGGCCAGCGGCGGAATAACCACCGGCGCATGGCCGCGCCGCCGCGCCTCGGGCAGCAGGTGGATGAAGGCCTGCTCCAGCGTGTCGCTGCCCGTGCGCGCCAGCAGTTCGGCGGGCGTGCCCGTGGCGAGCACGCGGCCCGCGTCCAGGGTCACGATCCAGTCGAAGCGCTGCGCCTCGTCCATGTAGGCCGTGGCGACCAGCACGCTCATGCCGGGCTGGCCGCGCCGGATGTCGGCGATCAGCTCCCAGAACTGCGCGCGCGCCAGCGGATCGACCCCGGTGGTCGGCTCGTCCAGGATCAGCAGGTCGGGGTCGTGGATCAGCGCGCAGCACAGGCCCAGCTTCTGCTTCATGCCGCCCGAGAGCTTGCCCGCGGGCCGCGCCAGAAAGGGCGCAAGGCCCGTGCGCCGCGTCAGCTCGTCGATGCGGCGGCGCCGCTCCGCCGCGCCGTGGCCGAACAGGCGGGCGAAGAATTGCAGGTTCTCTTCGACCGACAGCGTGGGGTACAGGTTGCGCCCCAGCCCCTGCGGCATGTAGGCGATGCGCGGGCACACGCGGCGGCGGTGCGCGGCCTGCGCCATGTCGCCGCCCAGCACCTCGACGCGGCCTTGTTGCAGCGCCCGCGCCCCGGCCACCAGCGCCAGCAGGCTGGATTTGCCCACGCCATCGGGGCCGATGAAGCCCGCCATGCAGCCTGCGGGAATGTCCAGCGTCACGCCGTCCAGCGCGCACGCCGTGCCGTAGCGCAGTTGCACGCCGTGCAGGCGCACCGCCGGGTTGGCCATGCGCGGCTACTCCGGCACCTTGATCGCGAGGTGCGCGGGCCACTCGCGCTGCGGGTCGGTGCGCAGCCAGGCGACGCCGGGCAGGCCGGTCTTGACCTGCTGCAAGTGCTTTTGCAGCAGCGCCCGGTCGATCTGCGCCTTCACGCGGAACATGAGCTTTTGCCGCTCGCTGGCCGTCTCCACCGTCTTGGGCGTGAACTGCGCCGTGGCCGAGACGAACGACACCCGCGCCGGAATCACGAACTGCGGCGCGGCGTCGAGCACGATGCGCGCCTCGCTGCCGATGGCGATGCGCCCGGCCACCGTCTCGGGCACGAAGAAGGCCATGGACACGTCGGCCAGGTCCACCATGTTGAGCACCTTGCCGCCAGCGGCCACCACCTCGCCCGGCTGCGCCACGCGGAACTGCACGCGCCCGTCGCGCGGGGCCTTGAGCGCGGCGTCGGCAATGTCGGCGTCGATGCGCGCCTGCGTGGCCTCCAGCGCCGCCACGGCGGCCCGCGCCCCCGCCACCTGCGAGCGCGCCGCGTCGATGGCGGCCTGCGCGGCCGTGGCCTGGGCGCGCGCGGCGGTCACGCTGGCCTGCGCGCCCTGCACGCGGGCGCGGTCGTTGTCCAGCTCCTGCAGCGGCCACATGCCTTGCGCGGCCAGCGCCTGCGAGCGCGTGAGCTTGCGCCGCGCCGCGTCCAGCTCGCTCTCGCGGGCGGCGGCCTGGGCCAGGGCGCTCTGCCGGTCGCTCTCGCGCGCCGCCACCTGGGCCTGTGCCGTCGCCACGGCCGTGAGCGCCTGCGCATGCTGCGCCCGCGCCTCGTCGCGCTGGGCGTTGAGCGTGTCCACCTGCATGCGCGCCAGCACCTGCCCGGCCTGCACGAAGTCGCCCTCGCCCGCCAGCACGTCGAGCAGCCGCCCGCCCTGGCGCGCGGCGATGTCGATCTCGGTGGCCTCGATGCGGCCGTTGCCGCTGATGAAGCCCTCGGTTGATTCGGTGGACTGCATCTGCCGCCAGCCGTAGAAGGCCAGCAGGCCCGCCGCGGTGACGGCGGCTGCCAGGGTCAAGAGGCGTTGGGGTTGAGGCGACATGGCGGGTGGTGGCGTTCAGGGCGTTGCAACCAGTTTATGGCCAGTTCTGCACGGCTTGCGCCAGCAGCGGCGCGGGCAGGAACTCCTGTTCCAGCCGGCCCTTCTCCTGCGCACGCAGGTGCTGGAACAAGGCCGCCTCCTGCGGCAGCAGCCGTCCCGGCGGCGGCTCGCTGGCATGTACCGGCTCGGCCACGGCCCGCGCGGCGTGCGCGTCGAACGTGGCGCGGTCCATCAGCAGCGCGTGCAACTGCGGCAGGTGGCCGCGCGCGACGGCCAGCATGTGCAGGCCCCAGGTGTCCAGGTCGCCCCAGTAGGCCACGCTGCGCCCCTGCAGCCACGGCGCGGCCAGCCAGCCCAGGTCCAGCCCCGCGCCGAGGATGGCGATGGTGCCCGCCAGCGGCTGGGGCAGCTGGTGCAGGCAGTTTTCGTTTTCCACCAGCAGGATGCGGCTGGCGGGCAACGCGGTGGTCAGCAGTTCGCTGGTCCGCACGCGCTGGCGCGCGAACGGCAGCAGGCCGGGGGCCAGCGGGGCGACGAGCAGCCAGTGGTCGTCTTCGCCGCTCGCGCCCAGGAAGGCGGCGAGGCCCTGGCGGCTGGCCTCGCCGTCGAAGCGTTCGTCCAGCAGTGCGGTGACGAGGGCGGCGTGGCGCTCGAAGAACTTGCTGTCGTTGCCCGCCACGGCCAGCGCGCGCAGCGGCTTGCCCTCGGCGCAGCCGGGCGCAAGCTGCAGCGCGATGTGCGCGGCGGCGATGACCTGCTCCACAGGCTTTTCGCGCCACAGCGCCAGGCGGCGCAGCAGCAGGCGGTGAAAGCGGGCGTCCACCCGGGCCAGCACGGCGGCCAGGCCCTGGTGTGCGGCGTGTGCCTGCGCGCCCTCGACGCCGCCGAAGCGGGCGATGGCGGCCAGGGCTTCGGACGGTTTGTGCAGCACCCAGTGCGTGGGCACGTCGATGGGCGCAGCGCCATCGCGGTAGGCGCGCTGCGCCCATTCCACCGTACCCACGCCGGATTCGGCGACGGCCCTCCATTGCTGCAAGTGCGCGCGCAGGTCGGCGCTGGCGTCGCGGAAGCTGCGCGCGCCGGGCTGGCCGATGGGCAGGCGCAGCGGCCAGGCGTGCGGGTTGTGCAGCAGGTGCCGCTCGCGCCAGTCGGCCCGCTGCCATTGGCGCGCGAGGTGCTGGGCGAGGTCGGCGGGAGATTTCATGGTGCTCCTGAAAATATAGCTTCTAGCGCTTGCTGGATAGGCACGAGAGACCAATTTGACTCATATTCCATTGCATGCTTTTTGGGGGAGCGCCACCCGTAGTTTCGGGCTCTACGGCTTGCTTTTATCCATGCCCTGCCGTTGGTTTGCCCGCTTCCCCAGCTCCTCCCAGCTCAGCGACGCCAGCGTCGCCTGCCGCCCCACCCGGTGCACCACCACCGCGCTGCGCGTGTGGTTGCGCAGCAGGCGCAGTTCCTTGTTCGGCGTGACGAACAGCGCATGCAGCCCGAATTCGCGCAGCGCCTGGATGATGCGCGCGGCCACGGTCTGCGAGCTTTTGGAGAAGGCCTCGTCGAGCACGATGGTGGCGAACAGCGGCTGGCTGCGGCCTTGCGGGCACAGCGCATAGCTGAGCGACGCGGTGAGCACGTAGCTGGCGATGATTTCCTTCTCGCCGCCGCTGCCGCCCTGCGAGCCGGTGCGCCGCTCCAGCACCTGGCCCGTGGCGCGGTCGAGCACGTGGACGGCGAATTGCAGGCGGTAGCGCGCGTCCAGCAGCGCCTGCGCGGCCTTGGTGCGGCGGTTGGTGGCGTGTTCGCGCAGCAGTTCGACCAGGGTGTGCAGCGCCTCGTAGTGGCTGTGGCCGCCGTCGCCCTGCAGGCGTTCGCTGCGCAGGTGGGCCAGGGCCTTGTTCAGGTTTTGCAGGCTGGGGTGCAGCACGGGTTGGGGGTCCAGTTGCAGGTAGCGGCCTGCCTGGAAGTCCACGCGCGCCAGGGTCTGGTTGAGCTGGTCGATGCGCTCGGTGATCTCGGTCACCTGCGCCTCGATACCTGACAGCAGCGTGCTCACGCCCTGGTCGCTGGCGGTGTTGAGGTAGTCCTGGAAGCGCTGGCGCTTTTCGGGCAGGGCTTCTTCCTCCAGCGTGCGCAGGCGCTCCAGGTAGGGCGGCAGGGCGTCCACTTCCTGCAGCAGGTCGGCCAGTGCGCCGCGGTCTTCCTTTTGCGCCTTGGCCATCTGGCGGATGACGTCCTTGTGCAGTTCGGCGAGTTGGCCGGTGTGCTTGTCGATCCGGGCGCTGGACTGGGCCAGGGTCTGGCGCTCCTGGCGGTCGAGCTGCTCGCAGGCGGGTGGTTCTGCCAGCAGCGCGGCGATGGCGCCGTGCCACTGCGCGGCATCGTCGGTTGGGGCGGACTGGCGCTCGGCGTAGTCGGCCTGGCGGGCCTGGGCGGTGTCGCGGCGCGTTTGCAAGGCTGCCTGCGCGGTCTGGTGTGCAAGCAGTGCTTTGGCGGCGTCCTGGCTGCGCTGGTGCGCGGCCTCCCAGCGCACCTTGGCCTGGGCGGCGTCGGACTGCGGGTCGAGCAGGGCATCCAGCCGTTGCTGCAACTGCGCCAGTTGCGTGCTGGCGCTGGCGGTGTCGATGGCGTCCCAGCGCAGCGTTTGCAGTTGCTGCCACATCACAGCCTTCTGGGCCGCCAGCGCTTGTGCATCAAGCGCCAGCAGCTTCGCTTTTTGTAGCGCATCCCAATCGTGCGCGCCGTCGGCGATCTGCCGCTCCAGGTGCGCCACGCGGTCGCGGTTGTCGAAGCCGGTCATCCAGTCCTGGTCGATGCGGCGCTGGTCCTGCTTGTCGAAGTGGCCGGTCTTGCCGGACATCAGCCCCTCGCGCGTCATGGCGTGCGGGGTGGTGCGCAGGGCCTCAGGGCTGTCCACGCAGTGGCGGTCCAACTCAAGGAGCAACTGGCGCAGCGTGCCCGCGTAGGCGTGGGGCTTGAGGGTGAGCTTGCGGGCGAAGCCGTCCGGCCAGAACGGCGCGGGCGTGGCGGGTTCGCGCACTTCCAGCAGGCGCACGTGCAGGCGGTTGTGGCGCTGGTTGACCCAGCGCAGTGCCTCGTCGTTGGCATCGCGCGGCACCAGGATGCGCAGGCGGTGGCTGCCCAGCGCGCGTTCGATGGCGCCGCGCCAGGGGTGGTGGGCCTTGGGCACCTCGACCAGTTCGGCGGCGAAGGGCAGCGCGTCGGCGCTCAATCGCAAGTGCTCGGCCAGGTCGGCGCGGAACTGGGTGAACGCCACGGGCAGGTTGGAGCCGGGGCGCTGGCGCACGGCGCGCAGGTCAGTGCGCAGGGCTTCGAGCGCGGCGTGGGCGTTGCGTTCGTTGGTGACGGCCTGCTCGGCGGCGTTTTGCAAGTCGTGCTGTTCGGTTTGCAGGGCTTGCAGCGCGGGGGCGGCTCGCTGCTGGTGGTCGGCCAGCGTTTGCGCGCTGAGGGCTGCGGGGCAGTCCAGGCCCAGGTTGCGCGCCAGGGTGCGGTAGGCGGCGGCGTCGGCCTGGCGCTGTGCGAGTGTGGTGCGCTGGGCGGCGATGTTGTCCTCCAGCAGCTTCACGTCGCCGCCGCCGCAGCGCAGGTAGGTTTCGAGCAGGGTTTGCGCCTGGGCCTCGGCTGCTTCGCGCTGGGCGTTCAGTTCCGTGGTCTGGCGCTGGCCTGCGTCGAGTGCGGCGTTCAATTCCGCCAGACGTTCGCCCCACAGCCGCGCGCCCTGCGCGGCGAACCACTGCGGCAGCGCGGCGTGCAGCCGGCGCAGTTCTTCCAGTTGTGCGCGCTGGCGCTGTTCCTGCTCGGCCAGCGCGCGCAGCGGCAGCAGGGCGAGGTACTGGCGGTTGGCCAGTTCCAGCTCGGCGTGGATGGCGGCGAGTTCGTCGAAGCTGCCCGCCACCTGCAGCGCGTCGTCGAAGGCGCTGTGGTCGTCCAGCACCAGCTCGCGGAAGATCTCGTCGATGCTGTTGAGCTGCTTCAGGCCTGCGGCGCGGTTGAGCAGCGTGAAGGCGTTGGGGCCGACCTCGAAGAAGCGCTGCAGCCGCGCGAGGTAGGCGGACTTGCTGGTGTAGAAGTTCAGGCCGTCCGTGGCCTTCTCCAGCCGCCCCAGGGCGCGTGCGCCGCCGCCGTGGTGCTCCTCCAGCCATGCATCCAGGCTGTGGTCGCGGCCTTGTGCAAAGCCCCAGCGCCGCCCCATGTCGGCCACGCTGGAGCTGCTGCCGTCGAACCAGAGGATGGCGCCGATGAGCACGCTGTCATTCGCGTCATCACCACGCACCAGCCGCGCCGCGATGCCCGTCACGCAGCGGCCCGTGCGCGCGATGTGGTCGCCGCTGTCGTTGCCCGGCCCGGTGGCGCCGCGCACGTAGGACACGAGGTCGCGGTCGCTCTCGTGCCCGCCGGTCGATGCCAGGTTGTAGCGCGGGCTGGCGCACAGCAGTGTCATCAGCGCGTCGATCAGCGTGGTCTTGCCGCTGCCCGTGGGGCCGATGACCGCCGTGTTGCCCGCGTCGATGTGCGCCTGGTGGCGGCCCGCGAAGGCGCCCCAGTTGTACAGGTGCAGCTCGTGCAGGCGGTAGCCGTTCATCATCATTCACTGCCCTCCGGCGGCGGGCTGCATGCGGCCTCGCGCAGGCGTTGCAGCAGCGCCTGCAGGTTCTCGGGGTTGGCCAGGTGCACGATCATGGGGCGGATGGCGACGCTCTCGTTGCCGTCCACCTCCGACACCACGCCGTGCGCGCGCAGGTTCTCCAGCAGGTTCAAGAGGCGCTTGCGCTCCTGCATGTCGCTGCCGGTGGCGCCCAGGTAGATCTCCAGTTGCGGCAGCAGCGCATCGACGGTGGTGTGCACCGGCACGCCCAGGCCGCCCTCCTGCTCGCGCTGCAAAAATTCGCGCCGCAGGATCGCCAGCAGCAGCGACTGCTCCAGCGTCAGCCGCTGGCGGCGCACCAGCGGGTGCGTCCATTCGTCCTCGTCGTCGCCCTCGGGCTGGTAGTCGCCCGCGATGGCAACGAAGGCCAGGCCGCGCATGTCATCCACCTTTACGCGCAGGTCCAGCGGCTCCAGCAGCGCATCGACGCGCGCCGTGCCGGTGGCGATCTGGCGGAACAGGTGCGGCTTGGCGGATTGCTCCAGCAGGCCGTGCTTGAGCAGCTCTTGCACGGCGCGGCGCAGGGCCAGTGGCGTGGCGGTAGCGGGCTCGGGGGTGGGGCCGGGCGGTGCATTCCCGGCATCCGGCGCATCGGGCGCGGGCGCGGCGCTGGCCCATTGGTCGAAGATGTCGGGGGTGTCGGGCGGCATGGGGGCTTTCAAAAAAGTGAGCTGTTTGCGCTTGTCATTCAATGGATTCAGGTAGTTTTGATATGGAAAATGTTTTGTAGCAAGCGCTGGCAGCTATGATTTTTGAATCAAACGCCCTCACTGGACGCCAATCGGCGTAATCCATCGCGGAACTTGCCGAAGCTGGGCGATGCGTTGTTTTCGACGTCCATGCCGGGGCCGATCTTTCCGGCCCATTCATGCTTGAGTTGCCCGGGCAAAGGCCACCCCGCTTTGTGGATGGCGGCCTGGCCGCCGGGGTGGATGGCATCGGCCAGCAACTCCCAGGTGCCGCAAATGCTGTCCTGCGCGTAGCGCGCCAGCACGTCCTTCCTGGCCTTGGGGTAGGCGGCCAGCAGGGCTAGGCGGTCTCCCAGAAGCCAGGCTTCCATTTCTTCGATGGCGAGGCGAAACAGTGTCGTAGGAGCTGGATCGCACCGTTTCAGCAGCGATTGCAGTTCGGCCAGGAAATTGGCACAAGGACGGTTGTCGCTGTCCAGCACCACGACCACGGCGTCGATGCCCGGCGTTTTGCCGTAGCCGTTCAGCAGGCGGGGTAATTGATCGAGCAATGCCCGCTTGGCGGGGTCCGCCTTGGCGGTCAGCCCCTTCGGTATGCGGCCAACACCCTTGTAGGGATGGATGCGCCAGGTGTGCGGGCCGTCTTGCGGGCCGATGACGCGGGGCAGCAAGGTCTCGATCAGCACGGCACCGGAACTGTCCTCCACCAGGACTTCGATGTGCATGCCTACCTCGCGTCCAGATAGTCGCTGTACCAGAGGCCGCCCAGGGGCAGGCCCTCCTCCACGAGGTTGCGCACCAGCGCGATGTCGGACGCGCGCCGGACGGTCGAAAAGCCATCGCCGCCCTTTTCCAGAATCCAGACCTCGCTGGGCGAGAGCGCATCCACGAAGTAGGGCTGGTGCGTGGTCACGAAAATCTGGGGCGCGTTTTTCTTGCCCGTGGCGTGGCTGCGCAACTCGGCGGCCAGGGCATCCAGCAGGCGGTGGTAGAGCCCGTTTTCGGGCTCCTCGATGCAGATGAACGGCAGCGGGTCCGGATCCTCCATCAAAAGCAGGTAGGCGAATATCTTCAGCGTGCCGTCGGACATCTGCGAGGCGTAGAACGGGTCGGCGAATGCGCCATCGTTGAACTGCAGCAAGACGCGCTTGTCCTGCGTGACGCTGGTCTTGATGCTCTTCACGCCGGGAATCTTGGTGGCGATGTGGTCCAGGATGGCCTGAAAGCGCGCCTTGTGCTCGCGCTCCATGTACTGCACCACGTTGCCGATGTTGTCACCGTGGACGTTCAGGTGGCGCTGCGCGCCGGCGGGCTGGATAGTGCGCGCGGCGTCGGGGTGGAAGTAGGAGAGGTACCAGCCCTTGAGAAAGTCCCGGAAGCGCTTGATGCGCGGATGCTCCTTGAGCGTGCCCAGCGTGGCGATACCCAGTTGGCGCAAATCGGTCAGCTCCACCTCTTCCTGTGCCCAGTCTTCCTCCCTGCTGTCCGTCTCCACGGCCTCTTCGCCGGCCCACACCTTGCCGATGCCGTGGTGCAGGCGCAGGAACGGGTAGGGCCCGCCGTGTTTCTGGCCCTTGCGGCGTTGCTTCAAGACCTCCGACTCGACGAAGGGCTGCCCGCTGCTGTCCACGTTGATCGCCAGTTCATAGGTCATGGGCCGCTCGCCCGGGGCCTCCCGGTAATGGATGTCGAACCGGATGGGCTCTTCGGTTCCCAGGGAGCGCATGCGGTCGAAGCCGCCGCGCTGCTTGCTGTCGCAGGCCGTTTCCACGTCGGTATTCAGGCAATCGGCCACGAAGCCGAACGCATCGAACAGGGTGCTTTTGCCCACGCCGTTCTTGCCGATGACCACGGTGAACGGGGTCAACGGATCGCCCCGTTGGTCGGTGGAGAGCTTGCCCAACGTGATGTCGTGCAGCGCCCGGTAGTTGCGCACGCGAAAACCTTCGATCAGCGCCATGCCTTGCCTCTTTCCTTGTGTGTGCCGTCCATGTTTGTCACCCATCCGAATTTACCGCCCGCAGCGTCTGCGCCTGCAGCGCCACGCGCGGCACGGTAAAGCGCCATTCGCCCTGCGCGCCGCCCGTCGTGATGTGCTCCTGCCCCGCATCGAACACCGCCCCCGACTCGCGCGCCAGCGCCAGCCACAGGGCCAGCGTTTCCAGGTCGTGCTCGCCCGGCGGCAGCGCCTGGGCCAGCGCGGCCAGGGTCATGGGCTGGGCGCTGGCTTCCAGCACCTGCAGCGTTTGCGCCAGCAGCGCCTGCCGGTCCAGCCCCTCGAAGGCTTGCCAGAACTCGTCTTCCACCTGGTCAAGATCGGCGTACTGCGTGGCCAGCAGCAGCTCGGCCGGGCCGCCGCCATCCAGCGACTTGATGCGCAGCCGCTCGATCAGCGGCAGGTTCGCCAGCGCCACGCCCACGGGCGGCAGCGGCGCGGGCAGGCGGCGCACGGCCTGGCGCTGCCAGTTCACCTGCAAGGCCTGCTGCAGGATGTCGTTGAGCAACTGCCCCACCCGCTGGTTCTCGGCCGCCTGGCCGGTCTTCATGAACTGGCCCACCTCGCGCTCGCTGCGCGCGCGCACGGCCTGCACCACCTTGGCTTCCTTGATGAGCTGGGGCACCAGCAGGCGCAGCGCGCTGTGCTGCAAGTCGTCCAGCGCCTGCGCGGCGGCCGGGTGCGCCAGGATGGCGCGGATGCGCGCGCGCATGGCGGCCAGCTCGGCCTGCTGGTGGAGCTGCTGCTGGAAGTTCTCGAACACGCGGCCCTCCTGCGTGTTGAGCAGGCTGGCGTGGCCGTCGAGCAGCTGGTCCATCACCGCGCCGCGGTGGTGCTGCGCGCCCAGGATGGCCTGGCGCAGCGCGCGGTCGGCCTCGCGCCACGAATCCTCCACGCGGCGGAAGTCCGCGCGCAGGCTGGTGGCCAGCGCATGGACCTCGCGAATGCCCTCGACGGCTTGTTCAGGGGTCAGCGCGGTGATGCGGCCCGCGCGCACGTCGTCCAGTTGCTGCTGCAGGTCCTGCATGCGGCGCTCCAGGTGCTCGGCGCGGCTGGCCGGGTCGGGGTCGAGCGCCGTGGCCAGGTTGTCGATTTCGCGCTGCACCACGGCCAGGCGCGAGGCGGTGGAAGTCATCATGCGCCCGTCGAGCTGCGCCACGAAGCGCAGCGCGGTCTTGAGCGCGTCGGTCTCGTGCACGCGCCCCTCGCGCTCGGTGACCAGGCCGCGCCGGATCCAGTCGCGCAGCTCGCGCCGCGCCTGGGCGGGCAGGTCTGCGGGGTCGATGTCGTATTCGGGCTGGTTGGCGTGTGCGGCCAGCAGGTCGGCCAGCGCCTGCACGGCGGCGTCGAAGCCCACGCCATCGCGCTGGTGCTCGAACAGCGCGTCCAGGCAACTGAGCATCAGCGGCGCCCGGCGCGACGCCAGCAGCAGCCACGCGGGGTGCTGCTGGCGGGCGGCGATGTACTTGTGCGTGCGCTGCTGGTCGAGGGTGGGCATGGGTGCGCAAATTTTAGGGAGGCTCTGGCTGTGCCGATCACGCCTGCGCCATCCTTTCGCCCAGTTCCCCCTTCTTTTCCCCCAATCGCTGGGGCAGGCCATGAACGCGCTTCGTCAGTTCCGTGGCCCGCGCGGGCTGGCCTTCTGGGCCGGTGGCATCAGCCGCGTATCCATCCAGCGCAGCAGGTCGTTCCACATCGAGCGCACCTCGGCGTCGCGCGGCATGCGCTGGGCGTGGTCCAGCTCGATGGTGACCACCGGCATGCCCTGCAGCACGCCGCCGTAGTGGCCCAGGGAGCCGGGGAACACGCCCACGCGGTCCAGGCGCAGGCGCCCCAGGCGCTGCGGCGGCTCGTGCGGGCCGTCGAAATCGAGCACGCCGTAGGGCGCGTGGATGCTCACCACGAGCTGCGGGCGGAACGTCTCCATCTGCGCGTGCAGGAACTGCGACTCGGGTTCCGACAGCGGCGCCGGGCCGGGCCAGCGGCGCGGGTCCTTGCGCGTGCGCTTTTCCCAGTACTGCGGGGCGTCGTGCTCCCAGCCGGGGGTGCGGAAGTTGCGGTTCAGGTCCACGCCGCGCGCATTGACGCGCGTGGGGCGGCGCGCCAGCAGCCCGTCGGGGTTGAGCACGGGGATGAAGCGCCAGTGCACCGGGCGCTGCGCCTTCTCGGCCAGCGCGATCCAGTGCAGCGCGAGCGAGGCCGAGGTCAGCTCGTCGCCATGCATGGCGCCCACCACCAGCACGCGCAGCGGCGCGGGCGTGCCGTCCGCGGGCTGCACGTCGCGCCAGAACAGGGGCCGCCCCTGCTGCGAGTGGCTGCCGCTGGGCGTGAGCTGCGCCGCCGCGCACTGCCTGGCCTGTATGCCCGGCAGGCGGTGCAGCCACTGCGCGCAGGCCGATGGCGGCTGCCCCGGGGCGGCCTGCACGGCGGCGCATGCCAGGGCCAGCGCCCCCCGTGCCAGCGCACGCGCTGGCCGCAAGGCACGGAAGGGGACACGGGGGAGACGCACGATGGGGAAAGCCTGTAGCCCCCGCGGCAGCACGCCACGGGGAGGGGGGCGATAATAATTGATTGCCCTTGAGCGCCGCGCGCCCTGCGTGCGCACCACCACAGTGACCCCTGACACCCCCGACATTGCCCTGACACCGAGCTTTTCACCGCGCGAATTCCGCGATGCGCTGGGCATGTTCGCCACCGGGGTGACCATCATCACGGCACGTGGGCCGGGCGGGGAACTGGCGGGCCTCACGGCCAGTTCGTTCAACTCGGTGTCGCTCACCCCGCCGCTGGTGCTGTGGAGCCTGTCGCACCAGACCGCGTCGCTGCAGGCATTCGCCTCCTGCACGCATTACGCCATCAACGTGCTGGCGGTGGAGCAGCGCCACCTGGCGGAGCGCTTCGCCACGCGCGGCATCGACCGCTGGGGCGGCGTGGGCCACCGCCCGGGCGTCAACGGCGCGCCGGTGCTCGATGGCGCTGCGGCAGTGTTCGAGTGCTTCAACCGCAGCCAGTACGTGGAGGGCGACCACACCATCTTCATCGGCGAGGTGGAGCGCTGCGGCCACCGGGAAGGCGCTTCGCCGCTGCTGTACCACGGCGGCATGTTCTACACCGAGCACCTGCTGGGCAGCCTCTCGGCCGCTGCCGCGCGGCCTTTGCACAAGTAGGCCCCGCCACACGCTCACCGCCTGCCCCCGCCATGTCCCATCCCCGCCTTGCCGAGCCGCTTCTTTTCGGTAACCGCCAGAGCGAGGCATCGACATCGCTGCGGGTGTTCTCCGACCGGATCGCGCATGCGTTTCCCGGCCTGGAGGGGTACGACGCCCTGCCCGGCCACGGCGGCTTCTTCAGCAAGAACGCGCGGCTGCAACTGCCCGGCCTGGAGCTGGTGGCCAGCGCCATGACGCCCACGCGGGTCAGCCGCAGCGACAACATCCACACCACGCTGCTCATTCCGCTGCGAGGGCATTGCAGCGTGCAGGTGGAAGGCCGTGTCCTGCCCTGGGGCGCCGCGCAGGGGTGCCTGTTCCTGCCCGCGGGCTGCGGCCCCACGCTGGGCTACGGGGATGAACGCCACCTGCTCATGCTGCACATCGGGACGGCCGAACTCCAGGCGGCGGCCCGCGCCATGCTGGGCACCTACGAGGACGCCGCGCCCCTGGACACCGGCCATGCCCAGGTGCTGCCCCTGCAGGTGGCAGGGGCGCCGCTGGCCAGCGCCGCCCGGCACCTGGGCGCGCTGATCGATTTGCACGGCCTCGACGTGCAGGTGCTGCACCAGTTGGGGATACAGGACTTCATCTACCGCCATCTTGTGCCGCTGTTCCCGCACCGCCCTGCCGCCGCCCCGTGCGCCACGCCCCGGGCGCACAAGCGCCGCGCCATCGACCGCGTGTGCAGCGCCGCGCTGGCGGACCTGTCGCGCCCCATCGCGCTGACGGACATGGCCGCGCAGGCCCACATGTCGGTGCGCGCGCTGCAGTACGCCTTCCAGGAACGCTTCGGCATGAGCCCGCTGGACTGGCTGCGCCAGCAGCGCCTGGCCCTGGCGCGCCAGCGCCTGCTGCGCGGCGACTTCACCAGCCTGGCTCTGCTGGCGCAGGAATGCGGCCTGGGCACGGCCAGCCGTTTCGCCGCGCTGTACCGCCAGCAATTCGGCCAGTTGCCCAGCGTGGCGGCGGGCCGCCGGCGCGGGTGAATTTCGCAATACCAAACCAAACGGGGCTTACAGGAAAATCAGCCTGTAAGCCCCGTGGATCAAGCGCTGGCAGCTATGGTTTTTGCATTACCGCTGGCGCCGCAGGGTGAACGCCATGGCCAGCGCCAGCAGCGTGGACAGTGCCAGCAGGGCCCATTCGGAGAGCGTGGGGATGGGGGCCACGCTGCTGCTGGGCGCTTGCGGCGTCACGGCGTTGGAAACGGCGGAAGCCGTACCCGTGCCGCTGGCATTGCTGGCCGTCACGGTGAAGGTGTAGGTGCGGCCGTTGGTCAGGCCGGAGACGACGCAACGCGTTGCCGGGGGCGTGGCCGTGCAGGTCTTGGTGGGATCCTCGACCGCCGTCACGGTGTACAGGGTGAAGGGGCCGCCGCTGGCAGGCGCGCTCCAGGAGACAGTGGCTTGGCCGTTGCCGGCCGTTGCCGCCGGGTTCAGCGGTGCCGAGGGCACGGGCGGCGCGCTGGGCGTGACGGCGTTGGAGACGGTAGAGGCAGCGCCCGTGCCGTTGGCGTTGGTGGCGCGCACGGTGAAGGTATAGGTGCTGCCGTTGGTGAGGCCGGGGACGGTGCAGCTCGTTGCCGGGGGCGTGGCCGTGCAGGTCTTGCTCGGGTCTTCGACCGCCGTCACGGTGTACTCGGTGAAGGGGCCGCCGCTGGCGGGTGCGTCCCAGGAGACGGTGGCCTGCGCGTTGCCGGCCGTTGCCGCCGGGTTCAGCGGCGCCGAGGGCACGGGCGGGGCAGCAGGCGTCACGGCGTTGGAGACAGCGGAAGCCATACCTGTGCCGTTGGCGTTGGTGGCGCGCACGGTGAAGGTATAGGTGCTGCCGTTGGTGAGGCCGGGGACGGTACAGCTTGTGGCCAGAGGGGGCGTGCCCGTGACCGTGCAGGTCTTGCTCGGGTCTTCGACTGCCGTCACGGTGTACTCGGTGAAGGGGCCTCCGCTGACGGGTTCTTCCCAGGAGACTGTGGCCTGCGCGTTGCCGGCGGTCGCCGCCGGGTTCAGCGGTGCCGAGGGCACGGGTGGCGCGCTGGGCGTGACGGGGCCGGCCTCGGCCTCGGCACCCGCGCCGTTGTCGTTGTCGGCGCGCACCGCGAAGGTATAGGGGGTGCCGTTGGTCAGGCCCGTGACGACGCAGCTCGTTGCCGGGGGGGTGGCCGTGCAGCGCTTGCTGGGGTCGCCCACGACGGTGACCACGTAGCCGGTAATGGCGTTGCCGCCGTTATTGCTGGGAGGATTCCACTGCACGGTGGCCTGGGCGTTGCCTGCGCTGGCGCTGGCGGCCAGGGGTTCGGTGGGCACGTCCAGTGTCAGCGCGCGGATGCGCAGGTTGCTGTAGTCGGGAAAGTACAGCAGGCCCTTGTTGCCTACGGTCAAGCCGTAGATACCGTTGAATGTCGCCACCGAGGCATCGCCGCCATCACCGCTGAAGCCAGAGACACCTGTCCCGGCCACCGTGTTGATGGTGCCGTCCAGTCCCACGCGCCGGATGCGCTGGGAAGAATCGGAGATATACATGCGCCCGCTGGCATCCACCATGACCCCCGTGGCCACCATGCCTGCCGACAGCGCGGGGCCGCCATCGCCGCTGTAGCTGCCGGAGCCGTTGCCAGCCACGCGGTTGATCGTGCCATCGGCCTCGACACGCCGCACGCTGCCGACATTGGTGACGTACAGGCGATCTTGCGCATCCAGCCCGATACCCCATATCCCGCCCAACCCGGCGCTGGTCGCTTGGCCGCCATTGCCGGTTTCGCTCGCGCCGCCATCGCCTGCCACGGTGGTGATGGTGCCGTCCGTCTCGATACGGCGCACGCGCCGGTTGCCCTGATCGCTGATGTACACCCGATCCTGGGAGTCGATGACGATGACAAAAGGATCCTGTAACTGCGCGCTGGTGGCGGGGCCACCATCACCACCGTAACCGGGCGTCCCGGTGCCTGCTACCGTGGCGATGGTGCCGGTATTGGCATCGACTTTGCGAATGCGGTGGTTCTTCATGTCGGCAATGTAGAGATTGCCCAGGCTATCGGACGCCACGCTGGTGGCGCATCCCAGGTGGGCGCTGGTGGCGGGGCCGCCATCGCCGCTGTAGTTGGCTACGCAGGCCGGGCCGTTCTGCACGCCGGCGATGGTTTCGATGGTGCCGTCGAGCTTGATGCGGCGGATGATGTTGTTGTCGGAGTCGGCGATGTACACCCGCCCGCTCCTGTCTACCGCCACGCCACGTGGGCCACTGAGCGCAGCGGCCGTGGCGGGGCCGCCATCGCCGCTGTAGGCATTGGCACCCGTGCCCGCGACGGTGTTGATGGTGATGACAGCCGCGGCCTGCGTGGCCGCGCCGGCGAGCAGCAGGGCAGCGGCGATGCGGGATAGAAGGCGCGCTGGAGGGGCGATTGTGCGTAAATGTTTCATGGGGCGAGCTTAGAAACCGCCCCCGCGCCCGTATAGCGCGCCGCACGCAAGAAAATGCGCGCGGCGCGCAAACCCGCTTACTTGCTGCCTGCGTCCGGCAGCTCGATCTTCACTTCCAGCACTTCCAGGTCATCCTGGCGCTCGAAGTGCACCTTCAGGTCTTCGGCGTTGATCTTCACGTACTTGGAGATCACGGCCATCAGCTCGCGCTGCAGCGCGGGCAGGTAGTCGGGCTGGCCGGGGTTGCGGCCGCTGCGCTCGTGCGCCAGGATGATCTGCAGCCGCTCCTTGGCCACGGCGGCCGATTTCTTCTTTTCCCCCAGGAACAGGGACAGCAGTGACATGGCCGTTTACCTCCCGCCAAAGATGCGCTTGAAAAACCCGGGCTTCACCGCCTCGGTGAAGCGCAGCGGGAGCTCCTGGCCCTGGAAGCGCGCCACCACGTCCTTGTAGGCCTCGGACACGTCGGTGCCGTCGAGATGGATGGCGGGCAGCCCTTGGTTGGACGCCTGCAGCACGTTCTCGGACTCGGGGATCACGCCGATGAGCGGAATGCGCAGGATGTCCTGGATGTCGGCCAGGCTCAGCATCTGGCCGTCTTCCACGCGGCTGGGGTTGTAGCGCGTGATGAGCAGGTGCTCCTTGATCGGCTCGCCGCCCTCGATGGCGCGCTTCGTCTTGCTCGACAGCATGCCCAGGATGCGGTCGGAGTCGCGCACGCTCGACACCTCGGGGTTGGTCACCAGCAGCGCCTCGTCGGCGAAGTGCATGGCCATGAGCGCGCCGCTCTCGATGCCGGCGGGCGAGTCGCAGACGATGTACTCGAAGCCCATCTCGGCCAGGTCGGCCAGCACCTTGCCCACGCCGTCGAGCGTCAGCGCGTCCTTGTCGCGCGTCTGGCTGGCGGCGAGGATGAACAGGTTCTCGCACTGCTTGTCCTTGATGAGGGCCTGGTTCAGGTTGGCCTCGCCCTGGATGACGTTGATGAAGTCGTACACCACGCGGCGCTCGCAGCCCATGATGAGGTCGAGGTTGCGCAGGCCGACGTCGAAGTCGATCACGGCGGTCTTGTGGCCGGCCAGGGCCAGGCCCGATGCGAACGCGGCGCTGGTGGTGGTCTTGCCCACGCCCCCCTTGCCGGAGGTCACGACGACGATTTTGGCCATGGTGTGCGGTTTCCTTGCGTTGGTCTGGAAATGTTGGAGATTCAAAGCGGTTCGATGAGCAGCTTCTCGCCGTCGAGGCGCACCTGCGCGCTCTTGCCGCGCACGTTGTCGGGCAGCGCCGTCTCGGTGGTGCGGTAGATGCCGGCGACGGACACGAGCTGCGGCTCCAGGCAGGTGCTGAAGATGCGCGCCTCGGTGTTGCCGCGCGCGCCGGCGATGGCGCGCCCGCGCAGCGGCGCGTAGACGTGGATGTTGCCGTCGGCGATGACCTCGGCGCCGAAGCTGACCATGGCCAGCACCACCAGGTCGGTGCCGCGCGCGTACACCTGCTGGCCCGAGCGCAGCGGCTTGTCCACCACCACCGCGCCGGGGGCGGGCATGGGCACTTCGCGCACCACCTCGACCTCGCGCACCACTTCACGCACCACTTCGCGCGGGCCATGCTCGGCGGCCGGGCCGCGCTGTGCCTCGGGGGCGGCGATCAGGCCCAGGGCATGGGCCGCCTCCATCTGCGCGGCGCTGCCGCCGCGCACGGCCACGGGGCGCGTGTGGTAGCGCCGCAGCTCGGCCACGAGGGCGGGGAAGTCGATGGGCTGGGGGTCGTCGTGCACGGCCGCCAGGTCGATCAGCACCGGGTCGTTGTCGAAAAGCCCGGGATCGTCGCCCAGTCGCTGGGCCAGGTCGGCCGCCAGCTGCGCCGCATCGGTGGACTTGAGCACCACGGCCACCACGGGCAGATGGGTGCTTTTGAGGTCAAAGCTGGTGCGGGCGTGGTGGCCCGGCGTGTCAACGGCCATGGAGGGTGCCAGAAAAGGCGCTGCATCGGAAGGGGCGAAGTGTACCGTGCCGTCCCCGAAGGCGTTGCCAGCACACCGTCATGCCAGTGTCATACGGGTTTCATGCGCGCTGCCTAGATTCGCTCCGTTTGTCACAACCGCGTAGGTGGGAGCATGAAGCGTTCGCGCAATGGGGAAAACAACGGCGGCCCGGTGAGCGCCATCAGCGCGCTGGCCCTGGCGGCGCTCGTGGCGTGCCAGCCCGCGTGGGCGGATGCGTTCACGGGCGGCAGCATCGTGGCGTACCACGTGGTGAACGCCACGGGCGGAACAGGGGCGCTGGCGGTTTCGCTGGACGAATACCTGCCGGACGGCACGTTCAAGCAATCGGTCGTCCTCTCGAACGCTGCCAATACCATTACCCATCCACTCACCGCCAGCGGCACGGGCTCCGAGGGCTTGCTGAACCGTTCGGCGGCGGGCACCTGCCTCACGGTGCCGGGCTATGCGGCAGGCGTCAGCGCGGCCGACCCCGTCGCCAATGCCGCGCACGCGGTGGTGGTGGTGGGCGCCGACGGCAGCGTTGGCACGCCCATCACCCTGTCCGCTGCCTCCAGCGGCGACAACATCCGTGGCGCGGTGAGCAGCGATGGCTGCCAGTCCATCTGGGCCACTGGCAAGAACGGCATCCAGTATTCCGCCGCGGGCGGCAACGGCACGAGCCTGAGCACCAAGAACCTGCATGGCATCGCCATCGTCAACGGCGCGCTCGTCGTGGGCCAGAACAGCACGACGCTCGGCAAATTCGCCACGGCCCTGCCCACGGCGGGCGGCAACCCCTCCGACTTCGGCGGGCTGGTCTCGACCACCAGCACCTTTCGCGGCATCGCCGCGCTGCACCTGAGCGGGGGCGCCACCGGCGCCAACACCATCTATGCCGCCGACAACAACGGCAAGAAGCTGTACAAGCTCTCCACCGCCAACGGCTCCAACTGGAGCGTCACGGGCACCCTCGACACCAGCGCCACCCTGGCCAAGATCCACGGCCTGATCGCCATCGACACCGGCGATGGCAACGTGATGGTGCTGGCCACCAACAACAACGGCAACATCTACCGCCTGTTCGACCGCGCGGGCTTCGGCCAGGCAATGCCTGCCGGCACGGCATTTGAGGCCGTCGCGCTGAGCGGCGCCACCGGCGCGGGCGTGCTCGCCCCGGGCGACCAGTTCTACGGCCTGGCCTGGGCACCCGAGGCCGCGCCCCCCAGCGCAGCGCCCGATGCACCGGCCAACCTCTCGGCCAGCGCCCAAGGCAACGGCGTGACCGCCCACTGGGACGCCGTGGCCGGCGCGGCCTGGTACGTGGTCGAGGTGTCCTCGGGCGCGGGCTTCGACGCCAGCGCCACCCAGGGCGTCGGCCAGACGCTCATCACCGCCACGCCCGCCGCCACGGTGCCGGGGCTGGACGGGGGCACCCACACGCTGCGCGTGCGCGCCGTCAACAGTGCTGGCGGCAGCGCGGGCGCCGTTTCGCAGCCCTTCACGCCCGCCGCGCCGCCCACCACCAGCCTGCCCGCCACCACGGCCTATTCCGGCGTGCGCGGCGACCCGCTGGACCCGCTGGCCACGCAGGGCATCGCCTTCACCGTGGGTGACGCTGCCGATACCGTGGCGGCCACCTCCAACAACCAGGCCGTGGTGCCCGACGCCAACCTGGCCGCTGGCGGCACCGGCACCACCAGCCGCACGCTGCGCATCACGCCCACGGGCACGGGCACGGGCTACGCGGACATCACCGTCACCATTGCCAATGCCGGGGGCGCATCGGTCACACGCACGATCAAGTACGCCGCATCGGCCCATGTGGCGGGCGCCGCGGGCACGCGCTGGTACACGGGCCGCTCCGATGGTTCCACGGCCATCGTGCTCGACGCGGGCACCCTGCTGGTGGGTGATGACGAAGCCCCGGCGCTCGACGCCTCGGGCAACGCGGCGCAAAGCGGCAGCGGCAACGCCTTCTCGGCCTATGCGCCCGCCGCCAGCGGCCGGCCGCTCACGCTGCTGTCGCCCGATGCCGCGCTGGGCTTGCGCACGGGCAAGACCGGCGCGGAATGCACCAGCGGCGGCTACACGGGCGTGGCCGATTGCGATGCCGACGGCGAGGTGGACATCGAGGCCAGCTTCGCCGCCAGCGGCACCCTGTATGTGGCTGGTTCGCACTCGAACAGCAAGAAGGGCAAGAGCCGGCCCGACCGCTGGCGCTTCATGGCGCTGACGGCCTCGGGCAGCGGCAGCGGCACGGCACTGGCCGTGGGCGGCTACTACAAGTGGCTGCGCGAGGATTTGCGCACCTGGGACAACGGCAACGCGCACGGCCTGGGCGCCGGTTATTTCGGCGTGGCCGACAGCTCGGCGGGCGGCAGTTGCAGCGATACCGAGGTCGATACGGACACCTGCCGCAAGGCCCCCGAAACCGGCACCCTCAGCGGCTTCTCCATCGAAGGCATGGCCAGCAGCCCCGGCGACACGGCGGCCTGGCTCGGCTTTCGCGCGCCGCTGGTGAGCGCGCCCGGCGCCCCGGCCGTGGCGGCCGACAGCGCCACGGGCCGCACCCATGCGCTGATCGTCCCGGTGACGAACTACGCCAGCCTGCCGGGCAGCACGGGCGGCGCCAAGCACACGGCCACGTTCGGCGCGCCGATCCGCCTGGACCTGGGCGGGCGCGGCATCCGCGAGATCCGCAAGAACGGCGCAAACGAGTACCTCATCATCGCTGGCCCGGCCAGCGGCTCGGGCAAGAGCTTCGTGCTCTACACCTGGGACGGCAGCGCCGACGCCGCCGGGCTGGCCCTCAACCTGCGCCTGCGCGCCACGGACCTGGGCGCCTTCACCAAGCCCGCCACGGAATGCGCGGCCGAAGGCATCGGCGCCCTGCCGACCAGCCTGGACGCCGGCGGCAGCGTGGACGTGATCAGCGACTGCGGCGACGCCGACTTCTACGGCGACGGCAAGGCGGCCAAGGACCTGCCCTACGCCGCCTGGAAGAAGTTCCGCGCCGACGTCGTGGCGCTGCCCGCGCTGTCCACGGTCACGCTCGTGCCGGGCCAGGCCACCGCCGCCACGCTGTCGTTCGCGGCCAGCGCGCCGCAGCCCGGCACGCTGTACGCCGTGGCCCTGCCCCAGAACGCGCCCGCGCCCAGTTGGGAGCAGGTGAAGGCCGGGCGGGACGGCAGCGGCGCGGCCGCCGCGTGGGCGGGCTCGGCCGCGCTCAGCGGCTCGGCCAGCCTCACGGCCACGGGGCTGGCGGCCAGCACCGGCTACACCCTTCACGCAGTGGTGGTGGAGGGCAACGGCGGCTATGCCAGCGCGCTGGCGCGCCAGAACCTGGCCACCGCTGCCCCGGGGCCGGTGCTGGCGCCGCAAACCATTGCCTTCGGCACCCTTGCGGCCCGGCTGCTGGGCACCGCGCCGTTCACGCTCGGCGCCACGGGCGGAGGCTCGGGCAACCCGGTGGTGTTCAGTTCCACCACCACCACGGTCTGCACCGTGGCGGGCTCGACCGTGACCCTGGTGGCCACCGGCACCTGCACCGTGCAGGCCGACCAGGCGGGCAACGCAAGCTTTGCCGCAGCCCCCTCCGTGCCGCAAAGTTTCCAGGTGGCAGCCCCCGCCGCCAGCGGCACCAGCTGGCCGGGCAGCGGCGGCGTGGGTGGCGCCGTGGCGGGCAATACTTGGCAGTTCGCGGCCAATTCGCAGGGCTTCCAGCCGGTAGCGGGCCTGCCGGACGTGCCGGGCGGCTACGCCTTCCCCTACGGCATGTTCGGCTTCGCGCTGGTCAACGGCACGCCCGGCTCATCGGCCACGGTGAGTTTGAACCTGCCGCAGCCCGCGCCCGCCGGTGTCGTGCTCTGGAAGTACGGGCGCCAGACGCCCGGCGGCGCCCCGGCGTGGTACCAGGTCGCGCCGGTCTTCTCGAACGGCCGCAGCACGGTGAGCTTCACCGTGACGGACGGCCCCGGCAGCACGGGGGACGACGACCAGGTGGCCAACGGCGTCATCATCGACCCGGTGCTGCTGGGTGCGCCCCCGGGCGGCGGCGCTGCCAGCGCCACGGCCATCCCCACGCTGGGCGAATGGGCGCGCGGGCTGCTGGCGCTGGCCCTGGCGGGCCTGGCCGCGCTGCGGCTGCGCGCGCGGCGCGCCTGATTGATGAGTGAAAATGGCTTCCAGCCCTTGCCAGGCAAGCGCTGGAAGCTATGAAAATCAGAGCTTTGGAATACGGATGCGGCTGATCATCAGCGCACCCGAGAGCGCGAACAGCAGCACCAGCGGGTGCAGCGTGAAGCCGCCGAGCATCACCTTGCCCAGCCAGAGCTGCTCGCGCACCGCGCCCGTGCCGGCGGCGAGCGCCAGCAGCCCCACCAGCACGATGGAGGTGGGGATGGGCGTGCCCTCGAAGTACTTGACCTTGCCGCTGTCGTCGGCCAGGGTTTCGGCGGTGACGTTGAAGCGCGCCAGGCGCGACACGCCGCAGGCCACGAAGAAGGCCAGCACCACGCGGTCGTACAGCCCCTGCATGCCGCAGCCGTAGGCGATGACGGCGGGCGCCACGCCGAACGAGATCACGTCGGCCAGCGAGTCCAGCTCGCGCCCCATGGCCGAGCTTTTCTGGCGCCAGCGCGCGATGCGGCCGTCGAGCACGTCGAACACCAGCGCCGCCAGCACCAGCGCGCAGGCGTAGAGCAGGTGGCGCACGTCGTGGCGCTCGATGTAGCTGAGGGTGGAAAACAGCGCGCCCACGCCGCACACCGCGTTGCCGAGCGTGAACCAGTCCGCGAGGTGGAACTCGCGGATCATCGAAAAGCGTTTCGGGGCAGGACTCATCCGGCCATTATGGAACCGTGCCCCCGGCGGCGCGGCGCGCGGCGAAGTCCACGTACCACGGCAGGCAGCCGGGGTTGGCCATGGCGTCCTGGTTGACCACTTTCTCCAGCGGCTGGCCGAGCAGCAGCTTCTTGATGGGCAGCTCCTGCTTCTTGCCGCTGAGGGTGCGCGGCACCTCGGCCACCTGCAGGATGTCGTCGGGCACGAAGCGCGGGCTCAGCGCCGTGCGGATGGCGCCGGCGATGCGCGCGCGCAGCGCGGCGTCGAGCGGCACGCCCGGGCGCAGCACCACGAACAGCGGCATGTAGCTCTCGCGCCCGAGGTATTCCAGATCGACCACCAGGCTGTCGAGCACTTCGGGCAGGCCCTCCACGGCGCTGTAGATCTCGCTCGTGCCCATGCGCAGGCCGTGGCGGTTGATGGTGGCATCGCTGCGGCCGTAGATGGTGCAGCCGCCTTGCGTGCCGATCTTCAGCCAATCGCCGTGGCGCCACACCGCGCCCATCCCGGCCGGGCCGTCGCCGCCGCCGGGCCGGCGGCCGTGGCCGGGCGGGTACATGTCGAAGTAGCTCGCCAGGTAGCGCGAACCGTCCTCGTCGCCCCACAGGTACAGCGGCATGGAGGGAATGGGCTGCGTGCACACCAGCTCGCCCACGGCATCGAGCACGGGGCGGCCCTGCTCGTCCCAGGATTCGACGGCGGCGCCGAGCATGCGGCACTGCATCTCGCCCGGCACCATGGGCAGCTCGCGGTGGCCGCCGATGAAGGCGCCGCAGAAGTCGGTGCCGCCCGAGAGGTTGTTCCACCAGATGTCTGGTGTGCCCAGCGCGGCGAACTGCGCCGTGCCCCACGCCTGCACCTCGGGCGCCAGCGGCGAGCCGGTGCTGCCGAGCCAGCGCACGCCCGCCAGGCCGCCGCAATCGGCGAGGTTCAGCCCGGCCTTCATGCAGTTGGCATAGAAGGCCGCGCCCGCGCCGAAGCAGGTCACGCCGGTCTCGGCGGCGAAGCGCCAGAGCACGCCCCAGTCCGGGTGCTCCTTGCTGCCGCCGGGGTTGCCGTCGTAGAGCACGCAGGTGGTGCCGCCCAGCAGGCCGCCGATCTGCGCGTTCCACATCACCCAGCCGGTGGAGCTGTACCAGTGGTAGCGCTCGCCGAAGGAGTTGGGCTCGTAGCTCGCGCCCACGTCGTTGTGCAGGGCCTTGAGCTGCAGCGCCACCAGGATCATGCCGCCGTGGCCGTGCACGATGGGCTTGGGCAGCCCGGTGGTGCCGCTGGAGTAGACGATCCACAGCGGGTGGTCGAACGGCAGCCAGAGCGGCTCGAAGGCTGCCACTTCGGCATCGTTTCGCGCCGTAACGCTTGTGTAGCTTGCGCCGCCAGCGATGGTTCTGGAAGCATCGAGGTTGTTCACCAGCAGCACGTGCTGCACCGAGGGCAGGGCGTCGCGCAGCGCGGCCAGCACGTCCATGCGGTCGATGTCGCGTCCGCCGTAGGTCACGCCGTCGGCGGCGATCAGCACCTTGGGCGCGATCTGGCGAAAGCGGTCGAGCACGGCGTGCGTGCCCATGTCGGGCGCGCACACGCTCCACACCGCGCCCAGGCTCACCGTGGCCAGGAAGGCGACGACGGTCTCGGGAATGTTGGGCAGGTAGGCGGCCACGCGGTCGCCCGGCTGCACGCCCTGCGCGCGCAGGTGCAGCGCCAGCGCCGCCGCTTGGCGGCGCAGCTCGGGCCATGTCAGCTCGCGCTGCAGGCCCTTTTCGTTGCGGCTGACCAGCGCGGGCTGGCCCGCCGCGTGGGCCGGCGCCACGTGGCGCAGCACCTGGCGCGCGTAGTTCACCTGCGCGCCGGGAAACCACTCGGCGCCCGGCATGCGGTTGCGCGCCAGCACGGCGCGGTGCGGGGTGGGGGATTCAACGGCGAAGTAGTCCCACACGCTTTGCCAGAAGGCATCGAGCTCGGTCACCGACCAGCGCCACAGCGCGTCGTAGCTGGCGAATGCGAGCCCGTGGCGCTGGCGCAGCCAGTCCTGGTACAGGCGCAGTTGGGGAACGTAGGGGGGTGTTGTGCTTGTCTCCATGCGGCGCAGCGTAGCGCGCGCATGCGCGCACGTCACCGTGGGGACGTCGCCGGGTTGACAGGGCGCGTCCCGCGCCCTGTGCCTGAGAACGTGTTCATGATCTTTTCATAGTGCCCGCAAGGCAGCAAAAAGCCGCAATCTAGGCGCGCGCCGCAGCCCAGGCTCTCTGCCTGGGCAAGGTGCGCAACGACGAGTGCGGCTTTTTGCTGCCTTGCCCGAAGGGTTGCCCCGCAAAAGTGGCATCTGCGGCGTTGCAAATGCTCGCCGGGCCACCAGCCCGGCTGCGCTTTGCGCCTTGCATCTACCACTTTTGCGGGGCAACGGGCTCTATGAAAAGATCATGAACACGTTCTGGGGGCTACTTGCCCGCAGCCTTGTCGCGCATGCGGTCGGCGCGGCCCGAGGGGTCGGGGTGGCTGGAGAGCATCTGGTCCAGGCCGCCTTGCTTGCCGCTCAGCGCGGCGATCTTGCGGAAGGCCGATTCCATGGCCTGCACCTTGTACTTGTGCTTTTGCATGAAGGCCAGGCCGTAGTCGTCCGACGCGGTTTCCTGGCTCTGCGAGAACTGGCTGTTCACCAGCTTCTCGCCCAGCGCGCCCAGGTCCGAGTCGGCCAGCCGGCCCGCGCCGCCCGCGGCCGAGGCCGCCTTGCGGCCCGCCGAGGCCAGGTACGCCGTGCGCATGGCCGACAGCGAATGGGCTAGCTTGACGTGGCCGATCTCGTGGCCGATCACGCCCAGCAGCTCCTGGTCGTTCATCCGGTCCATCAGGCCGCTGTAGACGCGGATTGAGCCGTCGGGCGTGGCGTTGGCGTTCACCTCGTTGCTCAGGTACACCTTGAAGTTGAGCTTGAGCCCGTCCTCGTTCACGTGCTTCTTCGTCAGGCGGGCCAGGCGCTGGGCGTACTTGTTGCCCGCCGGGGCCACCTTCTCCTGGCGGTCTTCATAGTTGCGGTACTGCAGCGAGACCGACTTGAGTTCCTCGTCCGACACCGTGGCGGCCTTGAACAGGTCCAGCGCCGCGCCTACCTTGTTCTCGTCCTTGGAGGCGCCGGAGCCGCCTGCGCTGGCCGCGCCCAGCGCGCTCGACAGCGTCGATCCCCCGCCCTTGGCGCTGCCGCCTCCGGTCGTCTCGCAGCCGGCCAAAGCCAGGGCCAGCGCCACGGCGCCCACGCTCGAAATGCACTTGTTCACTTGGAGTCCCTCATGGTTGGATTCGGTGGATGCCACGGCCCCGCGCACAGCGCGCCGCCCTGCCGCATGCGCGGGCAATGCCATGGAATCGATGGAGTACCGCGCCACCCGGCCCCTGCCCAGCCGGGGGGCGGCGGCGCGATTCTTCCATGCAAAGCACGCGATTCGCATGCATCGGGGCGGCAAATGCATCCATGTGTATCTATCCTCTCCAGCCGTTCGCGGCCGCGGCGGCACGGTGCACGGGGGCCGCGCCTGCATTCCCCCCGGCGGCAGGGGCACATGCAGTTACACAAAAGGCGCACGTCTGTCGTCCGTATTTGCCACATGTCAAAATTCATAGCGCCTGGCGCTTGGTGGACGCCATATGCAGCGGTATTTCATGCTGAAACGAAGGCAGGAAAAGCGCTGGCAGCTCCCAAATCAGGAGCATTCGTGCACCATGCCAGTTCTTGAGACAATGCAAGCCCCGCCCCGTGGGGGGCCGCACAATGGCCCCTTCGCGCCCGGTGCGCGCTCTTTGAAGAATGGAACCCACCGCATGCTTCCGCAGCAGATGAACCGCAGCAGCGACGTGCTCATCGTCGGCGCCGGCCCCGCCGGCCTGTCCCTGTCCATCGCGCTGGCCCAGGCCGGCCTCAGCTCCACCCTGGTGGAGCAGCAGCCCGAGGAGGCGCTGGCCGCCCCCGCGCCCGACGGGCGCGAAATCGCCCTTACCCACCCCAGCGTGGCCACGCTGCAGCGCCTGGGCAGCTGGCAGCGCCTGGCCGAGCACGAGGTCGGCCTGCTGCGCGAGGCCCAGGTGCACGACGGCCCCGTGGGCCAGCGCGGCGCCATGCAGTTGCACGCCGGCGGCACGGGGGTGCAGCACCTGGGCTGGATCGTGCCCAACCACGCGCTGCGCCGCACGGCCTACGAAGTGGCCGCGCGCACGCCGGGCGTGCAGATCGTCAGCAGCGCCAAGGTCACGCGCGTGGCCGTGGCCGCCACCCACGCCGCGCTGGAATACACCGACGCCAGCGGCGACGCCCAGCGCCTGGAAGCGCCGCTGGTGGTGGCCGCCGACAGCCGCTTTTCCGCCACGCGCCGCCAGCTCGGCATCGGCGCGGCCATGACCGACTTCGGCCGCACCGTCATCGTCTGCCGCATGCGCCACGAACTGCCGCACCACGAGACGGCGCACGAGTGCTTCGGCTACGACCGCACGCTGGCCATCCTGCCGCTGCCCAACGACTGGATCGACGGCACACCGACGTGCTCGGCCGTGGTCACGGCCAGTGCCGAACAGGCCCAGGCCCTGCTGGCGCTGCCGCCCGAGGAGTTCACCGCGCGCGTGCAGGCGCAGTTCCAGCACCGCCTGGGGCAGATGCACCTGGTGGGCGAGCGCCACGCCTACCCGCTGGTGGCCGTGTACGCGCACCGCTTTGCCGGGGCGCGCTGCGCACTGCTGGGCGACGCCGCCGTGGGCATGCACCCGGTCACGGCGCACGGTTACAACCTGGGCCTGTCGGGCGTGGAGAGCCTGACGCAGGCCCTGGTCGCCGCCCAGGCCGACGGCGCCGACCTGGGCGCCGCCAGCGTGCTGCAGCGCTACGCCAGCGCCCACCACCGCCACGCCTGGCCGCTGTTCCAGGGCACCAATGCCATCGTGCGCCTGTACACCGACGACCGGCCCCTGCCCAAGCTGCTGCGCCAGGCCCTGCTGGCCGGCTCCAACCGCCTGCCGCCGCTCAAGGCCGCCATCGTGAGCCAGCTCACCGGGCGGCGCCCGGCGTGGCCCACCCTCACGTCCTGACCCTGTACACCCGCCAGGCGGTAGCGCCGCTGGCGGCGGGCGGCCCAGGGATGGCGGGCATCAGCGCTCCGCCCCACCCACCGCCTGCCCCATGCCCGTCGCCACGTCCACGTGGGACGTGGCTGCTGGGCTATGCGGGATTCGATGGCGCGGAGATCCGCGCCGCGGCGCGCGTGGTGGGCGCGCTGGCGCGCTGAGGGGCCGCTCCCGCGCGCCACCACTGCTGCGACAGTGCAGGCTGGCGGATGTCCAACCGCTCGCCCATCCCCGGCGCCACCAGCGGCACGCCCGCCTTGTCCGCCAGCGCGGTGATGCGCTCGAACGGGTCTGTCCACGCATGCAGCGCCAGATCGAAGGTGCCGTTGTGGATGGGCATCAGGTGGCGGCCCCGCACGTCCAGGTGGGCCTGCAGGCTTTCCTCCGGCTGCATGTGCACGTCGGGCCACTGGGGGTCGTAGGCGCCGGTCTCGATCATCGTCAGGTCAAAGGGGCCGTAGCGTTCGCCGATGGCCTTGAAGCCGTCGAAGTAGCCCGTGTCGCCGCTGAAGAAGATGCGTGTGTCACCTGACTGAATCACCCACGACGCCCACAGCGTGCTGTTGCCATCCGACAGCCCCCGGCCCGAGAAGTGCTGCGCGGGCGTGGCCGTCAGCTTCACGCCCGCGAGGGTGGTGCCCTGCCACCAGTCGAACTGCTGCACCTTGGCCGCCGGCACGCCCCAGGCGATGAGGCGGTCGCCCACGCCCAGCGGCGTGACGAAGTACGCGACCTTGGGGGCGAGTTTTTGGATGGCGGCGAAGTCCAGGTGGTCGTAATGGTCGTGCGAGAGCAGCACGCCGGTGATGGGCGGCAGCTCGTCGATGGAAATGGGCGGCGCATGGAAGCGCTTGGGGCCCATGAAGGTAAATGGCGAGGCGCGCTCGGAGAACACCGGGTCGGTCAGCCAGAACCGGCCTTGCAGCTTGAGCAGCATGGTCGAATGGCCCAGGCGCCACAGGCTCATGTCGGGGGCACCGGCCAGGTCGGCCTGGGTGAGCGGCAGCACCTGCAGCGGCTGGGCGGGCGCCGCGTCGGCAGGCTTGTCGGTCATGAAGCGCCACAGGATGCCCAGGGTCTTGGCGAAGCCCGGCGCCTGCCGGGGCGCGGCGTTGCGGAACTTGCCCCCGGCGTACTGGGGCGACTGCGCGTGGGCGGAGTTTGCCGGCAGGGTGGTGCAGGAAAGAATGCTGTAGGCCATGGCGATGACGACGGTAAGGACCAAAAGAATTCGGGGCATGGAGCGCTTTTCCGAAAATTACACTGCACAGTGTAGTTCACTTTTTAGAAAAGTAAACTCCCCGGTGTAAAATAGGGACATGACCGAGGCCGCTCCACCCACCCGCCTGACCGACCGCAAGCGCGACGCCATCGTGCAGGCCGCCATCGCCGAGTTCCGCGAGCACGGCTTCAACGGCACCAGCATGGACCGCGTGGCCGCCGCCGCCGAAGTCTCCAAGCGCACGGTGTACAACCATTTCCCCAGCAAGGACGAGCTGTTCGAGGCCATCCTGGCGCAGTTGTGGGAGCGCAGCCACGCGCAGGCCGATATGCCCTACGACGCGGCGCAGCCCCTGCGCGCGCAGCTGCTGCGGGTGCTGGAGCAGAAGATGGTGCTGCTCAATGACGCGAGCTTTATCGACCTTTCGCGCGTGGCGATGGCCGAGCTGATGCACGCGCCCGAGCGCGCCCGGGCCCTGGCGGCGCGCCTGTCCGAGAAGGAAGAGGGCCTGCCGCGCTGGATCCGCGCCGCGCAGAAGGCCGGGGCGCTGCGCGCGGGCGTGGATGCGCAGTACGCGGCGAACCAGTTGCACGGCATGGTCAAGTCCTTCGCCTTCTGGCCGCAGTTGGCCATGGGCCAGCCGCCGCTCAGCGCGGCGCGGCAGCGGCAGGTGCTGGGGGATGCGGTGGATATGTTCCTGGGGTTCTATGCCGCCGATCGATAGCCCCGCACTGCGCGTGCTGTCCGTCATCCCGCCGATGACGCAGATCAACACGCCGTACCCGTCCACCGCCTACCTCACGGGCTTTCTGCGCTCGCGGGGCGTGGCGGCGGTGCAGGAAGATTTGGCGCTCGCGCTGGTGCTGCGCTTGCTCTCACCCGAGGGGCTGCGGGGCGTGGCCGAGCGCATCGAAGCGCTGCCTGAAAAGCAGCGCAGCCCCAGCGTGCAGGCCTTCGCGGCGCAGCAGGGGCGCTACCTGGCCACCATAGCCCCCGCCATCGCCTTCCTGCAGGGCCGCGACAGCACGCTGGCGCACCGTATCGCGGGCCGCCACTATCTGCCCGAGGGGCCGCGCTTCGCGTCGCTGGACGTGTACGTGGACGACGAGGGCGGCGACCCGCTGGGCTGGGCCTTTGGCGCCCTGGGCCTGCACGACCGCGCCAAGCACGTTGCCACGCTGTACCTGAACGATCTGGCCGACGTGCTGCGCGATGCGGTGGACGAGCGCTTCGAGTTCGTGCGCTATGCCGAATCGCTGGCGGGCAGCCAGCCGACTTTCGACCCGCTGGCCGATGCGCTGGCGGCAAAGCCCACGCTGGTGGACGAGATGCTGCAAGCGCTGACGCACGAGGCCGTCGAACGCCACGCGCCAGACGTGGTGCTGCTCTCGGTGCCCTTTCCCGGCTCGGTGTACGCGGCCTTTCGCATCGCGCAGGCGATCAAGGCGCGGCATCCGCACATCGCCACGGTGCTGGGCGGCGGCTTCGTGAACACCGAACTGCGCGAGCTGGCCGAGCCGCGCGTGTTCGACCATTTCGACTACGTGACGCTGGACGCGGGCGAGCGCCCCTTGCTCGCGCTGCTGGAGCATCTGCAGGGCCAGCGCGGGCGCCAGCGACTGGTGCGCACCTTCATCCGCGACGACGCCGGCCAGGTGCAGTACGTGAACATGATGGAGGCCGACGTCGCCTTCGCCGAGGTCGGCACGCCCACCTGGGACGGGTTGCCGCTCGGCGACTACCTGTCGCTGCTGGACATGCTCAACCCCATGCACCGCCTGTGGAGCGACGGGCGCTGGAACAAGCTGACCGTGGCGCACGGCTGCTACTGGAAGAAGTGCAGCTTCTGCGACATCAGCCTGGACTACATCAGCCGCTACGAGGGCGCGAGCGCGCAGGTGCTGGCCGACCGCATCGCATCCATCGTGGCCGAGACGGGGCAGACGGGTTTTCACTTCGTCGATGAAGCCGCGCCGCCCAAGGCGCTCAAGGCGCTGGCGACGGAGCTGATTGCGCGCGACGCGGGCATCTCGTGGTGGGGCAATGTGCGGTTCGAGAAGACCTTCACGCCCGAGCTGGCGGAGCTGCTGGCCGACAGCGGCTGCATCGCCATCTCGGGCGGGCTGGAAGTGGCGTCGGACAGGCTGCTGGAGCTGATGAAGAAGGGCGTCAGCGTGGACCAGGTGGCGCGCGTGACCAAGGCATTCTCGGACGCAGGCATCCTCGTGCATGCCTACCTGATGTACGGCTTTCCCACGCAAACGGTGGAGGACACGGTGGACGCGCTCGAATACGTGCGCCAGCTGTTCGCCAACGGCTGCATCCAGAGCGGTTTCTTCCACCGCTTTGCCTGCACTGTGCATTCGCCCGTGGGGCAGAACCCGCAGGACTATGGCGTAACGCTGGCGCCGCTGCCGCCGGGCGGCTTTGCCAAGAACGACGTGGCCTTCATCGACCCGACCGGGATCGATCACGACGCGCTGGGCGCGGGGCTCAAGAAGGCCATCTACAACTACATGCACGGCATCGGGCTGGAGGAGGACGTGCGCATGTGGTTCCCGTTCAAGGTGCCCAAGACCACGGTGCGGCGCGACCGCATTGCGCGGGCGCTACAGCAACGGGGCTGAACGCCGGTTTCAGGCCGCGGCCATGAAGGCCAGGATGTCGTTGAAGTCCTTGCGGTCCTTGGGTGTCTGGTACTTGTACGCCGCAAAAGACTTCTGGAGCATGCCCGTCAGGCAGTCCCGCTTTTGCACCAGCTCGGCCTTCAGCGCCGGGTCCCGCACCAGCAGCCTGAAGATGGCGAGCTTGCCGTCGAGGTTCTCGTACATGGCATCGAAGGTGGTGGCCGTCAGCTCCAGCAGGTTGGCCAGCCTGGGCAGGCCGCTGGTGCGGGCGCCCTTGTCCAGCAGCGATTGCACGATCTGGGCCTGGTGGTGGTAGATGGCGATCTCGATGGGGTAGCTGGTGTCCGAAGACCCCTTCTCGCGCCCATCCGGGTCGGCGCCGTATTGCAGCAGCAAGTCCACGATCTTGGGCGCCGAGAAGCGGCACGCCTCGTACAGGTTGGGGTAGCCCTTGTGCGGCAGGTTGGGGTCGGCGCCGTGCTCCAGCATGAGCTGCACGATCTTCACGCGCTTGTCGGTGATGGCCTTGTTCAGACAGGAATAGCCCGACGAAAACTTGCTGTTGGGGTCCGCCCCTTTCTCCAGCAATGCCTGGACGGTGGCCTGGTTCTTGGAAAACCCGATCGCGCGGATGAAGGCATAGGTGGGGTCGCTTTCCATGCGCTCGGCGGCCTCGATGGCCCTGCCCACGCGGCCCAGCGCTGCCACGGGCGCCAAGGTTTTCATCAGGGCAACGACGTCGGCGGGGGCCTTCTTTTTTCCGTCGATAAAGCCGTATACGAGCTTGCGCGCCTCCTCGTCATCCACCAGTTCCGCATGCAGCGCATGGCAGATCTTGGACAGGGGCCGGATGAAGTCGCCAGCGTCGGTGGAGCCCGAGGTGAATGCCGCGTCGATCACCAGGCCCATGCGCTGGTAGTGGTCGAAGCCCATGCCACCGGGCGGATGGATGGCGTGCTTACGCGCGGCGAAGAAGGCCTGGAGGGCGGCTTCGAGAGGCGCGCCGGCCGGGCTGCCGAAGACCGCATGCAGCGCATCGGCGTCGGCGGTGTCGTGGCAGACCAGCGTGAATCGGGTGATGGTTTCCATGGCGGCGGGTGGTGGTGCGCGGCGATTGTGCCCTGCCGCGGGCTGCCGCTGCGGTGCACCGCCATGGTGCGCCCATGCACCACGAGACTGCAAAATTGATAGCTGCCAGCGCTTGATGCACAAGCTTTTTCGGCTTTTTTGATGCAAAACTTACACAACGCTGGCAAACCCTCTACCATCGCCGCACCCAACCAGACAGGAGTAAAAAAATGGGGTTGTTCCAATGGAATGAGCGCCCGGCGCAGGTGCTGCAGGGCGGCGGCGTGATCGGGCCGGATGAGCGGCTGCCCTGGCCGCAGACCGGGCTGATGGGCATCCAGCACGTCATCGCCATGTTCGGCTCCACCGTGCTCGCGCCCATCCTCATGGGGTTCGACCCCAACCTCGCCGTGTTCATGAGCGGCATCGGCACGCTGATCTTCTTCCTCATCACCGGCGGCAAGGTGCCCAGCTACCTGGGCTCGTCGTTCGCCTTCATCGGCGTGGTGATCGCCGCCACGGCCTACGCGGGCAAGGGGCCCAACGCCAACGTCGGCGTGGCGCTGGGCGGCATCATCGCCTGCGGCGCGGTGTACGCCGCCGTGGGCCTGGTGGTGCAGGCCGTGGGCACGGGCTGGATCGAGCGCTTCATGCCCCCCGTGGTCACGGGCGCGGTGGTGGCGGTGATCGGGCTGAACCTGGCGGCCATCCCCGTGAAGAACATGGCGGCCAACAACTTCGAGAGCTGGATGCAGGCCCTCACCTTCGTCTGCGTGGCGCTGGTGGCCGTGTTCACCAAGGGCATGGTGCAGCGCCTGCTGATCCTGGTCGGGCTGATCCTGGCCAGCATCGCCTACGCCGTGCTGACCAACGGGCTGGGCCTGGGCAAGCCGATCGACGTGTCGGGCATCGCCGCCGCGCCCTGGTTCGGCCTGCCGCAGTTCCACGCGCCCGTGTTCAGCGCGCCGGCCATGCTGTTGATCGTGCCGGTGGTCATCATCCTGGTGGCCGAGAACCTGGGCCACATCAAGGCCGTGACGGCCATGACCGGCAAGAACCTGGACCAGTACATGGGCCGGGCCTTCATCGGCGACGGCGTGGCCACCATGGTCAGCGGCGCGGCCGGCGGCACGGGCGTGACCACCTATGCCGAGAACATCGGCGTGATGGCGGCCACGCGCATCTACTCCACCGCCGTGTTCCTGGTGGCGGCGCTGATCGCCGTGCTGCTGGGCTTCAGCCCCAAGTTCGGCGCGCTGATCCAGGCCATTCCGCTGCCGGTGATGGGCGGCGTGTCCATCGTCGTGTTCGGCCTCATCGCCATCGCCGGCGCCAAGATCTGGGTGGACAACCGCGTGGACTTCTCGCAGAACGCCAACCTGATCGTCGCCGCCATCACCATCATCCTGGGCACGGGCGAGTTCACGCTGAAGTTCGGCGACTTCGCGCTCGGCGGCATCGGCACCGCCACCTTCGGCGCCATCCTGCTGCACGCGCTGCTGCGGCGCGCGCCATGAGCCGCCGGATTACACGGGCCTGACGGGTGAGTCCGGCCATCGGGATTAACAGGGTTTACCCTTAACCGCGCGCGCCGTGGCGTTACCATCGCGCGGCACGGGCCCGTGTCGCGACACCAGGCCCGCAGCCGCCCTTCTTCCATGGAGGGCGGCTTTTTTCATCGTGACTGGAGATGCTTCCCATGGCCCTGGCTGAGCGCGTGCGCCACGCAGACTTTCTTTCCCGCAGCATGACGGCCGAGCAGGCCGCGCAGCACGTCGCGCATGGCGCCACCGTGGGCCTGAGCGGCTTCACCGGCGCGGGCTACCCCAAGGCGCTGCCCCAGGCCATCGCGGCGTATGCGCAGAGCGAGCACAAGGCCGGGCGGCCGTACCGCATCAACGTGTGGACCGGCGCCTCCACCGCGCCCGAGGTCGATGGCCTGCTGGCCGCCGCCGACGCGGTGGCGCAGCGCCTGCCGTTCAACTCCGACGCCATGGCGCGCAAGAAGATCAACGCGGGCGAGATCGACTACATCGACATGCACCTGTCGCACGTGGCACAGCACGCCTGGTTCGGCTTCCTCGGGCGCATGGACGTGGCCATCGTCGAGATCGTCGGCATCACGGCCGACGGGCTTCTGATCCCCTCCACCGCCGTGGGCAACAACAAGACCTGGCTGGAGATCGCCGACAAGGTGATCCTGGAGGTGAATACCAAGCTGCCGCTGCGCCTGGAAGGCATGCACGACATCTACTACGGCACCGCCCTGCCGCCGCGGCGCGTGCCCATCAGCCTAACGCATGCCGACAACCGCATCGGCGAGCCCTACCTGCAGGTGGACCCGCGCAAGGTGGTGGCCGTGGTGGAGACGCACAGCGGCGACCGCGACAACCTGTTCTCGCAGCCCGACGCGAACTCGCAGCGCATCGCCGAGTACATCATCGACTTCCTGGCGCACGAGATGAAGCAGGGCCGCCTGCCGCAGCAGATGCTGCCCATCCAGTCGGGCGTGGGCAACGTGGCCAACGCCGTGCTGGCCGGGCTGCTGCACGGCCCGTTCGACAACCTGCTGGGCTTCACCGAGGTGCTGCAGGACGGCATGCTCGACCTGCTGCGCGCGGGCAAGATGAAGCGCGCCTCGGCCACGGCCATCTCGCTGTCGCGCGGCGCCTACGAGGACTTCGAGAAGAACATCGACTTCTACCGCGAACGCATCATCCTGCGCCCGCAGGAGATCAGCAACCACCCCGAGCTGGTGCGCCGCCTGGGCATCATCGCCATGAACTCGATGATCGAGGCCGACATCTACGGCAACGTCAACTCGACGCACCTCATGGGTTCGAGCATGATGAACGGCATCGGCGGCTCGGGCGACTTCGCGCGCAACGGCTACCTGTCGTTCTTCGTCACGCCCTCGGTGGCCAAGGACGGCAAGATCAGCTGCATCGTGCCCATGTGCTCGCACGTCGACCACACCGAGCACGACACGCAGATCATCGTCACCGAGCAGGGCCTGGCCGACCTGCGCGGCCTGTCGCCGCGCCAGCGCGCGCAGGCCATCATCGACCACTGCGCCCACCCCGACTACCGCCCGCTGCTGCAGGACTACTTCGACCGCGCGCGCCGCCAGGGCGCGCAGCACACGCCGCACCTGCTGGGCGAGGCCCTGAGCTGGCACCAGCGCTGCCTGGACACCGGTGACATGCGCAAATAAGAAGGAAAAACGCCTCCAGCCCTTGCTGGGAGAGCGCTGGCAGCTATCAAAGAAGATGCGTTCTAAACGAAGCGCCCCGTGCTGCCCAGCACTCCCAAGTCGAGGTAGCGCGAGCCGACGAACGGCGTCAGGCCGCCGTAGTCCACCGTGAAGCCGCCCAGGTTCAGGTTGCGGATGGCGGCCAGCGCCGCGTTCAGGCGCACCGGCAGCGGATCGCGCCCGGTGCGCTCCAGCCCCTCGGCCAGCACGCGCGTGTTCACGTAGGCCTCCAGGCTGCCCTGGGTGAATTCCTGGTGCCCCTGCGCGCGCATGGCGGACTGGTAGTCGCGCACCAGCTGCAGCCTGGCGCGGTGCGGGTCGGGCACCACCATCGACAGCGCGATGCCGCTGCCGTCCTCGCCCAGCTGGCGCAGGCTGTCGCCGGGCAGCGTCGGGCTCAGGCCGGTGAGCAGCACGCCCGGTGCGCTCTTGCGCAGGCCGCGCACCAGCCCTACCGACACCGTGCCCGCCGTGGCCAGCAGCACCGCCGCGGGGCGCGCTGCCGCCACCTGGGCCACGGCGCCCGCCAGGTTCCTGCCGTCGGTGGCCACGGCCACCTGCAGCGCGGGCTTGTGCCCCTGCGCGGCCAGGGCGTGCGTGGCGTCGCCGAGCATTTCGCGGCCATAGGCGTTGTCCTGGTAGGCCACGGCGATGCCCTTGAGGCCCATGCCGGTCAGGCGCTGCACCAGGCGCACGATCTCGTCGGTGTAGCTCGCGCGCACGTGGAACACGTTGCGCGTGCCCTTGCGCAGCGACATCGCGCCCGACAGCGGCGCCACGTAGGGAATGCCCGACGCCTCCACCAGCGGCAGGATGGCCTGGTTGTTCGGCGTGCCGAAGCACGACAGCAGCGCGAACACCTGGCCCTGCGCGAGCATCTGCCGCACGTTGGCGGCGCTGCGCTCGGGCTCGTAGGCGTCGTCCATCATCAGCAGCTGCAGCGCGCGGCCATGGATGCCGCCGCGCGCGTTGATCTGCGCCATGGCGGCCTCGGTGCCACGCTGGATGTCGAGGCCGGAGCTGGCCAGCGGCCCGGTGGTGGCGGCCGAGCAGCCGATGGTGAGGGTCTTGACGGACAGGCCGGCCTCCTGGGCCAGGGCATGGCGGACGAAGGCGGGGGCGGCAAGGGAGACGAACTGGCGGCGGTGCATGGACAGGACAATCACGAAGACACGGCGGACGGGGCCCGGCAGGCTGTCGCCTGCGCTACAGCGGGCAGCCCCTGGCGGCCAATAATGGCCGCGCGAGCGCGCGATTCTAGGAAGACCCTATTACGCGAAACTGTCCCTTTCAAAAGACGCGGAGACCCCATGGCCATTTGGACCGAACCCCTCACCCTCGACAAGCTCAACGCCTGGAACCAGGGCTGCGCCGTATCGCACCTGGGCATCGAATTCACCGAGATCGGCGATGATTTCCTGCGTGCGCGCGTGCCTGTGGATGCGCGCACCAAGCAGCCCTACGGCCTGCTGCACGGCGGCGTGAGCGTGGTGCTGGCCGAAACGCTGGGCTCGGTCGGCGCCGCCTGCGCCTGCCCGCCGGGCCACCGCGCCGTGGGCCTGGACATCAACGCCAACCACCTGCGCGCGGCCACGCAGGGCTGGGTCACGGGCACGGCGCGGCCGGTGCACATCGGCAAGACCACGCAGGTGTGGCAGATCGACATGGTCAACGACGCGGGCGAGCTGACCTGCGTCTCGCGCATCACCATGGCGGTGTTGAGACCAACCCCCTGAGCGACTTCGTCGCTTCCCCCTTCTCTCTACGCGCTGCGCGCTACGGGAAGGGGGACGACGCCAGCGCGGCGGGGCGGCCCTTGCGCGGCGTCTGCTGGGCTGGGGCGCGCCGGTTTCAAGCCAAATGTGCTTCTGGCCCTTGTCTGGTAAGCGCTAGCAGCTATTTATTCAGTAGCATCCTGGCGCGCCAGGCGTTCGCTTTTCCAGTACACGTCGTCGCCGCCGTCCATGCGGTTGAGCACGCGCGCCAGCACGAACAGCAGGTCCGACAGGCGGTTGAGGTACTGGCGCGGCGCGGGCCGCATGGGCTCGGTGTCCTGCAGCGCCACCACGGCGCGCTCGGCGCGGCGCGCCACGGTGCGGCACACATGGGCCTGCGCGGCGGCGCGCGTGCCGGCGGGCAGGATGAATTCCTGCAGGCGCGGCAGCTGCGTGTTGTAGTGCGCCAGGGCCTGGTCGAGCTGCAGCAGCGCATCGTCCTTGAGCAGCGCGAAGCCGGGAATCGACAGCTCGCCCCCCAGGTTGAACAGCTGGTGCTGCACGTCGATCAGCAGCTCGCGCACGCTGGGCGGCAGCGGCTCGCACAGCAGCAGGCCGATATGCGAGTTCAGCTCGTCCACGTCGCCCATGGCGTGCGGGCGGCGGCTGTTCTTCGACACGCGCGTGTTGTCGCCCAGGCCGGTGGTGCCGTCGTCTCCGGTGCGCGTGGCGATCTGTGTCAGGCGGTTGCCCATGGGGTCGTCTCCAGAAAAACAGAGGGGACGCGATTGTCCCGGACGGCCGCCATCGCCCCTGCGGGCCCAGGGCTTTACACGGCGCTCGCAAATGTTGGCATGGGAAACAGCAGGCAAAAGAACTGGCCTGGCCCGCTAGGCTGCGGTGCAATGGACGCGTGTTCCACTTTCCTACGGAGTCTCTCCACGATGAAGGCCACGCCACGCCCCCAGTTCCCGTTCGAAACCGCGAGCCTGCTGCTGTTCGCCGCCCTCTCGCTGGGCCACGGCACGGCGGCCTGGGCCTACTCCGCCGAGCCCGGCCGCAAGGCCCAGGCCCTGCGCGCCTGGCAGCCCGACACCCGCCCAGCGCCGGAGCGCCAGCGCCCTGACGGCGACGGCGCGCCCATCCCCTCGGCCTGACCCTTCCCCGTCCCCCCGCGACGCCGTGGCGCGGCTTGCCGCCCGCCACGGCGTCGCACGTTCGCGGTGGTATTCTTTTTCGCTTCCCCACCGCCCCCGCCTGCCATGGACCGCCTCGCCCCCACCCCATCTCCCGCGCCATCTCCCGCGCGCGACGTGCCGCCGGCCTTCCTGGCGGCGCTGTCCGCGCGCTTTGGCGCGCAGTGCAGCATGGCCGCCGCCGTGCGCGCGCAGCACGGGCGCGACGAAGGCTCGATCCAGGCGCCGCCGCCCGCCGCCGTGGTGTTCGCCGAGAGCACGCAGGACGTGCAGGACGCCGTGCGCCTGGCCGCGCGGCATGCGGTGCCGGTGATCCCCTACGGCGCGGGCTCCTCGCTCGAAGGGCATCTGCTGGCCGTGCAGGGCGGCATCAGCATCGACCTGGGGCGCATGAACCGCGTGCTGTCCGTCAACGCCGATGACCTCACCGTCACGGTGCAGCCCGGCATCACGCGCAAGGCCTTGAACGAGGCCATCAAGGATACGGGCCTGTTCTTCCCCATCGACCCCGGCGCGGACGCCAGCATCGGCGGCATGGCCGCCACGCGCGCCAGCGGCACCAACGCCGTGCGCTACGGCACCATGCGCGAGAACGTGCTGGCGCTGGAGGTGGTCACGGCCAGCGGCGAGGTGATCCGCACTGGCACGCGCGCCAAGAAAAGCAGCGCGGGCTACGACCTCACGCGCCTGATGGTGGGCAGCGAGGGCACGCTGGGCCTGTTCACCGAAGTCACCGTGCGCCTGTACCCGCTGCCCGAGGCAGTGAGCGCGGCCATCTGCTCGTTCCCCAGCATCGAGGCCGCCGTGCGCACCGTGATCCAGACCATCCAGCTCGGCGTGCCGATCGCGCGCGTGGAGCTGATCGACGCCAACTCGGTGCGCATGGTCAACGCGCACAGCAAGCTCAGCCTGCGCGAGGAGCCGCTGCTGCTCATGGAATTCCACGGCTCGCCCGCCGGCGTGCAGGAGCAGGCCGAGACAGTGCAGGCCATCGCCCAGGACTTTGGCGGCAACGCCTTCGAGTGGGCCTCCACCCCCGAGGAGCGCACGCGCCTGTGGACGGCGCGGCACAACGCTTACTTCGCCGCCGTGCAGAGCCGCCCCGGCTGCAAGGCCATCAGCACCGACACCTGCGTGCCCATCAGCCGCCTGGCCGACTGCCTGCTCGACTCGGTGGCCGAGGCCGACGCCAGCGGCATCCCGTACTTCCTGGTGGGCCACGTGGGCGACGGCAACTTCCACTTCGGCTACCTGATCGACCCCGACAGCCCCGGCGAACGCGCGCGCGCCGAGCAGCTCAACCACCAGCTCGTGGCCCGCGCGCTGCGCATGCAAGGCACCTGCACCGGCGAGCACGGCGTGGGCATCCACAAGATGGATTTCCTGGTGGACGAGGCCGGGGAGGGGGCCGTGGCCATGATGCGGGCCATCAAGCGGGCGCTGGACCCGCAGGACATCCTGAACCCCGGGAAGATTTTCACGCTGTAGTTGCTATGGTTTGATGAGCTGCCAGCGCTTGCCCCATAAGCGCTGGAGACGGTTTTGACCGTGCATCACGGCGATGCGCGGCCGGATGCCCGCCGCAGTATGCGGCCCGGGGGGGCACGCGCGCTGCCCGCGCCCATTGCGTGGGTATTGGCGAATATCCCAGGAAAATACCCGGACGCCATGGGTGAATGGATGGCTGCGCCTTTTTTTCCATGCGGGACAGTGGCTTGCATGCCTTTGTGCGTTGCTCGGGATTATTTAATAGTCACTTAATTCAGGGTGTTTAATATAGGAAAGTTTATTATTGAATAATGGGTTTTGTTAATGTGGTTTCAATTGATTTCTATCAATTGAAAATATGCGGGCAAATCAATAATCAAATCCGCATTAACAAAATCCCACGATTCATGTCCCGATCCCTTCCCCCTTCAAGCCCCGCTGCCGTGGCGCAGGCGGGCAAGCGCACTTTCCTGCAGGAACTCGTGGGCCTGGCCACCGCCTTCGGCCTCGCGGGTGCGGCCACACCGGCCATGGCCGGCTTCCAGCCTCCGCGCCGCCCCGGCATGGAGGGCAAGCGCTTCGGCATGCTGGTGGACCTGCGCAAATGCATCGGCTGCCAGGCCTGCACGGTGAGCTGCTCGGTGGAGAACCAGCCGCCCATCGGCCAGTTCCGCACCACGGTGCTGCAGTACGAGATCGACAAGCCGGACGGCGGCGCGCCCGCCATGGTCAGCCTGCCGCGCCTGTGCAACCACTGCGACGAGCCGCCCTGCGTGCCCGTGTGCCCGGTGCAGGCCACGTTCCAGCGCACCGACGGCATCGTGCTGGTGGACAACGCGCGCTGCGTGGGCTGCGGCTACTGCGTGCAGGCCTGCCCGTACGACGCGCGCTTCATCAACCACGAGACGCAGACCGCCGACAAGTGCACCTTCTGCGAGCACCGGCTGGAGGCCGGGCTACTGCCCGCCTGCGTGGAGAGCTGCGTGGGCGGCGCGCGCGTGATCGGCGACCTTCAAGACCCGGGCAGCGAAATCAACCGCCGCATCGCCGAACACCAGGACGCGATCAAGGTGCTCAAGCCCGGCATGAAGACCGCGCCGCGCGTGTTCTACATCGGCCTGCCCGAGGCATTCGTCAACGGCGTGGACGGCCAGGCCAGCGTGCGCCTGGTCGCTGAACACTGAAGGAGCGCGGCATGCAGATCATCGAACTCCTCACCCCGCACTACGAGGCCGCCTGGCTGCCCTGGGCCGTGCAGTACTTCTTCCTGGCCGGCGTGGCCACGGGCGCGGCGCTGCTGGCCGCGCTGTGCGCCTGGGCGCCGGCGGACGGCCCGCTGCGCCGCCTGCTGCCCGTGGCCGTGCTCACCCTGGCAGTGAGCGTGATCGCCGCCCCGGTGTCGCTGCTGGCCGACCTGCACCAGCCCGCGCGCTTCTGGCATTTCTATGCGCACTTCACGCCGTGGTCATGGATGTCGGTGGGTGCGCTGCTGCTGCCGGTGTTCGTCACCCTCGGCATCGCGCTGTGCGCGAGCTGGTGGCTGGGCCGCGTGGGCTGGATGCGCGCGCTGGCGCCGCTGCTGGTGCTCTCGGCGCTGTCCATCACCTTCTATACCGGCGCCGAGATGATGGTGGTCCGCGCGCGCCCGCTGTGGCACACGCTGTGGGTGCCGGTGAACCTGGCGCTGACCGGCTGGCTGGCCGCCGTGGGCGCGGCCTTCGTGCTGGAGCGCTTCCTGCCCGCCGGCCTGCGCCCCGGCGCCGCCGCGCTGCAGCGGCTGCGCGGCCTGGGGCTGCTGCTGGCCGCGGCGCTGGTGGCCGTGGCGCTGGCCTGGGTGTTCGCGGGGCTGCGGGGCGACAGCCCGTCGTTCAACGCCGCGCTGCGCCTGTGGCGCGACTTCCCCGTGTGGCGCCTGACGATGCTGGGCTCGGCCGTGTTTGGCGCTGCCGTGCTCGGCGCGCTGCTGCGCGGGCGCCACCGGCTGGACGCGCCGGGCTACACGCTGGTGCTGGGCGTGGGCCTCGCGGCCAGCGCCTGGGCCTTCCGCTGGGCGCTGTTCATGGGCGTGCAGGGCGTGCCCAAGTTCGGCGCGGGCCTGTACCTGTACCACATGCCGCTGGGCGGCGACGGCCTGCTGGGCATGCTGGGCGTGGCCGGCCTGTGCGTGGCGCTGGTGGCCATGGCGGGCTGGGCGCTGGAGCTGTTTCCCGCCCGCCAGGGCCACGCTGCCTGAATCACAGCGAAATCAGCCTCTAACCCAACAGGGGCAAGCGCTGGAAGCTATCTAAACAGTAGCGCAGCGTTGCCCCGTGAAAGGCGCATATGACCGACAAGAACTCCCCCACCGAATCCCCTGAACGCGAACGCCGCCGCCTGCTGCTGCGCGGCGGCGCCGTGGCCGGCGGCCTGGCCGCCTTCGCCGCGGGCTATGGCGAAACCCTGGCGCGCGGCGCCAAGGGCCTGGTCGCCGGCACCTCCGGCACGGCCACGCAAAGCGCCACGCGCGGCAACGCGCTCACGCCCGAATTCCGCATCGACCCCGCGACCGGCCAGCTCACGACCCAGCCGGGCCAGGTGGTCAGCCCATCGAGCTGCCTGGGCTGCTGGACGCAGTGCGGCATCCGCGTGCGCGTGGACACCGCGCACAACCGCATCCTGCGCGTGGCGGGCAACCCCTACCACCCGCTGGCCACCACGCAGCACGCGCCCATGGAGACGCCGGTGCGCGAGGTCTACGCCCAGCTCGGCGGCGACAACGGCCTGGAAGGCCGCGCCACGAGCTGCGCGCGCGGCTCGGCCATGTTCGAGCACCAGACGGCCGCGCACCGCGTGCTCGCCCCGCTCAAGCGCGTGGGGCCGCGCGGATCGGGCCAGTGGAAGACGATCCCGTTCGAGCAGCTGGTCAAGGAAATCTGCGAGGGCGGCGACCTGTTCGGCGAGGGCCACGTGGAGGGTCTTGCCGCCATCCGCGACGTGAAGACGCCGATCGACCCCGAGAACCCCGAATACGGCCCCAGGGCCAACCAGCTGCTGGTGACCGACGCCTCCAACGAAGGCCGCACGCCGCTCATCAACCGCTTCGCGCGCCAGTCCTTCGGCACGGTGAACGTGGCCAACCACGGCGCCTACTGCGGCCAGACCTACCGCGTGGGCACAGCGGCGGCGCTGGGCAACATACCCGGCATGCCACACGGCAAGCCGGACTGGAAGAACTCGCGCTTCGGCCTGTTCATCGGCACCGCGCCCGCGCAGGCGGGCAACCCGTTCCAGCGCATGGGGCGCGAGCTGTCCGAGGCCCGCGCGCGCGAGGAGAACAGCTACCGCTACGTGGTGGTGTCGCCCGTGCTGCCCATGTCGTCCAGCCACGCGGCGGGCGGCAACAACCGCTGGCTGCCCATCAAGCCCGCCACCGACCTGGCGCTGGTGATGGGCATGATCCGCTGGATCATCGACCACGCGCGCTACGACGCCGCGTTCCTCACCCAGCCCGGCCCGGCGGCCATGGCGGCGGCCGGCGAAGCCAGCTGGAGCAACGCCACGCACCTGCTGGTCAACGACCCCCGGCATCCGCGCTACGGCCAGTTCCTGCGCGGCGCCGACATCGGCCTGCCGATGCCCGCGCCCATCGACGAGAAAACGCCCGCCGAGGACGTGTACGTGGTGCAGCTCGCCGACGGCACGCTGGTGTCCCACACCACCGCGCAGAGCGCCGCGCTGGCGGTGGAGCGCGACTTCACGCCGCCGGGCGGCGGCGCGCCCCTGCCCGTCTGCAGCGCGTTCGTGAAGCTGCGCGAGGAGGCGCGGCGCAAGACGCTGCAGGAGTATTCCGAGCTGTGCGGCGTGCCCGTGCAGGACATCGAGGACCTGGCGCGCGAATTCACCAGCCACGGCAAGCAGGCCGTGGCCAACTCGCACGGCGGCACCATGAGCGGCGCGGGCTTCTACACGGCCTACGCCATCGCCATGCTGAACAACCTGATCGGCAACCTCAACGTCCAGGGCGGCTGGGTGCTGGACGCCGGGCCGTTCGGCCCCTTCGGTCCCGGGCCGCGCTACAACTTCGCGCAGTTCGAGGGCGCGGTGAAGGCCACGGGCGTGGCGCTGTCGCGCACGCGCTTTCCCTACGAGAAGACCAGCGAGTTCAAGCGCAGGAAGGACGCGGGCCAGAACCCCTACCCCGCCCAGGCGCCGTGGTACCCGGCCCCTGGCGGCCTCTCCAGCGAGATGCTGGCCGCCGGCCTGCTGGGCTACCCCTACCCGGTGAAGGCGTGGATCAACCACATGAGCAACCCGGTGTACGCCATCTGCGGCTTCGAGAACACGCTGGCGGCGGCGCTCAAGGACCCGAAGAAGCTGCCGCTGTTCGTCTCGGTGGACCCGTTCATCAACGAGACCTCGGCCCTGGCCGACTACATCGTGCCCGACACCGTGACCTACGAGAGCTGGGGCATCGGCGCGCCCTGGGCCGACGTGGTCGCCAAGAGCAGCACCGTGCGCTGGCCCGTGGTCGATGCCGCCACGGCAAAAACCGCCGAGGGCCGGCCCGTGGGCTTCGAGACCTTCGTCTTCGCCGTGGCCAAACAGCTCGGCCTGCCCGGCTTCGGCAAGAACGCCATGGCTACCCGCGACGGCGCGCCGCTCGACCTGGAAACCCCCGAGGACTTCTACCTGCGCGGCATGTGCAACATCGCTTACCAGGCCGGCAAGCCCGTGCCCGAGGCCAGCGACGACGACATCGCCCTCACCGGCCTGGCGCGCTGGATGCCCGCGCTGCAGCAGCGCCTGCAGCCCGAGGAAGTGCGCCGCGTGGCCATGGTGATGAGCCGCGGCGGGCGCTTCGACAGCATCGAGGACGCCTGGAAGGGCGAGCACGTCAAGGCCGCGCACAAGTTCCCCGTGCAGCTCTGGCACGAGGGCCTGGCGAAGATGCGCCACTCCATGACCGGCGAGCGCTACGCGGGCTGCCCCACGTGGTACCCCACGCGCTTCGCCGACGGCAGCAGCATGCGCGCGCACTACCCCGAGGAGGACTGGCCGCTCACCATGAGCAGCTACAAGTCCAACCTGATGAGCAGCATGTCCATCGCCGCCTCGCGCCTGCGCCAGGTGCATCCGCACAACCCCATCAGCCTGAACCAGGAAGACGCGGCGCGGCTGGGCATCGCCAACGGCGACCGCATCGAGGTGCGCACCCCTGGCAGCAGCGTGCAGGGCGTGGCCCTGGTGCGCGGCGGCATCGCCCGGGGCGCCATCGCCATCGAATACGGCTACGGCCACACGCAGCTGGGCGCCGCGGCCCACACCGTGGACGGCCAGCCCATGGCCCGCAACCCGCAGCACGGCAACGGCGTGAACCTCAACGCCCTGGGCTTCGCCGACCCCACGCGGCCGGCAAAAGACAACGTGTGGATCGACTGGGTGTCGGGCGCCGTGGTGCGCCAGGGGCTGCCGGCGCAGGTGCGCCGGGTCTGACCCCTCCCCATTCCAAGAAGGAAACACCGATGAAACCCCCGAAGAAAATCCACGCGCTTCCCGTGGCCGCCGTGGCCGCGCTGGGCCTGGCCGGGTTGGCCGTCTCGTTCGCGCAGGAGCTGGCGGCCACGCCCCATGCGCAGATGCCCCAGGTCATCGACGATCTGCCCGCCGATTACGCGGCCGACCTCTCGCCGCAGCAGCGCGCGCAGGTCGAGCGCGGGCGCTACGTCGCGCGCCTGGGCGACTGCGTGGCCTGCCATACGGGCGACAAGTCCCAGCCCATGGCGGGCGGCCTGGCGCTGGAGACGCCCTTCGGCAAGCTCTACTCCACCAACATCACGCCCGACAAACAGCACGGCATCGGCGCTTACAGCTTCGCGCAGTTCGACCGCGCCATGCGCAAGGGCGTGGCCGCCGATGGGCACAACCTGTACCCGGCCATGCCCTACCCCTCGTACGCCAAGATGACGGGCGAGGACATGCAGGCGCTCTACGCCTACCTGATGCAGGGCGTCAAGCCCGTGCAGGCGGCCAACAAGGCGTCGGAGATGGGCTTTCCGTTCAACCAGCGCTGGGGCCTGGCGCTGTGGAACGGGCTGTTCCTGGACGACGCACCGTTCGCGCCCCAGCCACAGCAAAGCGCCGAGTGGAACCGCGGCGCCTACCTGGTGCAGGGCCTGGGCCACTGCGGCGCCTGCCACACGCCGCGCGGCCTGATGTTCCAGGAAAAAACCATGACCGGCGAAGGCGGCAAGGGCGCCCTGTTCCTGGCGGGCGAAACCGTCGAAGGCTGGCGCGCCCTGAGCCTGCGCAACCTCTGGACGCCCGAGGAAACCGCCGAGCTGCTCAAGACCGGCCGCAACAAGCACGGCACCGTCTCGGGCAACATGGTGGACGTGGTGCAGCACAGCACGCAGTACATGACCGGCGGCGACCTGCTCGCCATCGGCACCTACCTGAAATCGCTGCCGCCCGGCAAGGACGACCTGCCCATGCAGGTGGCGCAAGGCCCCGGCCCGGCCATCGCACCGCACCAGGCCGCCGCACCCGCTGGCGATGCGCCGGCGAACCTGTTCACCACGCGCGGCGGCCTGGGCTACCTGCAGTTCTGCGCCGACTGCCACCGTGGCAACGGCGACGGCGTGCCGGGCGTGTTCCCTTCGCTCGCGGGCAACAACACGCTGCAGTCGCAGGATCCCGCCACGCTGATCCACATCATGCTCACGGGCTGGAAGGCGCCGGTCACGCTCAGCCACGCCAAGGCGCTGACCATGCCGGCCTTTGCCCAGCTGGGTGACGCGGAGATCGCCGACATCCTGAACTTCACGCGCCGCGCCTGGGGGCGCGCAGATGCGCGCGAGATCCAGGCCGCCGAAGTGGCCAGCGCGCGCAAGCAGCTCGATGCCACGGCCGACAAGCGCCGCCCGTTCGAGACGCCGCGCCTGGCCGACATGCTGAAGGAAAAGAACGCCCAGCAACTCGTGCTGGGCGCGCGCCTGAACATCGATACCGCGCGCATGCTGCCGCACAACGTGGGCGCCAGGATGAACTGCGCGAGCTGCCACCTGAACGCCGGCACCGTGGCCGACGGCTCGCCGTACATCGGCGTGTCGGCCTTCTTCCCGAGCTACGGCGCGCGTGCGGGCCGCGAGATCGACCTGAAGGAGCGCATCAACGGGTGCTTCCGCCGCTCGATGAACGGCAAGCCGCTGCCGGTCGATGGCGAGGAGATGCAGGCGATGGTGGCCTTCTTCGACTGGATGAAGGGCGCCACCAAGCCTGAGGACAAGGTGGAAGGCCGTGGCGTCGGCAAGATCGACAAGAACATCGTGCCCAACCCCGCCAACGGCCAGAAGGTCTACGCCGCCCAGTGCGCCATCTGCCACGGCGAGAACGGCGAGGGCATCAAGAACGCCAGGGGCGAGATGGTCTATCCGCCGCTGTGGGGCGACGAGTCGTTCAACATCGGCGCGGGCATGGCGCGCACCTACACGGCGGCGGCCTTCGTCAAGCGCAACATGCCCATCGCCTTCCATGGCGGCTTCCCGCTGGGCCAGGGCGGGCTGACCGACCAGGAGGCCGTCGATGTGGCCGAGTACTTCAGCCACATGCCGCGTCCCGACTTCGCGCCCAAGGTCAAGGACTGGCCCAAGGGCGGCAAGCCCTCGGATGCGCGCTACTGAGAACCTGTGGGATACAGGTAAAAAATGCCGCCAGCCCTTGTCCATCAAGCGCTGGCAGCTATCAAACCGGGAGCGTGCTCCACTGCACGTGGCACACGCGCACCGGGATGCCCTGGGCCACGCAGTAGTCCAGCCAGCGGATCTGGTTGTCCTGCAGCTTGTCGCCCGGCGCCTTGACCTCCACCAGCTCGTAGCGCCGCTCGGCAGGCCAGAAGCGCACCAGGTCCGGCAGGCCGGTGCGGTTGGCCTTTAGGTCGCGCAGCAGCCGCTCGAAGAAGAGGCGCAGGTGCGCGGGCGGCATGCAGTCCAGCGCCAGCCCGAGCAGGCCCCCGGTCAACGCGCCCCAGGCCACGAAGGGCGACTGCGTGCCGTGCTTGTCCGCGAAGCGCTGGAGGATGGTGGCGCGGTGGCGGCCGTCCTTCAGCTCGGCCAGACAGGCGTCGAACAGGGGCCGGCGGCGCGCCACGAAATCCGGCGCGCCCAGGTCGGCCGGGCCGCTCTGGAAAGGGTGGAAGAACGCGCCCGGCAGCGGCGCGAACACGGCCGGCCAGCACAGCAGGCCGAACAGCGCGTTGACGAGCGTGTTCTCCACGTAGAACACCGGCGCGTCGGTGCGGTGCCAGTGGTCGCGCAGCGCATCTTCGACGGCGCCGGGCGGCTCGGTGGGAGGCAGTGCCACGTCCTCGCGCAGCGCGGCCACGGCCGGGGCCAGCGCGGTGCGGCGCGTGCCCGCGCCCTGCCCCAGGCCGCGGCGCAGGCGCGGCAGCATGCGCGCCACGCGCTGGTGTTCTTCTTCGCTCTCGGGCGCGTCCAGCGCCTGGCTGGCAAGGGCCAGCGCCTGGTGCAGGCACGCCATGCGCTCCAGCACGCGGATGTGCCGGTGGCGCGCGCCGGGGAAGCGGCTGGCGGTGTAGGCCTGGGCGGCCAGCGGCCAGTCCTGTGCGCGCTCGCAGGCCTGGCCGATGCGCAGCAGCACCTTGGCGCGGCGCTGCTCCAGCCACGGGCGGGCGCTGGCGCAGGCCAGCGCGTCCTGCAGCAGCGCGGCGCGGTCGGCGCCCTCGTCCAGCGCGCGGCGGCAGGCGTGCAGGGCGAGGTAGCGGTCCACGTCGGCGCGGCTCTGGAAGGCGCGCGAGGCGGGGCCGAAGGGCACGGCCTCGTAGCGGAACACACCCAGGTCGGCCAGCACGAATTCCGACCAGCCCTGGTGCAGATTGCCGAAGAACATCAGCCGCAGGCGCTCGCAGCGCTCGCCCACCATCACGCGCCAGACGGGCTCGGCGGGCTGCGGGTTCCATGCGGCGTAGGGCTGCCGCAGGCCGGCGCGGTCGGCCAGCGCCTGCAGCATGTCGGCCTTGCGCATGGCGGCGTGCAGCGGCGTGCCCTGCAAAATCTGTAGCAGCTCGCGCTTGGTGTGCAAGGCGAAAAGCTCGGAAAGGCTTAAATCCTGCTCGGTGCAGAGCCAGCCCAGCGCCAGCAGCGGCGCGGCGGCCTCTTCAGTGTGGGGAATCTCCTCGTATGCCAGCTTGCTTGCGCGGAACCACGGCCCGCGCCGCATCACCATGCGCACCAGCAGCGCCCGTGCGTCCTGCGGCAGCGCACGGAAGCAGGCCAGGAACTGCTGCTCCGCATCGTCCAGCAGGTCGCCATGGCGCGCCTGCACCCAGTCCAGGGCGCGCTGGAAGTTGTGCAGGTAGTAGAAGCGATGGGGTGGGAGCGGCGGGCCGGGCGGCATACCAAAACTGTACATTTATACAGCATATGATGGCAACGCCACCGTAATGCTGCGATAACGCGCCCTTCCTAGAATGCGGGCTTTTGCCCGCCATGCACATCCTGATCGTCGAAGACAACGCGCTGGTGGCCAGCGGCGTGCGCGCCGGGCTGGAGCTGCACGGCTTCACCTGCGACGTGGCGCCCGATGCCGCCACCGCGCGCGAGCGCATGGACGGCGCCCGCCACGCCACGCCCTACGCCGCCTGCGTGCTCGACCTGGGCCTGCCCGACGGCGACGGCATCGCCCTGCTGCAGCGCTGGCGCGCGGCGGCGGTCGATGTGCCGGTGCTCATCCTCACCGCGCGCGGCACGCTGGAGGACAAGGTGGCCGGCTTCGAGGGCGGCGGCGACGACTACCTGACCAAGCCCTTCGACCTGCAGGAGCTGGTGCTGCGCCTGCGCGCCCTGCTGCGCCGCGCCGCGGGCCGCGCGAGCGACCGGCTGGCGCTGGGCGACTGCGAGGTGCGCATGGACACGGCCGAGGTCTGGCGCGATGGCGCGCGCGTCGACGTCTCGCGCCGCGAATGGGCGCTGCTCGCCGCGCTGCTGCAGGCGCATGGGCGCACGCTCACGCCCGCGCAGCTGCACGACAGCCTGTACGGCTTCGACCTCGACGTGGGCAGCAACACCGTCAACGTGCACGTGCACCACCTGCGCCGCAAGCTCGGCGCGGACATCATCGAGACGGTGCGCGGCGTGGGCTTCCGCCTGGGGCGCAGCGCATGAAAAGCCTGCGCCTGCGCCTTGTGCTGGGCCTGAGCCTGACGCTGTGCGTGCTCTGGGGCAGCGTGGCCGCGTGGCAGTTCACGCACCTGCAGCGCGAGCTGCGCACCATGCTCGACGAGCGGCTGATCGCTTCGGCCAAGATGGTGGCGAGCATCGTGCACCAGTTCCAGCCCGCGGACGGCAGGCTGCCCACGCCCGCTGAGCAGGAGGCGCTGCAGTCGGTGATCGCGCGCGACGGCGTGGCCTGCGAGGTGAGCCTGGTGCGCAGCGAGGTCGAGGTGCGGCCCATCGCCCGCACCGGCAACGGGCCCGACTTCTCCACCCTCGGCGGCCCCGGCTTCGGCCAGATCACCAAGGGCGGCAAGGCCTGGCGCACCTACGTGCTGGAGGACAACGGCCTGCGCGTGGCCACGGCCGACCGGCTGGACGTGCGCGAGCACCTCGTGCAGACGGTGGTGCGCACGCTGGTGCTGCCCTTCGCGCTGGCGCTGGCGGGCGTGCTGCTGCTCACCTGGTGGATCAGCACGCGCAGCCTGCGGCCGCTGCGCCACCTGCGCGAGGAGCTGGCGCGGCGCCCCCCGCACGACCCCACACCCGTGCACGCGGGCCGCGACACGGTGGAGCTGGCGCCGCTGGTGGACAGCCTCAACGGCCTGCTCGCGCGCATGGATGCCGCCATCGTCCACGAACGCCGCTGGACGATGGACGCTGCCCATGAGCTGCGCACCCCGCTCACGGCCATCAAGACGCACGTGCAGGTGGCCCAGCTGGTGCTGGACCAGGCGGGCCCGCCCGCGCAGGCGGGCGATGCGCTGCGCCAGGCGCAGGAGGGCATCGGCCACATGCACGCGACGCTGGAGCAGTTGCTGCAGCTCGCGCGGCTGGAGAGTGCCAGCGCCCAGGGCAGCGCGGAGGGGGCGCAGGGCGAGGCCATCGTGCAGGCGTTCGCGCTGGCCGTGCGCCAGTCGCGCCAGCGTGCCGCGCACGAAGGCCGGGCGGTGCCCGCCGTCGCGGTGCAGGTGCTGCCCGCGCCGGACGAAGGCCCGGCGCCCTGGGCGCAGGCGGCCCTGCCGCTGCCGCCTGCGCTGCTCACCGGCGCCGTCTCCAACCTGCTGGACAACGCCCTGCGCCACCACCAGGGCGAGGGCCCGGTGAGCGCCACGCTGCAATGGGTGGAGGGGGCCGCCGGCGCGGCCGTGGAGATCCGTGTGCGCGACCAGGGGCCGGGCCTTTCGCCCGCGGAGTGCGCGCAGGCAGCGCAGCGCTTTTGGCGCAAGACGGCCAGCGGCCCGGGCTGCGGCCTGGGGCTGACCATCGTGCACCGCATCGCCGAGAGCGTGGGCGGCACGCTGGTGCTGGCCCCCGCGCGCCCTGGGCTGGAGGCGCGGCTGCTTCTGCCGCTGCAGCGCACACCGCACGGATTGAAGGGCTGAGAGCCCTCCAGCGCTTGCCAGGCAAGCGCCAGAAGCTATCAATTAGAGAGCGTTGCAGGCGTGGTACGCGGCGTCATCGCCCCGGCATGGCACGCGGCCATAATCCCCGCCATGCCCAACCGCTGGAAACCCAACGTCACCGTGGCGGCCATCGTCGAGCACGAAGGCCGCTTTTTGCTGGTGGAAGAAGACACGGCCGACGGCCTGCGCCTGAACAACCCGGCCGGGCACCTGGATCCGGGCGAATCGCCGCTGCAGGCCTGCGTACGCGAGGTGCTGGAGGAGACGGCCTACGACTTCGAGCCCGAGGCGCTGGTGGGCGTGTACCTGAACCGCTTCACGCGCACGCGCACGGGCGACGACATCACCTACCTGCGCTTCGCCTTTGCCGGGCGCGTGGGCACGCACCACGGCTGGCGCACGCTGGACGACGGCATCGTGCGCACGGTGTGGCTCACGCTGCCCGAGATCCGCGCCTGCGCCGAGCGCCACCGCAGCCCGCTGGTGCTGCAGTGCATCGAGGACTTTCTGGCGGGCCGGCGCGCGCCGCTGGAGCTGGTGCACACCGACGCCAGCGTGCTGCAGGCACCGGTGCATACGCCCCGGGCCGTGCGCGCCTAGAACCAGACAGGAAACTTGTGTACCGCGGCGGCAACCGCAATGCCGACGCCGATGCCGGCCGCTATTTCCAGGCGCGTATGGCCCATGCGCTCGCGCAGCGGCGGGTGCTCCGGGGTGCTGGCGGCCAGCTTGTTGATGGCCTCGGCATGCTTGCCCACCTGCCGGCGCAGGCTGTTGGCATCCAGCATCACGATGCCCGCCAGCGTGATGGCGACGCCAAAGGCGGGATGGCCAATGCCCTCCTTCAGCGCGATGAGGGCTGCCATGCTGCTGACGATGGCGCTGTGGTTGCTTGGCAGGCCGCCGTATCCGATCAGCCCGAACGCCAGTTGCCGGGCCTTGATGCTGTTGACGATGAATTTCGTCACGCCGGCCACGAGCCAGGCCAGAAAAGGGGTCAGGGCGTAGCTGCCGTCCATGGTCAACCTCGCGCCGGCCACAACGCCCAGCCGCAGGCGGCCACCCACAGCACCACCGTGAGCAGCAGTTGCCAATCGGCCAGCAGCGCATCCGTGGGCGACTCGCCGCCCTCCAGGGCTTCCACCACGAACCAGTAGCGGAACAGGCCGAACAGCACCAGCGGAACCGTGATGACGAGGGCAGGCCTGGCCGACATCACGAACATGCTGTAGAACAGCAGCGCGCCGGTGGCGGACATCTCGGCGTAGCGGTCCACCAGCGCGACGGAGTATTTCTCCAGCACCTTGCGGCCCTCGGTGCCGCTCTGGCTCAATTCCTGGCGCCGCTTGACGGCGGCCAGGTACAGCGCCAGGCACAGCGTGGTGATGGCCATCCAGGAGGAGACCGGCACGCCCAGCGCCATGGCACCGGCATAGACCCGCAGCACGAAGCCGATGGCGATGGTGAAGATATCGACCACGGGCTGGTGCTTGAGCACGAAGGTGTAGGCCAGGTTCAGCACCAGATAGGCGGCGATCACCATCACCACCTTCGGGGCGGCGAACCAGCCCCACGCCAGCACGGCATAGAGGACGGCGAGCAGAGCCAGTGCCGCGGGTACGGAGACGATCCCGGCGGCCAGAGGGCGGGTGCGGGACTTATGGGGGTGGCGCCGGTCATGTTCGATGTCGTGCATGTCGTTGATGACATACGTTGCCGACGAAGCCACGCAGAACAGCAGCATGGCCAGCAAGGCCTGGCTGACCGCGTCCGCGTTCAGGAATTCCCCGGAGAAAATCAGCGGCGCCAGAACGAAACCATTCTTGACCCACTGTTTTGGCCGCATCAGCTTGATTAACCCCAGCATCAATGCCAGAGGGGTGCGGGCCGTTACGGTACCATTCATCGTTTTTTGAACCTTGGTGATAGCACTGAATGCTTGCCTCGACCAAGCTGGCGATTAAATATGCCATTTTCGCACTGATCGCTACTGCAGCAAACATTGGTGCCCAGGACCTTGCGATTCGCGCCTACAGCGGGGCCTTCGACATTCTGGCCTCGGTCATCGTGGGCACCGGGGCCGGTCTCGTTGTGAAATATGTCCTCGATAAACGCTACATCTTTCGTTTTCGGGCACGTAGCGTCGCCCACGACACCCGGACCTTCGCCCTCTACACCGTCATGGGCCTGGCCACCACCGTGGTCTTCTGGGGGTTCGAGTTCGGCTTCCATCACCTTTTTGAAACCCGGGAAATGCGCTACCTGGGCGGCATCATTGGCCTGGCCATCGGTTATCTGACGAAATACCACCTCGACAAGCGCTACGTCTTCCGCTCGGGGGGCGCATGAGGCCGGTTTCCTCCTGGGGGCGCCTCAGCGCCCATCCGCACCGCGTCGTCGGCCTGAACGATCCGCGCAAGGTCGATGAGGCGCTCTCGTGCGGGGGCGCGCCGGGAGTCGCCCATGGCATGGGCCGCAGCTATGGCGATGCGTGCCTGAACCCGGAGGGCACGCTCTGGCTGACGACAGGGCTGGACCATTTCATGGCCTTCGACGACCGCACCGGCCGTCTGGTGTGCGAAGCAGGGGTCTTGCTGCGCGACATCCAGCGGCTGGCGGTTCCACGCGGCTGGATCCTGCCGGTCACGCCCGGCACGCAACTGGTGACGGTGGGCGGCGCCATTGCCAACGACGTGCATGGCAAGAACCACCATGTGCTGGGCGCGTTCGGCGACCATGTCCAGCGCCTGACCCTCATTCGCACCGATGGCGAAACCATCGAGTGCGGGCCGCATGAGCGCCCCGATTGGTTCGCCGCCACGGTTGGCGGCGTGGGGCTGACCGGGGTGATCGTGCAGGCCGAGATCCAGTTGCGCCGTATTCCCGGCCCCTGGCTGGAAACCGACACCATTCCCTACGCCAATCTGGATGAATTCTTCGAGCTTGCCGATGATTCCGAGGCGCAGTGGGAGCACACCGTGTCCTGGATCGACTGCATCCCCGGCAGCGGCGGGCGCGGCCTGTTCATGCGTGGCAACCCCATTGAGGCCGCCCAGCGGCCGGCGCCCCCGGGCCGCCAGCTGACCATGCCCATCGTGCCGCCGGTTTCGCTGGTCAACCGGCTCTCGCTGCGCCCTTTCAACATGGCCTACTACCACCTGAAGAAATGGCGCGCAGGCCGGGCAGTCACGCATTACGAGCCCTTTTTCTATCCCCTGGACAATCTGCTCGAATGGAACCGCATGTACGGCCCCAGGGGATTCTTTCAGTACCAGAGCGTGGTGCCGCGCGGGGTGGCGCGGGATGCGGTCCAGTCCATGCTGCAGGAAATCGCCCGCTTCGGCGATGGCTCCTTTCTCGCCGTCCTGAAGACATTCGGCAACCGCGAGCCGGCCGGAATGCTGAGCTTTGCGCAGCCTGGCGCCACGCTGGCGCTGGATTTTCCCAACCACGGGGAGCGCACGCAGAAACTTTTCGCGCGCCTCGACGCCATCGTGGCCGAGGCCCGGGGCCGCATCTATCTGGCCAAGGATGCACGCATGCCCAGAGCGCTTTTCGAGGCGGGCTATCCGCGCCTGCCGGAATTCTTGAAATACCGGGATCGGGGCATCAGTTCCGGCCTCTCACGCCGTTTGATGGGAAGTTGAATGCACGACAGGAAAAGAATCGTCCTCATTGGCGCCACCTCGGCGATTGCCGAGCATTGCGCCCGGCTGTGGCTGCAGAGCCAGCCCCTTGACCTGGTTCTGGTGGCGCGGGATGCGCAACGTGCTGAACGGGTGGCCGCCGATCTGAGGGCGCGCAGCCCGCAATCGGAAATCCAGATCCTTCAGGCGGATTTTCTGAACCCCGCAGCCATCGATGCCGTGGCTGCACGTATTTTCGAGGCAGGCCGAGTGGATACCGTGCTGATCGCCCATGGCTCGCTGCCCGAGCAGGCGCAATGCCAGGACGACCTGCAGGCATGCCAGGATGCGCTGGCCATCAATGGCGTCTCGCCCGTGCTGTATGCCGAGGCCTTTGCCAGGCACATGGCGCAAGCCAGCCACGGCACCATCGCGCTGATCGGCTCGGTGGCTGGCGACAGAGGGCGCAAATCCAATTACGCCTACGGCGCGGCGAAAGGGATGGTCACGCGCTACGCCCAGGGGCTGCAGCATCGTTTCGCGGGTACCGGCGTGCGGGTCGTATTGGTCAAGCCCGGCCCGACCGATACCCCGATGACCGCGCACCTCAAGGGCCAGGGCGCCAAGCTGGCACCGGTGGAGAGCGTGGCGAAACATATCGTGGATGGCATCGCAGCAGGCAAGCCGGTGGTTTACGCGCCGGGTAAATGGTGGTTGATCATGATGGTCATCCGGCATCTGCCATCGTTTATCTTCAACAAGATGAATATCTAGAGCCTGCGGGAAAGATCCAGGGAGTCAGGGCAAAAGCCATGTTCTTGAAAAAATACAATACGCTGAGCAACCCATATAAAAATATTCTCACGGGGTTGCTTCTCTTCTTTGTTTATTTTGCCACCACCTTCGTCAAGGCCCCCATCCTTTTCCTGAAACCTCGTTTCTGGGCCGAGGAGGGGGTTGTCTACTTCCTGCAAGGCAGGGTCATCGGTCTCCTGGAGACGGTGACGGCGATGCCTTTGGGATATTTGTCGTTTCCCGCAAACATTGCAGGCTGGGTGTCCGCGCAGCTTCCGCTCTACCATGCGCCGCTGGGAGGTCTCGCCGTCAGCCTGGCGATACAGCTTCTGATTCCCTGCGTTGTCATTGTCAATCGGTATTTTGATGGGAACCGGGTGAAGCAGGCTGTTTTCCTGTTGGTTCCGCTGCTCGTCTTTCAATCGTTCGAGACGTGGCTGAATTCCATCAATAGCCAGTTCTGGATGATCCTGGCCGCCTCGCTGATCCTGGCGGCGCCGAGGGTGACTGTGGGGCTGCCTGGCACGATCGTTAATCTTGGCGTGGCACTTCTGGCCGGATTGTCGAGCCCGGGCAGTGCTTTTCTGGCGCCCCTGTTTGTCGTCCGGGCCGTTGTCGAGAGGCAAGTCAAATGGCTGTTTTTCGCGCTGGCTGCGTCGGTTGGCGCGGTAATCGTGCTTGCCTTGCAACAAAGTTCGAGAGGGGTTTCTTTCCCGGTTGATGTGTTCGGGGTATTCGCTTCGTTCCATCTTGTGCTGAATAATATTTGCATGCCCTGCGCGAATATTGTTCACTCTTCTGTTGCGCATAATTCGGCGCTTCGCTTGGTCTTGGCCGGATTTGTTGGTTTTATCTATATTTTCTTCTGGGTGCGTGCTGACAGGCCTGGGCGCTGGCTGCTCTCTGCGTCCATGGCTCTGGCCATATTGAGCTTTGCCACGATGCTGGGCAAAGAGATGGTCTTGGATGATTCGCCATATTTTGGTGCAAGGTATTTCTTCGCTCCAGCCGCTCTCTTTTTCGGTGCATTGCTGGCCTCCGCATTCCAGGGGCGCCGCCCGGAGATATTGGCTGTCATCCTGTTTGCCTTGAATGGCGTCTTCTCCTCGGTGTTCTATCCGCCGGTTGGTGTCCATTTCGGTGAGACATGGCGGCAAAGCGTGAAAGCCCTGCATGCGCATGAGAGCGAAGTCGTTTATTTCGCGCGTGATTTGTGCGCGTTCTCGCCATCTGCCAACCAAACGGTGAAGAACCTGGTTTTGAAACGGTTGACCGCTGAATCCTTGGATCTCGGTGTTGCGTCTTCAAAATCTGAAGGTGAGAAGTTGTTCTTTTACAGGCAATCCACGCGCACCTATAAATGGGAAGTTGGCGCTCCGGAATGGCGCCATACATCGATATTTCTGGCTGGGACCGAGCGGTTTGGGCACTGTTATGGTGGAGACATTCCTGTTCATGATGAGAATCTGCAGGTTCATGATGGAACGCTATCGATCAACAGGTCTTTGCTGGGCCCGCTGGAGGGGTATCGCTTCCTGATCGGTTTTGGCGATGAGTTTGCCGCCATGCTCGCCAAGAATGACTACCTCATCATTGATGGGGCCGAGTTGCTGAAGGCGCAGGAGTAGGGCGGCGTCCCGTGCTGGCCCGTGCGCCAGCACGTGCACTGGGCGGCTGGGATAATCCCAGCCCTATGAAAAAACAGCGCGTCGTCGTGGGCCTGTCGGGCGGGGTGGACTCCGCCGTCACCGCCCACCTTCTCAAAGCCATGGGCCACGAGGTGGTCGGCATCTTCATGAAGAACTGGGAGGATGACGACGACAGCGCGTTCTGCTCCAGCCGCCAGGACTTCCTCGACGCCGCCAGCGTGGCCGACGTGATCGGCATCGAGATCGAGCACGTCAACTTCGCCGCCGAATACAAGGACCGCGTGTTCGCCGAGTTCCTGCGCGAGTACCAGGCGGGCCGCACGCCGAACCCCGACGTGCTGTGCAACGCCGAGATCAAGTTCAAGGCCTTCCTCGACCACGCCATGCGCCTGGGCGCCGAGAAAATCGCCACGGGCCACTACGCGCGCGTGCGCCAGAACGCCGGCACGGGCCTGTTCGAGCTGCTCAAGGGGCTGGACCCGGCCAAGGACCAGAGCTACTTCCTGCACCGGCTGAACCAGGCGCAGCTTTCCAAGACGCTGTTTCCGGTGGGCGCGCTGCACAAGACCGAGGTGCGCCGCATCGCCGAGGAAATCGGCCTGCCCAACGCCAGGAAGAAGGATTCCACCGGCATCTGCTTCATTGGCGAGCGGCCGTTCCGCGAGTTCCTGAACCGCTACATCTCCAAGGAGCCCGGCCCCATCCTCGACGACAGGGGGCGCAAGCTGGGCAGGCACGTCGGCCTGTCGTTCTACACCCTGGGCCAGCGCCAGGGCCTGGGCATCGGCGGCGTAAAGGAAAAGGGCGCGGCACGCGGCGCGGGCGAACACGCGCCCTGGTTCGTCGCCCGCAAGGAGCTGGACAGGAACGTCCTGCGCGTGGTGCAGGGGCACGGCCACCCCTGGCTGCTGTCGCACCGCCTGGTGGCGCAGGACACGAGCTGGTGCGCCGGCCAGGCCCCCGCGCCCGGGGCCTACGCCGCCAAGATGCGCTACCGCCAGCAGGACGCCGCCTGCCAGTTGCAGGCCGTGCCGGACGGCTTCGCCCTGCAGTTCCCCGAGGCCCAGTGGGCCGTCACCCCGGGCCAGAGCGCCGTGCTGTACGACGGCGAGGTCTGCCTGGGCGGCGGCGTCATTGCCGCAGCCCAGGCGCTGCCTGAGGAAATCGAAGAAAAACGGCTCTAGCCCTTGTGCAGCAAGCGCTAGAAGCTATCAAAAGCGAAGCGATTGAAGCCCAGCCGCTCAGTTATCGCTGCTGCTGGCCAGGCTGATGAGGATGCGCAGCACGTACCAGAGCATCAGCGCGATCGACGCGAACAGGTGCAACGCCGCGCCCGCGGGGCGGTCGGCCGGGTAGTCGTGGATGATGCGCGAGGTGTCGTACAGCACGCAGGCACCGGCGAAGGCCACCATCAGGCCCGAGAACCAGATTCCCAGCTTGAAGCCGAAAATCGCGCCCGCGATGATGGTACCCAGCGCCACCAGGCCCACCACCTTCAGGATGCCGCCGAGGAAGGAAAAATCCGTTTTGGAGGTGAAGGCCGTCCAGGTCAGCGCGCCCACCAGCAGCAGCGTGATGAACGCCGCCGCGCCGATGGCACCCGGCGCCACCAGCTGGGCGATGCCGAACATGGGCGCGAAGATCAGCCCTTCGGCCAGCACGTACAGGCCCAGGCCCACCCGCTGGGTTTGCGCGCTCTCGGCGTTGTCGGCCAGGTGCGAGGCCAGCCAGCCCACCAGCATGAAGGCGCCCAGCACGCCCAGCCACAAGAACTTGCTGCCGCTGGACAGCAGCATCCGGGCGGCGGCGCCGGACAGGCCGCTGAACATGAGCACGGCCGACAGTGCCACGAAGGCCAGGATGGCCGCGCCCAGGTGCTGGTAGGTCGAGACGATGAAATCGCGCCGCGCGAAGGGCGCGCCTTCCGGCGCGCCGGGGGTGAGTGCGTTGGAGGTCATGAATGCTTCCGGAAATAGGTTGGCAAACTCAGGCGGCGGCGGCCTCGTGGGCGGCACGCAGGCGGCGGTTGGACCACATGCCCCCCACGCCGATGAGCGTCAGGAAGATGGCCACGACCCACAGGCCCGCGCCGCTGAACGACTGCGCCGTCGATTCGGCCTTGGCCTGCAGGCGTTGCTGCGTGGCCTCGTAGGTGATGACGGGGACGCCGCCGACCCGGATGTCGTACACCAGATTGCTGTCGCCGCGGTCCACCAGGGCCTCCACCTTCTCGTCGATCATGGCGGCCACCAGCGCTTTGGGCGTGCTCTGGTCGATGTGGAGCTTCTGCACCTCGCCGCCGCCGTCGGGCTGCACGTTGATCTGGTAGTAGTGCTGTGTGGCGCGGCGGCGCTTCTTCACCGTGACCTCCGAGGCCTCGAGCACCTTGCCGCTCACGGTGGCCAGCTGGTCGCGGGCCGTGTAGGCGTGGTCCGCGTCGGCCTTCCAGCCGCTGTAGACCGACAGGGCGATCAGCCCCGGCCCGGCCAGAACCAGCAGCCAGGCGTAGCCGGTGATGAATATCAGGATCTTGCGAATGAACCCCATGGCGTTTCCCTTTCTCTCTTTTGCGGCAGTTGTATGGTTTTGATGTGCCTGCGCCTGACCGCCAGCCCAGCGCAGGGGCCCGATCATCTGTGAAAGAAAAGGAAATCGTGTAAGGAATCGTTGGTTCTGTCGCCCCCAGGCTTCACTTGACAAACTGGGGGGGCGGCCTTGCGCCAGGCCGGTGTAAAAGCCCGCGAACGCCCTTTTATCAAGGGCCTGAAGCTATGCATTCAGTAGCAAAAAGGGCGCCCGCGGGCGCCCTTCGTGCAAGCACTTGCCGCAGCGGCAAGGCGGATCAGAACGGAATGTCGTCGTCCATGTCGTCGAAGCCCGAGGCCGCGCGCGGCGGCGGTGCCATGGGCGCGGGAGCCGGTGCCGGGCGCGGGGCGGGCGCGGGACGCTGCTGCATGGGGGGCGGCGCGGCGCGGCGCGGCGCCTCGTAGCCGCCGCCATCGCCGTAGCCGTCATCGGGGGCGCCGTAGCCGCCACCGCCGCCCTGGCCTTGGCGGCTGCCCAGCATCTGCATGGTGTCGGCGCGGATTTCGGTGGTGAACTTCTCCGCGCCCGACTGGTCGGTCCACTTGCGCGTGCGCAGGCTGCCTTCCACATAGACCTGCGAGCCCTTGCGCAGGTACTGGCCGACGATCTCGGCGAGGCGGCCGTTGAACACCACGCGGTGCCACTCCGTGGCCTCCTTGTTTTCGCCGGTGTTCTTGTCGCGCCAGCGGTCGGTGGTGGCGATGGTGACGTTGGCCACCTGGTCACCGCTGGGGAAGGTGCGCATCTCGGGATCGCGGCCCAGGTTGCCGACGATGATTACTTTGTTGACGGAAGCCATAAAAATTCCTTTGGCAGTAGCCCGGAAGGCAGGGGGAATGTTTCCGGGCCAGACGAGCGAATGAAGCGGCCTCGCGCGAGGCCGCCGGTGCGCAGCATAACGGGGTTGCGGGCCGCTGGCACAGGCCGTATTCAAAAAGCCCACACATGCCCCGCGGGGCCGCCGGTCAGTACCGGCCCACGGGCCGCAGCGGCCACGTCAGCAGCAGCCACAGCGCCGTCAGCAGCGCCGTGGCGGCGAACAGCCCGCCCGCGCCCGCCCACTTGGCCAGCAGCCCGCCCAGCGCGCCGCCAGCGAACAGGCCCAGCGACTGCAGTGTGTTGTACGCCCCCAGTGCAGCGCCGCGCAACGCGGGCGGCGCCATGCGCGAGACCAGGCTCGGCTGCGTGGCCTCCAGCGCGTTGAAGCCGCAGAAGAAGATGAACATCACCACCGCCAGCCAGGCCAGCGCGGGCGGCTGGCCGCTGGCCGCCATCAGCCCCAGGGCCACCTGCACCAGCAACACCAGCGCAATGGCCGCCAGCAGCGCGGCGCGCAGGCGCCCGCGCCGCTCCATGGCGAACAGCCCGCCCATGGCCAGGAAGGACAGCACCACCGCCGGCAGGTAGACGTGCCAGTGCGCGCTCTTGGCCAGGCCCGCCTGCACCAGCATGGCGGGCACGGCCACCCACATGGCCATCTGCACCGTGTGCAGCACGAACACGCCCAGGTTCAGGCGCAGCAGGTCGCCATGGCGCCACAGGTCGGCCAGGCGGCCACGCGGCGCATCGGCATGGCGCGCGGGCTCGGGCGGCACCCCCCACAGCACGATGGCCACGCCCGCCAGCGCCAGCGCGCAGGTCAGCCCGAACAGCCCCGGCAGCCCGACGGCCGCCGCCAGGGCCGGCGCCGCCACCAGCGCGATGGCGAACATCAGCCCGATGCTGCCGCCCACCAGCGCCATGGCCTTGGTGCGCACGGCATCGCGCGTCTGGTCGGCCAGCAGCGCCGTCACGGCGGCGGACACCGCCCCGGCCCCCTGCAGCGCGCGGCCCGCCACCAACCCGGTGAGCGAATCCGCCAGCGCCGCCAGCAGGCTGCCCGCCGCGAACACCAGCAGCCCGGCGACGATGACGCGCTTGCGCCCCAGGCGGTCCGAGGCCAGGCCCAGCGGCAGTTGCAGCACCGCCTGCGTCAGCCCGTAGATGCCCATGGCCAGCCCCACCAGCGCCGGGTCGTCGCCGCCCGGGTACTTGCGCGCCTCCAGCGCGAACACCGGCAGCACGAGGAACAGGCCCAGCATGCGCAGCGCAAAGATCAGCGCCAGGCTGATGCTGGCGCGGCGCTCCAGCGGGGTCATGCGGGTCGGGGCGGCGGGAGTGGGCGAAGCAGACACAGGGCGGCAGCCGGAAGGGCGGGGGAAGGTGAAAGGCGTGATTCTCGCCCAGGCGGCCCCCGCACGAAGAAACGGCACCCGAAGGTGCCGTCGTGTTGATGGCAAAAACAGCCGCCAGCGCCCGCAGGGCAAGCGCTGGCAGCTATTCAACCCATAGCATCACACGGCATCACGCCGCCCTGGCACGCCCCTGGCGCCAGCCCAGCAGGCCCAGCAGCGCCGCCAGCAGCGCCAGCGCCCATTCGCCCAGCGTGGGGATGGACTTCGCGGCATCCGGGCTGGGGCCGGGCGCCGTCAGGCCGGCCGGGATGATCGGGTCGGCGATCAGGCCCACGCGCGGGTCGGAGTCGCCCGCGCCGTTGTCCAGCACGGAGTAGGTTGCCGTCTTGCGGTCGGCGCTGAGCTGCACCTTGCTGGTCCAGTCCATCCACTCATCCGGCGCGCCGAAGCTGGGCGGGCCGAACTTCATGAAGCGCACGCCCTGGGGCAGCGCCTGCGGGTAGGTCAACGAAATCGTCACGCCGTGCTGGCAGTCCGTCGCCAGGAACTCGAAGCTGCCGTAGCTCACCGTGAAGCCCGGCGGCACCTCGCCCGCGAACTGGGCACCGGCCAGGCGGCAATTCGGGTCTTGCGCCGGGTCCAGCGCTGCCGTGCTCGCCGTGGCCGTGCCCGTGGTGCCCGTGCCGCTGGTGGGCGTGGGCACCGTGCCCTGCACCACGCCCTTGGGCGTCACGCTGTTCGAGGGGCTGGAGGCCGCGCCCGTGCCCGCCGCGTTCGTCGCCGTCACCGTGAAGGTGTAGGCCACGCCATTGGTCAGGCCCGGCACCACGATCGGCGAGGCCGTGCCTGCCACCGTGGCGCCGCCCGGCTGCACCGTCACCGTGTAGCCGGTGATGGGCGAGGTGCCCGCATCCACGGGCGGGGTGAACGCCACGCGCGCCTGTGTATCGCCCGGCGTGGCCACCACGTTCGTGGGCGCGCCCGGCGCGGCGGTTTGCACGTTGAACGTGCGGCTCACGCGCGGCGCCGCCAGGTATTGGCCGTCGCCCGCTTGGTCGGCGTGAATGGTGCAGGCGCCCGCCGTGTGGAAGGCCAGCGTGCCGCCGCTGGTGATCTCGCACACCGCCAGCGTCGCCGCATCGGCCGAGAACGCCACCGCCAGGCTCGAGCTGGCCGTGGCCGCCAGCGTGGGCGTGGCGTCCAGGCGCTGGTTGGCGGGCTGGGCGAACGCAATGGTCTGGCCCATCTTGGGCGTGACGCTGTTCGAGGGGCTGGAGGCCGCGCCCGTGCCAGCGCTGTTCTTCGCCGCCACCGTGAAGGTGTAGGCCTGCCCGTTGGTCAGTCCCGGCACCGTGATGGGTGACGCCGTGCCCGAAACCTTGGTCCCGCCCGGCTGCACCGTCACTTCGTACCCGGTGATGGGAGCGCTGCCCGTGTCGGTTGGTGCGGTAAACGTCACCGATGCTTGCTGGTCACCCGCAGTGGCCGTGCCAATGGTCGGTGCGCCCGGTACTGCGGCGTTCACCGTAATGGTCACCGTGGCGGGTGCCGAGGTGCCGGTCGCATTGGTGGCGGTGTAAGTAAAGCTGTCGCTGCCCGTGTAGCTCGCCGTGGGCGTGTAGGTGATGCTGGTGCCGCTGGCGGTGGCGGTGCCATGGCTGGCCCCGCTGGCCACGGCCACGCTGGCGGGCGTGCCGCCGGTGATGTTCAGGGTGATGGCGTTATTGCTGCTGTTGTAGGCCACGGTGGCGCTCACCGCGTTGGCCACCGGCGCCTGGGGATTGACGGTGATGGTCACCGTGGCGGGTGCCGAGGTGCCGCCGGCATTGGTGGCGGTGTAGGTGAAGCTGTCGCTGCCTGAATAACCAGGGGTTGGTGTGTAGGTGATGCTGGTGCCGCTGGCGGTGGCGGTGCCATGGCTGGCCCCGCTGGCCACGGCCACGCTGGCGGGCGTGCCGCCGGTGATGTTCAGGGTGATGG